>VFSW01000299.1_pt1 | contig 70481 bp, 61 predicted proteins | sample 5358111 | NCBI WGS metagenome assembly VFSW01 (sample SAMN11554181, study PRJNA540505) | mine drainage metagenome | isolation source: sediment from site ElyBrook_90M | place: USA: Ely Copper Mine, Vershire, VT | collected 2017
CTGCCGAGGGGCGCATATTTTGCGACCGCGTGATGGGCGAAGTAGGGCAGTGGGGGTGTGGAGGGTGGTGTGTTGGGGTGGGAGTTTGCGAGGAAGCGATGGGCGACTTCAGCGGCGGTGGCTTCGGCAGAATCGATGACTCTCATACCGGGGGGCACGGCCTTCTCGATGAGAGCGCGGATGAGGGGGTAGTGAGTGCAGCCGAGAACGAGGGTGTCGGGGTCCATGCCTTCGTCGTCGGCGTGGGCGAGAAGTTCGTGGAGGTAGATGCGAATAACTTCAGCGGTGACGGGATGGTGGTTCCAGCCCTCTTCAACGAGGGGTACGAGCAAGGGGCAGGCCTTCTCGAGTACACGCAGGCCGAGAGCGCGACAGGCGGCGGAGTAGGCGTGACTTTGAACGGTGGCGTCGGTGGCGATGACGAGAACGTCGCCGGTTTTGGTGGCGGCGAGTGCGGCTGATGCGCCGGGAGTGATGACGCCGAGGACGGGAACGGAGACTGCTTCCTGAATGGCGTCAAGGGCGAGGGCGCTGGCGGTGTTGCAGGCGATAACGAGAAAGTCAGCGCCCTGCTGATTGACGAGGTAGTGCGCACTTTCAGAAGCATAACGGGCGATGGTGCGTCGGGATTTGGAACCATAGGGGAGGCGCGCCGAATCGCCGAGGAATGCGTAGCGGGCTATTGAGCCGGCGATGTGCGAGTTGAGGAGCGCGTGGAGGACGGTGAGGCCGCCGAAGCCGGAATCGAAGACGCCGATGGTGTGAGAGTTCTGACTCATGGCATGGCCTTGCGCACGGGCTTATGTGGAAAAGAAGATTTTTTCTGTGTGGATTTTGGAGCGGGATTGACGGCGGGTTTGCGAGCGTTTTGTGTTTTTTTCTGCGACGCTTGTTTGCCGGTGGTGGCGATAGTGTCGCTGGTGAGGTAGGTGCGCGTGAGGTCGGAATGTCCGGCGAGGGTTTCGCGCTGCTGGCCATCGACGAGGAAACGAACCTCTGCGATGCGGGGAAGATTGGCGTGGAGGGTTCCGCAGATGGAGTCGATGGTGAGCATCTCGGGCTGAATGCCGGAGGGATGATTCTGTACGAAGCTTCCGGAGAGATTGATGATGGCGAGTAGGGGTCCGTCGGAATCGGCCTTTATTGGAGCGGCTGAGCTTTTGGGCTGAGAGGAAATTTCTTTTGATGCTTTTTGCGTTGACTCTTTCAGAGTGGCAGCGAACTCGTTGGGCTGACTCTGCGGCGTAGGCATGAGATAGACCTGAAGAATTGAAGCGCCACCGCCGGCGACGGGGTGGGAATCGTCAGGGGTTGCGTAGAGGTCGAGAAGCTTGGCGAGCAGAGCGTGGGCACGGGCATTATTGTCTGACGGGAGCGGGAGCGAGTACTGCTGCGGGCGGAGCGAACCATCGGCGTCATTGGCAACGAGGAGCGTGGCCGTCTCAGCGGGAGCGATTTCAGGAGCGCGGGTGGTGGCCGTGTCTTCGCCCTTGAGCATGCGATCGTGCGCATTGTGGAGGAGCTTCCAGAGTGCAAAACCCATGGCAACTGAGGCGAGCAAGAGGACGACGAAGATGATTTTCTGATAGCGCGGGATCATGGCTTGCGTGCCTCCGCGCGCCAGGCCTCTGTTCGCCATTCGAGAAGCGCGGCGGTGAGAAGCTCGGCGATGTGTGCCTGGTAGGCAGGGTCGGTGAGCGCGGGTGCGGGGTTGGAATCGTCACCGGTTGGCGTGGCGATTTCAATGGCGATGGCCGGGCAGGTCATGCTGTCTAGGCCGGGAAGATTGGTGCGCGCGATTGAGACGGATAGGCCGCCTTGCTGGAGGGTGCTGTTGACGATGCCGGCGAGTGCTAGGCTTTGCGGAATCCAGGCGGATTGGGCGGTTTTCCAGGGCGAGAATTTTGACGGAGTGGTTGGCGCGAGCGAGGAAGTGAAGAGGTGAATGCCAACGCCGCTGGCGGTTGCGTGAATGCTGACGCATGCGGTTGCGGCGGCGTGGTTGGCAACCTCGACACGGTGGTTGGCGTCGATGGCAGCGTCGGATTCGCGCGTGGTTACGACGGAGATACCCCGTGCGGTGAGGAGCGAGCGGAGACGAACGCTGATGGCGAGGGTGATGTTTTTTTCGAGAGCGCCGTTGCCGAGTTGCGCGCCGGGGTCATCACCGCCGTGGGCAGCGTCAATGACGATGACGGTGCGCGGAGTTGGGGCCGCAGGCGCAGATTGGCCATAGCTGCTGGCGATTTGTGTGACGCCGACGAAGATTGTCAGCGCCATTGCTGCGAAAAATCTGCTAATCAGTCCCATAAAAGCTAATCGAGCCCATAAATTGCGAGACCACTGAGGAGTTTCGGGAAGAAGTCGGTGGATTTTTGCGGCATGACTTCGCCGGCAAAGGCAACCTCACGCAACTGCTCCATGGTGACGGGATTGGTGAGGAAGGTAACATTGGCTTCATTCCGGCGCGGCTGATCGATGGCTTCGGCAGCATCGCGAAGGTAGCGAATGTTGGTTTGCTCGCGAACTTTCTCTGCGTCGAGGCCGAGGATTTTGTCGAGGAGGATGGAGTGGAGATGGGTGAGGTCAAGCTTGCGCTGACGGTCAGGGATGCCGGCGAGGACGGCGTTGACGGCCTCAGTCTTTGAGCGCAGGAGGTGCGCGGCGTCGCGGGTGATGGCGATGAAGGCAGTTCCCTTCTCCTGGCCGAGACGGGCCATGAGAGAGGTGGCGTCGGCATCATCGAGCTTTTGAATTTCGAAGAAGGGTCCGGCAGCGTGGAGAAATTTTGCGGTGTCAAAACCTGCAAGGCTGTGGACGACGCGATGGGTGGGAAGAATGACGAGGCCATCGGAGTCCATATTGACGAAGGTCATCATGACGGCGGCTTCAGGCCATGCGGGGTGGGGGAGTTCGTTGGCACTGCGCTCGAAGTGCGGAAGCGGATTGGCCGGAGCGTGTTCTTTGCAATAATTTAATGCTGTCTCGTATCGATGGTGACCGTCGGCAATGATGAGCTTCTTGTCGTCCATCTGCGAGATGAGCTGGCGAATGACGGCGGGGTCGCTGACTCTCCAGACGCGATGGAGAACGTTGTACTCGTCAGTGACTTCGCCATCGGCGGGACCGTTGTCGTCGAAGAGGAGCTGATCGACGGAGCCGGCGGGGTCAGAGTAGAGCATGAAGATCTGGCCGAAATGGGCGCGGGTGGCTTTGAGGAGATTGAGGCGATCGCCCTTGGGCTTGCTCAGGGTTTGCTCGTGGCGATAGACGACCTGGTCAGAGTATTCATGGAGCTGTCCAATGGCGATGAAGCCGCGACGCTCTTTAATGATGGAGGTTCCGGGAACGGTGAAGCGCTGCGAATAAGCGAAGATGCAGGGCTCCTTCTCTTGAACCAGGACGCCTTCTTCGCGCCAGGCCTTCAAATTAGATGCGGCGCGCGTGTAGACACTTTCACCCCGCTCGGCGTCAAAGAGTTCAGGCAGGCCGAGAATGATGCGGACGAGATTGTAGGGGCTCCGCTCGTAGTATGCCTGCTGCATGGCGGGCGAGATTTTGTCGTAAGGCTGAGTGGCGACGTCTTGAAGCCTGACTTTTGCGGCGTTGTAATGCCATGCTCTAAATGGATAGATGCGGGCCATGGGCAGGAACTTCTCCGATCAAAAAAAAACGATGAGTGCAAAGGGGCCTGCGAATGGGGTTGCGCAGCGAATGCAGGCACTAAAGTGATTGTAACGCAACGGTTTTTGATTGGAATGAAATGTCATCAGCGTTGGCACTCACGCGCGGATGGCGGTTCGTGCTAACATCTGCACCAAAGTGGAGGTGCGCCTATGAGGATGCTGGTGAGTAGCTTCCGAGCGCGCGTCGCGGGACAAGCAAAAGTTCGAGCCACAATAATCCGGTGGCGGAGATGTTCGAGCGCGCTGATTGGGTTTTTATTTTTGATGCTGGCGCTGACTCCATTCCTGCGCGCGCAGGATGACCCACTTAATAAGGTTCATGTGACCGAGCCGGCAAGCTCAACGGCGGATCCCAATGCAGTGCCCAAAGGGGCGGAGAAGGCTCCACTTACGGGCAAGGAGGGATTGCGCGTGCGTCCGGGTGAGATTTTGAAGGTTGATGTTGACCTGGTGCTGGTGCCGATTACGGTGACTGATCCGATGAACCGGCTGGTGACAGGACTTGAGAAGGAAGACTTTTCAATTTTTGAAAATGGCGGGCCGGAAAAGATCAAAAGTTTTACAAATGAGGATGCGCCGGTTTCGATTGGCGTGATTATGGACCTCTCCGGCTCGATGACTTCAAAGCTGGTACGCGCGCGTGAATCTATATTGAAGTTCATGAAGACTTCGAATCCGCAGGATGAGTTTTTCGTAATTGGTTTCAACGACCGGCCAGAACTGATTGAGGATTTCACCAGTTCAGTGGAGACGATAGAAGCGCGGCTGGCGATGGTGCACAGCGGCAAACGGACGGCATTGCTGGACGCGATTTACTTCGGAGTGCTGAAGATGAAGGATGCGCGGCATGAGCGCAAGGCGCTGCTGGTGGTTTCCGATGGCGGCGACAACAGGTCGCGGTACACGGAGGGCGAGGTACGGGCACAGGTTCGCGAATCGGATGTGGAGATTTACTCGATTGGAGTTTTTGATCCGGAGGCAGCGACTCCGGAAGAACGCGCAGGGCCGGCACTGCTTGACGAACTCTGCGAAGAGACGGGTGGGCGACTCTTCCGCGTGGATGATCTTGCTGAGATGGGCGACATTGCGGAGAAGATATCAATTGAACTGCGCAACCAGTACGTAATCGGTTACCGGCCACATAACCTACAGCATGATGGCCGATGGCGTAAAGTAAAAGTGAAGCTCATTCCACCACAGGGACTGCCTCCACTGACTGTTCATGCACGCACCGGTTACTATGCGCCCTTGCACTAATTCGAAGATCAGATTGCTGATGCGCACACTGCTGATGGCGGCACTTGCCGTCGCAGCGCCGGTTTGCGCGCAAAATACGCAGAAACCTCCGACGCAGCAGCCGCCAGTTCAGCCGCAGGTACCTAGCGTGGATAGCGACCCCGTGCGCTCGCCGGATGCTGAGGTGACCAAAAACCCTGAAGAGGAGATTCACAAAGAGCCGAGCGGTTTTGTTTTGCAAGCGGAAGTGGAAGAGGTGGTGCTGAACGTTACGGTGCTGGATGGAAAACAACTGGTTGAGAATCTGAAGGCGGAAAATTTCCGAATCCTTGAGGATAATGTTGAGCAGAAGATTCTGAGCTTTCAGCATGTGGATGTGCCGGTATCGATTGGCGTAGTGGTGGATAATTCGGGATCGATGTCGCGGAAGCGTCCGGCGGTGAACAAGAGCGCGCTTGATTTGATACTGGCTTCGAATCCGCAGGATGAGGCTTTCATTGTGAATTTTGCCGATGAGGCGTTCATCGATCAGGATTTTACTTCGGATGTGAACAAGCTGCGCGATGGTCTGGGGCATATTGATTCACGCGGAGGGACTGCGCTTTATGATGCGGTGGTTGCGTCGGCGGATAAGTTGAGCGCGGATGCTCGACGCGCGAAGCAGGTGATCATCATTATTACGGATGGCGAGGACAACGCGTCGCAGCTGAATTTGGAGCAGGCGATACATCGCGTGCAGCAACTTTCAGGGCCTGTGATTTACACGATTGGATTGCTCTTCGGCGACGAGATGAGCCACAGCGAGGTGAGGCACGCGAGGCGCGCGCTGGAGTTACTTTCGAGCGAGACGGGGGGAATTGCATTCTTTCCGAAGTCGATTGAAGAGATTGACCAGATAGCTGCGGAGGTTGCGCGCGACATTAGAACGCAGTACACGATTGGATATCACTCGACGAAGGCGTCGAATATTCCTGGGTTCCGGCATGTGACGGTAGAGGCGCACTCTGGCAGCAGCAAGCTGACAGTGAGGACGAGGACGGGGTACTTCCCGGGGCCGAATAAGAAGCGGGAGAAGGCGAAGCCGGCGGCATTGCCGGAAGCGCAAATTCACTAATTGATTCAGATTTGGTGTGTGATTTAAATACTCTTTTAAACAACGCCGCCCGAAGTGTAGAAAACTTCGGGCGGCGTTGTTGTTGGTGTTGATGAGTGAGCGCGTTAGTACTTGGCTCGCTCGAGTTCGGCGATGTACTCGATGACCGCTTCGCTCCAGCCGTCGATGTGGTTCCAGGCTCCGTAGCCAACGCCGTTCTTGTTGGAGGCGACGTTGATCATGTATCCCTTGCCACGAGGCTTGGAGACGCGGTCGTGTGACTGCTCGTCGGTGATGACGATCAAGCGATCATAGTGCTTGATTTCGGCTTCAACCTGTGACAGCGCAGCGCCGAGGTTGGTTCCCCCGTGAGGCTGGTTCTTGTCCATGGCGTCGCGCAGAGCCATTCCACGACGAGCGGGAACACGCTTTGCTTCCTCAGAGAAAGTGAAGACAGTGACCTTCTCCGCGATCTCGCGCAGAAGGATTCCGAGACCGTAGGCCGCGTCGGTACGCTTCATTTCGGAGCGCGAGGACAAAGCCCAATCCATGGAACCGGAAACGTCGACGAGGAGAACGGTGTGACCGGCAAGCGTGTTTGCATTTGCAGACAAGGACCGGAACATTGCCTTCTCCAACGCTTCCTCCCACTGAGGCGCAACGCGTGCAGCGGCGAGGTAACGGAAGGGGAGAACCCGCTCGGTCTTCATCGCTGTGAGCGCGTCAAGGACAAGCTGCTCGCTGACCTTGGCCTGGTAGAGATTGCGCAGGTTGCGCAGGAGTGCGAGCGCACCGAGCTTGCGCTCAGCGAGCAAACGCTCCCAGATTTCGCGCTTGTTGCCGACCTTGCGTCCGGCTTCAGAGACGGCGACCTCCCAGGTGTCGGGAGTGGCTAGAGAGTTGTCGACGAGGCGCTTCCAGAGCTCGGCCTGAGCCTCGTTCTGAGGCTTGGGGTGAGCGAGGAAGAGAACGTCGCGGAGACGGATTGCGCCCTCGCGATCGTACTTGGCGAGCGCGTACTCGTCGAACTTGACGAATGCCGCGGCGAGTCCCTTTTTGACCTGCGCCGAGAGAGGCTGACGCCCGCCGGCCCAGTAGATGGCGACGAACTCGGAGAGTTCATCGGCACGCTGGATGACGCGGGTGAGAGTCTCGGCGACGAGCGCGCGATGCGATGCGTGACGCGCCATCTCGCGAACGAGAAGCAGAGGCATGTGGCGCAGCTTCATCTTCTCGCGGGCTTCAATGGCGAGCGCGGCAACGGCTTCGGCGGCTACCTGGGGCACGAGTTCAGCGATGCGGCCCATGATCCCGACACCGTCCTCGTAGAACTCCTTTTCCCAGAGCAGGCAGGAGAGGACGGAGCGACGGAGCTGTTGCTCGGCGGTGAGCACCTTTGCGGGTGCGCCCTCGTGGGTCTTGTCGCGGTAAAAATGGCTGAGTTTCAAAACGTTCATGCGCATGTGCGCCTCACTTTCAAGTACAAGAAGGATACAACTGCCGGGGAATTATCGGGCGCGGAATCGCAGGATTCGAACCTGCTTCTCCTCGCTTGCCCGGATCTTGTGGGTCCTGATTTTGGATCCGGACAAGAAATGGTCGAGGAGCGTGGCCGACGAAGTATCCGTTGCCCTGCGCCACCGGCATTTGAGTTGCGGCGGAGTGAAGCGCCAAATATCAGGCTTCAACCGCAGAGTTTTTGTCACAGAACGCGGGCAAATTCTTCCTCGTCCTCGTCTTCATTCAGAGAGATCGGCATGAGGGGCACGCGAACATTGAATCCCGCGGTCTTGCGCGAAGTACGCGTCGGTGCAACCTCAATTGCCAACTTCTGCATCTCATCCCAGCTCGGTTTATTGGCGTCATCAAACTCTGAACACTCATAGACCGTGAAGGGAACCTTCATATTCGGAGAGAGGTAATTACAGATCACCAGCACATCCGATTCGCGGTAACCCGTGATCCAGTGGCCCCATTTGCAATTTTTGCAAAGGTGCGCATTTCCCACCGGAGTTCCGTTTTTTACTGTCGTCATTGCCATGTGAATCACCATTGCACAAAGGGTGCGCGAAAAATCAACCGGGGAACAAGCGGGTACGGACATTAGGCGTCTTTGGCCGCTAGACGATTCATGCTTGAGGCATGAAGCAGGATTCGAACCTGCGTCTCCCGCTTAACAGGCGAAGTAACCGTTCCCTACACCACCGGCTGAAGTTGAGGTTGATGCTGCGCGGAAAATTTGAGCGCAGCGGAGCGGTTGCAGAAACTCACCGGGGAACAACTGGCAGCGGCTTTTAGGATGTCCTACCGTTAGACGACGCGCAAGTTTGCGGCAAGCGCGGCGGGAATCGAACCCGCATACTCCCCTCCTGAAGGAACCGTTGTCTTCACCACCGGTTGAAGGGTTGATGTTGAGGCAGACTCATAATGAGCGCTGCCCAGAAATTTGGGTGTGAATTGCACGCTCACTTGAAAAACTGCTGACCGGGGAACAAGCGGGTACGGACAGTTCGGTGCTCTACCACTGAGCTACTGAATCCAGATACCTTCCTGGAAGCAGGCGGGAATCGAACCCGCGACCGCCGGCTTAAGAGGCGAAGTAACCGTTCCCTACACCACCGGTCAATAACTTACTAACTCAGAGATACAACTCTCCGGTGCGCCGCGAATAACTTATTCGGGGCGTGAGTTAGAGGAATAACCCGGCAAGATTCAGAGACTCGCTCCGAGGGAACAAACGAGGGCAGCATTTGGCGATTTGCAGTCGATGAAGCTGACCTCTTCGCCACCCGGAGAAATAATTCACGACCTATTCCCGCGACAGGGCAATACCACTGTCAGAATGGGCTTGAATCAAGCAAATTGTTGTGTGTGTTGCGTAGAACTCAGGATGCTGGTTGGGCAATCCTGGTTAGGATATGCAGTGCCCGGCAACCGCCGCAACTCGGATCGAGTTGTGAGAGTCTACGCGTCGAATTGTAAAATGCGTTTTTCATCGGGCTTCTCCTACGCAGGAATAACTATGCCATAAGTCAAATTCAAAAAGCAAGTGTTTTTGCAAATTATTTTTGGAAATATTTCATGAAATAACTTGATTTAATTTGCAGATCAGGAATTCATAAGAAGTAACTTGCATACTCGCTGCGGAATTTCGCTAAAAGTCGCGGGAATTTCTCAATATGCAGCACCCCGCGCAAGTGCGATACACTGATGGCCGTATGAGCACTCATCATTCTGCACTCCGTGTGGCCAGCGATATTACCCTGCTCGTTGGTTCAACTCCAATTCTTCAACTTGGCCGTATTCTGGCACCACACTCCGCGGATATTTTTGCGAAGCTGGAGTTCTTCAATCCGGGCGGAAGCATCAAGGATCGCGCGGCGCTGGGGATGATACTCGACGCCGAGGCGCGGGGATTGCTGAAGCCGGGGTCAACGATTGTTGAGGCGACGGCGGGAAATACCGGCGTGGGCCTGGCGCTGATCGGTGTGAATCGCGGATACAAGGTGGTGCTTTTTGTGCCGGAGGGATTTGCCGAGGAGAAGTGCATTCTGATGCGCGGCTTTGGCGCGGAGGTGACGCGGACGCCTGTGGATGAGGGGATGGCGGGGGCGATTCGCGCGGCGCAGGAGGCGGGCAAGAAGATTCCAGGTTCGTTTACGGCGTTGCAATTTCAAAATCCGGCGAACCCGAATTATCACTACGAGACGACGGCGGCGGAGATTTGGGAGCAGCTCGAAGGGCGTGTGGATGCGTTTGTGGCTGGAGTGGGATCTGGCGGAACATTCAGCGGCGTGGCGCGTTTTTTGAAGGAGAAGAATCCGGCGGTGATCAATGTCGCCGTGGAGACGCAGGGATCAATTTTGCAGGGCGGCGAGCCGGGGAAGCATCGCGTTGAGGGGATTGGAGTGAGTTTTATTCCGGGGACTTTTCATCGTCAGTATTGCGACCGGATCATGATGGTCAATGACGAGGATTCGTTTGCTATGGTGAAGCGGCTGGCGGCGGAAGAGGGATTGGTTGGCGGGTCGAGCTCGGGCGCGGTGATACATGCGTGCGTGGAGTTGGCGAAGGAGCTGGGGCCGGGAAAAAGAATAGCGACGATTATTCCTGATTCGGCGGAACGGTATTTGTCGAAGAAGATTTTTGAGGGTGGCGTTTAAGGCATTGCATGCAGCAGACGCACCGTTAGGCACCTGCGGTGGCATTGTATACAGCGGACGCGCCTTCGCTGCAAAAGGCATTGCATGCAGCGGGCGCGACTCCGTCGCAAAACAACTGCTGATGCGCATTGCTTGGTCTGAGAGTTCATGGGCCTTTTCGGTCGCCCCTCCGGGGCTGGCGTTTCAATAGACAGCATTCCCAGGGTTGCCCCATCGCTACGCTCAGGGTTCACCCTGGGCTATTTTCTATCCTCCCTACGGGATGTAATGCATAGCAACGTCGTTTTAACACGCGCGGGTTAATAGCACTTCTAGCCGTTATTGATGCCACATCTATTTGTCCGCGAGCTTTTTGATTGGCACGATGATTTGCGTGGAGACCTGGACGGGGCGTCCGTTCATGGTGAAGGGGCGGTAGGTCCACTGGCGGACGGAATCAATAACAGCTTGATAGAGGATTGCGGGGCCAGAGATGGCCTTGAGTTGCATGACGTGGCCGGTGGGGTCGATGAGCGCGGTGAGGGTGACGGTGCCTTCAATGGATTCGAGGTCTTTGGGCACAACGACATCAGTGCGGGTTAGAATCATGGACTCCATGAGGGATGGATCGACGCTGGCGACCATGGCGCCGTTGTTGGGCTGAGGGCCAATCGGTGGCATGGGGCTTTTGGGGTGGAGCTGAGCGAGTGCCGATGATGCGGCGGAGATAAGAGCGACGGCGAGAAAAATTTTGCGCATTTGAAACCTCCTACTAATTTTTATCGGCTGCCCTGCTTTACTTGTGATGAAAGAGAAGAAAAAAGATTACGGCCATCGCGACAAAACTGAGGGCGAGCAATGCTGCGAGCGTGATGACAATCTTTTTCATAGGGAAACGATAGCACTTTTTGGAGAAGTGGGTTTTCCTCATTGGGATTAGAAAGTTCTTGATCTCCGGAATTTAGCGGGGGAGCGTGGATTCGGCGGATTGCAGATAGACGGTGCTGTAAAAGGTACGCGGGCGCGATAAGATAGACATCAAAGGCGACCATGGCCACCCAGACAAAGGATTACTACGCCATACTCGGCGTGAAAAAGACAGCGACGCAGGATGAGATCCGGAAGGCGTTCCGCAAACTTGCGCGCAAATTTCACCCGGATGTGAACCCGAACGACAAGCGCGCTGAGGAGAAGTTCAAAGAACTTTCCGAGGCGAATGACGTGCTGAGCGACGAGAAGAAGCGCAAGGTTTACGATGCGGTGGGCTTCTATAGCGACCAGATTGACCCGGCGCAGGCCGAGGCGTATGCGCGGCAACAGCAGGGTGGCGGGCGTGCTCCGGTGGATTTTGGCGGGTTCGACTTCAGCGGGTTTCAGCCGGGTGCTGGTGCGCAGAGTGGGTCGGGGAGTCAAAGTTGGGGGAGCTTTAAAGATATTTTCAGCGGGATATTTACCGGAGCGCAGCAGCCGCAGCAACATCAGCGCGGACCGCAGGCGGGGACGGATCTGGAGTATCAGGCTACGGTTGATTTTTGGACGGCGATACGCGGCGGACAGGCGCGGCTGAATATTCATAGGCAGGAGGTGTGCCCAACTTGCCATGGACAGGCGCAGACGGGCGGGCCCGTGCAATGCCCGGAGTGCAACGGGACGGGGCAGGTGACGCAGATGGGCGGGCGGATGAAGTTCAATATTCCTTGCCCGCGGTGCGATGGGACAGGAAGGATTACCTCGACGTGTGGGACTTGCCACGGCGAGGGTGTGGTGACCAAGAGCGAGTCAGTTGAGTTCCGCATCAAGGCGGGAACGCACGACGGGCAACGGATCAGGCTGCAGGGCAAGGGAAATGCGGGCGTGCGCGGGGGTGCGGCGGGAGATTTGTACGTGATTGTGAGGACAGGAACGCATCCGGTGTTTACGCGGAGTGGGGACGATATTCATTTGACGGTTCCGGTGACGATTGCGGAGGCATCGCTTGGGGCGAAAGTTGATGTTCCGACGATTGAGGGGCGCGCGCAGTTGAAGATTCCGCCGGGGACGCAGAGCGGGCAGAAGCTTCGGATGCGAGAGCGCGGCGTGGAGAGTGCGGCGAATGCGGATCAGCGCGGGGATCAGATTGTGACGATTGAGGTGATTGTGCCGACGCTGAACGATGAGCGGAGCAGGGAGATTATGCGAGAGTTGGCGAAACTCAATCATCAGGATCCGAGGGTGGCGTTGTTTGCTAAGTTGCCGTGATGATTTTTAAGTGCTGCAGATGAAGAGTTTTTCCATTAGTCTTGAGTTGAAGAAAAAACAATGAGTGCAAAACGCAAATCGAAGGGCGCGTACATGATTTCGGCGGTGGCCGAGATGTATGCCATTCATCCGCAGACGCTGCGGCTCTATGAGCGCGAAGGGTTGCTGAAGCCATCGCGCACGGAGGGGAATACGCGGCTGTATACAGATGAGGATCTGGAGCGGCTGGAGTTCATCTTGAATCTGGCGCGGGATTTGGGCGTGAATATTGCAGGGATGGCGATTATTCTGCAGATGCGCGAGCGGATGGAAGAGATGAACCGGCAGATGCAGAGCTTTGTGGAGTATGTGCGCACGGAGATGCTGACGCGTATGCAGCAGGCGCAGGGGATGGCACCGCAGGGCGCGATTGTTCCGATGCGGAAGCCGATGATTGTGCCGGCGAGAAAGCCGGCGGTTGCGGGAAAAGCGAAACGATAAATTAGATTGATTCACCCCTTCATTCGACTAGCTTGTTGCAGGTATTCTTAGAAGTGCATGTTCTACGCACTGCTTGCACTTGGAGTTTTCGGGCTGATTACGTCGACGGTCTTCGCAGGGATGGTCCTGTGGGCGACGCCGGCTTATTTGCGCGGACGACGGGCGGCGATTGCTGCGGAAGCTGAGTCGCGCGAGTTGCCACCGCTCTCGCTGATAAAGCCGCTGCACGGAGCCGATCCCGGGCTTGAGGCTTATCTGGTGAGCTTCTACGAGCAGAATTATCCGGCGTATGAAATTCTTTTTTGCGCGCGGTCGGAGCACGATGCGGGGCTGGAGATTGCGCGCAGGGTTGCGGCGCGGTATCCGCAAATTCCGACACAGATTCTTTGGACGAATGGGGAGCCCGATTACATCAATGCGAAAGTGGCGTCGATGGAGTTGATGGAGCGGGCGGCGCGTCATGAGATTTTGGTGATCAGCGACAGCGACGTGAGAGTAACGCCGGATTATCTGCGCGCGGTGGCGCTGCCGTTTACTGATGCTGCGGTGGGCGGAATGACGTGCCTGTATCGCGGCGTGGCGGCCGAGGGCGGATTGTGGGCGCGGCTTGAAGCTGTGGGCATGAGCGTGGAGATGACGGCCGGAGTGCTGGTGGCCAACATGCTCGAGGGAATGCAATTTGTGCTGGGACCGACGATGGCCTTCAGGCGCGAGACGCTGAGAAAGATGGGCGGCTTCCGGGTGACGGCGGATTATTGCGCGGATGATTTTGTGCTGGGCAATCAGACGTTTTTGCAGGGCGAGCGTGTGGTGCTGAGCCATCACGTGATTGACCACATGGTGATCAACGAGAGTTTTGTTCAATCGATGCGGCACCAGGCGCGGTGGATGCAATCGACGCGCTTCTCCAGGCCGAAGGGACACTTTGGAACGTCACTGACTTTCAGTTTGCCGTTTGGATTGCTGGCGTTGATTGCTGCGGCGGGGCTTGGACATGCTGAATGGGGAGTGGCGCTGCTGGGATGGAGCATTGCAACGCGGATTGCGATTTCGCTGGCTGCGGGGCGCGCGGTGGTTCAGGATAAGAGTTGGTTGGCGCTTCTGATTTTGTATCCCGTGCGCGATTTGATGGGGATTGGATTTTGGGCGGCGAGTTATCTTTCAAGCAAGGTGCTGTGGCGGGGACGGGTTTTTCAATTGCTGCCGGGTGGAAAGATGGTAAAAGTAGGGACAAAGGGACTGAGGGACTAAGGGACAGAGCCACCCCCTGCAAGCAAGTGCGCTTGCCGGGAATCCCGGCAGGGACTGAGCCAACCATCATTTAATTGAATTGAATACCGGGGATAAATCCCCGGCCTACCGCACGAAAAGCAACGGCAACAACAACTGCAGATCCTTCGACTGCACTTCGCTGCGCTTCGTTACGCTCAGGATGACAGTTCATTGAGAAAACGGTGAGTGCGGATTACTTTTCAGTCAACGGGCGATCGGTCCAGAGGGCTTTGTCGGCGACGGTGGCGACGGGGTAGAGCTTGCCGGAGAGGAGTTGCTCGGCCTTGAGCTGATTTTTGTCCTGGGCAAAGAGCCATTTGCGTTCGCCAACTCCCCAGACTTTTTGCAAATCATCCTCACTCATAAAAATATTCGGCGCATCGGGATAACAGGAACCCCAAAGCAGCGTGGAGCCCTCGCCATGCGGCGAGCAGCGCGGCGTGATGAGATCGGCGGGCTTGCCGAAGAAGTGATGGGTGTAGAAGACGACCGAAGAGGCGTCGGATTGATCGCCGAGAATGATGAAGGTGTCAGTCGGCGCGGCCTTGGCGAGCATCTCATCGGCGAGTTTCTTGGAGCTTAACATGGGTTCGAAGCGGGCGAAGGCGATGTGCGCGGCGACGAGGAAAAGCGCGCCGGTAAAGGCGATGGTGAGAGTTGCGCCGAGATGTTTTCCGCGCAGGCGTAGAATCCACGAAGTCAGCGGGCCGATGAGCAGCGCTACGGCTGCGAGGATTGCGGGGAGACGCAGCGCGGCGAAAGATGGGCCGGTGAGATCGAAGATGTGCGACATGGAGAGCTGGTAATTGCCGACTGCGTTGTGCGCAAGGAGCGTACCAATGTCGGCGACGTAAGGGATGTTGCGCGATTGCCAAAGAGCGACGCCGAGAGCGAGCGCAATCAAGACACCGGCGAGAGCAAAGATAGCCTGCGCGACAGAGAGCCAGCGCAGTGAGAGATTCGGCCGCTCGCCATCTTCGACGCCCTCCTCAATGCCCGCGAGAACGCCGGCGATGAGGATCAGCAAGGGCGGCCATGCGGGGAATGTGTAATATTCCTGATTGGTGGAGATGGAGAAAAAGAGCAAGATGAATGCGGAGTAGATGCCGAGCAGCCATTCAGTGCGGACTCTGAATTTGAGACGCCAAACGTATTGCGCCGCATCTTCGCGGGCTGCGTGGTCCAAGTAAAAGTCGACGGTATCAGCTGTATTCGGCCTAACGTGCGCGAGCCAATTGTGGCGCGTCTTCCAAGCGGTGACCAGAAGCGCGGGAAGAAAAAGACTCCAGGGAAAAAGCCATGCGAGCGGCAAGAACCAGTAAGCGAGAAAAGGAAGTTTGCTGTAATCGTGCGGAAAGCGCGTGCCGAGGAAGCGGAAGACGTGTTCGTTGAGGAAGTAGAAATAAGTGAAGCCGTGTACGTTGCCGATGGTGGGGTGGTTGCCCAGAGGCGCGCCCTGATCAGGATTGGCGATGCCTGCGAGGATGTGCCAGGGCGCGGCGATGAGAAGAAAGAGCAGGACTCCGGTGATGGGCTTCAGCTCTCTCCAGCGACGCCACTGACCGCTCAAAAGCAGAAAAGGAATGGCAGCGGCGAGAAAGAAGACCGGCGCGATGAGTCCTTTGGTGAGCGTGGCGAGGGCGAGAGCAATCCACATACCGTAGAAGCGGACGGGGCGGCGACTTTCCAAACCTGTGATGAGCGAGTAGAGCGCGAGAAGAAGCAGAAAGGTGAGGATGGCTTCAGGAATATAGAAGCGTGTGTATAGAAACGGACCGATTGCGGTGAGGATTCCGAGCGCTGCATAGAGACCTGCGCGCTTGCCCCATGCGCGGCCGGCCCACAACCAGCCAAGCCAGGCGCAACCGAGAATCGCGAGCACATTCGGCAGGTGGGTAGTTGCGGCGCTTTCACCTGCGACCTTGTACAGCGCGGCAACCGCCCAGTATGGCAAGGGAGCCTTTTCGAGATAGCGAATTCCATCGACCTTCAACGTCACCCAATCGCCCGACTCGGCCATGTGCTGCGCGGCTTGTGCGTGTGAGGCATCGGCATCATCGAGAAGCGCCGGCGTGTGCAACGAAGTGATAAATACTATTGCAAAGACAGCAAGAATGATGAGCCAGGAGACGAAAGTAGAAGGCGTGCTATGAACTGGCGCAGAGCTGGATTTTGTAGTCGTCATGTGTTCAGGAGCCTCGATTTTGCAGGAAATCCGCTGCTTTCAGGATAGCAGCAGCATTTGCGAGCGTATCCTGCAATGCGAACTTGCAATACGGCGCGCAAATATCAGCACGAATTTTTGCTTATGAGGAAAATATTGCCGTCACAAAATTACTTGCGTCCGGATTTTGAGCGCGAACCTTTGACGGAAGATGTGAGCAAGAGCCGCGCCATGCGCGCATCAATGAGCCAGCGGAGGATGGGAGGACGGTGGGCGAGATCGACGCGCACGATTGACGCCTTGCGCATGCGAATGGCCGCGCCACCATTGCCTGTAATCATGCGGCCCAGGAACTGAAAGAGATTCGGATTGTGGCCGACAGCGAGGACACCCTCGTAACCTTTTTCAGCATATTCAGTGAGCATTTTTTGAAAGCCGGCGTAATCGCCATTGAGCGAGAGAGCTTCATTCACTTCGATGCGGCTTTCAATGCCCATTTCGGTAGCGACGAATTGCGCGGTCTGCATGGCGCGCTTGAGCGGACTTGAAACAATTACGTCTACCTGAACTTTTAACGCACTGAGGGCCTGGGCCATGAGCATGCACTGCTCCTTGCCCTCCTTGATGAGTGCGCGCTTTGCATCGAGCTCGTGATTATCGCGTGCGACTCCAGCATTAGCGTGACGCATTAAATAGAGATTCATAGCTTCCGTTCTTAATTTGAGCCGTATTCCAAAAATGCAAAGAAGATCAATCAGTATCAATTAACTATTGAGTTCTTGGATTGATAAGAAGACGACCCCTACCGTTTAAGGATTTTAACACAAATGTAACAATGCAAGCTTTATCGGAGATATTGCCAAAGCTCGCTGCGCAGAATACCAAAGAGGCGTGGCTTCACCATGATTAATTGAAACCCGTTGGCCTGCAACTGTGTTGTGTAGTCGGGAAGGTTGCGAATTTGCAAGCCCGTCAAGAGGCCGAAGACGCGATAGAGAAAACTAATGAGGAGATTTGCGAGAGCCCGCTGAATTCTGCGATGTGGAAGTGCAAACTCGGAGACGGCCCAGATTGCACCGTGATCCAGCGAAGGAAGAATACGTGTGATCAGTTGAGTTACTTCTTCGGTTGAAAAACAATCGAGAAGGAAGTGGCTGACAACGAGATCGTACTTTGTATTTTGGGGCTGCCAGTTTCGCAGGTCGGCGCATTGAGTTTGCACGCGCGTTTGATTTTTTCCGGTGGCGCGAAGAAGCGCAGTGAGCATCGCGGGGCTTGCGTCGATGGCATCTGCGCTGAGGTTCGGATTTACGCGCAACAGAGCTGCGGTGAAACGCCCATCACCATCGCCGAGAATCAAGGCATGGCGAGCGAGCAGCATCCGGGGAAGAAATTGCATGCGGCAGCGCATCAGGAGCGGGCCGAAGCTCAGGTACTCCAGCCATCGATAGACGCGGGCGAGCTTGTCGAAGTTGGCGGCTTGATTCATGACCGCGCACCCCAGACCCAAAGCAGCATTGGAGTGAGCAAAGCGAGATCTGCGGCAATGCGCAATGAGAGCGCAGAAAAATGTTGTTTGTAAATCTGCAGCAGAACAATCAGCAACGCACTGAGAGCTACAGCCGCATCGAGAACAGCAAAGCGCGCGTCAACCCGCGCTGAAAGCCATGCAGTGAAAATCGCGAGGATGCCGAGCAAAATTGCTGCCACCAGAACGGAGTTTTTGGCGCTATTGCCGGGCGATTCCCATAGTTGAATGGCGTGGCAATTCAACCAGGCCAGCGCAATAAAAAGAAGTGCGGAGACGCTGAGGGCAGAAGAGAGATGAGCACGCGCGAATGTTGGCAGGACGCAAGCGGCAGTGAAAATGAGCGCGACAAACAGCTCTTTAAAGTTTTTGAGCCAGGCGAATTTCGCGGTAGCCAAGCCAACTGCGCGCGCATGCACGCCGAGAAAATAAGCGAGTGCGACCGCCATCAGGATGCTGTTTCGAAGTCTTGCTGCGGGAGGCATTTCGGCGATGGCAAGAGAGATGGCGAGGGCGACGAAAAGGATGGCGAGCGGAAACAAATAACTCCGCCATCGCCAATGGAAGATGTGCCGCTGACGCAGTTCAGAAGCTTGATTGAGCAGAAGGGCGGAACGCGCATCCAGAATGCGGTCGAGCAGATAGACGCTCCAGGCGCCGCTTGCGAGCACGATTGGAATCCAGATGGGAAGAGTGATACGCGCGGCCCATGCAAAGGCGAAGAGCCAGACGAGAGCGATGGTAGGAGCATCGAGGCTCAACAGATGCCAACTGCGCAAGAGTATGGGTGGGGCGAGTTTGCGATTATAGGTTGGCATTCTTGCGCAATCATTTCCACGCGTGAGTGGAATTAATTTTTAGTCAGCAAGCCAGTGGAAGCGGCCTGCTCATGCGCGTGATAGCTGGAACGGACGAGCGGCCCAGACTCGACGTGGCGGAATCCCATGCGCATGGCTTCAGCTTTGAGCTCGGCAAATTCACGCGGCGTGTAGAGGCGCGCGATGGGAAGGTGGTCGCGTGAGGGGCGCAGATACTGGCCGATGGTCAGTATGTCGCAACCGACGGCCGCGAGGCCGCGAAAAACTTCGAGCAGTTCTTCGGTGGTTTCGCCGAGGCCTACCATGACGCCGGATTTTGTGACGCTTTCAGGAGCGAGTTGCTTGGCGTAAGCCAATAATTTCAAGGAGCGCTCAATACGCGCGCCGGGCCTCACGGTGCGGTAGAGTCGCGGGACGGTTTCAGTATTGTGGTTTAGAATAGCGGGACGCGCATCGACGACAACGCGGATTGCTTCTTCATTGCCTTGAAAATCCGGGACGAGAACTTCGACACGGCAATCTGAATTGAGGCGGCGAACTTCTTCAATGACGAGAGCGAAGGCGCGCGCACCGCCGACAAGATCATCGTCGCGATTAACGCTGGTGATGACTGCATGCTCGAGGCCGAGTTCGCTGACGGCTTGAGCAACGCGGCGCGGTTCGTCAAAATCGATTGGCTCGGGGCGGCCTTTTGGGACTGCGCAAAATCCGCATCGGCGCGTGCAGACGTTGCCAAGCATCATGAAGGTGGCTGTTTTGTTGTGCCAGCACTCGCCGATGTTTGGGCACTGCGCGCTCTCGCAGACAGTATGCAGATTGAGCGAGCGGGCGAGGCGCTTGAGTTCATGGTAGTTCTCGCCCATGGGAGCGCGGGCCTTGAGCCACTCGGGCTTGGGCGCGGGAGCTTTACGGGCGGATTCAATTTGAACAAGATCCATCTCTGCCATTGTAATTGGCGCGGTTATTTCTTGCTCGCGGGAGCTGGGGTAGCAGATTTGGTGTACTTCTCCAGCCAGGCGAGCCAGCGCTCATAACGGTCGCGAATGTAACTGGGGCGCGTGAAGCCGTGAAATTGATCGGGGTAGACGACGAGCTCGGTTGGTATGCCGAGCGATTTGAGGGCCTGATACATTTGCTCGCCGCCCTCGATGGGAACATTGAAGTCGGCAGTGCCGCCCATGTAAAGCGTGGGCGTGTGCATGCGCTTGTCGGCCTCGAGGAGTGGGTAGCTGAGTTTTTGATAGAGCCTGGGATTTTTCCAGGGCGCGCCTAACTCAAATTCGTATTGCAGAATGTACTGGTCGCTCCCGTAGAAGGAGAGCGGCGAAGCGTTGCCTGCGCCGGAGATGGCGGCCTTGAAGCGATTGTCGGAGGCGGTGGTGTAGTCGGTGAGAATTCCACCGTAGCTCCAACCGCCGATGGTGAGACGAGCGGGATCAGCAACGCCCATGGCGACGACTTTGTCGACGGCGGCGAGGAGGTCCTGCACTTCTTTGTTGCCCCAATCGGCAAAGATGGACTTGGCAAAATCCTGGCCGCGACCGGAGCTGCCGCGATAGTTCACATTGAGTTCGGCATACCCGTGAGCAGCGAGCCACTGGCGGAGAAAATCAAAACTGTGCTCGTCTTCGCCGTTGGGACCGCCGTGAATGTAGAGGAAGAGCGGGACAGGCTGGCCGGCTTTGAAATCAGCGGGGCGGGTGAGTAGGCCGTGAACCTCGACACCGTCTTTGTCGGTGAAAGAAATGTCTTCAGTGGGAACCAGATTCAGCTCGGCTATGAGCGCATCGTTGTGCGTGGTGAGTTTGCGCAAGGCGCCGTTTTCGAGGGCGTAGATTTCGGCGGGCGAAGTGTCATTCGAGTACTGAACGGCAATGTGGCCGTGCTTTGAATCCCATGAGAAAACTTTTCCAGGTTGCGCGAGGAGCCGCTTTGCACTGTTGCCAGCGAGTTCAACTGCGGCGGGATACTCGGAGCGATCATCGGTGACGAGGTAGCTCAAAGTGCCGTCAGGGGAAAATTGCGGTTCGTGCATGCTGCGATCAAAAGTGGCAGCGGGATAAGTGACCTTGCCATCGAGCGTGACTACAGCGGGTTTGGCCTGCTCGTATTCTTCGGTATCCGCGGTCAAGCCTTGGGTGTAAGCGATTGATTTTGAATCGGGCGACCATGCAAGATGGCCGCCATCGTGACCGGGCCATGTGGTGAGTTTGTGCGGCGCTGAAGCGGCTTTTGAAGGCACTACGAAAACATCGGTGTTGTTGCTGCGGTCGGGGTCAGGCTCGGCGCTGCTGACGAAGGCGATCCATGCGCCATCGGGCGACCAGGCCGCATCCTCTTCGTTCACATTTTTTGCAGTGGTGAGTTTTTCGGATTTTTTTGTTGCGATGTCGTAGAGATAGAGCGCGCTGAAAGCGTCGTTGCGAAGATAGCCTTCAATATCCTGCTTGAAGTGGTAACGGTCAATCACGATTGGTTTGGGGGCTGCGGGTTTTTCGGTTTTTCCTTCGGGTGCATCGGGCTCGGCCTTCGGGTGCAGCGTGAGGAGAAGCCGCTTGGCATCGGGCGACCACTCATAGCCCTCGATATCTTGATCGGTGATGGCGGTCAACTGTTCAGCTTCGCCGCCACGACGATCCATGACCCAGACTTGCGCGCCTTTTGCAGGGCCGGGGCGCGAGGAGAGAAAACTGATGTAACGGCCATCGGGCGAGAAGCGCGGCAGTGAGGCACTCTCTTTGCCGAAGGTCAGTTGCAGGCGGACGGAGCCATCCCATTTCACCATCCAGAGATGGGTGATGCTCTTGTCTTCTTTCACGTCAACCTGGCTGACGGTATAGAGGACCCACTCACCATCAGGCGAGAGCACGGGTGCGCCAACGCGTACTAAACGGGCGAGGTCATCGAGCGTGATGGCACGCCTGGCTGGCGCGTCAGCGGCAAAGGCCAGTGTTGAAGCGAGGAAGATCAGCGCAACAGTGAGGAGAAGTTTCAAGCTCTGTCTGAACATGAGCAGAGGTTATCATTTGGAGCGGAATTTGCACACACAGGAAAAATTTATTTGAGTTTTTCACGGACTTCAGGGCGAACTAAATAGAGGAAAAAGACGAGATTCAACAAGCCCTGCACCAGCGCCGGCGCCTCATGCCGGGCAGAAAAAATCCAGGCGTTGTAAGCTGTCAGTAAAAAGACAGCAGCGAGCGCCAGGGCCCATGCCCAGCGCAGAAGCATCAGCATGCCCGCGCTGGCTGCGATGAAAAAAACTGAGAAGATGAGAAAGATTGGCGGGTAATGCTGATTTTGAACGACGCCTAAAACGATGATGCCGGCGAGCACGAGAAGATAGAGCGCGATGGCGGCGAGGCCCGGCAGCGGGATGCGCACGCTGAGGCTATTGGCCAACTCCTGGGCACGATCTGGGGCGCGATCCGGGGCGCGATCCGGTTTCTTTTGCTCGTCTGTCATGCAGTTCCCTATCAGCTCAAAGTGTTTTGAGGTAGGCCAGCAGATCGGCGAGTTGAGCGTCGTCCAACTGGGTTGGAGGCATCATGGCGCGTCCATGAATGATGATCTGCGTGATGCGCGTATCATTGGCCGGAGCGCCGGAGGGCATGTATTTCTGCTTGTAGAGCGCCTGAAGTCCCGGGCCATGGAGGTCGTAGATATTGTTGGCGTAGTGACACTTTGCGCAGTAATTTTTGTAGACGACGGCGCCGCGTGCTTCCTGCTCAGTCCACTCAGAGGATGGCTTTGAAGGCGGAAGATGACGGCAGCCTGCGAAGAGAATCGCCACGGAAGCAGCCAGGATCAGTAGGCAAGCAGGAATCTTTTTCATGTCTCTTTGATGATAGCAGCGAGGGAAAGATTTGCCGTGATGAAGCTCACTCGGCGGACCAGATGGCCTCCGCGATTTTGTCGATGGCGTGGATCTCGGCTTCGCTGCCGGGAAGATGATTGTTGACGAGGATTGAAAAGACGACGGTCTTGCCGCTTTGAGTTTTCATGTAACCGGAGAGCGAATTGGCTTCGCTGTGGGTCCCAGTCTTGGCCTGCATCTGACCGAGGAGCGGTGATTTTTTGAAGCGCCCTGCGAGGGTTCCATCGACGCCTGCAATGGGAAAACTCTCCCGCCACTCGTCTCCCCAGGGTTGTGTTGCGGCGTAACTAAGCAGACGCGTGAAGGCGCGGGGAGTCATGCGGTCGTCCATGCTCATGCCGGAGCCATCGTAGAAATAAAAGTCGGCGTCATCGATTCCGGCGGAGAGCAGGAATTTTCGCACAACTCGCGCACCCTGTGCGATGCTGCCGTCGTCGCCTTCCATCTTGCCGAGAAGACGCAGGACAAGCTCGGCGTGAAGATTCTGGCTGACCTTGTTGATGACTTTAAGATCGTCAGCAAGGGGCACGGAGACCCGCTTGGCGACAACCTGACGGCCGAGTGTGGGCGCGTAGGCGGCCTCGTTTTCAACTTTGTGCAGGGTGATGGGTTTAGCGCGTTCATCCTTGAAGTCCGCCGTGTCGACGGACCAGCGATGCGCGGACTCCGCTGTGCCGGTGACACGAACTCCACGCAGCATGAGTGCCTCTTGAAAAGCTTGCGCGGTAAACTCCGCCGGATCTTCAACGGCAATCTCGGCATGGAAGCCTTCAGCCGGCGCGGTGCCAAAGGTGCGAACCGTAATGCTGCCGGGATGGCGATCGAGTCCTGGTTGCGGCTTTTCGCCGGGCGCGACCGGCCTCATTGCATTGTCAACGGCAAAGTGCTGAACGTCGGGCGTCCATTGAGGCTCAAAGTTGCCGGGCGCTGCCGGGTTGGGGACGAGATTGAGTTGTATCTGGTTCTCGTTGAAGGTGAGCGCCGAAGCGCCTGCGCCGTAAGGCCACATCAGATCATCCCAACTCCAACCCGAGCCATAGGGCTCGTAGAGAAAAAAACTGTCGTCGCCGATGACGCTGCCGGTGACCTGGCGGATGCCGGCTTGCTCGACTTGCGTGGCCAGTTCCTCAAGCGGATCGAGCGGCTTCGGTTTTGGAGTGGGCTCTGCGTTTGGCTCCGTTGACGCATTGGCAGCCGCGGTCTCACTGACGGAGCGGTAGGGGTAATGGCGAATGCTCAACGTCGGATCGCCGGCGCCGAGAATGACGAGATCGCCCTTCAAGGTTCCGTCAGCATCGATGGGGCCGGTCGCGACGACGAGCGTGTTCCATGTCATCCCGCGCGGGAGCAACGCATAGGCTGCAGCCGTCGTCGTCATTTTTACGTTGGATGCGGGGGTCATGAGCTTGCCGTCATTGAAGCCGTACAGAGGCTGGCCTTCGAGTGTTGAGACGCTGATGCCGAAGCTGGCATGGGAGAGTTCGGGGGCAGCGAGGATAGCTGAAATTTTTTCATTGAGCTCAGCGCTGGGCGTGTTCGCATGTGAAGCTTGGACTGCCGGAGAAGGCGTCGCGTTTTTGTGCGGCTGTGCAAGCAGAGTTGCGGAGAGCAAAGCGAGTAGCGCGAGGGAAGCAATTCGGCGATTCAGCATCATGCGAAGAGTCTACGAGATTTCTGCGGTTTTAAGAAAGCACGGAGAACAAAAATGGTCAGCCCCGCAGGTGATTGACCTGCGGGGCTGTCGTTGTGCGAAAACCCGCAAGGATTTTTGTCTTGCGAGCGTACCTCAAAATTCAGCAAAAGGACCTGTAAGCCGAATTCTGTCGTGTGCGGTCATTCCTCTAGACGCCGCGTCACCGCGGACGTTCATCAGCGACCTACCCGGAGGTTTCGGCAATTGCTGGAGCCGCCTGGGCGTGCCGGGCCGGCGCGCCACGCGAGCCTGACTCCTGACCCGCGCATCCCTCCCTATTTGGTCTTGCTCCGTGTGGGGTTTACCCTGCCCCGTACATTACTGCACGGGCGGTGCGCTCTTACCGCACCATTTCACCCTTACCGGGACTAGCCGTCCAGGCGACTGCCCTTCGGGCCAATCCCCTTGAGATGATCGAGATCAAATCAAGGTTGGCGGTATTTTTTCTGTGGCACTGGCCGTCCATGAGCTTTGAAGCTCACGTCCCGGACGTTATCCGGCACACTGCCCTGCGGAGTTCGGACTTTCCTCCCCCGATTCGTCTTGCGACTCCTCGGCAGCGACCGCCCGGTCCTCCTGCTCCTATTAGTTTACCGCGAAATGCAATTTTCATATGGTATGCATCGAAGATTGTTTTGCATTCATCTAATTGAAGAGTTTTGTTCATTACCCACTCATCTCGCACGCTTAGTATCAACCTGGAGGATTTCACAATTTATGCAGATCACTGGAAACACCATTCTCATCACCGGCGGAGGTTCGGGCATTGGCCGCGGACTCGCAGAAGAACTACACAAGCTTGGCAACCAGGTCATCATCGCGGGGCGTCGCAAACAGGCGCTTGAGGAAACGGCACACGCGAATCCGGGCATGCAGGCGATTGCGTTTGATGTGGAAAGCGCGAAGGGGGTTCGCGAGTTCGCAGCGCAGATCACGACGAATTTTCCGACGCTCAACGTGCTCATCAACAATGCAGGAATCATGCGCGATGAAAATCTTCTGGCGCAGCAAGCCGATCTCGCAGACGCTGAAGCCATCATCAGCACCAACCTGCTGGGGCCGATTCGTTTGACCGCCGCGCTGTTGCCGCACCTGCAACAGCAACCGGCCTCGACGATCATCAACGTGACATCGGGCCTGGCTTATGTGCCGCTTGCGATTACGCCGACGTACTGCGCGACGAAAGCTGCGCTTCATTCCTACTCAGATTCACTGCGTTACCAGTTGCGCAAATCGAGTGTTGAGGTGATTGAACTGGCGCCGCCTTATGTACAGACACAATTGATGAATGGCGCAGAAGATCCACGCGCGATGCCGTTGAAAGAATTTATTGCGGAGGTGATGAGCCTGCTGAAGACAGTGCCGACGCCGAAAGCAATTTATGTGGAGAAGGTGAAGTTCCTGAGCCTGGCCGAAGCTCAAGGCCGTTACGAAGCGACATTTGAAGGCTTGAATGCCGCGATGAGTGCGGAGTCGCTGTAACAAATTAGAAAAGGCAGCGATTCAAAATCGCTGCCTTTGTTGAGCGAAAAACTTACAGATAGTAATCGACCATGCGCTCCCATGTTGGCCAGTCGTGCGAGTTGTGGGTCTCCCAGATGTAGAGGTTGTGGGGGATGGCTTTCTCGCCGAGGATGCGGCTGAGATTCTGGTTTTGCCAGAGGCACTGATCGTCCCAGCCCGTAGCGAGAACGATTTTTTGGCGGCGCATCTGCTCGAGCTTCCAGTGGTCGGAGAGGTTCGGCAAATACTGCGTGGGCTGATGGAAGTAAACATCCTCGTCGTGATATCCGTGGAGAAAATTGCTCATGTCGTAAGCGCCGGACATGGAGAGCAGGCCGCTGAAATGCTCGGGATGGCGCAGCGCGATGTTGACGGCGTGAAATCCGCCGAAGCTGCAACCGAGCGAGACGAGGCCGGGGTACTGATTCTTTGAGCGAATCAGGGGCAGCACTTCGCTCATGACGTAATCTTCAAATTGCACATGACGGGCAATGCGCCAGCGCGGAGGAACATTCTTGTTGTACCAGCTCTCGTTGTCGATAGCGTCAACGCAGTAAACCTGCAGATGGCCGGCATCGATTTTTCCGCCGAGGACGCCAATCATACGACGGTCTTCAAACTCGTGAAAGCTTCCGCCTGAAGTAGGGAAGACAATGACGGGCAAACCCGCATGGCCGAAGACGAGCAGTTCCATATCTCGGCCGAGCCGGCCCGAATACCACTTGTGATACTCCCGATTCATTGATAGAGACCTCTTGGAGATTTCTAAACTGTATTTAAAGGTTACTCTACCATTTGTGCTCTGCAAATGGAGGCGCACGGAGAATGTAACAGAATCAGATTGTCGAGCTGCGCTTGCGGAAGACGACGGTGAGGTCGCGGCGCCAATGCTCCCCGATGGCGAGAAGCTCCCACTCGACTTGAGGCGAGAGGTAGCGCAGGACAGTTTCATTGGAGGGATGAATGCGCAGGGCAGGTGCGGCGAGGATCATGCGCGGATTGGCTTCAGAGACTTTTGCGCCGCTGAAGTAAGCCATGCGTTCGAAAGCTGAGATGGGGCCAGTGCCGGCACGATGCTCGTCTTCGCGGCGATCTGCATTGAGCGCGCGCACACGAATCCAGTAGTCAAGGGCTTGCAAGGGCAGATGCAGATCTTCATCGGCTTTGAGCTCGAGGACGACGAGGCGGCCATCGCGATCGAGAGTGAGCAGATCGAGCATTCCGCGATCACCGACGGCGAGCGCAGGAACTTGCGTGTAGACCAGGTCAGCTCTCAGGTTAGGGAGTATCTCTTCCATACGCTCGCGAAACTGGGCTTCAAGCCAACGCTCGGGTTGCAGACGATAGAGCGCGTCGGCGTGGACTCCATCAGCGTGACGCGAAGAGAAGAGGCGCGCGAAGAGCGTCTGCGCCAGGGCTTCAGTCTCTGGCGTCAGCGGCGTTTCATGCGCACCTGCGCCGAAGCTCACCTCGTCGACGCGTGCAAAAGAGGTGTCCGAGACGCCGTGACGGACACGCGCGAAGTCGAGTCCATGGAGCAGAAGCGCGACCTCGGTGGTTGAACGCGCACGTACTTCAACGCGGTCACGGGAATTTGCCGGGACGAGCTTGAGGATTTTTTCGAGCCCTTCACGGCAGCGATCGATGGCCGCTTGAGGATTGAAGGCGTGAACGAGGCGTACGTCGATGTTGCCGGTATCATCAAGCTCGACGCGAGTGAGTTCCTCGCTGCGCACATCCAATTGATAGAGCTCAAAACGCGCGGCGCGATGATTGAGCCACTGCATGCGTTCAGCAGTCACACGCCACGCACCGGCGGGGACAATGACTTTGAGCGCGCCATACAACCGGCGCGCATTGGAGTGCTGACGACAATACTCAAGCCACAAAATGCCGAGCGTAAGGATACCATCGATAATTCCGGCTGACTCTGCCTCGCTGACGGCAATGACGGCTTCGGCAGTGGTGCCGCGGACCAGAGAGCCGCGCACATAAGCGGGGCCGAAACTGTGCTCGAGATCCATTGCAGAACGCAGGCCTTCAACTGTGAGACCTTCAAAGTTGCGGGACAGCACGCGTTCAAGAGTCTTTTGATAGTTTCGGCGCGAGGCATCGCGAGCTGTAGGTGTGCGTCGATCGTTTGACGGCACAAGTTCGAGGGCTTGCGGCTTGGTGACGCCGAGTTTACGCGTTAACAGCCGCAACGCTTGCGCACGTTTTTCAACGCCAACTATAGTGCGCACCAGATTGCGCTCGTCGCTCCACATCTGCAACTGGCAGCGGCCATGCGACTCAATGATCGAATACTTCGCCGTGCGGAGATCGAAGATGACGCGGCCATCTTCAAGCACCGCGGCCTCGGGATGAGCAAGCATGTAACTCTCGACAGCTTCAACTAATTCATCAGGCTTTGGAGTTTCTACTGCATCTGCTGCGCGGATAGTCTTACGCGGCGCCGTGCCGCGAAGATTGCCGAGCCCTGCGCCTTGCATCCGTTACCAGCCGTTCCGTTCGCGCAATCGAGTTATGTGCGCAGTGTGGTGGCGTGAATGCCAGTCGTACAAGGCAAGCGCCTGGGCCAGATTTTGCGCCCCGCTCTCGGGATGCACGTAGCTGCGATGAAAGTCCTCATCGGTGAGTGTCTCGAGCAGCGCTACCCATCGCGCATGCACGGCAGCAATCATGTTCAGCGAAATATCAATGGGCTGCCAGCGCGAATCATGGAGGTTCGCCCATGCCGCTTCATCGTAGGTTTTGATGGTGGGATTTTCTTCGGTGAGCGCGAGCTTGAAGCGGATGTACGCATTTGCGTGGCTGTCTGCGATGTGATGGACGAGCTGGCGCACGCTCCACCCGCCTTCGCGGTAAGGAGTATCGAGCTGCTGATCCGTTAAGCCGGAGACAGCGGTAAAAAGCCGCTCGGGCAACTGGCGCAAAGTGTCAATGTGGGCGGCACGAATCTCGCGCACGCTGCTGGCGGGGCGATGAAACTTGCCGATGGGATAACGTTCTTCGTCTAAGGTCATAGGGCTCATGGTTCAAAAAATACCACGCATGAGCAGCATCCGGGAAAAATATCAAATCAAGATTACAGACAAAGCACTACTTGCGAAACCACTCAACCAAAATGGGCGAGGTTACCGTTTTCAGAGCCGCACCTCATCAATTCACAATATCAATTCACAATCAATGCACGCGCAATTTTTATGCGCTGTGTTGATGATGATGATGATGGTGATGATGATGATGCTTACCCGCAGCAAAGGCGGGCGCCACAATCATCAACAACAGTGCAATGACGAAGAGCTTCTTCATGGATGTGAGCATACCATGAATGACTTTTCTTTTCATCCGTGCAGCGGGGATGCGCATCCAATCTACAAATAGCCTGCGGGGGAAGCAAATTCCCCCTGATTGGCCTAGACTGAATATAAGGTGAATCAAAAAACGATGTCCCATGCGAACCCACTTCCCCAATCGGCAAAGTCGACTCAAAGCGAGAACTTGAACGCGCGCTATTTTTTCACCAAGTTCGGAGTGACCAACCAGTTGCTGGAAAAATGCCTTGCTGAAGCGCTCTCGCGTGGAGGCGAGTATGCCGACCTTTATTTTGAATCGGTGACCGCAATCGGCCTCGGCGTCGATGAACAGATTGTGAAAACAGCGAGCCAGGGAACGAGCGCGGGGTGCGGTATTCGCGTGCTTTCAGGCGAGCGTACCGGATACGCATACACGGACAACCTGAGCCCGGAGCGATTGCTGCACGCTGCGCGAACAGCTGCGCTCATTGCATCCGGGCCGGCCACGCATCCGGTTGTAGGATTTGTCGAGCCAAAACTCAGAGATCTCTATCCTGTTCCACTTGGCGGATTCGATTTGGATCTTGCCGCGCGACTCGAACTGCTGCTCAAGGCCGATCGCACTGCGCGCGCATATGATCCGCGGATCACGCAGGTTCGCGCAGGATTCTCGGAAGAGCTGAGACATATTTTGATTTGCGGTTCTGATGGCGCTTTTGCCACGGACACGCAGCCGCTCTGCCGGCTCAATGTTTTTGCGCTGGCCAAGGACGGCGAGCTTACGACTAAAGGCAGTGCCGGCGGAGGAGGTCGTGCGGGGCTGGAGCAATTCACTGGCACAAAGAGCCCCGAGCATCTGGCCACGGAGGCAGCGCGTGGCGCGATACTGCAGCTTGGCGCCGTAACTGCGCCGGCCGGCGAGATGGAAGTCGTGCTTGGACCCGGTTGGCCGGGGATTCTGCTGCACGAGGCGGTCGGCCATGGGCTTGAAGCGGATTTCAATCGCAAAAAAACTTCGGCATTCGCGGGGCTCATTGGCCAGTCTGTCGCCAGTTCCAAGGTGACGGTTGTGGACAACGGAACCATCGAAGGCCGCCGCGGATCACTCAATGTCGATGATGAAGGTTCGCCGACTCAGGAAACGGTGCTGATAGAAAACGGAATTCTCAAAGGCTATCTCACTGACAAGCTCTCGGCGCGGCTGATGGGCGGGCATAACACGGGCTCGGGACGTCGCGAGAGTTACCAGCACATTCCAATGCCGCGTATGACGAACACTTACATGCTGGCCGGCGAGGACAGTCCCGAAGATATTTTGAAAAGCGTGAAGCGCGGACTTTACGCCGTCAACTTCGGCGGTGGGCAAGTAGATATCACAAATGGAAAATTTGTTTTTTCAGCGTCAGAGGCTTACTTGATTGAAGACGGTAAAATAACTGCGCCAGTTCGTGATGCAACATTGATTGGCAATGGCCCCGAGGCGCTTAAGTACGTATCGATGGTGGGGCATGATTTGAAACTCGATGAAGGCGTGGGAACCTGCGGCAAAGACGGGCAGAGTGTGCCAGTGGGTGTGGGGATGCCGACCATCAAGCTGGACAAAATGACAGTTGGCGGAACGGGAAGATAATGAAGTTATTCACTGATTTACTTTCTTCCTGCATTAAAAATATCGAGCATCAATTTACTTTAGCTAATGTACATTTCTGGCGTAGAACTCCACAGAACCCTCACGGCTCCGTTGCAGCTCCGCGTGCCAGCCGCTGAACGAACCGAAAAAACAAAATCTGTGCCATGGGACTACTTTCACCTCATCACTTTCGCAAAAGATAGGGTGACGCAGCAATAAATTTCTTGACTCCTTTATCGCAGCAACTGTAAGCTCCTCAAAACGCAAATACTGCGATTGCCCTGCTCTTCCCCACAAGTGCGCGGCAACCCTTTACGCAATCAATTGCATTCCTCATCCAGCCAAACTGCGGCTAGCCCCAGTTCAGTTGGCAGAAAGAGTCAGCATGATGACAGCGCTCAGCACTTTCCTCAAAAAATATTTTTACTTTTGCATGTCCATCTTCTTCGCTTTGATTGTTGTCGCTGGTTTCAGCCGTACCGTCGATGGCAACCTCTTCCATCCACCCGTGCCGCGCCCGCTCATACTCTGGGTGCACGCCGCAGCCTTTTCACTGTGGATTCTCTTCTTCATACTTCAATCCGGTCTCGTGCGCATTCGCAAGGTCAGCACGCATCGTTTCCTCGGCTGGTTCGGCGCAGCTCTAGCAGCTTTCATGGTTCCACTGGGCGTGACCACTGGTATTGTCATGGCTCGTTTTGACATCGCGCATTACACGATGCCTGATGCGGTTGCTGCCAAAGCCGACATTCAAGCATTCCTCGCGATCCCGTTCTATGACATGATTGCCTTCCCGATCCTCGTAGGGTTGGCAATCCTCTGGCGCAAAAAACCAGAGCTGCATCGCCGGCTTCTCTTCATCGCCACCTGTTGCCTGATGGACGCCCCTTTTGGCAGGTACGCATTCCTTGACGCCCAGGATCGCTACTACATCGCGCTCGATCTCCTCATCCTCATCGGCATGGCGCGCGATCTCGTCGTTGATCGCCATATTCACAAGGTCTATTTGTATTCGCTCCCCTTCATCGCTCTCGGCCAGGCTCTTGCAACCTACCTGCGTCTTGGCAATCCTCCGATCTGGCAAGAAATCACACACGCGATTCTGTTTTAGCGCAAGAAATTTATCAATAAAATGGCGCGGCATGAGCCGCGCCATTTTATTGTCCATTCAACCATCTAACTTCAGAACGTACGATTCACCATCTGCGCAAATCTCATCAAAACAAATGACAGGCCTTCACCTGATCGAAACATGAAGCATATACTCAGGCCAAATTTCTCGCCAGCAAATCACTCATTTGGAAAAGATGCTGGTTCGGCTTTCATAACGATGTAAGGTTCGTGAAGACCTTCCAGCTAAAATTTTAGCGACTCGGTTAATCTTCTTTTCCACTCCTGCATCCGGCTCCTTTTTCTCTACCGGTTTCGTCTCTAAAGTGCTTACATATTGGTTCGCCATGACGGTCCACCTCTACTTTCATTTTACTCCTGATTTGAATTCAAATTAGAGTTATTTTTGCACTGTACATGGCCGCCAACAGCATCCACACCCCTAACTTTGTTACTGTTGAGCCATGACCGACGCCCAACCGAGCGCCTCCCAACTCGACCTCGAATCCCTCGCCTTCGACCTCGTCCAACTCGCCATCAACGCCGGAGCCACTGATGCTGAAGCCGCTGTCAGTGAGGGCGATGAGTTCAGCGTCAACGTTAGACAGGGCGCGGTCGAAACGCTGAAGGAAGCAGGATCGCGCGGGGCTGGAGTCCGCGTCTTCCTGGGCCAACGGTCAGGATCGGCGACTTCAAGCGATCTGACGCCTGATGGAATTCGGCAGCTTGTCGAAGGTGCGCTGGCGCTGGCGCGGGTTACGGAGCCGGACCCGAATGCGGGATTGGCTGATGCGGCCGAATATGGCGTGGCACAAGGTGATTTCCATCTCTTCTCGGAGGATGTGTACTCGCTCTCGGGCGATGAGCGCATCCAGTGGGCTTTGCGCGCCGAGGCCGCGGCGCTCGGCGCAGATGCTAGGATTACGAACTCAGAGGGCGGAAGTTTTGACGCGGCTACGGGACGCAAGGCGATAGCCAATTCGCGCGGATTTGTGGGCAGCTACCAGAGCAGTTCGGCAAGCGTTTCAGCCTCGGCATTGGCGGAGGAGTCGAATGGCAATCTGCAACGCGATGGGTGGTGGTCGAGCGCGCGTAGGCTTTCAAATTTAGAGACGCCGGAATCGGTTGGTGCTGAAGCGGCGCGTAGAGCATTGCGCCGGTTGGGCGCGAGGCGCGTGGCTACGCAGCAGGTGCCGATTGTTTTTGCGCCGGAAGTTTCGCGTTCGATTGCGGGGCTGATCTTTGATGCGGCATCGGGCGATGCGATCTGGCGCGGCGCGTCATTTTTGGCGGGCAAACTGGAAGAGACAATCGCGGCATCGAGTGTGAGTTTGATCGACGACAATCTGATGATTCTGCCAAATGGCATGGGTGGATTTGGGACATCGCCGTTTGATGGCGAGGGGATGCCATCGCGCAGAACCGTGGTGGTTGAGAATGGGCGGCTGCTCACTTATTTGAACAACACATACTCCGCGCGCAAGCTGGGACAGCGCTCGACCGGGAATGCCTCGCGCGGATTGGCCGGAGCGCCGGGAATCGGCTGCGGCAATCTGTACATTGAGTCTGGAAGCTTGAGCCCCGAGGAAATTATTGGCGGAGTTGAAAATGGCCTCTACGTGACGAGCTTGATGGGCTTCGGTGTGAACCTGGTGACTGGCGATTACTCGCGTGGCGCAACAGGATTGTGGATTGAGAAAGGTGAGCTCACGCATGCCGTGGAGGAGATCACAATTGCCGGAAATCTTGCCGAGATGCTCAAAAACATCAGCGCCATCGGCAACGACCTTGTCTTCCGTTCGGCGGTGGCAGCGCCGACATTGCGCATTGATGGCATGACAATCGCTGGAGCATAGAGCGCGCGATAATCTTATTTTGGAAAAGGAGGGTTGGAGAAATTATGCCAGTTGCAATGCAAACTCTCGCCTTCCATCCTGACAAACAAGCGGAGGCACTGGCGCAGTTGCCAACAACCGCGGCGGTCTTTGCGCTCTATGGTGAGCAGGGCGAGCCGTATGTTGGGCGCACGCCGAATCTGCGCGGAAGACTCAAGCGGCTCCTTCAGCCATCGGAAAAACATCCGCGCCGGCTGCAGCTCGCGGGCCTGGTTCGTCGCATCGAGTGGCAGACGGTTGGCTCGGAGTTTGAATCGCTGCTCGCGCAATTCAATTTGCTTGAGGCAGTGTACGCGGAAAAATCAGCGCCGCAGGAAGCGCTGAAGCGGATGCATCTGCGCGCGCCGAGTTTTCTGCGTTACCTCGGCTCGAATCCGCAGCCGCGACTTGCCGTGACGACGCGACCAAGCCAGAGAGAAAGTGCGTGGGCATTTGGGCCTTTTCAATCGAATGCCGCTGCGGAGCGTTTCTCTGACGAGCTGCTCAAGCTCTTTTTGCTGCGTCGCTGCACGGAGGATTTGGAGTGCTCGCCGACGCATCCCGGATGCGTTTATGGCGAAATGAAGATGTGCCTCGCACCCTGCCAACTTGCTTGCACGCCGGCGCGTTACGCGGAAGAATCTGCGGCAGTGGAGAGCTTTCTGGAGACACGCGGCGAGAGTTCTCTGGTTCAGCTACGCGCGGAGAGAGAGAAGGCTGCTTCGAACTTGGAGTTTGAAACTGCGGCGGAGATCCATGCGCAGATTCAGAAAGTTGAAGCTGTTGCGGCTCAGGCATCTGAGCTGGTGCGGCCGCTCAATCAACAACGCGCAATCGTTTTACAGGAGAGCGCGAAGAGTGGAAGCGAAGCTGCTGATTCAGTGAGCATTTTTCTCTATGAGAATGGTTGCTGGCGAGGTCCGGCGCAATTCTCCACGCTCGGCATGCGAATTCAGAATGAGCAATCGGGATCGAGTTCGCTCTTTGCGCAGCCGATGATGATTGAGCCCATTCTTGAAAGTGCGCCGATTACAACAGAGGAACCCAAAGCCACGCGCGATCAGCTCACGGCGCGATTTGAAGCAGCGCTCGTAGAATTGACAGCCGACAAAACGCCGCCATCAGCCACGACAAAGCAAGGCCATCTGGCGCTTTTGACGCGCTGGTTTTACCGGCCTGCGGCAAAGCGCGAAGGAGAGATTTTCTTTCCTGACGCCGCAAATCATTGGCCGAGCAAGGCGATTTTGCGCGGCGTTGGACGAATCGCTGCAAAATCGCTTGTCAACACGGTACCCTCTGCATAAAAGTGAAATGACCGCCAGGACTTCAATCCGCACATTGCTCGCCACTGGCCGTACACCCATCGCACTTGGCCGTGTTGAAGAGGTGATCGCGCTTGTGCGCGCCACCCCGCGTCGTATGGGGCAACTGGTTGAGTGCCTTTGGTCTGATGATGCGGGCACGGCGAATCGCGCGGCAGATGCGGTAGAGAAGCTCACGCGCGATGATTCCCCACTCAGTGTGCGGGTTCTGGAGAAGTGGAAAGCGGAACTGATTGAGCTGATGGCCGAGGCACGCTTCAATAAACTCAAGTGGAACCTGGCGCTGATTCTGCCGAGAATGAAATTGAGCCGCGCTGAGTGCAGAGCGGTTGCGCAGATTTTGGAGACGCAGTATTTGGTGGATTCGAGCTCGATTGTGAAGACTTTCGCGCTGCATTCACTGGCGGATCTGACGTGGCAGAATTCTGAGATGTGTGACGATGTGGTGGAGATTTTGCACATTCACGGGCGCAGCGGGACAGCGGCGATGCGGGCGCGGAGTCGGATTTTGCTGAAGGAAATTGAAAGACCAGCGAAGCGTTTGCCGATGCCGGGAATGGTGAGCCGCGCGAAGGATAGAATCACCGATTTGAAAAAGTCTCATTAGAGCGCTTCGGACGATTGCGTTTCACGTTCGCTTGCGCCCTGCCAAGTTGCGATACCTGTGCTGTAGTAATCATCATCACCGCCTCTTGCCGGCAAGCGCGTCTATCATTGGCCCAGCATTTCCATTTGGAGGCTAATGTGTTCAAAAGTCCTCATTGGGTTCTTGTCATAGTTGCTGTTTTCTCCGCCGCCCTCCCGGCGCAAGAGATCACAGGCAACTGGCAGGGGGCGTTGCAAAATTCCTCCGGCCTGCGGGTCGTTCTTCAAATATCAAAAGCTGATTGCAATGCTCTCAACGGCACCTTGTACACGCTTGGCGATGATCCCCATCCTATGGCTCTGACTACCATCACATTTCTTAACAGATCTCTTCACTTCTCCATCGAATCACTCGGCGTCAAATACGAAGGCCAAATCAGCGGCGACGGGAGTTACATCCACGGCACTTTTACGCGCGGTGAGCCAGCCGCACTCGACTTCAACCGGCCTACTCCCGACAACACGTGGACGCTTGATCCCACACCGCACAACATCCAGTTTGTTGAAGTTGAGAAAGGTGTGAAACTTGAAGTTGTTGATTGGGGAGGCACAGGCCGCCCGCTCATCCTTCTTGCCGGCCTCGGCAACACCGCGCATATCTTTGATCCATTCGCGCTCAAGCTCACACACTCGTATCACGTCTACGGCGTAACCCGACGCGGCTTTGGCGCATCCAGCGCTCCGGTGCCATGGAACCGCAATTACACAGTCCAGCGGCTTGGTGATGATGTGCTCGCTGTCATCGACGCATTGAAGCTTGATCGCCCCACTCTTGCTGGTCACTCGATTGCGGGTCAAGAGTTAAGTTACATAGGAAGCTATCATCCGGAGATGGCCGCCGGTCTCATTTATCTCGAAGCTGCTTATGGTTACGCCTTTTATGATCCAATTCACGGCGAGTTTCCAAATGACGTCTTTCATTTGGAAAGAAATTTTCTATGGCTCGCCTCGGCGCAAGGAGCTGCGGAACAGAAAGCCGTCGAACTCAAACTCCTCAACGAGGATCTGCCCCGCATCCAGCGCGACATCGAGAGAGAGCTGAAGTATTCACAAAAGCTGGAAGCACTACCTCCCGCATCGCCAATGCCCGATCTCACGCAAGCTCCTGAAATTTCCCGGGCTATTTCGGAGGGTTTGCAGAATTTTTCAGTCATCCATTGCCCCCTTCTTGTGCTTTTCGCCAAACCCGGCAATTCTGAATCTGACGCGCACGACAGAGAGGAGATCGCAGAGCAAGCCGGGGCCGTGCAAGCAGCCAATCCCTCTGCCCGCATCAAGCTTCTGGCTAATGGCCGGCACGATATTTTCCGAAGCAATGAAGCCGAAGTGCTGAGCGAAATCGACGCCTTCATACTCAATCTGCATTAGCTGTTCTAGAATTTTCGTGCCGAGTGCCAGACCTTCTTATCCATTGGGTTGACGTGTCACGATTCAATCATTGCCTGATTGCAAAGCATCGTGTGCGCGCTGCACATAGTCATCCATGGCTTCACGATTGACCACCCCATCGAGGACGGCCTGTGAAGCGCCCTGCCAGGAAGCGAGCCAACTGCACATGTTATCCAGATTGCTCCGAATGGCAGCGAGTGTATCGACGAGTTGATCACGCTGGGCAATGGTGAGATGCAGAGTCGTACCGCTCATGATGGGAGGGGAGCCGGCAGCCATGGTGAACCGGGTTAACGCTTCATCATTAGTTTTGTTGTTGGCGATGGAAAATTCTTCACCTTCATAGTCAACCCGGTCGTAGACCTCGGCAAGATTTTCAGGCAGGCGGGCGACTTTGCCGCTGGCCTTGGCCACGGACCATACGGCGCGCGATGGAGTCACTACACCGGGAAGGTGATCCAACTTTGGAAAGACGACAGTGATATGGCCGTTGATCACCGGAGCGGCATTCAAGGTCTTAACGGCAGCAATATCCCAATCTCTTGCTGATTTCAAGCTGGCTATGTCTACTGCGATGAGCTTGAGATTATTGCGGCATTCGGCATGAAAGTCTTCAATGAGCACATGCCGCTCGTGGACGTGATGAAGGGCTTCAACGGATTGCTCCAGGCCGATGGCGATGAGCAGACCGACGCTGATGGTGGCAATGTGAATGAAGAAGTCTTTCCATTTGTGGGAGGTATAAGGCATAAGAATATCCAGCACAGGAGTCTCCTTGTCTGGGTTGATGTTAGTTTTTATAGGTTCTGGAGGGGTGTCGGGGGTTTGAGCTGAAGATTGAGCCGGAGTTTGATCTGAAGTTGGATCTGGATGCGCCTCGGCAGGAACAAGTGGCGATTCTTCCGTGAGTGCCGCGGCCTCGTCTGGCAGTGGACAATCAGCATCAGGTTCAGGAAAGTCTTGCATAAAACTTCAGGAGAACTATATCAGTGCGCGCTGGTGGGAGGCCAAAAAACGGTAGCGTTCTGGTGGCAATGAATACGCATCGGCTCCACGCAATGAGATAAACTGGCAGTGCATAAGAGCCAGGCAAGAAGGAGCGCGTCAATAGTCAAGGCGTGCATCAAGGAGCGCTCATGGTCGAACTGCTTCCCTCAATTCTCTCTGCTGACTTTGCCCGACTGGGCGAGCAGGTGGCCGCGGCTGAGCGCGGTGGCGCAACCGTCATCCACGTCGACGTGATGGATGGCCACTTTGTTCCGAATATCACCATTGGCCCGATGGTGGTCAAGAGCCTGCGCCGGGTGACCAAGCTGCCGCTCGATTGCCATTTGATGATTGAGAATCCCGACGAATTTATACCCGCCTTCGCCGATGCGGGCGCGGATTGGGTGAGCGTTCACTGGGAGGCCTGCCGTCATTTGCACCGCAGCCTTGAGTTGATAGCACAGAATGGCATGAAGCCTGGGGTGGTCATCAACCCGGCGACTCCGGTTGATTTTCTGCTGGATATTCTGCCCATGGTCCACCATGTGCTGGTTATGAGCGTGAATCCGGGCTTTGGAGGGCAGAAATTCATCCCTTTTTCCCTTGAAAAGATCAGGAAGCTGGTTAATTTGCGCCAGGAGCTGGGGTTGCAATTTAGAATTGAAGTGGACGGTGGAGTGGCTCACGAGACCATAGTCCAAATCGTCCAAGCAGGTGCGGAGCTGCTGGTTGCCGGAAATGCCGTTTTTGGAAAAGGCGACCCGGAGCAGAATGCCAGGGAGCTGCTGGCGATGGCACACTCGGCTGAGCCTGTTCAGATTGCCCCACAGTAGTGGGTTGTTCGGTTTTAGTTGTTTTAGAAGAGAATTGTCTGTAATTTTTGGTTGAACCTGGCATGGATTGCGCGGGTTCAGCCACATGAGGGTCTATGAATCGTTTGTCGTTGAAGTTTGTTGCTTTGGCCATTGCGGGAGTCCTCTCACTGGGTGCAGTTGCCCAGACTACGATCACTCCCCCTAAAACAACCAGGACCCGGGAGCCAAAGAAAAAGAAGAACCAGGATTTGAGCGCCAATCCCCTGGCCGGCAACAACTCCAAGCAGCCGGATAAGGAGCTCTACGACAAGGCGATGATCGCCATGAAGAAGGGCCGCTTTGACGTGGCTCGTCTTGATCTGCAGACGCTTCTAAATACCTATCCCACCTCTGAGTACCAGATGCGCGCAAAGCTGGCGGTCGGCGACAGTTGGTTCAAGGAGGGCGGTACTGCGGCCATGGCCCAGGCCGAGGCCGAGTACAAAGATTTTGAAACCTTCTTCCCCACTGCGCCTGAAGCAGCCGAAGCGCAGATGAAGGTTGCCGATATTTATTTTGGCCAAATGGAGAAGCCTGACCGCGACTATACGAACGTTCTTGAGGCCGAAAAGCAATACAGGAACATGATCAATATGTACCCGGACTCGGGCCTGGTTCCACGCGCCAAGCAGAAGCTGCGCGAGGTACAGGAAGTCATGGCAGAGCGCGAGGCTGAAATTGGCTTCTTTTACGCTTCCCGCATGAACTGGGCCGGATCACTTGCCCGCCTGAAGACTGTTGCTGATACCTACCCGCTCTACTCAAAGAGCGATCAGGTCTGGCTGACGATTGGCGATGCTTATGAAGGCGAAGCACGCTCAGTGCAGAACGCGCCAAATCTTCCCGGAGCCATTCGTGAGCGGCTGCGCGCCGTCTATCAGGATCGCGCGGCTGAGGCTTACTCAAGGATCATCACCCGTTACCCGATGGCAGCTCACGTTGAGGAGGCCCGTGACCGGTTGATCCAGATGAACCGTCCGATTCCTGAGCCAACGGAAGCCGCCGTCAAGCAGAACGAGGCCGAAGAGCAGAGCCGCCAGGCAGTGCGCTTTACTGATAAGACCTGGGGATTCATCAAGCACGGTCCAATGACGGTTGAAGCCGCGCACGTTGGCGAGCCCACCATGGAAGCGACCAAGCGCACGACGGCACCCGAGATCTCCAAGGAGAATATGGCAATCTTTAATACTGCCATTAAGGGCTCCAACGCGGGCACAGCCGCTCCAGCCAAGCCAACCGGCGTCAATGAGCCACCACGCAGCGACCAGCCCTCAGCGGCACCCCTACAATTCGAAGACGTGCAAGGCTCAGGCAACTCCGTCGGCGTAAGTATTGTCAATGCGCCTTCTGGCAAGGATGCAACCACCGGCACAACCCCGGCTGCAACCCCGGCTGCAACCCCTGCTGCTGTTGACCCGAATGCAGTTCTCAAGCCAGTGGGCCCGGATACATCCGTTGCTCCGGCCGCTGAAAAGCCAGCCGAAGCACCTGCGCAGGTAAACGAAGTTAAGCCCACCCCCCACCCGGTCAACGTGGACGACAGCAAAAAGAAGAAGGCACCCAAGGCTGACCTGAGCGACGAATCCTCCTCGAAGAAGAAAAAGAAGAAGGGTCTGGCAAAGATCAACCCGTTCTAAATCATCTTGGCCAAACTTTTCACAACACATTACAGGGTCACCGAAAACGGTGGCCCTGTTGTATTTGCGACTCACAGAAGTCAAAAAATGATGGCAACAGCGGAGGATGAATGCACAGAATTGGCTTGTTGATTGTGTTGTTCCTGAGTGTTGAAGCTTGGGGGCAAAATCAGCAACTGCCGGCTGAGTCTGGAACGGTGCTGAGCTCCGGCTCAACACTGGTTCTGGTTCCCGCGACGGTGATGACCAAATCCGGAGAGCCGGTCTACACGCTCACGGCCAAAGACTTCACCCTCACAGACGATGGCGTGGAACAGGTGGCAACAATCGAGCAGGACGCAGGCAGCCAACCCCTGGCGTTGGTTATCGTTATTGAAACCGGCGGAGTGGGTGCGGCGCAGCTACAAAAATACAGAAACCTGGGAACACTGACTGAAGCCATGGTTGGCGGTGTTGAGCATCGAATTGCAGTGGTGAGCTTTGACAGTGCTCCGGAACTGGCGCAAAACTTTACTCCGGATTTTGATAAAGTGCATGACGCACTGCGCACCCTGGAAGCTGGCGACAAAGGCGCAGCTATCCTAGATAGCCTGGTCTTTGCATTGGACCTGCTCCGCAAGCAGCCAACACGTTATAGACGGGCCATCCTGTTAGTCAGCGAGACTAATGATCACGGCAGCCAGACAAAGCTGGAAAATGCCTTGCGCCAGATCAGCGACACAAACACCATGGTTTACAGTGTCGGCTTTTCTACCTCCAAAGCCGTGGCGGGTAAAGAGGCTTCTCATATCTTTGAGGACCGCACACCCGGGCCGCCACATGGCTGCATGGGCAAAGACCCAAACATTGCTCCGGGCGACGAAGAAAACAAGTGGTTGCAGGCTTATGACTGCCTGAGCCTGTTGGCGCCGCCACTGCGCGCTGTGAAGATTCTGGCGCTCAGTCAAATGTACAAGCTGCAAAGTAACATCCCGGAGACCGTTGCCCAACTGACCGGCGGCGAGTTCTACAAGTTCAAAGATCAGCGCAGCTTTGATCATGACCTGATCACCATCGCCCACCAGCTTCCCAACCGATACCTGCTGAGCTTTCAACCTAAGTCCCCGCACCCGGGCATTCATGCGCTCGGCTTGCACTTGAAGGATTACCCGGGACTGGTGGTTACGGCGAGAAACAGTTATTGGGCAGAAGATGTTAGTGCACCCGCACAGTGATGCTAAGTTAGTGAATTTTGAAGAGATTGCTAAGCTATTTTGCCGAGCTTTTGACTCTCATCATCTGCCCGATACCCACATCCCACTGTGCTAACGTAAAGTTTGGCCCTCCTGTTGCCGGAGTCATCCGGAGCCTTGCGGCCATCCATTAAAAAAGCTGTGAAGGGCCTGCACAAAACATATGCCGCACGAGTTGCCAAAAGCCTACGACCCCACCACGATTGAAGACCATTGGGCCGAATACTGGGTCCGCGAGAACCTCTTCGCCCAATCCGCCGAGGGAACAGGCGCGCCCTACACTATATTGCTGCCTCCGCCCAATGTCACCGGCCGCCTGCACATGGGCCATATGCTCAACCAGACTGAGATTGACATTCTCTCCCGCTGGCGGCGCATGTGCGGCGACCGCGCGCTCTGGGTTCCGGGCACAGACCACGCCGGCATTGCCACGCAGATGATGGTGGAGCGTCAACTTGCCGAAGAAGGCAAGACCCGCCAGGAGCTCGGACGCGAAGCTTTTGAAACCCGTGTTTGGGAGTGGAAGCGCCACTATGGCGGAGCGATTCTCGACCAGATGAAGCGTCTGGGCGCGACGGTCGATTGGTCGCGCGAGTACTTCACCATGGACGAGCATCTTTCGGTTGCGGTGAAGGAGGCTTTCGTTCGCCTCTACGATCAGGGGCTCATCTATCGCGGCGCATACATAGTCAACTGGTGCCCGAGCTGTATGACTGCCCTCAGCGATCTTGAAGTGGTGCACGAAGAAAAGGCCGGCCACCTCTGGGAGATTCGCTATCCCGTCGTCGATGCGGATGGAAATGAAACCGGCGAGTCGCTGACCGTCGCCACCACGCGTCCGGAGACAATGCTCGGCGATACGGCCGTCGCAGTTCATCCTGAAGATGAACGCTACTTGAAACTACACGGCAAGCAGGTGAAGTTGCCGCTGGTTGGCCGCGTGATTCCGATTGTTCTTGATGATTGGGTCAGCCGCGACTTCGGAACAGGCGCCGTCAAAGTCACACCCGCGCACGATCCCAACGATTACGCGCTTGGCCTGCGCCATCATCTTGAAAACATCAACATCATGGACGACAAGGGCCAGATCAACGCTGCCGGCGGAGTTTACGCCGGGCTTGATCGCTACGTAGCGCGCAAAAAAATCGTTGCTGATCTTGAAGCAGCCGGGCTTCTCGTCGGCATCAAGGATCACACCAACAACGTCGGCCACTGCGACCGCTGCAAGACCACCGTTGAGCCGCGCCTTTCAACGCAATGGTTCATTGCCGTCAACAAGAAAGTGAATCTGAATGGTGTGGAATCTTCCATCGCAGGACGCGCCATTGAAGTTGTAAACCAGGAAAAAATTCGCTTCACGCCCGATCAGTACAAAAAAACTTACCTCAGTTGGATGGAGAATATCCACGATTGGTGCATCAGCCGCCAACTCTGGTGGGGTCATCGCATCCCCGCGTGGCATTGCGCTGATTGCCGCAAGATCACCGTCGCAAAAGAAACACCAGCCGCATGTTCGCATTGCGCGTCGAAAAAAATCTCTCAAGAGACCGACGTACTGGACACATGGTTTTCGTCGGGCTTGTTGCCCGTCTCCGTTTTCGGCTGGCCTGGCTTCGATGGCAAACCAGGCTCAGGGCTCACTCGCGCTGACTTTGATACTTTCTATCCAACCGGCGTACTCGTCACTGGTTTTGACATTTTGTTTTTCTGGGTCGCGCGCATGGTCATGCTCGGCTGCTGGTTCTCGGCCGACGTTCCGATGCCCGATGGCTCTCCGCGTCCGCTCTCGGAAACAGTTCCCTTCCGCGAGGTTTATATTCACGCGCTTGTCCGCGATGCGAATCGCGAAAAGATGTCCAAGACCAAGGGCAACGTCATTGATCCGATCGAGATCGTCGAAAAATTCGGCACCGATGCGGTGCGTTTCACGCTCGCCTCCATGGCCTCGCCCGGAACCGACATCGCCTTCAACGTTGCGCGCACCGAGGGCTATCGCGCCTTCGCCAACAAAATCTGGAACTCCGCACGCTTCGTTTTCATGAACGTAGACCGCGCCGCAGAAATAGGCATCAATGTAGATCCGAGTGCGCTCGGTGGAATGCCGACAGCATCTCCTACAGATCCGCTCGAAGCCCGTTGGATCGTCGCCGAGTTCCACGCAGTCGCCGCATCCGTCAACGAGTCACTGAAAAATTATCGTTATGACGACGCAGCCAACGCCATCTACCAATTCTTCTGGGGCAGCTTCTGCGATTGGTACCTGGAGATCGTAAAACTCCGCCTCGACTTCAGCGAAACCGCCGACAAAGCCGCGACCAAGTCCGCGCTCACAACGCTGCTTTCAGTCTTCGAAGCTTCACTGCGACTTCTCTCGCCCTTCATGCCCTTCATCACCGAAGAGATCTGGCATGCAATCTACGATGGCAATCCGCCGGCAAAATCCATCGCATTGACGCAGTACCCCGGCGATGACGAGAAAGTATCTTCCTCACTCGCTTCCTCCATGATCGAGATGCAGGAGATTCAGCGCATTATCACCACTCTGCGCGCGCTGCGCAAAGATTGCGGTGTGCCTGAAGGCGAAAGCGTCTCTGCAAAAATCTACTCCAACGTCCAACGCGGCCTGCGCGCCGTCGGATTTGTTCCGCAACATCAGGAACTCATCGGCAGACTCGCGCGTGTCACCGAGTTGCTCGTCGTGACCGAACCCTTCAAGGGCGAAGTGACAAAATCCGAACCCGACTTCGACGTTTCCATTCACTACGAACGCACCATCGACGTACCCGCCGAGCGTGAACGCCTGGGCAAGGAAATTCTCAAACTCGAGAAAGGTCTTGATGCCGCAGCACGTCAGTTGGGTAATGATGGCTTCCTGGCCAAAGCGCCTGCGCATGTTGTTGAAGGCCTCAAGAAGCAGCAAGCCGAAACGCAACTCCTGCTCGACAAGGCAAAGGCCGCGCTAGCTTCCCTGCCCCAGGAATAACATTGCCGATTGTTTGTTAGTAACTGAGAGCTGACAATTTAAAACTGACAACTGAGAACAGAGAACTGTAAAATATCTGTAAGGTACCACCGATGGAATGGAAGAACACACGCATTGACGCGCTTCTGGAACAGGCCCTGCTGGAGGATCACGCGCCGGATGATACAACCACGCATCTGACCATCCCTGAAGATCTGCAGGCCACCGCGCAAATCATCGCGCGGCAGGATCTGGTCGTCTGCGGGCTCGGAGCCGTCACGCGCATTCTCCAACTCTTCTGCAATCTCGATTCACACACCGGATCCAATTCGCGTTTTGAAGTCGTCAGCCACCCTGAAATCTTCGATGGAGTCCGCGTCAAAAAGGGCCAGGTCCTCGCTGTCATACGCCACAACGCGCGCGTGTTGCTCAGTTGTGAGCGCGTGATTCTCAATTTCATGCAGCACCTCAGCGGCATCGCCACACTTACACGCAAGTACGTTGACGCAATCAAGGGAACTTCAGCGCACGTTCTGGACACGCGCAAAACTATCCCGGGTTTGCGCCACCTTGAAAAGTACGCGGTCCTCTGCGGTGGTGGAACTAATCATCGCCTCGACCTCTCCTCCGCCATTCTCATCAAGAACAACCACATCTCACTCGGCGGCGGAATTCAGGCCGTGCTCACGCGCACCCTTGAAAATCGCAAACAAGGCCAGCGTGTTCAGGTTGAGGTCCGCACCCCGGCCGAACTTGACGAAGCGATTCTCTATGGCGCTGAAGCCGTCCTCCTCGATAATATGACTCCCGCTGAAGTGAAGCGTTCAGTCGAACGTGTGCGCATGGAAAAGCGCTGGATTCCCACCGAAGCTTCTGGCGGCATTGTTCTTGACAACATTCGTTCCTACGCAGAGACCGGCGTCGAGTTCATCAGCGTCGGCGCACTCACCCACTCCGCCAAAGCCGCAGATATCTCCATGCGCATCTCGGCTGAGTGAGGCAAACAATCGCGTGTACATTCTTGCAGAAATTGAAGCTGCACTCCACACCCACGGCTTCTCAGGCGGGCTGCATTATCAATCTGTAACCGGCTCTACGAATACAGACGCGCGCGAAGCCGCACTCGCCGGGGCGCCACACGGCAGCATCTGGCTCGCCGATGCGCAAACCTCAGGTCGAGGACGCGCGGATCATCGCTGGGAATCGGAGTCGGGCAAGGGGCTTTATCTCAGCATTCTTCTCCGCCCCAAACTAGCCGCACAATACCTGCAATGGCTTCCCCTCGCAACAGGTCTCGCTGCCGCGCGAGCCACACATGCTTGTACCGGACTCACCGTCGATATACGCTGGCCGAATGATCTGCTCATCGGCCCGCGCAAACTCGGCGGCATTCTGGTCGAATCCAAGCTTACGTCTAATACTGATCCGCCCTCTGCCGAGTTCGTCATTGTCGGCATAGGAATCAACGTTTATCAGCTGGTTCTGCCGCTGGAACTGGATGCAACCTCAATCGCGCTGGAACTCGAACGAAACTCTCAGCGTAATCAAACACCTCCAAAACATCCGTCCCAACGTCAGCAACTTCTTCTGGCACTTTTGAAAACTTTTCCTGAAGAATATCTCTCCCTCCATACGGTGGAAGGCCGTCATGCACTCCCCGTGCGACTGTTGCAAACCTCATCATGGCTGACTGGCCGCTCTGTCCGGGTTCACGGTCCACAGGCTTGTACTGGAGTAACAGCGGGGCTGGACGCAAATGGAATGTTGCTGGTTGAAACTGAAACCGGAATTCAAACCATCACCACCGGCGGAATCCGCGCGCTCGCCTCTGCCCACCAACGCACATATTGAACCCCCGCGCTCAAACTCGTATAGTCGAAGAAGGGTTTGAAAGAAGATTTTCTTTCTCCCATATTGCACACACTCAGAATCACTGCTCCAGATAAAGGTTCCCATGCTCCTTGCGCTAGACGTTGGCAACACAAATACCGTCCTCGGGCTTTACAACATTGACGCGGAGAATGCTCCGCTCGTCGCCAACTGGCGCGTCACCACGCACCTCACGCAAACCGTCGACGAGTACGGCATGCTCTTCCTCAATCTCTTCCGAATGAACTCGCTCGACGCCGGCACCGTCAGCCACATCATCATCTCTTCTGTCGTTCCGCCGCTTGAGACCACTCTGCGTCGCGTCTGCGAAAAATACTTTAACAAGCAACCAACCTTCCTCGGCCCCGGAGTCAAATCGGGAATGCCTATCCTCGTCGAGAATCCAGCCGAGCTTGGCGCTGACCGCCTGGCCGACTGCGTTGCCGCATTTGAGCGCTACGGTGGCCCCACCATCGTCGTCGACTTTGGCACTGCCACAAAATTCGAGGCCATCTCCGAACGTGGTGAGTATCTCGGCGGTGCCATTGCACCCGGACTCGGCATCAGTGCCGACGCGCTCTTCAACCGCGCCGCGAAATTATTCCGCATTGACATCAAGCGTCCACCCAAGGTCATCGGCACCAACACTATCAGTCACCTGCAGAGCGGTCTCTACTTCGGCTACATCGGACTCGTTGATGGCATCCTCGAACGCATGATCGCCGAGCTCGGCACTCCGAAGGCCGTCGTCGCAACCGGCGGGCTGGCGCGCATGATCGCCGAAGATTCGCGCTTCATCACCACGATTGACGACATGCTCACCCTCGATGGTCTTCGCATCATCTTCGAGCGCAACCGCAACGCGCGTACACGCAGTAACGCGCACTGAGCACTACTGTGAACGAGACCCTCAACTACTTCAACTATTTCAGCGAGATCGAGCAGCGCTTCGGGCAACGTCGCGGTTCGCTGCTGCTGCTTTCAACACTCGATTGGGCGCTGATTGAAACCTGGCGCGAGGCCGACATTCCGCTTGCAGCTGTTCTGCGCGGAATTGATTCCGCCTTCGACAAATACGAAGCGCGCAAGAAGCGCGCCTCCATGCGCCGCATCAACGGACTCGCCTGGTGCGCGCAGGCAGTCCTCGATGCTGCAGAAGAACTTCGCGAGGCTTCTATTGGCGTAAACGCCGAATCCAGGCACGCGAGTGCAATCTCCGGTTTCGAACTCGGTCGCATCATCGCGCATCTTGAATCAAATGCCAAAGCGCTTCACGCCTCCTCAATCGCTTCCGCTGCCTGCTCCGAGATCGCCGCACATCTGCGCACTCAACTCGACATTCTTCGCACTCAATCAGCCGCGCAATCCACACAAGATCTCAATGTTGAAAATCTCGAGCGAACATTGGTAGTACTCGAAGAAAAACTTTTCGCCGCGCTCAGCACAGCAGCCTCCGTTGAGCAACTCGTCACAATCAAAGAGCACGTCGCGCGCGAACTTGCGCCTTACCGCACCCGCATGAGCGTTGATCAACTCCGCCAGGTAGAAAAGCAATTCCTTCACAAACGCTTGCTTGAAGAAGCCCAGCTCGAGCGGCTCAGCCTCTTCTATATGAAACACGAATAACAAACGCGGAGAGCATGAAAAAGCAAAACCGACGCACGAAGATAACAACCCGGAGACCATCTGCCGAAAGATCTGAGCTCAGCCCGTCGGAGCCGATCCTCATGGAAATTGAAAAGCCGCTCTACGGCGGAGCATTTCTTTCGCGCGTCGATGGCAAGGCGCACTTCACGCCGCTCACACTGCCCGGCGAACAAATTCGCGCCCGCATCGTCGAGAACAAATCGAGTTTCGCGCTCTGCGAGATTGAAGAACTCGTGCGTCCCTCTCCAGTACGCATCGCACCTCTTTGCCAGCACTTTGGCAACTGCGGCGGCTGCTCCTATCAGCACACCGATGCCGCCACGCAGATTCCACTCAAGATAGGAATCCTCGCTGAAACTCTCACTCGCGCCGGAGTCGCACCGCCCGAAGAGATCGACGTTCTCGTCAGCGAGCCGTGGGAGTATCGCAATCGCATTCGTCTTGCCCTGGACACATTCGGCCGCTTTGGCTACCGCGCGCGCCGTTCGCGTCAAATCATTCCCATCGCCGAGTGCCCCATCGCCGCGCCGCTACTCATCAAAGCGGCCAAAGCCGCTGAAGTCGCACTGCGCACACTTCCATCCATTGGACTCGTCGAAATCGAGCTCTTCACCAACGCGGATTCAAGCGAACTCCTCGCCACTCTCTTCGCGCGTTCCCCGCAATACGATTGGGCAAAGCAATTCGCTGAAAAGATGCCCGGGCTTACCGGCCTTCAAATCCTTCACATTTCCGAAAAGAGCGCGTCGACCGACTCTCGCAATGCACAGAGCGACTCCGACGACGGCTTCAATCTCTACGCTGCAAAGCTTGCTGATCAATGGGGCGCGTCATCGCTGAATTACAACGTTGCGGGTATAGATTACCGCGTCGACATCGGAGCATTTTTCCAGGTGAATCGCTTTCTCGTCGACGCACTGGTTGAGCGCGTTCTCGCCGCCTCAAAGATCGTCAGCAATGCACTCGCATGGGACCTCTACGCTGGAGTCGGCCTCTTCGCGCGCCAGCTCACTTCATGCTTCAAGCAAGTCATTGCCGTGGAATCCGCTCCGCTCTCCAAAGCCTCGCTCGTTGCCAACCTCGCCGGAGACCATGCAACTGCAATCCATGCGCGCACTGAAGATTTTCTTTTCGCAGAATCCCGCAAGCTTCGCTCTACTCAATCCAGCCACTCACCCGACCTCATCGTCCTCGATCCTCCACGTGCCGGTGTTGGGCTTGCATCCATCGACATCCTCAATAAAATTGCATCACCGCGCATCGTCTACGTCTCATGCGACCCCGCCACACTCGCACGAGACCTTAAAGCGCTCACGCAGTACAAACTCGCGTCGCTAACCCTCGCCGATCTCTTCCCGCAGACCTTTCACCTCGAATCCATCGCCATTCTTGACCGGATCTGAAGCAATTTCTACATGAAATCTGCTTTATGTGATTCACTCCCGCGCAATTTTTTCCCAAATGAGTTAGCCTGATCAGCAGAGAAAATCCTCCGGTCAACCTCATGCTGCGAAGCCCGCAAGATTCGGCCCACATCTCGCCTGTAATTTCTGATGAAGGCTTCGCCTTTAATCCACCAAAAATTGCCGGCGTATATGGCGCGCCATTCTTTCATGCTGCGTGGCTCTTCGCGCTCGGCATTCTTCTCGCCAAGTGGCAATGGTTGCGTCCTGGCTGGCTGCTGATCGCAATCGCACTCATCTTCGCGCTCATTGCACTCTCCGTTTTTCGCGCGCCACGCCTCTCACTTCCACTTACCGCTGCTCTAATTCTTCTTCTCGGAGCGTGGTCTGCTGAGCTCGAGCCGCATCCCGCACCTTCCCCTCAACTCGCCGCACTGTCGAACGGACTCCTTCGCGCGACTGAAGGCACCGTCGTCGACGTCGGCCCTTTGCGCGGCGAGAGTGAAGAAAATATCGACGAACCAACTCGCGCATTACAAACACAGCGCATCGATCTTCAGATCTCAACGCTCGAATTCCTAACCGATGATGAAGATAAGCAGACCCCGGTCAATGGCCGCATTCGTATTCAGCTGCAATGGCCCGTGAACGCTTCTCCGCAACTCTTCCACTGCGGCGATCATATCCGTCTGAACACACGCCCTCAACTTCCGCAGGATTTCCGCGACCCGAACGTCTGGAGCCGCACCGACTCACTCCTGGACCAGGGCATCACCGCGACTGCAAGAGAAGACGCGCTCACCGTTGAACGGCTCGGCACTGATTCAAACGTCCACCTTTTTCGTTGCCGGTTCAGCGAGGCGCAACGCGCAGTTGGAGCAAAGCTGCAAACTCTTCCCGCACGCATGAACTCATTACCCGCTCTATTGCGCCTCTCACCCGAAGACACTTCAATGCTCGCAGCTATGGTTGCAGGCGACCGCACTTACCTTACGCGCGCGCTGCGTGTTGGTTTTGAGCGCACTGGTTCCTTTCATATGCTCGTTGTCTCGGGATTTCATCTCGCGGTTTTGGCCGGTCTCATCTTCTGGTTTGCGCGTCGTCTCCATCTTCCGCAGATCCCCGCGACGCTCATCACCATCGCCGCTTCTTTCGCCTACGCACTCTTCACCGGATTTGCAACGCCCGTCGAGCGCTCGCTGTGGATGGTCACCGTCTACCTTATCGGCCGCTTGCTCAATCGACAGCGCGCTCCACTCAACGCAATCGGTTTTGCTGCGTTAGGCTTGCTCGTTCTTAGTCCGCGCACTCTCTATGACGCGAGCCTTCAGATGACTCTCCTCTCTGTCATCTCCATCGCCGGCATCGCTTACCCTCTCATCAAAAACACAATCGAACCTTATCGCACTGCCACACGCGATTTGGATATTCAAGAAATCGATCCGCGGCTTCCCTTCAAGGTCATTGCCTTTCGCATCAAATTGCGCGCCTACACAAGCGATGTAAAGAAACTGCGCGGCCCTCGCTCCATCTTTCTATTTTTCCCCACTTTGCTCAGGGGATTCTTCCGCATCTTTGAACTAATGGTCGTTGCACTCATTGTAGAATGTGCTCTCTCGCTGCCCATGGCCATCTATTTCCACCGCTTCACGCTTTTCGCGCTGCCCACTAATTTGCTTCTCATGCCGTTGCTGATTCTCTTGATTCCAGTGGCCATGCTCCTTCTCTTCACCGTTGCTCTTTACCCGCCCGCAGCAATCATTCCGGCAATGGCCACCGCGCTCATCCTCCACATCGACCTCGCCTTCGTCCATCTCTTCAGCAAATTCAGGCTCGCTGATATGCGCGTGCCCATGCCAAACACGGCACAAATTATTTTCTTTTACATCCTGCTGGCAATTGCGATGTCTCTCGCTGGAGGTAACCGATGGATGCGCCGATTCACATGGGCAACAATGTTTCTCGCGGCCGCCATCGCCATCTTTCCGCGGCCCATCGAGCATCCAAAGAACGCTTTGCTTTTTGAAGTCATCGACGTCGGCCAAGGGGATTCGCTGCTGCTCATTTCGCCTGAAGGTAAGACTCTGCTTATCGATGGCGGAGGTTACGGCGGCGGTCCTCAACAAGCCACGCAGGAATTCGACATCGGAGAAGAGGTTGTCTCCACTACTCTCTGGTCGCGAGGCATTCGCCACCTGGATGCTGTTGCACTCACTCATGCGCACAGCGATCACCTCGGCGGCCTGCCCGCAATATTGCGCAACTTTCAACCTGCTGAACTATGGGTCGGCAACAACCCGCCCATCCCCGCATTCAATGCGCTGCTCGATGAAGCAGCTTCGCTCAACATTCAGGTCCGCTCATTGCGCGCTGGCGATGAGTTTGCCTTTGGCTCACTCGCTATTCACATTTTCGCACCGTTGCCCGACTACAAACCCGGAGTGACGCCCAGCAACAACGACTCGCTCGTCATACAAGCTGCCTTCGGGCAAACCTCTGTCCTGTTGGAAGGCGATGCCGAAGCTCCCATTGAAGATGCCATGCTAGACGAACCCGGCCTCGCGAGCTCGCTCCTCAAAGTCGGCCATCACGGCAGCATCACCAGCACGCGTCCGGAGTTTCTCACCCGCGTCGCGCCGCAATGGGCCGTCATCTCCTGCGGGCTGCATAATCGCTATGGCCACCCGCGTGAGGAGGTCCTCGCCGATCTCGAAGCCGCGCACATTCATACCTTCAGCACTGACATTGAAGGCGCGCAATGCTTCACGCTTGACGGCCACTCGGTTACGCACATGGATGACTGCGCGCACACGAATGGCCATTGATTATTATGCACATTTCAGTTTTTTAAAAATCAAATTGAAAGATAATTATTTATTTTCATTGCCGATCAGACGAAAAGTGATTGTCCCCCAAAAAAGTCTTGCCCGAATCTGCACCGGCAAATGCCGCTCATCATCCGTGTACCAGATCCAGATGTTACCGCGATTCTTCACTACACCCGCATCGGCCGTCGGCTGAACGCGAAGCGTTTTAAAGACTCCAAGCGGCGACTTGATCTCTTCGCGCCCTTCAACCTTCATCGTCACAGGGACCGTGTGCTGCGCATCTACAACCGGCAGAATAAAACTCTTTCCCACTTCCATCGGCTGCGAAGAAGCGTAATAAACCCCACTTAGCAAATCTGTGACGCAACCGGTGATGGCCGTCTCCACATGCTTCGCCTGACCAGTCACAAGATTTTTCTCGTCCATCACTGACTTGGACTGTCCGTAATCTATCTTCATCGTTGAGTGCAACTGCCGCCTGCCTTCTACAATCTGCTTGTTAAACTCCATCGTGCAGCCTTTGAGCCTATCGAAGACCGTCTCAAAGTGATCGTCAATCTTGTAGATCAAACTGATCGTCCCGTTGGTCTGCGCACTGGCCGTAATTTTTTCCGTATCCCCAACGGATTCCAAGTGCAAAACCGCCGTCCCAGCGGGCAGCACTCGCAGGTCCACTGCATAAGTCAACGTTTGCTTCTGCGGAAAACTGAAGCCGGCGCGGGGTGCAGGTAAAAGTGGCGCATTCGCCGCAGTGGTTTGCGCACTCATAAATGTCAGCGCGCTCAAGCTCAGGCAAAAAGCAAAAAGTACAGGCCGTGTCTTTATCCAACACATTTTCATGATTACTTCCACCCATTCCATAACGCGCCTAAATAGGGCGACAAAAAAATCAGACACAAATACAAAATCAAGGCTCCCAACGCCGCCTTGTATTCGCGATGCTTGCGGTAAAGTTCAAAAGAAAAACTACCTGCTTCGCATTTTTCATCCAATGTGCTCTGCCGCGGAAACAGGCGAGGAATCAGTCGAGGAACTCTCGCACAGTAAGCGTCAAACCCGGCAAAGGTCGCGCATAAAAATCGTTCCTCACTCAAAATCACGGGAATATAAATCACCAGAAAAACTGTGAGCAGCAACATACCCACAATCCATGAACCAAGCGCCACGCCAAACCCGGCGGCAATCAGCATTGATCCCAGGTAGAGCGGATTGCGCGTGTATGCATACGGCCCGGTCACTGTGAGCTCGCGATTCTTCTTCACATAACCTGCGGCATAACCACGCAGCCAAAGCCCGGGCACCGTCAGCAACAAACTCCACAAAATCATCTTCAGTGCAGGTTGGTGACGCGCCAACTCCACAATGTAAACAAGCGCCGACGCAAAGCCCAGAGGCACGCGTATGCGCCGAGCCACCTTCTGCCACCGCGTGATCCAATCCGGCTTCTGCTCGTTCATCGCTTGCCCCCCACTACATTCTCGCTCAGCAACTCTCTTGCCGCACTTAGCACCGACTCTTCAGTGATCGTCAGCAAACCCGCCTCAGTCTCCTTGAGCCGGCGGTGGTCGCGCTTGCTCTCAGGACTGCGCAACACTTTGAAGCGCGTTCCGTACGGGCCATTGCGGCTCGGGTCCGTAGGCCCATAAATCCCAACCACCGGCTTGCCCAGCGCACACGCCAAATGCAGCGGCCCCGTATCGCCGGCAATCACCAGAGCCACTCGACGCGTCAGTGCGATCAACTGTTCTATCGTGCAAACAACCGGACGAATTGCACAAAGATTTTTTGAGCCCACAGTCGCAGCACGAATCACCTCGGCCAAATTCTCTTCTCCGGGCCCGGCATTCACCAGCACGCTGTAGCCATCACTCACCAAAGACGCAGCAACTGCCGCATAGCGTTCAATGGGCCAGCATTTCGCTCCCCAGCCAGCGCCGGGGTTCATCAAAACAATCTTCGAACTTCCATCATCTGTCGCCAGCAGTTCATCGCACCACTTTTCCGCCGCATCATCCATAGGCAACAACGGCGCAACCGGCTCCAACTCGTCTCCCGCAACCGCGCACGCCAGTTCCAAAGCCTGGTCGATCACATGTGCGCTGCTCAACTTGACCGGCTCGTTGTAGAACCACCGCGCCACACTCTCAGTGGGATCAGCGGATCCAATGACTCTCCCGCAGCCGGCAAACGAAGCCACCACTGCTGACTTGATGGACCCCTGCGGATCGAGAACAGCGTTGTACTCCGCCGCGCGCAGTTCCCGCCGCAGCGCCAGAATCTCCCGCCCAGTCCGCAGGCTCAGCACACGCTTGCCCCAGCTCTTGGTCGCCGCAAAATAAACCCGGTTCACCAGCGGCTGCGTGGGCCCCAAAAGTCCAACCGTCTCGCCCTTCGCGCCAGTCAGCAACGCACGCCATCTCGGCTCAACCACCCAGTCAATACGCCACTCAGGATGCGCCTGCCGCAGGGCATTCACCGCCGGCAGCGCATGGAGAATATCCCCCATCGCCCCGAGGCGGACTACCAGCAATCGAAAGTTGGATTTCGTCTGCAAACCCCTTATTTTCTCATAGCAACGCATCAGTTGCAGCACGACTCACAGCTCTCACTTCACCAGCCGCACGTCCCTTTACCCCAACCCTCGACTCACGTTACAATCAACAGAGTGGGCCGACGTAGCTCAGTTGGTAGAGCAGCTGATTCGTAATCAGCAGGTCACCAGTTCGATCCTGGTTGTCGGCTCCATATTTAAACCCACGCATCAATTTCCGCTCACCATATCCCTCGAAAATTACTTCAAATAATCGATTTCCACACCCTTCCACCGCCAAAATTGCCAAATGTACCAAGTCTGGTACTGGTTATCCACGAATATTTTTGATTGTGTGGTAGTTAGGAACTGCTTATCCACGCATACTCTTGGCATAATCGGCTGAGGGGAAATTGGCAGCACCATCGCCCTTATCTCCTTCAACGTGAACGGTTCAACGCAAAGGGAAAGCGGGCAGGTGACAACCTATACTCGCCAGGATGTTCTAAGGATCCTACAAATCAGCGCCCACCAGCTTCAAGGTTGGGAGCGCGCAGCCCTTATTCCCGTTTTGCAAGCCTACACTTTCCAGGATCTGGCCCAGCTCCGCACCTTGCGTGCGCTGCGCGCTGAAAGCGTCTCCGCTGCAAGCATTCGCGACTCCGTCATGGCCATGCAGGCCGTTGCCGGAATGGCTAACCCGCTGCGCGAAACCCGCGTCGTCAAGACCGGAACCCGCATCGCCTTCCGTCATCATGGCGCGCTCGTTGACCCCATCCATCGCCAGCTTCTCTTCGATTTTGATTCAATGCCTGAGCCGCGTTCTGTTGCGCAGCGAACTCCCGCGCGTATGCCGGGCAGTAGTCAGAATGTTGCCAATCTCTTTTTGAGCGCGGTGCAAGCCGAGGAAGCCGGACAAAAGCAAAAGGCCGTTGAAATTTACGAGGAGATCATCGCCGCCGATCCAAACTACGCAGCGGCCTTCATCAATCTCGGCACGCTTTGCTTCCACCGGCGCAACTTCGTACGCGCCGAGGAACTCTACCGTCGCGCCACTGTGGCTGATTCCTCTTATGTGCTCGCCTACTTCGACCTGGGCAACGTCCTCGACGAACTGGGCCGCCCGGATGAGTCCATCGCCGCCTATACGCGCGCTATTCAGCTCTCGCCGCGTTATGCCGATGCGCATTACAATCTGGCCCTCGCCTACGAGCGCAAAGGCGAACCGCGCCGCGCCCTCAAGCACTGGCAATCTTACCTGCGCCTTGACAGAACCGGACCCTGGGCCGAACACGCTGAAGGCCGCATCACCAAGCTCCTCAAGCGCGAGAAACTCACCCTCGCCGCGCCCACTAACTCACCGGCCCGCGCACGCTCCTACGTTAAAGGCACTGCTGCGTTGCGGCTGGTTGAAAACGACTAATTTATATAAGTAAATAAAAGACGCAGCCGAAGCTGCGCCTTTTGAATAGTGTGTGGAATTTTCGAATCAACCTACTTGACTGTCGCACCCAGCGCCTTCAAATACGGTTCATTCACAATCTTGTTTTCAAATTGAATCTTGACCAGCAAGTCGGCGAATGCGGCCCGGCAATCCTCAATCGAAGGCCGCACCTTGATCGTGTTTTCCGTATCCCCCATCCACGGGTGGAGTGCCGCGTACTTCACAATCTCATCCCAATGCGCAGGCTGGGCAAAAGTTACAGGTGAGCGCGGTGAATCCATCTTCTTGTAAGGCCAGAAGGTCCAGCTGATTTCGTTCTTATCGAGCAAGGTGCGGAAGGTCCAAATCCAGTCATCGGTATTTTCGCCCGATTCGCCCATCCAGATCGGCACGTTGTACTGGTCGCGGAAATCTACATACTCCTGAATACTGGCCTGCACCGGCGGCATCCAGTACTTGTGGAACTGGTACATCACGTTCTTGTCGAATGGTGGGTTGAAGATCTTGAAATTGGAATCCCACTGCGCTCCACCGAGAATCACGACGTGGTTTGTATCCACCGTGCGCACGGCCGCCACCATTTTCCTATACAACGGTTCCAGCTTCGAGTTGTATTGTTGCAAACGAGGGTAATGCGGAATCGGCTCATTCAGCAGGTCGTAGCCCAGCACAGTCTTGTTATTGCGATAGTGCTCGGCAATGCGCTTCCAGATTTGCACCGCTTCCTGCTGGCTCTCTTCATCTTCATAGAGCCAGGGATAACCCCAGCTGTCATCAATATTCGAGCCCGTCTGCCCGCCCGGCGCGCAGTGCATATCGAGCACCACATAGAGCCCATCCGCTTTGGCCCATTCAATCACACGATCCATCAGCCGGAAGCCTTCTTCGTCGTTGCCCGCAAAAAAACGGTAATGGAAAGGTATGCGGATCGTATTAAAGCCGAGGCTGGCAATGTAGTCAATATCAGCCTTGCTGATATACGTATCGCGATACTGCTTCCAGAATTTTTTCGCTTCCGTCGGCCCGAGCAGATCATTGACCAGCGTCTCAATCTCGCGCACCGACGAGGGGCCTTTTTCAAACCGGAACATGTAACCTTCCTGCACCAGCCAGTTGCCGAGGTTCGTTCCACGCAATATCAGTTTGTGGCCATTGCCATCGACAAGAAATTTGCCATCGGTGTGCACAAAACCATTCTGGGCCTGCAACTGTGCCGCAAAAGCAAACGCTGCCGCAAAGACCAGAAAAAATGTGAAGCGGGTGAAAAGTGAACGCATAGAAACCGCCTTGTACTTTGATTTGATGCCAACAGTTAATTTATCAAGCTGAACTAACTTCATGTAGTGATAAAAATAATATTCAAAAGCACAAAGAGCGCCGCGTGAACGGCGCTCCTGGATGCGAACGTAAAATTTACAACTCCGCCTATAGTTCAGACTTGATCCTCTCCACCACTTCATCCGCCGCTTTGATCAATTCCCGCGATAGATCCAGCGTAATCGGCTGCTTCGGATCGATGGTGATCGCGTAAAGGATGATCTCCTTCGAGGTAGCGCCTATTTCACCGTCGCTCTGTGCTTCCTGCATATGAAAAACATCCAGCAGATCCTTGATGCCCACGTCATGGGCAGTCAAAGTCGGTGGGTAATCCTTTGAGTATTTGGGCGTGATGCGGCGAATAGTTCCCGGCTTTGTACTATCGGCCGAGGCATCAATCATGATCACACGGTCTGCCTGCTGAATCGGCTCCAGGAGCAGAAACCCCCCGGTGCCTCCATCGAGACACTCCACATAATCAGGCAAATCCAGCTTTTCAAGAGCCTGGACAACACGGACGCCGACGCCTTCGTCGCCCATCAAGATGTTGCCCAGGCCCAATACCAGTGTCTTCGCTGCTTTATTTGTCACGCTTCTCCCGGTTAAACTTCCATCCGCCTACGATTGCTGAAATCGTACCACGTCCCTCGACATAGTCGTGATAGAAGGCCAGATAAACGTGAATGATGATAAAGACGACGAAGGGCCAGAGGAAAAGATGATGCCAGAAACGCACTCCGGCGTCTCCTCCCATGATTGGAACAATGAAGTTGAACATTCTCGGCAAAGCCGAGGTGCTCATGCTGGAGTAAAGGGCAAAACCCGTGACCACTTGGAAGAGGAATGCCAGAAAAATGATGAAGTAAGTGAAGGCGGCCAGCGAGTTGTGACCCACCGTGACCTCGTCGCTATGCTTCTTCAGCTCAAAGATATCCGTCTTGATGACGTCCTTGATCTCATGCCACTGCTTCCTCGTTACAGGGAAGAAGTTGCGCCATGAGGCGTACTTGTTGCCTACAAATCCCCAGTAAATGCGGTAGGCAAAGTTGAAGACCCAGATAAACGCGCACAGGAAGTGAATGAAGCGAACCCATCCGAACCAGTACAGTTGGTACGCCTCTGGAGCATAAAGAATCTTCAGAGGCGCGCCAATCAAATAACCGGTCACGCAGAGCAACACCATGCAAACCGCGTTGACCCCGTGATAGAGGCGGACCGGAAGCTCCCACACATAAACGCGGCGGTACTCAACCGGATTATTCTGCGCAGTGCCAGCAGTATTTACGCTTTGTGTACTCATCGCTCTCACTCGAATGTTACGCGGCTAAGGTGATTGCCCTGAGGATCGTACAGGTGTACGGCACAGGCCAGGCACGGGTCAAAGGAGTGAATGGTGCGGATTATCTCGACAGGCTCGTCGAGCTTCGCCACCGGCGTGCCAATCAGTGAGGCCTCAAAGGCCGAGTGCTGATTCTTCGCATCGCGGGGTGAACCATTCCAGGTTGTCGGAACCACCAACTGGTAGTTCTCAATTGCGCCGTCCTTGATCTTGATCCAGTGTGCCAGCGAACCACGCGGGGCTTCCACCAGTCCAACACCCTCGGCTTCCTTCGGCCACGTCTTCGGCTCCCACAGCGCGCCGTTGAAGGTCGATACATCATTGGCCTTCACGCGATCCATCAGCTGACCAAAGAACTCCTTCAGGTAAGTCATCGCCAACTCGGCGTCAATGGCGCGTGCGCCCGTGCGTCCGAGAGTCGAGAAGAGCGCAGCCACTGGAACATTCAACTTGCCCAGAACGCCTGTGACGGCCGCCTTCACATCCTCACGGCCGGCAGCAAAGCTCACCAGCAAACGGGCCAGAGGACCCACTTCCATCGGCTGATCCTTCCAGCGCGGCGTCTTGAGGAACGAGTACTTCTCTGAACCCTCAAGCGTTTCGAACGGAGGCTTCGGTCCCGTGTAGTTGATCTTCGTCTCGCCGGCCCACGGGTGAATTCCCACATCCTTGCCGCCTTCGTAGTCGTACCAGGAGTGCGCAATGTACTCCTTGATCTCCTGCGAGTCCTTGGGATTAACCGGATGAACCGTTGTCAGGTCGCGGTTCAGAATCACGCCGCGCGCATATTTGAACGAGTTTGGATCGCTGTAGCCTTTGGTCGGATACTCGCCATAGCTCAGGTAATTCGACAAACCGCCGCCCCACTTCGCCCAATCCTTGTAGAACGAGGCAACCGCGAGCAGGTCAGGAATGTAGACCTCGTTCACGAATGTGTCGGCATCAGAAATCAGCTTGGCTACGAGATTGAGGCGCTCGCCGTTGATCGCCGCAACTTCATTCACGTTGATCGAGCAGGGTACGCCGCCGACAAGATAATTCGGGTGCGGATTCTTGCCGCCGAAGACCGCGTGAATCTTAACGATCTCCTTCTGCCACTCGAGCGCGTCCAGATAGTGCGCAACCGCAATCAGGTTCACCTCTGGCGGAAGCTTGTAGGCCGGATGGCCCCAATAGCCGTTCGCAAAAATGCCCAGGCCCGTCTCGGCAAACTTCTTCACCTTGTTCTGAACTTCAGTGAAATAAGCCGGCGTGTTCTTGTCCCACTTCGAGAACGATCCGGCAAGCTCAGCAGCCTTCTTCGGATCCGCCTTGAGCGCGTTCACAATGTCCACCCAATCAAGCGCGTGCAGGTGGTAGAAGTGCACAACGTGGTCCTGTACATACAGCGTCGCCATCATGATATTGCGAATCAATTCGGCGGTTGGGGGAACCTTGATTCCCAGTGCGTCCTCAACCGAGCGTACGCTCGCCAACGCATGCACCGTAGTGCAAACGCCGCAAACGCGCTCAGTGATGGCCCATGCGTCGCGAGGATCACGTCCAATGAGAATCTTCTCAAGGCCGCGAACCATCGTCCCGGAGCTGAAAGCGTCCGTGATCACGCCATTTTCCACCACCGCCTCAACACGGAGGTGGCCTTCAATTCGAGTTACTGGATCAACAACGATGCGTGTCATAGCCTCTTAAGACTCCTTATGGTCCTCGGTGTGAACTTCATCGATCACACTCTTTTTGCGTATGTTGGTGACAACCGCATGAGCCGCAACTCCGGCCACGGTCGCAATGCCCACCAGCGTGCCAACCGTATCCGCCGTGCTCTCAATGCCAAAGCCCGGGAATTTCGGCAGATGCTGGTAGAACGGCCCGTTGTCCCAGAACCCCTCTTCGCTGCAACCGATGCAGCCATGGCCCGACTGGATCGGGTAGCTTGTTCCTTCATTCCACTTCACAACCGAGCATGCGTTGTACGTCACGGGACCCTTGCAGCCCATCTTGTACAGGCAATATCCCTTGCGCGCGTTCTCGTCGTCCCATGCCTCAACAAACAATCCGGCATCGTAATTCGGGCGGCGATAGCAGGTGTCGTGGACGCGGCGTCCATAAAATTCCTTCGGCCGACCCTGGTTGTCCAACTCCGGCATCTGTCCCAGCACCAGGAGATGTGTCACCACGGCCATCATCACGTCAGCAATCGGCGGGCATCCCGGCACATTGATCACCGGCTTGTCGACCAGCTTGTGAATCGGTGTTGCTCCGGTCGGATTCGGCTTCGCTGCCTGAACGCAACCATTCGATGCGCAGCTGCCCCATGCAATGATCGCTGCCGCATCCTTGGCCACCGTTTGCAGAATCGATTCCGCTGTCTTGCCGCCAATCATGCAGTACACGCCGTCGTCCTTCGTCGGCACCGCGCCCTCCACCAGGACTATGTACTTGCCCTTGTGGTCGCGGATCGTGTCGTTCAGGCTCTTCTCGGCCTGGAAGCCGGACGCAGCCATCAGCGTCTCCGTGTAGTTCAACGACAGTACGTCCAACAGTACATCGAGAACGATCGGATGAGAGGCGCGGATAAACGACTCACTGCAGCAGGTGCACTCCTGAAAGTGCATCCAAACCACCGCCGGCTTTTCTTTCTTCTCGAAGTTGGAGACGACCTGCCCCACAGCGGAGTGATCTAACCCCGCCACCGTCGCGGCTGCCGTACAGAACTGGATGAAGTCCCGGCGGCTATAGCCCTTCTGTTGCATCGACTGCCAAATGGATAAACCCATGATTTCCTCGCTTTACGGATAACAGGCATCTCCCCACACACGCTGAACGCTTAGTTGCGTTAGAAGGGCCTCCCAATAATGAGTGTGAAGTTACCTGTAAAAAATAACGATGGGATGTGACTCATATCACAGTAGTGTGAGAGGAAGAAATTAAAGGACTAACAATCAAGCGCTCATCTGAATCCCAGATGAAAATGCCGTTTTAACAGAACATTCATCCGTAATTTGTGTCTACATAAACGCCTTCTGAACGCAGCGCAATCTATGCGAATGAATGGGTGTCAACTCTGGTTTTTTGAGATATGGAAAAGAGAAATGCATCATTCCCCACTGCAACCAACCCTTTTTGTATCAATAAAAATAGTTCTAACATTTGTTCCAACATGAGCGATAATGCATGTAAGGAGCTCTTCCATGGCCACGGCCCAGAAAATCATCGCGATCGGCAATTCTGTTGGCATTATTCTGCCCAGAGAAACGCTGGCCAGGCTCAATCTCAAAAAGGGCGACACTGTCTACCTGAACGAGAAGCTGAACAGCTTCGAAGTCACGCCATACGACGAAGAGTTTGCCTCAAAAATGGAGATCGCTGACAGCGTAGTCCGCCGTTATCGCGACGCCTTTAAAAAACTGGCTGAATGAATGAAAGAACCGGTCTGGATGCGCGAAGGCGATTGTCTCGCTCTGCACAATCAACAGATCCTGCTTTTTGGCGGCTTACCCGGAGTGCGTGACTACGATTTGCTTCAATCCGCATTGGCACGGCCCAAAAACAAATTCCTCTATGCAGAGCGCAAATCCACATTCAGCGAACTCGCCGCCGCATACGCCTTCGCCATCTCAAGCAACCATCCATTCGTCGATGGCAACAAAAGAACCGCGATGATCACTTCGTTTGTTTTTCTTGAGTATAACGGAGTTTCCATTACCGCCAGTCAGGAAGAGGCCTGCCTCACCTTCATAGCCCTCGCAGCCGGTAAAATCACCGAGTCCAAACTAGCCATCTGGTTCAAGCAACATTCAGTCGCTCGCAAGCGACCCGGTCATCGCAAGTAACTCACTGCTTCCGCGTCCGCTCATACAACGCTTCCAGCGCATCTACAGCCGTCTTCACACCATCTTCGCGCGCCACGCGTTTCGCCACCAATTCCGCCCTCTTCCGCAGCAGCGGGTTCTCGAGCATACTCTTCAACCGTCGCGCCACCCTCAGCGGCGTGTAGCGCGTCCGCTGAATCGTCCGCCCCACCTTGAGATTCTCCATCCTGCGCGCATTATCCGGCTGGTCGTGCGAGTAGGGCATAATCAGCATCGGCTTCCCCGCTCTCAAGCATTGCGCCGTCGTTCCCACCCCGCCCTGGTGCACCACCATCGACGCGCGAGAAAACAGCTCCGAGTACGGCGCATACTCCGCCACGCAAATTGTATCCGGCAGCTTTCGCGTCGGTTTATTCCTCGGGTCAGTGCCAATCAGCAGCACCGCGCGGATTCCCAACTCCATCGCCGCCTTCGCCGAGTTCTCATAGAACTTCCCCGCCGCCATCACCGCAGCCGAGCCCAATGTAAACACCACGGGAGGCTCGCCCTTGCTCATGAACGCTTCCAGATTCGCCGGCAGCGCCTTGTTCCCCGCATCCGCATCGTAATAACAAAATCCCGTAATCAGTGCCGCAGGTGGCCAATCCTTCTGCTCTTCACCGAGCACCCGCGAGAACATCGCCAACACCAGGTTCGGCGAGTGCTTCGCATCAAACAGCGGGTTCACTCCATTCGGATTCGCGCTCTTGCTCAATCCCAACTCACGCCTCAGCGCAAAAATCGGCTCCGGCCAATCGCGGCTCACAAACCGCGCCAGCCGTTTGATCGCGTGCCCCATCCCCGGCAACACAGGTACAGCACGCGCCAGGCTCGCGAACATCGGCAGCACCGGCGGATCATACGCCGAGAAGAAACTCAGCGGAGCCAGCACATAACTCGCCCACGGAATCCCCGTCATCTCCGCCACCAGCGGCCCCGCATAATTGAGTTCGCCAATCAGCAGCAAATCCGCGCGCTCGGGTTGAGTCGCCGCTTCCGTCAAATCGTCATACGTCTGACGCAATACTGGAAACAAAAACTCCCGCAACCCGCGCTCCGTCCCCTTGCGCACGTCGTAGATCATCTCGGCAAGAATCGTATTTTTAGGATCAATATCCGGCCTGACCGCGTGAAAAAGCAGCCCCAGCGGCTCAATCTTCGCCCGGTAAACATTCGGCAGCGCCAATACCGGCACATGCCCGCGGCGTTTCAACTCCAGCGCCAATGCAATCAAAGGATTTATATCGCCAAAGGTTCCAATATTTGAAAGGATGATGCGCACGTGGCTGCTGGCTCCCAAGATAAGTTACCCCATCAGAGTACATGACCGGAGCAGCAATAATGATGAATGGCCGGCGCGGAACCATCGGGAAAAGGACAACTTACTGTGGCACCACCTCAATGCCGGTAACGGCCGCATAGCCCTCCTCAGGGACGAAACTGACGAGGAGTTTGCCTTGCGCATTGGGCGTGAGCCCGGTGAAGTTGCGCTGCAAAGCATCGTCCCGGCCGGCCTCGCGCGCAAGGTCAAAGTGGCGGAGCAGCGCGTTGCCGTTGCAGAAAACATCAAAAATATGGGGGGCGGCAACGTTGGGCAGACTGGAGTTCGCCGCTCCATGCCGCGCGGCAAAGTAGAGCGTGAGCGTGTAGCGTCCGGGCGTGACGGGAATGGCGTAGGAGAAATTTCCCCAGCGCTCGGTCTCGTAAAGCTCGGGGTCGTCACTGCCCGCAACCGGGGCGGGGTAGGCGGTGATCTGACCGCCGAGAAAGTAATTGTCCGGGCTCCACCAGCGGCTGTCGTTTGAGTAGTAGGGTGTTTGCCGTGCCAGCAGGCGGACGGGGCGAATGTGTGCGAGAAAGCCGGGGAGAATTTCAATGGCTGAAAGCGCCGCCTGGCTGCCGTTGTCGCCGGTGAACTCCAGGTGCAGCAAACCGTCGGCGGCGGGCGAGATGCCGGTGAAGACCTTGACGTCGGCAGTGAAGCTGGCGCCGGAGTCGGCGACGATGTCAAAGTGGGTGAGCAATGCCCTACCGTTGGCGCGCACGGTGAAGATGCGGCTTCCCTCGCCCCCGGTCCCGGTCATCTCCGGGCCGAAGACGGTTTCGGCAAAGTGCAGGTGGAGCTCGTAGACGCCCGGCTTGAGCGGAATGGAGTAATGGAAGAGGCCCTGCCGGCTGGTGCGGTAAAAGTCCGGGTCCTGGGTGCGCCAGATCTGCTGCGCTGAACTTTTGAAGACGGTGCCGCCATCGAACCAGCGATCCGCGCTCCAGAGCTTGTCGGCGTGGTCAACAAAGCCGCGGCTGGAGCCGGCAAGAATGCGCACCTCCTCACCGGCGGGCGGGCCGAGATGAGTTTCAACGGTTTGCTCCAGGGCAGTATTTGCAGCCGACGACGGAGCCGTCTGGGCTGCGCGCCAGGCGATGAGGCGGGCGATGCCAAAGCCAAGCCCGAGAAGCGCCAGCGCGGCGGTGGCCAGCCAGACGAGCCGGTGCGACCTTGGGCGCTCAGGCGCTGCTGCCGCTGCATCCATACTTGGGCGCGGCACTGCCGGCTCAAATTGCGGCACGTATTGCCCCAGGGGAATATTAATGCGTAGCCGGTTGGCGGCGCCGGGGCCGGCGTAATACTCGGCCAGGCGCTTGCGCAGCCGGTTGGCCTCAACACGCACAATGGAGTCGGAGTTCTGGTCAAAATTTTCGCCGCGATGGAATAGGTCTACGCCGATCGAGTACTCCTTGATCTGGCTGGCCTGGTCGGCAAAGAGTTTTTCGCAAAGGTAGGTGAGCAGCCGGGCGAGTTGGGGAGCGTGCTGGAATTGCGCGGAAAGCAGTACAGTGCGCAGTTCCTCCCTCTGTGCTTCCAGGCTGGCCGTCTGTATCTCATTGGATTCCGACATTCCACTCTCCGGGCTGATTGATATGTTACGCTGGCGCGGGCTTTTGAACAGGGGTTAACGGTTGACCTTGCGGGCGAAAACAGGCGTGTAACGGTGTGTAACCGTTGGCGCAGGGGGCTGGCGGCAACAACGGTTTGGCAGTAACTAATAGATATAAAATGGCTCGGCCGCTTGGGCCGCAATCTAACGGTCAGGTAGCAGGTATAGCGTTGTGTGCATGGGACGCCTGGAGTTTACTGGGGATGGTTGCACGGGGGAAACAACCACCCCCTGAAGGAGGATGTATGAGGAAACTGGTAATGTGCATGGGAGTGGCAATCCTGCTGGCAGCGGCGGGTGCGATGACGCGCGCGCAGAGCGCCGGAGCCAGTGATAAAGCGACGCAGGTTCAGGCGGAAGAGGCCCGCGGCGACCTGGCGCAACAGAAAAAGGATTTTGAAGCGTCGGCTGCGGCCTACGAGAAGGCGCTGCGGCTCGACCGCACAAACCCCGAACTCTATAACAAGCTGGGCGTAGTGGAGCTCAGGATGAACGACTATCGGCAGGCGCGGAAAGATTTTCAAAAGGCGCTGAAGTACGACCCCAAGTATGTCTATGCCATGAACAACTTGGGTGTGGTGGAGATTCTGAACAAGAGGTACAAGTCTGCCGCCGACTACCTGAAGCAGTCCCTGGCGCTGGACGAACAGAATGCGCATACTCATTTGAATCTGGCCGAGGCCTGGCTGGGCATGGGCGAAGTGAGCCGTGCCATGACCGAGTACACGCGCGCCCTGGAACTGGACGCAGATGTGCTAAGCACAAGCCAGCAAGGTGTTCAAGCGCAGGTGTACACACCGGAGCAGCGCGCTCGCATCTCATTTTTGATTGCCAAGCTGTTCATGCAGCGCAACAATCTGGATAGAGCGCTCGAGTACCTGGATCGGGCCAAGGAGCTGAACTACCCCAACCTGCACCAGGTCTATGACGACCCGGCCTTTACGCCGTTGTGGAATGACCCGCGGCTGGCGAAGATCGTCAAGCGGTAGCGCGGCAATCAGAGCGCCCCATCCCCGGCGATAGAAATTCCCGCAGGATGGGGCGACAGCAATGGATGCGGATTCACTGCACCTCGGCTTTAGAATTTCACCTCAAACTCCGCGATGCGCCGCTCAAGCTCCCACTGGGCCGCGGCCCTCTGGTTGGCATCGAGGAAGGTCTTGCATTTGCCCTCGACGGTTTTCAGCGGGTCGGCCTTTGCGCAGGCGTCCTTGCGCCGGGTGAACTCGTCCGGCTCAGACCACAAACTCTCACCCGGCAAAAAATTATGCTCCATCCCCGTCCGCGCCGATTGCTTTAGCTGCTGATAGCTCAATCCCTGCTCCATCGCAGCCCTCACATATTCGTTCGTAATATCAATCCGGCTCACGCCCTCATCATCGGTCGAGAGCGCCACCGGAACACGCGCCTTCATATAAGTTCTTAACGGATGCATCTGGTCCTTGACGTTGAGAATCCCATCATTCGAACTCAAATTAATCTCCACCATTACATGCTTCGCCGCCATCTCCTTCAGCAGCCCGGGTGCATCCTTCTCATACATCACATCCACACCATGCCCAATCCGCTCCGCATGAGCAATCTCCACTGCCTCGCGAATATGGAACCTCAACCCCTCAGGCGGCACCAGCCCCGGCGCCAATTCCCCGGCATGAAGCGAAATATGCACCTTCGGATAAACCGAGTGCAGATACTCCACCATCTTCATCTGCAAACTGTAATCGCGCATCGAGATGTACCCATCCTCGGGCATCACAAAATTAATCCCCACCCAATCGTCGCTCTTCTGCTCAATCGCCTCCTCCACCACTTCAAATCCCAGCAGCGTCTGGGCAAAGACCTGCTCCGGCGGAAATCCCCGCAGCACCTGGAAAATGTACCGCACCTCAACCGAACACTCCGGCTTCGCTTCCGCCGTCCCGCATTTTCCAATCTCGTTCCGCCGCGCGTTGATCTCCTTCAACTCCGCGCGATCCACTGCAACTTCATCCCGCAATCCCTTATCCAGCAACTTCTGCCGAATCTCGGCAAAATTCGGCGTCTCACTTCCGCCTGGCCACCCCACCTCATACCCCAGCTTCGCCGCGTGACCAAAGCTCGGCGTCTGCATCAGCTCGTCATACTGCTGATTCTGCATCGCGCTGATCTTCGTCAGCTCAGCCACCCACTCGCCCACATGCTTCTTATCCAGCCCGCCAAATTTCTCAAAGGTCGCAAAAAACTGGTCGTGCCCGCTCCACCCCGTCGTCGGCACATAGCTGCGCATCGAGAATGAATCAATCAGCTTGTCATACAGCACCTGGTTCGCCGCCGTCATCTTCCCGCTCAAATCCTTCGCCGGAACCAGCGGCGCCCCGCAATCCTTAGACTCGGCCGGCGGCTTCACAAACCGCAATCCCACCGGGTCCACGCAAATCCCATCTTCGCCCGCCGCGCGAATCATATCTTCCGCATAAACCGACCCGCTCAAATGAATATGCAGATCTGCTCCCTTGGGAAATTCCGCCAAAAACGCCCGCACCGCCAGCGGCCCATCCGCCACAGCCTGTTTGAAAGCACGCTCCGCCCGCGCCTCAGCCGTCAGTGGTTGTGCATTCTTCGCCTGGCCAAATCCAGCAGTTGTAAAAACTCCAAGGATCATCAACGTCAAAAGGGGAAAAGCAAAGTCTCTGCGCATAGTCCAACCAGTTTAAAAGATCACCCGCCCGCATGGTAGATTGAATCTCGTTAGAATCTTCGCCAATTTCGGAGCCCGTCCATGAACCCTCGCATCCCATCCCTCATCGCTCTCGCCGCCTTCGCCCTCGCCCCACTCGCATCCGCCCAAACCGTTGACAACCTCTCCCCCAACCTCCGCGCCCGCATTGACCGCATCTCCGCGCAAGTCCTAGAGTCCACGGGCGTCCCTTCCGCCTCCATCTCCGTCGTCCAGCACGGCAAGCTTGTTTACACTCACGCCTACGGCAACGCCTTCCTCGCCTCGACCAATAAGCCCGCCATCCCCGCCACACCCGAGATGCGCTACTCCATCGGCTCCATCTCCAAGCAATTCACCGCCGCCGCCCTCCTGATGCTTCAAGAAGACGGCAAGCTCTCCATCGACGACCCAGTCTCCAAATACATCCCCGGCCTCACCAGCGGCGACAAAATCACCATCCGACAAATTCTCTCCCACACCTCCGGCTATCAGGACTACTACGCCGAGGACTACACCATGACCCCGATGCAGAAGCCCACCACCGCCCAGTTCATCATCGACACCTGGGCCAAAAAGCCACTCGACTTTGAACCCGGCACACAGTGGCAATACTCCAACACCAACTTCGTCATCGCCGGCCGCATCGTCGAGGTCGTCACCGGCCATCCACTCTTCGACTTCATCACCACCCGCATCTTCCGCCCCCTCAATATGAAATCCGTCTGGAACTCCGACGAAGCCAAGCTCACCTCCACCGATGCGCTCGGCTACGCACGCAACGCCCTCGCGCCTCTGCGCCCCTCCATCCCCGATGGCCACGGTTGGATGTTTGCCGCCGGAGAGCTCGCCATGACCGCCCACGACCTCGCTCTCTGGGACATCAGCATGATGAACCGTTCCCTCCTCAAGACCGAGAGCTACAAAGAAATGTTCACTGAGATCAAGCTCAAGGACGGCAAAGGCACACACTACGGCCTCGGTGTCGAAGTCATAGACCGCGGCGGCCATCTCTCCATCGAACACTCCGGCGAAGTCTCCGGCTTCGTCGCCGACAACAAAATCTTCGTCAATGACGGCCTCTCCGTCTCCGTCCTCACCAATGAGGAGGCCAACGGCGCCGCCTCCACCATCGCCGGCCTCATCGCCCCCATCGTCGCCGCCACTCCGCCGACTCCAGATGAAGCCCAGGCCATCGCCGTCTATCGCGGCCTCCAGCAAGGCAAGCTCGACCGCACCCTCCTCGCCCCAAACCTCAACGACTTCTTCACCGCCGAAGCCGTCAGTGACTATCAAACCTCACTCGCCCCACTCGGCGAGCCGCTCAGCTTCAAAAAAGTCCACGAAGCTCTCCGCGGCGGAATGACCTTCCGCGTCTTCACCATCCTCTACCCCGGCAAAAAACTTACCCTCACCACCTACACCATGCCCGACGGCAAGCTCGAGCAATACCTCATCGCCCCGTCCGAATAACTTTGGATCTCAGGGCGCCAAAAGTCTCACTATCTATTCTTCGTTTCCCCAAATAACTTTGGGTGCCCCAGGTCCCGCAAAGCGGACCTGGGAAAGAACACAGATTGTTCTCGTGCTTTGTGAAAGGGCACGACTTTAGTCGTGCCGCAAAGTCACCCTTTAAAAAGTTCGGGGCGCGGCTTCAGCCGCCGGGTGCTCCTTCCTCGCCGCGTCTTTGTTTTTACGGCTAGGGTGGGAACCCATCTCTCGCTCTCCAAGCCGGAGAACACGGGCCCCACCGCAGGTGGTACCAAACACCTGTGACAGCTGACCGCATGCACTCTGGGCCAGTCAGTATAATTATCACGAATGAATTTAAGCTGAGGAGTACGCATGCTAGTCGCTGGTGTGGATCTGGGGGGTACCGCCGTTAAATTTAATTTGCTGAACGAGAAAGAAGAATTTCTCATCGATTGCCTCGGCGAGCATCCCGCCCGCTCCG
>VFSW01000300.1_pt1 | contig 70344 bp, 86 predicted proteins | sample 5358111 | NCBI WGS metagenome assembly VFSW01 (sample SAMN11554181, study PRJNA540505) | mine drainage metagenome | isolation source: sediment from site ElyBrook_90M | place: USA: Ely Copper Mine, Vershire, VT | collected 2017
CCGCGAGGGCGGTCGTACTGTCGGTGCCGGTGTGGTTGCAAAGATTATCGAGTAAGGCTACAATGCGCGCCCTCGCGTGGACCGGCCTGGTTCCGGTTTGCGCGATTTCGTTCTTTAATTAGCGGCATTGCCGCGTAAATGCAAGAGAAGATTATGCAAAGTCAAAAAATCCGCATTCGCCTCAAGGCGTTTGATTACCGTTTGATCGACCAGTCTGCTGCGCGTATTGTTGAAACGGCGAAGCGTACTGGAGCCGTGGTGAATGGCCCGGTGCCGTTGCCAACCAAGATCGAGCGTTTCGACGTGTTGCGTTCCCCGCATGTCAACAAGACTTCTCGCGATCAGTTTGAGATTCGCACCCATTTGCGCCTGATGGACATTGTTGATCCTACGGATAAAACGGTGGATGCGCTGATGAAGCTGGATCTGCCGGCCGGTGTGGATGTGGAAATCAAGTTGCAGTAATTGTTGTGCCCAAGGGCATGTGGCGTAAAGCCTGTGCCGATGCCAGATGTAAATGCAGGAAATCGGCTGACCAATTGAAGTCAGCCCCTTAACAAGAGGAAATATAAAATGAGTCTAGGACTTGTCGGTCGCAAGATTGGCATGACCCGCGTATTCACCGATGACGGTTCTTCGTTGCCGGTGACTGTGCTGGAAGTGTCCAACAATCGCGTTACTCAGGTTAAATCCGCAGTTACCGATGGCTACAACGCTGTGCAATTGGCACACGGTGTACGTCGTCCCGGCCGCGTCAGCAAGGCTGCCGCAGGACACTACGCGAAGGCGGGTGTGGAAGCGGGTAGCGCCCTGAAAGAATTCACCGTAACTTCTGAACAGCTGGCCGGCCTGCAATCGGGTTCCGTGGTCAGTGTGGAGATTTTTCAGGTTGGCCAGTACGTCGATGTGACGGGTGTGACCAAGGGTAAGGGTTACGCCGGAACCATCAAGCGCCACCATTTCAAATCTGGCCGTGCATCGCACGGTAACTCCAAGTCGCATAACGTGCCGGGTTCAATCGGTATGGCGCAGGATCCGGGCCGCGTGTTTCCGGGAAAGCGCATGACCGGTCATCTGGGTGACGTGCAAAGAACCGTGCAAAATCTGCAGGTTGTTCGCGTTGACGCAGCCCGTCAATTATTGCTGGTCAAGGGCGCTGTCCCCGGTGCGATCAACGGCAAAATCGTCGTGCGCCCCGCAGTGAAAGCAGGTGTGTAATGGAACTTAAAGTCATTAACGATAAAGGGCAGCCGACCTCGAATTTGCAGGCTTCCGACGAGCTGTTCGGTCGCGAGTATAACGAGGATCTGGTCCATCAATTGGTTACCGCCTATCAGGCGAATGCACGAGCCGGTAACAGCAAACAAAAGGGCCGCAGCGAAGTCGCCAAAAGCACACGCAAGCCTTTCGCGCAAAAAGGTACCGGCCGCGCGCGCGCCGGTATGGCGTCCAGCCCGTTGTGGCGTGGCGGCGGCAAGATTTTCCCCAACACCGCGGAAGAGAATTACACCCAAAAAGTAAACCGCAAGATGTACCGCGCGGGCTTGGCTTCCATCCTGTCGAAACTGGTGAGTGAAAACCGTTTGGTGGTGGTTGACAGCCTGACGGTGGATTCTCCCAAGACAAAATTATTGGCGCAGAAGATCAAGGGCCTGGGCGTGGATACCAATCGTTTTCGCCTGCTGATCATCACCGATAGCATTGATGAAAATCTTTACCTGTCGTCGCGCAATCTGCCCAATGTGCTGATATTGGAGGCCAATCAGGCCGACCCGATCAGTCTGGTGCGTTTCCCCAATGTACTGGTGACGCGCAACGCAGTAGCCAAAATCGAGGAGATGTTCGCATGAGTGCCTCAAAAGTTAACGCCGGGCAATTCAGCCAGGAACGTTTGATGAAAGTGTTGCTTGCCCCGCAAATCTCGGAGAAAGCGACCTATGTGGCGGAGAAAAACGAGCAGGTGATTTTTCGCGTCGCAACTGATGCGACCAAGCCGGAGATCAAGGCCGCAGTCGAAATGATGTTCAAGGTTGTCGTGAACAGTGTGCAGGTGGCTTGTGTCAAGGGTAAAGTCAAGCGCAGTGGCCGCGTTCTCGGCCGCCGCAACGACTGGAAGAAAGCCTATGTGTGCCTGGCTCCTGGCCAGGAAATCAATTTTGCAGCAAGTGAGCAAGGGTAATCATCATGGCATTGATTAAACTAAAACCAACAACCCCGGGGCAGCGCGCAGTCGTGCGCCTGGTCAATCCTGACCTGCACAAAGGCAAGCCGGTTGCCGCTTTGCTGGAAAAGCAAAACAGGACTGCGGGTCGCAACAATAACGGGCACATCACCACGCGTCATATGGGCGGTGGCCATAAACAGCATTATCGTCTGGTGGACTTCAAGCGCGACAAGGATGGAATTCCGGCGACTGTGGAGCGTCTGGAGTATGACCCGAATCGCAGCGCAAACCTGGCCTTGTTGTGTTACGCCGATGGAGAACGACGCTACATCATCGCGCCCAAGGGTGTCGCTGCTGGCACAACTCTGGTGAGCGGTTCAGAAGCGCCGATCAAGCCGGGTAATGCCTTGCCGTTGCGCAATGTTCCAGTCGGTTCGACGATACATTGCATAGAAATGTTGCCGGGCAAGGGCGCCCAGTTGGCGCGTTCCGCGGGAACCTCGGTGCAGCTTCTGGCTCGCGAAGGCAGTTACGCGCAGTTGCGCTTGCGTTCCGGGGAAATCCGCAAGGTGCACATCGATTGCAAAGCGACTTTGGGTGAAGTGGGCAATTCCGAACATAGCTTGCGCTCTATCGGCAAGGCCGGAGCGATGCGCTGGCGCGGTGTTCGTCCGACCGTTCGCGGTGTGGTGATGAACCCGGTCGACCACCCTCACGGTGGTGGTGAAGGCAAGACGGCGGCGGGTCGTCATCCGGTCAGCCCGTGGGGTGTTCCGGCCAAGGGCTTCCGTACACGTCGCAACAAGCGCACCAGCGGTATGATCGTGCGTCGTCGCTTTCAGGTTTAAGGGGTAGATAGATATGGCACGTTCAGTTAAAAAGGGTCCATTTGTCGACGCTCACCTGCTCAAGAAGATTGAGACGGTTCGCGCAAATAATGATAAGCGTCCGGTTAAAACCTGGTCGCGCCGTTCCACGGTGCTGCCGGAATTCGTCGGTCTGACCATCGCGGTTCACAACGGCAAGCAGCACATCCCGGTGTATGTCTCCGAAAACATGGTGGGCCACAAGTTGGGTGAGTTTTCCCTGACGCGCACCTTTAAAGGCCACTCTGCTGATAAAAAAGCAGTGGTCAAGAAATAAGAGGGCATGATGACAACGACTACAGCAGTTGCAAGAAAGATACATCTGTCGGCCCAAAAGGGCCGTCTGGTGGCTGATCAGATCCGCGGTTTGCCGGTTGCGCAGGCGCTCAACATCCTGACTTTCAGTCCTAAAAAGGCCGCCACTATCATCAAGAAGGCTCTCGAGTCGGCGATTGCCAATGCCGAGCACAACGATGGCGCCGATATCGACGAATTGAAGGTGAAAGTCATTTACGTTGACAAGGCGGCATCCGGCAGGGGCTTTATCGCCAAGGCAAAAGGGCAAGGCAATCGTCTTGAAAAGCAGACCTGCCACATTACTGTCAGCGTAGGGAATTAAGGATAAATTATGGGACAGAAAATTCATCCAACCGGTTTCCGGTTATGCGTACGCAAGAACTGGGATTCCAGGTGGTATGCCAACAGCAAAAATTTCGCTGATTTATTGCTCAAAGATATCGATGTCCGTGCTTACCTGAAGAAGAAACTGGTTGCGGCCGGGGTCTCGAAGGTGATTATCGAGCGCCCGGCAAAGAATGCCAAGGTGACGATATACACCGCGCGTCCCGGCATGGTGATTGGCAAAAAGGGCGAAGATATTGAATCTCTGCGCGCTGAGTTGCGCAAACGCATGGGATTGCAGGCCGTCGATGTGGCGATCGAGGAAGTTCGCAAGCCGGAAATCGACGCCCAGCTGATTGCAGAAAGCATAACTGCGCAATTGGAAAAGCGCATCATGTTCCGCCGCGCGATGAAGCGCGCGATGCAGAATGCCATGCGCCTGGGTGCGCAGGGTATCAAGATCATGAGCGCGGGCCGTTTGAATGGAATAGAAATCGCTCGTACCGAGTGGTATCGGGAAGGCCGTGTGCCATTGCATACTCTGCGTGCCGATATCGACTATGGCACTTCCGAAGCGAAGACCACTTACGGCATCATTGGTGTGAAGGTTTGGGTGTTCAAAGGCGAAATTTCCGAGCAGGAAGTTGTTGCTCCGGTGGCCGCCGAGGCGGAAAAGAAAGTAAGAAAGACAGGAGTCAAGCATGCTGCAGCCAGCTAGAAGAAAATTCCGCAAGGAGCAAAAGGGTCGAAACACCGGTATAGCCACCCGTGGCAACAAGGTCAGTTTCGGTGAATTTGGGCTGAAAGCGGTCGTGCGCGGTCGTTTGACAGCACGCCAGATTGAGGCTGCGCGACGCGCCATGACACGACACATCAAGCGTGGCGGCCGTATCTGGATACGTATCTTCCCGGACAAGCCAATCTCCAAGAAGCCAGCTGAAGTTCGCATGGGTAACGGTAAAGGCAATCCCGAGTACTACGTAGCCGAGATTCAGCCCGGCAAAATGCTGTATGAGATGGACGGCGTGGATGAAACATTGGCGCGCGAGGCATTTCGTCTTGCTTCGGCAAAATTGCCTCTGGCCACAACTTTTGTAGTTAGACAGGTAGGGACATAACATGAAGGCCAGTGAACTTAAAGCCAAGTCCGCAGCAGATCTGCATAATGAATTGCTGTCATTGAGCAAAGCTCAGTTCGGCTTGCGTATGCAAGTCGCAACTCAACAAATGACCAATACCAGTGAAATGCGCAAGGTTCGTCGTGACATAGCGCGCGTTAAAACGGTATTGACAGAAAAGGGTGCCCAGAAATGAGCGATGTTAAAGAAGCAGGTGGGTTAAGTCTGAAGAGGACACTGACCGGTACCGTCACAAGCGACAAGATGGACAAGACGGTTACGGTTCTGGTCGAACGTAAAGTAAAGCATCCGCTGTTGGGAAAGATCATACGCGTGTCAAAGAAATATCACGCTCATGATGAAGCAAACGAGTGTCATACCGGTGATGTGGTAACGATAGAAGAGTGTCGGCCGATTGCCAGGACCAAGAGTTGGCGCGTGGCAAAGCTGCTTGAGAAAGCGGCGGCAAATTAATTGTAATTATTGCTTGCGTCTTTTGTAAATTTGCATATAATGCGCGGCTTCGTTTCATCGCCGCTTGCGGCGTCCTAACCCTGAACGGGTTCCAAAACTGGCCGCAACGAGCGGAAAAAGTTGGAGAGTAAACAATGATACAAATGCAGTCTGTTTTAGAAGTGGCTGACAACACCGGTGCGCGATCTGTGATGTGCATCAAGGTATTGGGTGGTTCCAAGCGTCGTTATGCTTCCGTTGGTGATGTCATCAAGGTCAGCATCAGGGATGCAGCTCCGCGCGGCCGCGTTAAGAAGGGCGAGGTATATAACGCCGTGGTGGTTCGCACTGCCAAGGGTGTGCGTCGTTCAGATGGTTCCTTGGTCAGGTTCGATGGAAATGCGGCAGTTTTGCTGAATGCCAAGCTGGAGCCGATCGGCACGCGCATCTTCGGGCCGGTGACGCGGGAATTGCGTACCGAAAAGTTTATGAAGATCGTTTCGCTGGCACCAGAAGTGCTCTAGGCGTAAACGGGTCGAGTCGAGGAAAATCATGCGCAAGATTAAAAAGAACGATGACGTTATCGTAATTACGGGCAAGGACAAGGGCAATCGCGGCAACGTGTTGCGTGTGCTGGGTGAGTTCCTGCTTGTTGGCGGCATCAACAAGGTCAAAAAGCACCAGAAGCCAAACCCGGTAAAGGGGTTGGCCGGCGGAATCGTGGAGAAAGAGATGCCCATTCATATTTCGAATGTGGCGATCTTTAACTCGGCTGCCAAAAAAGGTGACCGGGTCGGTATTAAAACGCTGGAAGACGGGCGCAAAGTTCGCGTGTTCAGATCCAGCGGCGAAGTGATTGACGCTTAAGGGGTATAGAGCATGGCTCGTTTGTATGGGTTTTATAAAGACAAGGTTGCTAAAGACCTGATGAAGCAGTTTGGCTACAAGTCGATCATGGAAGTGCCGCGCATCGAAAAGATCACCCTGAACATGGGTGTCGGAGAAGCGGTTGCTGACAAGAAGGTGATGGAATTCGCGGTCGCCGATATGCAAAAGATTGCCGGGCAAAAGCCTGTGGTTACGATGTCAAAAAAGTCCATCGCCGGCTTCAAGATACGCGAAGGTTACCCCGTTGGCTGCAAGGTGACTTTGCGCAGGGAGCGCATGTACGAATTTCTGGACCGGCTGATTTCCGTCGCGATCCCGCGTATCCGCGATTTTCGCGGTATATCGGGAAAGTCCTTTGACGGGCGCGGCAACTACAACATGGGCGTGAAAGAGCAGATCATTTTTCCGGAAATTGAATACGAGAAGATCGACGCTCTGCGTGGTATGAATATCACCATCACCACCTCTGCAAAAACCGACGAAGAAGCCAGGGCCTTGCTGGCTGCTTTCAAACTCCCACTAAAGAAATGAGGGGATATTAATGGCGAAGAAGTCAGTAATTAATCGCGAGTTGAAGCGCCGCGAAATGGTTGAAAAGTTTTCGGCAAAGCGCGCAGTGCTTTTGGCGACAATTTCGAATGCAAAGCTGGGCGATGAAGAGCGTACGGAAGCGCGCGTCAAATTGCAGGCGTTGCCGCGTGATTCAAGTCCGGTGCGTTTGCGCAACCGTTGCGCCTTGACGGGTCGTCCGCGCGGAACATTTAAAAAGTTTGGTTTGGGGCGTATCAAGTTGCGTGAGTTCGCGATGCGCGGTGAGATTCCCGGTATCGTCAAGGCCAGCTGGTAGGAGAAAATAAATATGAGTATGAGTGACCCGATCTCCGACATGCTGACGCGTATTCGCAATGCGCAGCTCGCGGAAAAAACATCAGTGGCAATGCCTTCTTCGAAGTTGAAAGTGGCGATCGCTGAGGTGTTGAAGGACGAAGGCTATGTGGAGGGCTTCAGTGTCGTTGCGGACGGTGGCAAAGCCACGCTGGAAATTGGCTTGAAATATTACAGCGGCCGTCCCGTGATTGAAAAAATCCAGCGCATCAGCCGTCCCGGACTGCGTATTTACAAGGGTTCCGAAGATATTCCTAAGGTGATGAACGGGCTGGGTATCGCTATCGTTTCCACTTCCAAGGGTTTGATGACCGACCGCAAAGCGCGCGCCAATGGTATTGGCGGAGAAGTGCTGTGCGTAGTCGCCTAGTGAGGTAAGCATGTCTAGAGTTGCCAAGAATCCTGTTGTAGTGCCTGGCGGTGTTGAAGTCGCTTTGGCGACAAATGAAATTTCGGTAAAGGGCCCGTTGGGTACCCTGAAGCAAGCATTGTCCGGCGATGTAATGGTGGTGCGCGAGGGCGATAGTCTGGTGTGCAAGGCACAGAATGATTCCGTTCAAGCCGATGCGATGTCCGGCACGTTGCGCGCTTTGCTGGCGAACATGGTGTTGGGCGTTAGCAAGGGTTTTGAACGCAAGCTGACCCTGGTCGGTGTCGGCTATCGTGCACAGGCTGCCGGAGACACACTGAATCTCACCCTGGGTTACTCGCATCCGGTTTCTTACAAGATGCCGGCTGGTGTCAAGGTTGAAACACCGTCGCAAACGGAAATTGTGCTAAAGGGCGCCAGCAGGCAGCAAGTTGGTCAGGTCGCTGCTGAAATTCGCGCTTTCCGCGAACCCGAACCCTACAAAGGCAAGGGTGTACGCTATAGCGATGAAGTGGTGATTTTGAAAGAAACCAAGAAGAAATAATTGAGGCGGATATGTTGATCAAAAAAGAAGCGCGTCAGCGCAGAGCACGCAAAACCCGTGCACGCATTGCTGAAAAGAAATCGGTTCGTTTGGCAATAAGCCGCACCAATTTTCACATTTACGCGCAAGTGATTTCTGCTTGCGGCAGCAAGGTTTTGGCCAGCGCGTCCAGCGTCGAGGCGGATGTGCGCAAGGACATCGCCAATGGCGGCAACACGGCTGCTGCAGCCGTGGTGGGCAGGCGCATTGCAGAAAAGGCAAAGAGCGCGGGTATTACCAAAGTGGCGTTCGACCGTTCCGGTAATCGATATCATGGTCGTGTCAAGGCGTTGGCTGAAGCAGCGCGCGAACACGGTCTGCAGTTCTAATTGGAGTTGAGCGATGGCTAAGCCGCAAGGAAAAATGCAACAGCAGGAAAAACGTGACGACGGCATGATCGAAAAAATGATCTCCGTTAACCGGGTAACCAAGGTGGTCAAGGGCGGACGTATCATGGGATTCGCAGCGCTCACCGTGGTTGGCGACGGCGATGGCCGCGTTGCGATGGGCAAGGGAAAATCCAAGGAGGTCCCGGTGGCCGTACAAAAGGCCATGGATGAGGCACGCCGCAATATGGCCAAGGTCAGTTTGAAGAACGGCACCTTGCACCACACCGTGATCGGAAAGCATGGCGCGGCTAAAGTATTGATGCAGCCCGCATCCGAGGGTACGGGTATTATCGCCGGAGGCGCCATGCGCGCCGTATTTGAGGCGGTTGGTGTGCGTGATGTGCTGGCAAAGTGTATTGGTTCGAGCAACCCTTACAATGTGGTGCGAGCCACGTTGAACGGCCTGAAGGCGATGAACTCGCCTTCCGAAATTGCGGCAAAGCGCGGCAAGAATGTAGAAGAGATTTTGGGGTAAGTCATGACAAAAGCCAAAACACAAGCGAAGACAATTAGGGTCACCCAGATCAAAAGCCTGATCGGCACCAAGCAATCACACCGCGATACCATACGCGGTCTGGGGTTGCGCCGCATCAACCACACCGTGCAGCTGGAAGATACTCCCTGCGTGCGCGGCATGATCAACAAAGTGTTTTACATGGTTAAGTGCGAGGCATAACAGATGCAACTCAATAAAATTAAACCTGCACAAGGTGCCAAGCACGCCAAACGTCGCGTTGGCCGTGGTATCGGCTCCGGTTTGGGCAAGACCGCCGGTCGTGGTCACAAGGGGCAGAAATCCCGCGCAGGCGGTTTTCACAAAGTCGGTTTTGAAGGCGGCCAAATGCCGCTGCAGCGCCGTTTGCCCAAGCGTGGTTTTATTTCGCTGACACGTTACGACACAGCCCAGGTGCGTCTGTCCGATCTGCAGAAGCTGCCGGTCGACAACATAGATATACTGGCGCTCAAGCAAGCCGGTGTCGTGCATGCAAATGCGCTGACTGTAAAGGTAATCCTGTGCGGCGAGATTACCCGTGCAGTGAAGTTGCAGGGACTGCTGGCAACCAAGGGTGCACGTACAGCGATAGAAGCCGCTGGCGGTAGCATCGCCGAATAGGTTAGCACGTGAGTACAGTTGCCAAAGGCGTAAGCAAGGGTAAGTATGGCGATTTGAGCACCCGTCTGTGGTTTTTGCTGGGGGCACTGGTAGTGTTCCGCATTGGAACTTATATTCCGGTGCCGGGCATAGACCCGTCGGTTCTGGCGGATCTGTTCAAGTCGCAGAAAAGCGGTATTCTGGGCATGTTCAACATGTTTTCCGGCGGCGCGCTGTCCCGTTTCAGTATTTTTGCGCTGGGCATCATGCCGTACATCTCGGCATCCATCATTATGCAGCTGGGCGCGATAGCCGTACCTCATCTTGAACAGTTGAAAAAGGAAGGCGAAGCCGGTCGCCGCAAGATCACCCAGTACACCCGCTACGGTACTTTGGTTCTGGCGACGTTTCAGGCGTTTGGAATTTCTGTGGCGTTGCAAGCTCAACCCGGTCTGGTCCCAAATCCGGGCGGGTTGTTCCAGATGACCACGGTTATTACTTTGCTGACTGGGACGATGTTCCTGATGTGGTTGGGCGAGCAGATCACCGAACGCGGCCTGGGCAACGGGATTTCGCTGATAATATTTGCCGGTATCGCTGCCGGGTTGCCCCGTGCGATTGGAAGCACACTGGAATTGGTGCGTACCGGGGCGTTCTCGATACCGCTGGTCCTGCTGCTGTTCTTTGGAGCCATAGCAGTGACGGCATTGGTCGTGTTTGTTGAGCGTGGCCAGCGCAAGATATTGGTGAACTATGCCAAGCGCCAGGTCGGCAACAAGGTTTATGGGGGGCAGAGTTCGCATTTGCCGCTGAAGTTGAATATGTCCGGAGTGATTCCGCCGATCTTCGCTTCAAGCATAATACTTTTTCCCGCCACGTTGGCCGGATGGTTTGGAAGCGGGCAAAGCATGACCTGGCTTAAGGACATCAGCGACAAGTTGTCGCCCGGACAGCCGATTTATGTGTTGTTCTATGCGGCGGCGATCGTGTTTTTCTGTTTTTTCTATACGGCGCTGGTGTTCAGCCCTAAAGAAACAGCTGAAAACCTGAAAAAAAGCGGCGCTTTTTTGCCCGGCATACGGCCAGGTGAACAAACTGCGCTGTACGTTGAAAAGATCATGATGCGTCTGACCATGGTTGGGGCGGTGTATATTTCCCTGGTCTGTCTGCTGCCTGAGTTTCTGGTGGTCAAGTGGAATGTGCCATTTTATTTTGGCGGAACTTCTTTGTTGATTCTGGTGGTTGTGACCATGGACTTCATGGCGCAGGTCCAGTCGTATTTGATGACACACCAGTACGAAGGCCTGCTTAAGAAAGCCAATTTCAAAGGCGGGTTGACGCGCTAATGTCTAAAGAAGATGTGATTCAAATGCTGGGGGAAGTGGAAGAATCGCTGCCCAATGCAACTTTTAGAATAAAACTGGAAAATGGCCATGTGGTATTGGGTCATATCTCGGGAAAGATGCGTATGCACTACATACGCATCCTCCCGGGAGACAAGGTTACGGTTGAGTTGACACCGTATGATTTGAGCAAGGCGCGCATTGTGTTCCGCGCCAAGTAGTTGAGCGAGTGAGGAGAGAAAAATGAGAGTTCAGGCATCAGTTAAAAAGATCTGCCGCAATTGCAAAATTGTTATTCGTAAACGCGTGGTAAGGGTGATATGTACTGAGCCGCGCCACAAGCAACGCCAAGGCTGATTGACCAGGCTTATTTGAGCATGGACGACTTTGGGTGTTATAATCTTCGACTTTCAAAAGATAGGGTAGCTGCATGGCACGTATAGCAGGGGTCAATATCCCCAACCATCAACACGCCGTGATTGCTTTGACTGCAATCTACGGTATCGGACGCACGCGTTCGCAAGCGATATGTGCGGCAGCTGGCGTGAATGCTGCCGCCAAGATAAAGGACCTGACCGACGCTGAAGTTGAAAAGCTGCGCGAACAGGTCGCCAAAATCACGGTGGAGGGTGATCTGCGTCGTGAAACGACAATGAACATCAAGCGCCTGATGGATTTGGGTTGCTACCGTGGGGTGCGGCACCGTCGCGGCCTGCCTTGCCGCGGTCAACGCACCCGCACCAACGCCCGTACCCGCAAGGGCCCGCGCAAGGCGATTGCAGGCGCCAAAAAGTAGATCGCTATAACGCTTAAAGGATTAAATAATGGTTAAGCCAAGCACGAAAGTGCGCAAGAAAGTCAAAAAGAACGTGGCGGAAGGCATCGCGCATGTGCACGCATCTTTTAACAATACCATCGTCACGATCACTGATCGTCAGGGGAACACCCTTGCATGGTCCACCAGCGGAGCGAACGGCTTCAAGGGCTCGCGTAAAAGCACCCCGTTTGCCGCCCAGGTTGCGGCTGAGACCGTGGGCAAGTCGGCTGTGGAGTGCGGTGTAAAAAATCTGGAAGTGCGCATCAAGGGACCCGGCCCAGGCCGTGAATCCGCCGTGCGCGCTTTGAACGCTGCTGGTTTTAAGATCACCAGCATTTCCGATATTACTCCGGTGCCGCACAACGGTTGCCGGCCGCCTAAAAAGCGCCGTATCTAATCTTTTGGGAGTCGATCTTGGCTAGAAATCTTGATGCAAAATGCCGTCAGTGCCGCCGCGAAGGCGAAAAACTGTTTCTGAAGGGCGAAAAATGTTTTACCGATAAATGTGCGGTTGAACGCAGGGCCTATCCGCCCGGCCAGCACGGACAAAAGAAAAATACCCGTCTGTCCGAGTACGGCGGTCAGTTGCGCGAAAAACAGAAGGTTCGTCGTATCTACGGCGTGCTGGAAGGGCAGTTCCGCCTGACATACAAACAGGCGGAAAGTCAGCGCGGCATTACCGGCGAAAGTCTGCTGCAGATTCTGGAATCCCGGCTGGACAATGTTTCTTACCGCATGGGTTTCGGCGCATCGCGTTCGGAAGCGCGTCAGGTTGTGCGTCACAACGGCCTGCTGGTTAACGGCAAGCGCGTGAATATCCCTTCTTACCAGGTGCGTCCCGGCGACGTGGTTGAAGTGGTCGAAAAGACCCGGACACAATTGCGTATCAAGGCTGCAATCGCTGCGGCCGAGCAGCGCGGTTTCCCGGAATGGATTGAAATGGACACCAAGGCATTCAAAGGAATTTTTAAAGCCAAACCACAACGTGCCGAACTGCCTGCAACCATCAACGAGCATCTCGTGGTTGAGTTGTATTCCAAGTAATCCACGCGGAGTAGCATATGTCTAAAAATGATTTTTTGAAGCCACGCATCATTGAAGTGCAAAAAATTTCTGACACCCAGGCCAAGGTGGTGATGGAACCTTTTGAACGCGGCTATGGCCACACATTGGGCAACGCATTGCGCCGCATCCTGTTGTCCTCGATGCAGGGCGCGGCTCCGACCGAAGTCAAAATGGCCGGAGTGTTGCACGAATATGCGACCATAGACGGAGTGCAGGAGGATGTCGTCGACATCCTGCTGAACCTCAAGGGTGTGGTGTTGCGTTTGCACAACACGCCTGAAGTTGTGCTGACCCTTAAAAAGGAAGGCCAGGGAGTAGTGACGGCAGCCGACATCAGCGGCAATGCCGATGTCGAGGTGATCAACCCGGACCACGTGATTGCCCATCTTACTGAGGGCGGCAAGCTGGATATGCAGATCAAGGTTGAACAGGGCCGCGGTTATGTGTCCGCGATTTCCAGACTGGCGCCGAATGAAACGCGCGCAGTCGGACATATTGCCCTCGACGCTTCGTTCAGTCCGGTCAATCGCGTGAGCTATGCTGTCGAAAGCGCGCGGGTTGAGCAACGTACCGATCTGGACAAGCTGGTGATGCACATTGAAACCAACGGTGCGGTAGACCCGGAGGAAGCCATTCGCAATGCCGCGCGCATTCTGGTGGATCAGTTCTCGGTGTTCGCCGCGCTGGAAGGTACCGAGCCCATTGTTGAAAAGGTGCAAACTCCCAAGGTCGATCCTATCCTGTTGCGTCCGGTAGATGACCTTGAGCTGACTCCGCGCTCTTCAAACTGTCTCAAGGCGCAGAGCATCCACTACATCGGCGATTTGATCCAGTACACCGAAAATGATCTGCTGCGCACCCCGAACCTTGGCCGCAAGTCGCTGAACGAAATCAAACAGGTTCTTGCCGAGCACAATTTGTCGCTGGGCATGAAGCTGGAAAACTGGCCGGCCACAACCGCTTGAAGCGGCGGGTCAATACACAAGCTCCAGAAAACCAGAAGCCAAAAAAACAGAATCAAGAGAGGCAATCATGCGTCACCGTTTAGGTTTAAGAAAACTCAACCGTACCAGCAGTCACCGTCTGGCAATGTTCCGCAACATGACCGTGTCACTGTTGCGCCACGAACTCATCAAGACTACCCTGCCCAAGGCCAAGGAGTTGCGCCGCGTCGCCGAACCAATTTTGACCTTGGGCAAAAACCCGAGTCTTGCCAATCGCCGTTTGGCATTTGCCCGTTTGCGCGATCGCGAGATGGTCACGAAGCTGTTCGACGAACTCGGACCGCGCTACGCGGCACGCAACGGCGGATACTCGCGTATTCTCAAATTTGGCTTCCGCAAGGGAGACAATGCACCGATGGCGCTGGTCGAACTGATGGATCGCCCGGCAGACGCTACCGCGGTTGATGTCGAGTAAATAGGAATGCAGCAGCAAACAAAAAGCCGGATTCGTCCGGCTTTTTGCATTTGTATACCCGCACCTAGCCGGATTCCCCGAATTTGCTGCGCAGTGCTTTCAGTTTCCCGCGCCGGGTCTTGCCCTCGATACGCTTCTTGACCGAGTTGCGCGTCGGCCTGGTAGGAGTTCGGTTCTTCTGTGTAACGGTTGCGCTATTGATCAATTCAGCCAGCCTTGCCAGGGCATCATCGCGGTTCTTTTCCTGGCTGCGATAACGCTGCGCCTTGATGATGATCACCGCATCGCCGGAAATTCGCCTGTCCTTGAGTTGTACGAGCTGCTCTTTGCAAGTATCGGGCAGTGAAGATGCGCTGATATCGAAGCGCAGGTGGATGGCGGTTGAAACTTTGTTGACATTCTGGCCGCCTGCCCCCTGCGCGCGTATGGCATGCAATTCGATCTCGGTATCCGGAATGGCTATATTCTTGGAGACCTGCAGCATAATCGTGCCCGGGGAAATTATCTGTCGAGTGCCTGTTTCAAATACATTCCTGTGGCGCTGAGCTTGTTCTGCGCAAGTTCCTTGGGCGAGCCTTCGGCAATGATGCGGCCGCCGCCTTCTCCGCCTTCCGGGCCGAGATCGATCACCCAGTCGGCGGTCTTGATCACGTCGAGGTTGTGCTCGATTACCACCACGGTGTTGCCCTGGTCGCGAAGTTTGTGGATCACCTTGAGCAGCATCGCGATGTCGTGGAAGTGCAGGCCGGTGGTTGGCTCATCGAGGATATAGAGTGTCCTGCCTGTGTCGCGTTTGGATAGTTCCAGCGAAAGCTTCACGCGTTGCGCTTCCCCTCCGGACAGCGTGGTGGCTGATTGCCCCAGCGTGATGTATCCCAGGCCGACATCGAGCAGCGTTTGCAGTTTGCGAGCGATGATAGGCACAGGCTTGAAAAATTCATGCGCCTGTTCGACGGTCATCAGCAGTATCTGGTGTACGTTCCTGCCCTTGTAGTTGATCTCCAGGGTTTCGCGATTGTAGCGATGGCCGTGGCACACGTCGCAGGGCACATATACATCCGGCAAAAAGTGCATTTCAACCTTGATAACACCGTCGCCCTGGCAGGATTCACAGCGCCCGCCCTTGACGTTGAACGAAAAGCGTCCGGGGCCGTAACCACGCTCGCGCGATGACGGCACGCCGGCAAAGAGTTCGCGGATAGGCGTGAACAGGCCGGTATAAGTTGCCGGATTGGAACGCGGTGTTCGACCGATCGGGCTCTGGTCTACGTTGATCACCTTGTCGAAAAATTCCAGCCCGCTGATCTCGGCGTAGGGTGCAGGCTCGGTGTTGCTGCCGTACAGATGCCGGGCCACGGCGGGATACAGAGTGTCGTTGATCAGTGTTGACTTTCCCGAACCGGATACTCCGGTCACACAAACCATCAGGCCGACGGGCAGGTTCAGCGTCACGTCCTTGAGGTTGTTGCCGCTGGCGCTGACAATTTGCAGCATGCGTTCCGGATCCGGCTTGCGGGATTTTGCCGGCATCGCGATGCTGCGGCGGCCGGTCATGTAATCGCCGGTCAGCGAATCCCTGTTCCGGCAGATATCGTCCGGCGTGCCTTGCGCAACTATCAGTCCGCCGTGCTCACCCGCGCCCGGCCCCATGTCCACCACATAATCTGCGTTGCGGATCGCCTCTTCATCGTGTTCAACCACGATCACGCTGTTGCCCATGTCGCGCAGTTTTTTCAATGTGGTCAACAGCCGGTCGTTGTCGCGCTGATGCAAACCTATCGAGGGCTCGTCCAGCACATACATCACTCCGGTCAGCCCGGAGCCGATCTGCGAGGCGAGCCGTATGCGCTGTGCCTCGCCACCGGACAGGGTTTCGGCGGAACGTTCCAGGGACAAATAATCCAGCCCGACGTTGTTCAGGAACGATAAACGACTGGCAATTTCCAGCACGATTTTGTCCGCAATAACCTGTTTTTGCCCCTGCAGTTTCAAGCCCTGGAAGAAAGCCAGGGCCTGCTTCAGCGGCAGTGCGCTGATCTCGTATAGGTTTTTGTCCGCAACGCGCACATGACGCGCTTCCAGGCGCAGGCGCGTGCCCTTGCATTCCGGGCAGGTGCAGCTGTTCAGGTATTTCGCCAGCTCCTCGCGCACGGTGGGCGAATCGGTCTCCTTGTAGCGGCGCTCCAGATTGTGCACGACGCCTTCGAAGGCGTGTTCGCGCAGTGTCGGTTTGCCGCGCTCGTTCAGATATTGGAAAGCGATCTCGGTTTTGCCGCTGCCGTACAAAATCACCTGCTGGATCTTTTCCGGCAGGCTCTCGAAAGATTGTTCTATATCGAAGTTGTAGTGTTTGGCGAGTCCGGCGAGCAGTTGGTGGTAGAACTGGTTGCGCCTGTCCCAGCCCTTGATCGCACCGGAGCTCAGGCTGAGAGTCGGGAAAGCAACGATGCGTTTGGGGTCGAAAAAACTGATGTTGCCAAGACCGTCGCACTTGGGGCAGGCACCCATCGGGTTATTGAACGAGAACAGGCGCGGTTCCAGTTCCGGCAATGAATAGTTGCAGACCGGACAGGCGAATTTTGCCGAGAATGAATGCTCCTTGTCCGTATCCATTTCGACCGCAACAGCGCGGCCGTCGGCGTGCCGCAACGCGGTCTCGAAAGATTCCGCCAGGCGCTGTTTGGATTCCGCATTCACTTTCAGCCTGTCCACGACGATTTCCACAGTGTGCTTTTTTGTTTTTTGCAGGGTCGGCAGCGTGTCCATCTCGTACACTTTGCCGTTGATGCGCAGCCGCGTAAAGCCCTGCGCGCGCAGCTCGTCGAACAGATCCAACTGCTCGCCCTTGCGCTCGACGACCAGGGGGGAAAGAATCATGATGCGCGTGCCTTCGGGAAGTTGCAGCACATGATCGACCATCTGCCCGACGCTCTGCGCCTGCAGCACCAGGTCATGCTGCGGACAATACGGATCGCCCGCGCGCGCGAACAGCAGGCGCAGGTAATCGTGGATTTCGGTGACCGTGCCGACCGTCGAGCGCGGGTTATGCGAAGTGGCTTTTTGTTCGATGGCGATGGCCGGCGACAGGCCCTCGATCAAGTCCACATCCGGCTTTTCCATCAATTGCAAGAACTGTCGCGCGTACGCCGACAGCGACTCCACATAGCGGCGCTGTCCCTCTGCATACAAGGTATCAAACGCGAGTGAGGACTTACCGGAACCCGACAAACCGGTGATCACCACCAGTTTGTGGCGCGGCAAATCAAGGCTTATGTTCTTTAAATTATGGGTGCGTGCACCGCGTATCCGTATCTGTTCCATGCGAACCAACCTGAGTGAAGCCAGCCCGCCAATATACGCGATTTTGCATGCTTTCCCAACACGTGATTACGGGAGTACCGGGAAGGCGGTGCGGATGCTTCCCGGTTCGGGGTGCACCGCAGGACTATTGTCAAGGTCCGCAGCACAGCCTGGTTAGGTTGGCTGTTGCTCCCACGTAAAGCGCGGCAGGTTTTCCAGTGCCTGAACCAGACCCTGACTCCATGAATCGGAAATCTGTTTCGAAAACGGGTCGTTTTCGGTCATGGTTAAGCGTTGGCCGAAATCAAGGCGGTCCTTTTCATAAATCAGCAAATCGATCGGCGGACCGACTGTCAGGTTGCTGCGAACCGTGGAGTTCATCGACACCAGCGCGCAGCGCGCGGCATCAGCCAATGGTGTGGTGCGCTTGATGACCCGGTCGAGGATGGGTTTGCCATATTTGACTTCACCGATCTGCAGGAAGGGATGTTCCTCAGACTCGTGTATGTAGTTACCCTGGGGATAAATCAGCATGGTCTCCGGGCGTTCGGTGCCGATTTGGCCGCCAAAGATGAAAGTCGCCTCAAAGTTCGTGCTGGCGGTGTCGCGGTCGGTATGCTGTTTCTGCACACTGGAGCTGATGGCGGCAATATAGTCTGAAGCCTTCAGCATATTGGCGACGTTGCGCAGATTCACCGCTGCCGCACTCTCGATATCACTCCACAGATGCTTCACCACGGACTGGGTGGTGGCCAGATTACCCCCGGAAAGCAAAGTGAATGTGCGTTCGCCGGGCCACACAAAAGTATGCATCTTTGAATAGACGGAAATATTGTCGAGCCCCCCGTTGGTGCGGGAGTCCGAGCAGAATACCAGCCCCTGATCGGTGTTGATGGCAACGCAGTAAGTCATGTTGGTATTTTAGGACGTGTTGGTTTGAACGGTTAATCAGGCATATAGCCAATCGCGTAACACTAACATGCGCGATGTCACTCGGCAAATCCCGATTCTGTCAGGGTTGGCCCCGCGGAAGGAAGTTCCACTCGATATGCGTGGAAGTAATGGTACATCAACAAATCGTGAATTTTGCCCAGCTCGGCCTGCAACAGATCCAGATATTCGTGCAGCGCAACGGCTCCGAGTTCTCCGGTATGGCGTTGTGAGATCTTGTTCCGCAGCTGGGCGACGATATTCTGCAGATGCTGCGATTTTGGCATCAACTTGAGGCAGGACTCTATTTCAGACAAACAGTGCTCGACGCTGCGCGGGAAGCGTATGTCGCCGATCAGAAAGTTGATCACTTCCCTGCTGCGCACATGCATGCTGACCAGATGGCGGTAAGCCTGGTAAGCGGATAATGAGTTCAGCGTGCTCATCCAGATCCGCTCCATGATGGACTCATGCAATACGCTATCCTGCGGCAGCTGAACCGCCGAATTGAGATCGAGAATGCGGGTGGTCATGTCGGCGCGTTCAATGTTGCGGCCCAGCTTGATGATCTGGTAGGCGAGGTCGTGCCCCATCGTGCCCGAAAACAGGCCGACGATGGCATGACGCTGTTCGATGACACTGTTCAGCACCATGTAGCGGTCGCGCCTGCTGCGGCAGGCGGTGGCGGCATTTTTCCGGACATACAGAAACAGGCTGTTGATGCGTTCCCACATTTCGGCAGGAAGTTCCTCGCGCAGCGTGCGGGTGTTCTCACGGGCATATTGCACGCAGGACAGAATCGAGCTCGGGTTCCGGTCATCCTCGATCAGGAAGCACATGATGGCCTCTTCATTGGCGTCCGGATAATGCCGGTGGAACATGTTATCCAGACCGGCGATTTCGATCAGGTTGGCCCAGCCGAAAGCAGCGCCGAGAGGCAGGTCGAGCAGGACATGCGTGGTGCTGTTGATCAGACGCGCGGTATTTTCGGTTCTTTCCAGATAGCGCGCCATCCAGTACAGATTTTCCGCTACACGGGCCAGCATCAGGCAACCCCGTCTTCGACTATCCAGGTGTCCTTGCTGCCGCCCCCCTGCGAAGAATTGACCACCAGAGAACCTTTGCGCAAGGCTACCCGTGTCAATCCGCCGGTGGTGGCGTAAAGCTTGTCCGCCTGCAACACGAAGGGGCGCAAATCCAGATGGCGCGGAGCCAGCTGTCCGTCCACCAGAGTGGGCGCGGTGGAGATGTCGAGTGTGGGCTGCGCCATGTAATTTCTCGGATTGGCGCGTATCAGCTCGGCGAATTTTGCGCGTTCCTGGGGTGTGGCGCGCGGACCGATCAGCATGCCGTAACCTCCAGATTCGTTGGCCGGCTTGACGACCAGCTTGTCCAGATTGTTCAGCACATGCTCGCGCTGGTCTTCGTACATGCACAGATAACTCGGAACGTTGGCAAGGATGGCATCCTGACCCAAATAGTAGCGGATGATCTGCGGCACAAAAGCGTATACCACCTTGTCGTCCGCCACGCCGGCGCCGGGCGCATTGGCAATGCCCACATTGCCGTTGCGCCAGGCCCGCATCAGACCGCGCACGCCCAGAACGGAATCCGGATTGAATACTTCCGGATCGAGAAACTCATCGTCGATGCGCCGGTAGATCACATCAACGCGCTCCAGGCCTTCGATACTTTTCATGTACACGACATCGTCTTTGCCCACCAGCAGATCCGACCCTTCCACAAGGTATGCACCCATCTGCTGGGCCAGATAACTGTGCTCGAAATACGCCGAGTTATAGATGCCCGGGGTGAGTACCGCGATGACCGGATGGTCGCCGGGACGGGGAGACAGGGCTGCCAGTGTCTGGTAGAGCTGCATGGGGTAGTCATCCACGGGCAGGATATGGGAGGTGCGGAATACTTCGGGGAATATACGCTTCATGACCTGGCGGTTTTCCAGCATATACGACACGCCGGAAGGAACGCGCAGATTGTCTTCAAGTACATACACGGTCCCGTCGCTGTCACGCACCAGGTCGGTGCCGCAAATGTGGGCCCAGATCCCAAAGCGGGGCGTGACGCCGATGCATTGGGGCCGGAAATTTCCCGACCCTTCCAGCACTTCTGCCGGAAACACGCCGTCCCTGATGATATTCTGTTCGTTGTACAGGTCATTGATGAACAGATTCAGTGCGGTCAGACGCTGTTTTAGTCCGGCTTGTACCCAGTCCCATTCACTGCGTGCCATGACCCGCGGGATGGGATCGAACGGCCATGCGCGGTCGATGTTGCCGGACTCGCTGTAGATCGTGAAGGTGATGCCCATCGCCATGATCGTCGCGTCCACCGCCTGATGGCGTGCCGCCAGTTCGCTCGGGTCCAGGGAGTTCAGGTAATCGAACAACGGCTGGGCGGTAGATCGCGGCAGCAGCTTGCGGTCCAGCAGTTCATCGTAGGCGGTATTGCTGGCGTATTCTGAAGAAGCGAGTTCCATAATGCGTCCCTTTGGTTTTTCTAATGGAACTAAAGCGAATACTATGCCACTGAATTATCGAAACCCCGGCACGGTCCCAAACTAGACAGCCCGTGCTTTCCCCGGGCGACCAAATTCAAGGCTATACCGGTTCCGGACTGGTGGTGCTGAATGATGGTTGCCACTCGCGGGTGACTGGCTCAATATTTGCTGATGTCGTGTGGAGCTTTTGGAAATCTACCGGACCTTCGCAGTATGAATGCACAAAATGTAATCGACGAGTCATACCACGGCAATGAATTGGTCTGCCCGCCATATGACGGCAAGGTTGCTCGAAGTGTTCGCCTGATTCTGCCCGACCCCTATCTCAAGCGAAGTCCTGCATGAACTATCCAGACGCTGCAAAACTGAAATCAACCGGACTGCCGCGCAACGGCGATAAGCTGAATTCCGAGTTCTTCGAAACCTATCTGCCGAGGCTGCTGGAAGAGCGGGATCGTTGCGGCCTGACAGATATGATAGGCGGCATAGAAGCGCTGATGATCACGGTCGAACCGGGCAACTCGATCGAGTACATCGCGGAACTCGCGCTGATGACACCATACCATTATCTGGTGACGTTAGACAGCCCGCGGCACCTGACGCATATCCTGCGCATCGACATGAATTCTCCGGACATCCTGCTGCGCGAAGTCAAGGACCCCGGTTACCATGACATCTTCCGTAACCTGAACGACCTGCATCCCTCTGGCGCGCAGCGCCCCCATAGTCGCTATCTGGGCGAGATACTCTGGGTCAGCGACCGGGAGCGGGTGCTGGAACTGCAGCAGGCGCGGGAGTTCCGCTTCTTCTCTGCCGATGCGCTGGCGGGCCTGGACCTGCCTTCCAATGCCAGTTTCAGTAAACCCTCGCCGTATACGCATAATGTGGTCGGCTACATGGAGCGCGAACCCAATGCGGTGCGCGTCTATCACCCGCTGGGGAATTGCAGCATCATGCCTCATGCGCAAGATACCTATGAAAAAGCCAAGGAGCTTCAGAGAAAGCTCGATATCGGCGATCTGATCCAGCCTGTCGACCATCTCGCGACCCGCGGCTACAGCCAGAATCGCGAGGCGGCACTGCTCGAATATCTGGCCTTGTCCAGTTATTACTACTGGGGCAGTTACAACATTCCCGACCAGAACTCGTCGACCAACGTATGCAAGAGTGTCAGACCGGTGCCGGAATCCTTCAGCCCCGCCAAGGTGTTCACAGCGAATAATCTGCCATACTGTGTCAACCATCTGGATGGACTGCCATCCCCCACCGAGACTTTCGTGCGCAATTTCGGCCCGCGCCTGCATCACATCGCGCTGTCGGTGAAAGACGGAGAGCGCGGCAGCAAGGAAAACATCGACTTTGTGGTCGATGCCATCGCCAGCCAGGGCAAGAGCTTCCTGCTGGAAGTTGTCGGTTCACGCGATGCCGGGTTGAAGCAGATATTTTCCGCCGCCTCGCCGATCTCGGCACTGATCATCGAGTATGTGCAACGTTTTGGCGACTTTCAGGGCTTCTTCACGAAAGACAACGTGGCCAGGCTCACTGCCGCAGCCGGTGCCGGGGAGTCACTGGAATAAAATTAAACGGTAATGTTCAATGACGATACGTGTCGCACTCAATCATAAAACCCGCTATCAATTCGACCGCCCGGTAGGCATATCCCCGCATGAAGTGCGGCTGCGCCCGGCGGCACACTGCCGCACGCCCATCCTGAGTTACTCCCTGAAAGTCCTGCCCGCCAAACACTACATTAACTGGCAGCAGGATCCGTACGGCAACCACATTGCCCGGCTGGTGTTCCCCGAGCCTGCCACTGAACTGGAGGTCGTGGTGGATCTGGTTGCGGACATGACCGTGTTCAACCCTTTCGATTTTTTTGTCGAAAAATATGCCGAGCATTTTCCGTTTGCCTACTCGGAACAGTTGCGCAAGGAGCTTGTGCCATTCCTCGAAAGCGATGAAGCCGGTCCGCAATTCCTGGCACTGTTCGACGGGATCAACAGCGCGCTGCCGGAAAAATTGACAACGACGGATTTTCTGGTCGAGGTGAACCGGCGCCTGCACGGCAGGGTGGCCTACACGGTGCGCCTGGACCCGGGTGTGCAGAGTTGCGAGCAGACGCTGACCCTGAATAGCGGTTCATGCCGCGACTCGGCCTGGCTGCTGGTGCACATCCTGCGCCGTTTCGGCATCGCGGCGCGCTTCGCTTCGGGCTACCTGATCCAGCTGGCCGCAGACGTGAAGTCGCTGGATGGGCCATCCGGAACCGAACGCGATTTCACCGACCTGCATGCATGGGCCGAGGCGTTCATACCGGGTGCGGGCTGGGTCGGGCTCGATCCGACTTCGGGACTGATGGCCGGCGAAGGACATATCCCGCTCGCCTGCACGGCGGCACCGATCAGCGCCGCGCCTATCACCGGGCTGGTGGACGTATGCCAGGCGACGCTGGATTTTGCGATGACCGTGACGCGCATCCACGAAGACCCGCGCGTCACCAGGCCATACACCGACGCAGCATGGCAGGCCATCGATGCACTGGGCAACGAGGTGGACAAGGAGCTGATCGCCGCGGACGTGCGCCTGACGATGGGCGGCGAGCCGACTTTTGTCTCCATAGACGACATGGAGGGCACGGAATGGAACCTGACCGCGCTGGGCGAGGACAAGCGCAAGCTTGCCGGCGTGCTGGTGCAAAAACTCAAGCAGCGTTTCGCGCCGACCGGCTTGCTGCATTTCGGGCAGGGCAAATGGTATCCCGGCGAACCCCTGCCGCGCTGGGCGCTGGGCTGCTACTGGCGCAGCGACGGCAAACCGATGTGGAACGACATCGACCTGGTCGCCGACGAAACCAGGGATTACGGATACACCGAGGCGGATGCCAGACGCTACATCGAAGACCTGGCGAGCCGGCTCGGGCTGGACAACTCATTCGTGCTCCCCGCCTACGAAGATGTCTGGCATCACCTGATGGCGGAACAGCGCCTGCCGCTGAACATCCAGCCCCTGCATCATGACCTGGCGACGCCGGAAGCGCGCACCCGGCTCACCGCGCTGCTGACGCAGGGACTGGGCAAGCAGGCCGGTTACGTACTGCCGCTGAAGGCGGTCGAGAAACGCCGGGACAGATGGCTCAGCAGTTCATGGCCGCTCAAGCGCGAACAGATATTTTTGTTGCCGGGAGACTCGCCGCTGGGTTATCGCCTGCCGCTGGACGAATTGCCCTGGGTCGCACCGGATGAAAGGGAGGCGGTTCATATTCGCGATCCGTTCGGCCAGCATCCGCCGCTGGACAGCAGTGCAGAACAGGTGGCGCAGAAGAAAAAACCGCGCAACGATGAAAAGCCGAAGGAGATCATACACACCGCGCTGTGCGTCGAAGCCAGGGAAGGGCGCCTGCATGTATTCATGCCGCCGTTGCCACATATCGAAGATTACCTGGCGCTGGTAAAAGAGGTCGAACATAGCGCCAGGGCACTGGACATGCCCTTGTGGCTGGAAGGCTATCCGCCGCCGCGCGATTCGCGCGTGCAGAGTTTTCAGGTCACGCCCGACCCCGGCGTGATCGAGGTAAACATCCACCCCGCAAAAACCTGGCAGGAACTGGTTGCGAACACCACGATACTGTATGAAGAAGCCCGCCTGACCCGGCTGGGCACAGAAAAATTCATGCTGGACGGGAGGCACACCGGCACCGGCGGCGGCAACCACATCACGCTAGGCGGGCCCACCGCGGCCGACAGCCCGATGCTGCGCCGCCCCGACCTGCTCCGGAGCCTGATCGCCTACTGGCAGAACCATCCCGCGCTGTCCTATCTGTTCTCGGGGATGTTCGTCGGGCCGACCAGCCAGTCGCCGCGCGTGGACGAGGCGCGCCACGACAGCCTTTACGAACTCGAGATCGCCTTCGAACAGATGGATGCGGGGCTCAAGGAAGGGGATGAGTCGCTGACGCCGTGGCTGGTTGACAGGCTGCTACGCAACCTGCTGGTCGATCTCACTGGAAACACCCACCGCGCCGAATTCTCCATCGATAAACTTTATTCGCCCGACAGCCCGGCCGGGCGGCTTGGGCTGCTGGAATTCCGGGCCTTCGAGATGCCGCCTCATGCGCGCATGAGCCTGGTGCAGATGTTGCTGCTGCGCACGCTGGCCGCACGTTTCTGGAAGAAACCCTTTAAGGGCGGGCTGGTGCGCTGGGACACCGCATTGCACGACCGCTTCCTGTTGCCCCATTTTGTCGCGCAGGATATGCAGGATGTCGTGCGCGACCTGAAGACGGCCGGTTACAAATTTGAATTCGAATGGCTGGCGCCGTTCCTGGAATTTCGTTTTCCGCGCCACGGCACGGTGGTCTACGAAGGCATAGCGCTGGAATTGCGCACGGCGATCGAACCCTGGAACGTGCTGGGCGAAGAAGTCAAGCTGGGCGCGACCGCGCGTTACGTGGATTCGTCGCTGGAGCGGCTGCAAGTCAAGGTGAGCAATATGACAGACTCCCGTCATGTAGTCGCCTGCAACGGCAGGCCCGTGCCGCTGCACCCCACCGGTGTGAAAGGCGAATTCGTCGCCGGTGTGCGTTACCGCGCCTGGGCGCCGCCCTCGGCGCTGCATCCCACCATCGGGGTACACTCGCCGCTGGTGTTCGACATCGTCGATACCTGGTCGGGCCGCTCAATCGGCGGTTGCACTTACCATGTGGTTCATCCCGGCGGACGCAGTTATGAAACATTCCCGGTCAATGCCAACGAGGCCGAAGCGCGCCGCGCCGCGCGTTTCCGGGATCATGGACACACACCGGGGGCTATGAGCGTGCAGCCGGAAAGCCTCAATCGCGATTTTCCGTTCACGCTGGACTTGCGCCGCATGCCCGATATACCATCCGGAGGCACACCAAAATAGGTCTCCGGATTGCGCATGGATTACGACGTACTCATCATCGGTTCCGGCCCCGCCGGCCAACAGGCCGCGTGGCAGGCGGCGCGCATGGGCAAACGCGCGGCGATCATCGAGCGCAAACCCAAGCTCGGCGGAGCGGGTCTGCAAACCGGCACGATACCCAGCAAGGCGATGCGCGAAGTGGCTTACCTGCTGTCGCGCTCGGGCTACGGCGGCATGCGCCAGGCTCTCGCGCCCGATAGTGTAAACCGCCACGCCTTGCTGGCCGATGCGGTGCGGCGCAAGGAAGTGGTGATCGCGCAGCAGGAGTCGGTAATCCTGCAGCGCCTGCTGCGTTCCGGTGTCGCGCTGATTCCGGGCGAGGCGGCGTTTGCCGATGCGCATACGATGCAGGTCACCGACGCGGCAGGCAACATACGCACAATATCCGCCTCCGCCATTGTGCTGGCCAGCGGTTCCCGTCCGCGCCGCCCGGCCGATGTTCCGTTCGACAAGAAGACCGTGCTGGATTCCACCTCCATCCTGAATCTGCGCCACCTGCCGGACAGCCTGACGGTGGTGGGCGGCGGCGTGATCGCGTGCGAATTCGTCTCGATATTCGCGGCACTGGGCGTCAAGGTCTGCGTGGTGGACAGCCACGCGCAATTGCTGGAATATCTGAGCGAAGATGTGGTGGGCGTGCTGGCCGACAGTTTTCTCGGCATGGGCGTCACCTTCCACATGCGGGAACGCGTCGCCCATATACGCCGCGAACAGGGCGGCACGCTCACGGTGCTGGAAAGCGGCAAACAGATACGCAGCGACGCGGTTCTCTACGCGCAGGGCAGGCAACCCAACAGTGAAAAGCTGCATGTCGAGCACGCCGGCATCGTTGCAGAAGGCGGGTGGATAGCAGTCAACGAGCATTACCAGACCAGCGTGCCGCACATCTTCGCGGTCGGCGACCTTATCGGCCGTCCCGCGCTTGCCTCGACCGGTATGGAGCAGGGCCGCGCGGCGGTGTTGTATGCCTTCGATGGCGAGCAGCAGGTCACCGCGGAAAATCTGCCGATGGCGGTTTACACCATCCCGGAAATTTCCTATGTCGGCAAAACCGAAAAAGAAGTGCAGCAGGAAAATATTCCCTATCTGGTCGGACGCGCCTTTTTCAAGGACAGCGCGCGCGGGCAGATCATCGGCGACGCGCAGGGCCTGCTCAAGCTGATCGTCGATGCGCGCAACGAGAAATTGCTGGGTGTGCATATCGTCGGCGAGCAGGCCAGCGAGCTGATCCACATCGGGCAACTGGTGATGAACTTTCACGGCACCGTGCGCGACCTGGTCAGCAATGTGTTCAACTACCCGACACTCGCCGAGTGCTACAAGATCGCCGCGATGGATTGCATACACCAGTTGAAGCAAAACAGCATGCAGTCCGGATAACCTGCGGCCGTTTGCGATTTGTCAGGGCTTTCCATAGCTTGGGTTGACGGAAAAATGTAGCGGTAATATTGATCATGTGCAGTGTGTGTATGCTTGTTCGGTGCCTTTTACTTCCGGTCGAGGTGTAATATATCCAGCAAGAAAACGGACGGTCGTGACCGGCAACAAGCGGCCACAAGCAGTCACCCACAACACACGCTTAATTAATCCTAATACCTTGGAAGTTTGTCGGGCCAGTAATGAACAAGAGTGAATCGCAAGAATACAAGCAAGCTATTGCGAATCTCTATTCGAGACGAAGCGGGACTTATGATGATAGCGAATGGCATGATCGATTAGCTCGCAGGCTTGTTGACTATGCAGACATAACAGCCAATTCCAAAGTGTTGGATATTGCAACAGGAACAGGCATGGTGGCGTTCTATGCTGCTACCAAAGTTGGAACCCATGGAAGTGTGATTGGCATAGATATTTCAGAAGGCATGATTGAAATAGCCAACTCAAAACTGAAAACATTTGAAATGCCAAATGTTGGATTTGCTCTTGGAGACGGCGAAGCTTTGGATTTTGAAGAAAACAGTTTTGATTACATTCTTTGTGGTTCGGCATTTATATGGATGTCTGACATCGAATCAGCTTTAGCACATTGGCGAACCAGGCTAAAAGACTGTGGAAAAGTTGGATTTCATGCATTTTCAGAAAGTGCCTTTGTTGAGGGTGTGACTGCCCAATCAGTGCTGCAGAAGTACGGTGTTTCCTACTTGATGAGCAAGCTCACGGGGTCGGTAGACAAGTGCAAAGAGTTAATGAAGCGAGCCGGATACAGAAATATTGATATTAAGGTCGATTCCAATGGAAGTTACATTGACCTAGCAGAAGCGAAAGGTTTATGGGTATCTGCATCGCACCCAGCGCCGGGGCAATATCCACACCCCATGGCTGAAATGACTCCAGAACAATTGATCGACGCACGTGCTGATTTTGAGCGTGAACTAGAAAAACTTAATACCGAACATGGCATCTGGAATGATATGACTACTTTTCACGTACTAGGAGACAAATAGCTGGGTATATCGAAACAAATAGAGGAGCTGGTATTGGGTTGCGGATATTTTCAGTCAAGATGATCCAAGGACACAAACCGGCCACAAGGGGCCGTTCGCGAATCTTCTCAATTGCAGACGTTCAGATACAAATTACTTTCCAATTGCCTTTTTTTATTATCCTTACTAGAATACAATATGTAAGGATTAAAGGAGTTTGAGATGACAGCCGATGCAACACTTACCAGCAAGGGCCAAACCACAATTCCAAAGGAAATCCGCGATAGCCTTCACATGAAGGCGGGAGACCGAATGACCTTCACGCTGATGCCTGATGCTACCGTCGTCATGCGAGTGAAAAGCAAGAGCGTTGCCGAACTGGCAGGCATGCTGCACAAGAAGGGGCGGAAGCCTGTTCCTGTTGAGCAATTGTCACGCTAATGCTTGGAATTGACACCAACGTCCTCGTTCGTTTTTTGGTTCGGGACGACGAAACCCAGTTTGAGAAGGCACGCAAGCTGATCAAGCGTGAAGTTGCAGCAGGTCGCCGCGTTTTCGTAAACCAGTTGGTTCTCATGGAAACCGAATGGGTGTTACGTAGCCGATATGCCGTGCCTAAGAATCAGATCATCGAGGCCATTTCCGGCTTACTGGATGCGACCGATATACAATTTGAAGATGAGCCGGCCATTGAGGAGGCTATTTTCATGTGGAAGGATACAACTGCCGATTTTGCTGATTGCCTGGTCGGCACCAAAAACCGACGAATGGGATGTCGTGCGACGGCGTCCTTCGATGTGAAGGCATCCAAATTATCTGGCTTCGTGGCTGCCTAACGATTCAGCCATTTTTCAAAGCACTTTGTAAATCACACAGAGACCGACAACCAGTAGAAAATTCATCGTCCGCTTGCAACTGAACAGGAGAGATTGAAGATTCGCAATCAAACGGGCGCTGACTGGTGTATTTCAGACGTTCGCAGATAAGATTATCAAAGGGTAATATCGGCCAGTAAGAGTCATTCGCAAATACTTTTTGGACATCTCTTTTTTGCAATATGTAGGGTTGTCTTTTGTTCTTGGATTGCAACCATAATGGGAATGCACTTAAAAGATGGAAAACCCATCAACTCTTCTATCCAGTGGGTGCATACATCAGGTGGATTGTGTGGTCAATTTGTGCCACTAATCCAAATGAATTCGAGTGGTTTCTGTCAATCGCACGATAACTGGTAGAACATATCGTAGCTAGATTAAATGATGCATTTAGGGAAGTGCCGAATAAGTCCCAACTATGGTTCGATACATTTTCCGTTCGTCCTGAGTGCCGCGCGTAGCGCGGTGTATCGAAGGTGCGAACGGAAAACACTCACCACGAACGGACTTACTCGGCGCTTCCTTAGTTGTGTCCGCTATCGGAAAACTTGTATGACTGGTTATTTGGAGAAATCAATTTTGTTAAATTGGTTGCTGGAAAGCGGACGGTTACCCAATCCGACCGATTTTCGTGCTACGCAACTTCTGTTTCCGGCCGTGCGACCATTCACAAGTTTATATTTCTATAGCCCGTGTGAGTCGAAGCAGCTATCGGCTTATCTCGGATCATAGTAGGCGGGCATCGAGTCGGCATCATATTCCTGATGTATCGATAAATCTTCGGCGCTTGCCTCGTCAGCGATCTCATCACTGCTTCGCCTGTCAGGACACCCCAGGAACAGCAGAGATGTTACGAATGCATAAGTGACAAGTTTTACAGATGTTCTGTTTTCCATGATTCCTCCCAAAATAAAATCAAGATGGAGTTGCTGTAAATACATACAGCAAATGTTGTGCCAGTGGCTGCGGCGCAGCTATTTATCGGCCGGGTTGGAAGGGTTGGCCCGGCACGCTGTCGGCGGAATTGCCCGCTGCTGCAGGCTTTTGCGCCTGTCCCGCAATGAAAGCTGGGTGGCGGACGCTGACAAGGCTCGTGAGGTGTATCTGCTGTTGGCAGTTTGCATCGCACTCATGTAGTGCCTGTCGCAATCACAAGCGCACCGTAACGCACCGATACCGGCAACCTGCGCAATACTGCCGGCCGCCGGCAGGCAGCCGTGCCCGGCAATAAATGCCATAATCCAGCCTTGAAAAAAGGAGTGCATCATGGCATTTGTTGTTGCGGCAATCTGGACGGCCAAGCCCGGTGAGGAGGGGCGGATACAAGAGGTCATCAGGATAATGACGCCGCTGTCCCGCAGGGAGCCGGGAAATTTGTTCTATCAGGCCCAGGTTTCAGCCCAGGACCCGGCGAAGTTCTTTTTGTATGAGCAGTATGCCAGCGAACAGGCCTATGAGGAGCACAAGGCGTCTGAACACTTCCGGAAACACGTATTCGGCTACGCCCTCCAGTACCTGGAGGCCCGCGAGGTTGCGACCTATGAAACGATTGATGTCTGATAGGCCGGCCATGGCACGGAACGCGAAGTCCTGCTGCCGGGAAAACCGGCCATCCGGTATGTTTCCGGCGGCCACTGATTTGTTTGCGTGCGGGGCGGCAGGGAAAATTGCGGCGGTGGTTTTCAGGGGGCCATCATGTACTTTGTAAAAATATATTTCATACTCGGCCTGGCGATGTTCTGCGTCGTACTCTGGGATTACAAGTATTTGCCAAAGACCGCAAGCCGGCTGGTGAAGCAGCCGGGTGATAAAACCGGTTTTTCCCTTGTTGTGCTGGCAGTGCGGAATCTGTTGCTGATGACATTGTTTGCATTTTTCCTCTGGCCGCTGGTTGTGGTATTGGAGCTATCCGGAAATAAAGAAGAGTGAAAAATCCGGTGCGGAACACGAATTTCGCCCGGCAGGCGAAGCCATGACACGGCGCTTTCACCATAACCCGGGGAGTGACCTCGATCAAGCAAGCCAACGCGGAATATATATTTGGCTGTTCCTGCAATATTTTCATCCCTGATTCGTCTACACCGGTATGGCCACGACATTAACCCCCAACGCGCTGATGGTTGAGCAAGAAAAGCGTATCGCCGAAGCCGTCACGCGCGAGCGCGGGCGGCTGGGGAATTTCATCAGGCGGCGGGTGCCCGATGCCGGCGAGGCGGAGGACATCCTGCAGGACGTGTTCTACGAGTTTGTCGCGGCCTACCGGCTGCCGGAATCCATCGAGCAGGTCGGTGCATGGTTGTTCGGCGTGGCACGCAACCGCATCATCGACCGCTTTCGAAAAAAGAGGGAGCAGCCGCTGCCCGAAATATCGGGCGAGGATGAAGAGGGAGTCTGGCTCGATGGGGTTCTGCCATCGCCGGATGCCGGGCCGGAAGCGGCTTACGCGTGGTCGGTACTGATCGAGGAATTGTATGCCGCGCTAACCGAGCTGCCCGAGGATCAGCGCGCCGTGTTCATTGCCCACGAACTGGAAGGGCGCAGCTTCAGGGAACTGGCGGCGGAAAGCGGCACGGGCGTGAATACTTTGCTGGCGCGCAAGCGTTATGCGGTGCTGCATTTGCGCGCGAGGTTGCAAACGATTTACGATGAATTTGACTTGTGAAGGAGAATTAAGATGGGCATGAACTGCTGGAAAACGAGATGCTGGAAGATGGGGCTGCTGGTGCTGGTCGGTATTGCGGCATCGGGCTGGGTGTTGATGGCGCTGTGGAACTGGCTGATGCCGGCATTGTTTTCCGGCACCAGAGAGATCGGCTATCTGCAGGCCCTGGGGCTGCTGGTGTTGAGCAAGATATTGTTCGGCAGCTTCCGCGGACGCGGTTGCCATGGACGCTGGCACCGCCAGCGCCTGGAGCAAATGACACCGGAAGAGCGCGAGAAATTCGAGGCCGGTATGCGTGGCTGCTGCGGCAAGCGCAAGGGAGACGGTGACGATGCGCCGAAACGGCAGCATGATTAAGCGCGTGATGCGCTTGACGGAACCGGGTTGTTTCCGGTCAGGCCGGTCGAGGCGCGGCGAATTCTGCGGCGGGCACGGGCGGCGTGCCTGCCGATTTTTTCACTCCGATGGTGTTGTGCCGATACCCGCGTAGATCGCGGTATTCCCACATACGCAATAGGTTGATTATGTGCTTGGTGATTTGACAGTGCCTGCTATAGAATCGCCCGCTTCGGTTACCTCGGCCGCTTCAGCCCGAACATCGATTGTGCGGGCGGCATGTGAGCTATCGGGAAGACCGGGCGGATAGAGTAATGAAGGCGTGTGAGTTGCGTAAAGACCAATAGCTGTTATTTTCCCGAACTGAAATCGTAAACATTTCATTGTGAATAAGCCGAGCAAAAAATTCGCTGCCGTTTCCGCCGCCGCCTTGCTGCTGGCAGGCTGTGCCGTGGGTCCGGATTTCAAGCGGCCGGAGCCCCCGTCGGTCAAGGCTTATACCGCTGCGCCGCTGCCCAAAAATACTGCAGCGACGGATGCGGCGAACGGTCAGGCGCAGAAATTCATGGAAGGCGGGGATATCCCGTCCCAGTGGTGGGAGCTGTTCCATTCCCCGGCCCTGAACCAGCTGGTGGAGCGGGCGCTGAAGGCCAACCCCAATCTGCAGGCGGCACGGGCCACATTGTTGCAGGCGCAGGAAAATGTCTATGCGGCGCAAGGGGCGCTGTACCCCTCGGTCAATGCCAACGGATCGGCTACCCGGCAAAAGTTCGTTGGCGCGGAATTTGGCCAGCCGTCCTATCCGGGCTCGATATTCAGCCTGTATGGCGCTTCGGTCAGCGTTTCCTACGGCCTGGACCTGTTTGGCGCGGCACGCAGGACGCTGGAGGCCATGGGCGCGCAACAAGAGTTTGAGGGCTTCCAGCTCGAGGGAGCCTATCTGGCTCTGACCGCGAATGTGGTGACCACGGCGGTGCAGGAAGCTTCGTTGCGCGCGCAGATAGCCGCAACCCGCGAGATCATCGATGCCGAAAGCCAGCAGCTGGATGTGCTGCAGAACCAGTACAAGGTGGGCGGGATCGCGCTTTCCTCAGTGCTGGCGCAAAAAACGCTGTTGGCTCAGGCCCGCGCCAATCTGCCGCTGCTGGAAAAGCAGCTGGCGCTGATCCGCAATCAATTGGCCACGCTGGCCGGTTCTTTCCCCAGCGAAAACGAGGCGGGGGCGTTCGATCTTGAAATGCTGCAACTCCCGCAGGAATTGCCGGTCAGCCTGCCTTCCCGGCTGGTTGAACAGCGCCCCGACATCCGTGCGGCGGAGTCCATGCTGCATGCGGCCAGCGCACAGATCGGCATAGCCACCGCCAACATGCTGCCGCAATTCACCCTCAGCGGCAACGCCGGTTCAATGGCCACCACCACCGGCGGCCTGTTCTCGGCGGGATCGGGCGTATGGAGCCTTGGGGCCAATATCGCCCAGCCTATATTCCGCGGGGGTACGCTGTTGCACGAGAAACGCGCATCGGTTGCCGCTTATGACGCGGCGGCCGCGCAATATCGCAGCGTGGTGCTGTCGGCCTTCCAGGACGTGGCCAATGTGCTGGATGCGGTGCAGTCGGATGCGAATATCTTTCAGGCCCAGACTGCGGCTGCGCAATCCGCCGCCGACAGTCTCGACATCGCCCGCAAACAATACAGCATCGGCGCGTCCAGTTATCTGGCGCTGCTCAACGCGCAGCAGGCATACCAGCAGACCCGGATTGCGCTGGCGCAGGCCCGGGCCAGCCGTTATGCCGATACCGCCGCACTGTTCCAGTCGTTGGGCGGCGGATGGTGGAACCGCGACAATGCGGCTGTGACGGTGAGCCAGAAACCGGCAGAAGGCAAACCATGAATTTCTTGACCAACCAGCAGCAAATAAGGAGACAGCTACAATGACAAAACGAATGATAATCATGCTCGTTTTGGCCGGAGTGGTATTCGGCGGCATATTCGGCTTCCAGGCGTTCAAGGGGAGCATGATGAAAAAATACATGTCGTCGATGGGAAACGCCCCGCAGACAGTTTCAACCATGAGCGTCGGCTACCAGGATTGGCAGCCGCAGCTGGAGGCGGTAGGCAGCCTGCGGGCGGTAAACGGCGCCGAGGTCAGCCCGGAAGTATCCGGCACAGTTGCCGCTCTCCATTTCAAGCAGGGCGAGGACGTCAAGAAGGGCAAGGTGCTGGTGGAGCTCATTGCCGATAACGATATTGCCAGGCTGCACTCGCTACAGGCTGCTTCCGCGCTGGCCAAAATCACCTACGAGCGCGACAAGCAGCAGCTCGAATTCAAGGCGATCAGCCAGCAGGCGGTAGACGTGGACAAGGCGAATCTGATGCAGGCCGCGGCCGCGGTATCGGAACAGCAGGCGCTGGTGAACAAAAAATTTATCCCGGCACTGTTTTCCGGCCGCATAGGCATCACCCAGGTGAGCGTGGGGCAATACCTGAATGCCGGCACCCCCGTGGTTTCACTGCAGGCGCTGGACCCGGTTTACCTGGATTTCTCGGTGCCGCAGCAAAATATCAGCATGATCAGCGCAGGGCAGGATATATCCGCCAGGACCGACTCCTATCCGGATGAGGTGTTTGCAGGGAAGATTGCAGTGATCAATCCGGAAGTGGATGGCGGCACGCTCAACGTGAAGGTGCGTGCGGAACTGAAAAATCCGAAACACAAGCTGTTGCCCGGCATGTACGCGACCGTGGACATTGCAACCGGCAAGACGCAGCGCTACATCACGCTTCCGCAAACCGCGATCACCTATAACCCGTATGGAAATATTGTGTACCTGGTCGAGGCGCAGGGTACGGACGACAAGGGCAAGCCGAAATTCATTGCCAAGCAGGTGTTCGTCACGACAGGCGACAAACGCGGCGACCAGGTGGCCGTGCTCAAGGGAATCAAGGAAGGTGACACCGTTGTGACCACAGGGCAGGTCAAGCTGCATAACGGCTCGCTGATTTCGGTCAACAACGACATCCAGCCGAGCAACGAGGCTGATCCAAAGCCCAAGGACGATTAACACGGGACAGCGGCAATGAAATTTACCGATCTTTTCATCCGGCGGCCGGTGCTGGCCATCGTCATCAGTCTGGCGCTGCTGGTGCTCGGGCTGCGCTCGTTCGGCATCCTGCCGGTGCTGCAGTTTCCGCGCACGCAAAATGCGATCATTACCGTGAGCACCACCTATTTCGGCGCCGACCCTGCGCTGGTTGCCGGCTTCATCACCACGCCGCTGGAAAATGCGATCGCCCAGGTCAACGGCATCGATTACATGAGCTCGACCAGCACCAACAGCAGCAGCATCATCACCGTGACGCTGAAGCTGAATTACGATTCGGACAAGGCGCTGACCGAGATGAACGCGCAGATCAGTTCGGTGCTCAACCAGCTGCCTCCGCAGACGCAAAAACCGGTCATGACCATCAGTATCGGCCAGACCCTGGATGCGATGTATATCGGTTTCTCCAGCAAGGTGCTGCCGTCCAATTACATCACCGATTACCTGCTGCGCGTGGTGCAGCCCAGGCTGCAGGCGGTGAACGGGGTGCAGACCGCCGAAATGATCGGCGCGAAGAACTTCGCGCTGCGCGCATGGCTGGACCCGAAAAAACTCGCGGCCTATGGCTTGACAGCGAATGACGTGAACACGGCGCTGGCGCAGAATGATTTCCTGTCCGGCATCGGCAACACCAAGGGGCTGATGGTGCAGGTCAATCTGGATGCGTCCACCAACCTGCATTCGGTGGAAGAATTCCGCAACCTGGTGATCAAGCAATCGGGCAATGCCATGGTGCGTTTGCAGGATGTCGCCAAGGTGACGCTGGGCGCGGAAGACTATGACTCCGGGGTCGCATTCGACGGCAACAGCGCGGTGTATATCGGCATCCAGGTGGCGCCTGCCGCCAATCTGCTGGATGTGGTCAAAGGGGTGCGCCAGGTGATGCCGGATATCCAGGCGCAGCTTCCGCAGGGCATCGAGGGCAAGGTCGTCTACGATTCCACCCGCTTCGTGAACAGCTCCATCCACGAGGTGATCAAGACCCTGTCTGAATCGCTGCTGGTGATCACGCTGGTGGTGTTCGCTTTTATCGGTTCGCCGCGTTCGGTGCTGATTCCGGTTATCGCCATCCCGCTGTCGCTGATCGGAACCTTCACCATTATGTTGGCGCTGGGTTTCTCGATTAACCTGCTGACGCTGCTCGCCTTCGTGCTGGCCATCGGTCTGGTGGTGGACGACGCCATCATCGTCGTGGAAAACGTCAACCGCCACATCGAGGAGGGTGTCGCGCCTCTGCGTGCTGCGATCATGGCGGCTCGCGAGCTGGCCGGTCCGATCATCGCGATGACCATCGTGCTGGTCTCGGTGTATGTGCCGATCGGCTTCCAGAGCGGGCTGACCGGCGCGCTGTTCACCGAATTCGCCTTCACGCTGGTCGGCACCGTCACGGTCTCCGCGATCGTTGCGCTGACGCTTTCGCCGATGATGTGTGCCCACTTGCTCAGGCCGCATCCCGCGCAGGATACCGGTCTGGAATCCCGTGCCGTGCACTTCATCGACGCAAGCTTCGAAAAAGTGCGCCAGTTCTATGCGCGCAGTTTGCACGGGTCGCTGAATTACCTGCCGGTGACGGTGGTGTTCGCACTGATCGTGCTGGGCAGCATCTATTTCCTGTATGCCGCCGCCAAGCACGAGCTGGCACCGCAGGAGGATCAGGGCGTCATCATTGCGATGCTGACTGCGGCGCCTGATTCCACGTACCAGCAGCGCATTCCCTATGCGCAACAAAACTACAATATTTATGCCGCTCATCCGGAAACCGACCATGTTTTCCAGATTGACGTGCCCGGGCGGATGATTTCCGGCATGGTGCTGAAGCCCTGGGACGAACGCGTCAAGACTACCAATGAACTGCAGCCGGTGGTGCAGCAGCAACTGAACCAGATTGCCGGTGCCCAGGCGGTGGCGTTCCAGCCGCCTTCGCTGCCGGGCAGCCGCGGCCTGCCGATACAATTCATCATCGGCACCACCGAGCCGTTCGAGCGCTTGAATGACGTGACGCAGGATTTCCTGCAGCAGGCGCAAAAAAGCGGCATGTTCATGTTCCTGAATACCGACTTGCGCATAGACCTGCCGCAGTCCACCGTGGTGATAGACCGCAACAAGGCCGCCTTGCTCGGCCTGTCGATGCAGGATATCGGCAACGCACTCTCATCAATGCTGGGCGGCGGTTACGTCAATTACTTCAGCCTGGACGGGCGCTCGTACAAGGTAATCCCGCAGGTGCAGCAGCGCTACCGCCTGAATACCTCGCAGCTGCTGAATTATTATGTGCGCGCCGCAAACGGCACTTCGGTGCCTTTGTCCAGCATCGTACACATCACCTCGAAAACGACACCGGAGTCGCTGAACCACTTCCAGCAACTCAACGCGGCAACTGTGCAAGGGGTGGCGTTGCCGGGAGTTACCACCGGCGAAGCGCTGGGCTATCTCAAGGACCTGGCCAGCAGGACCTTGCCGCAGGGTTATTCTGTAGACTACGGCGGACTGTCGCGCCAGTTCATGCAGGAATCCAGCGGCTTCATCGCAATGTTCGCGTTTGCGCTGGTGATTATTTTCCTGGCGCTGGCGGCGCAATTCGAAAGTTTCCGCGACCCGTTCATCATCCTGGTATCGGTGCCGATGTCGATCGCGGGTGCGCTGGTCTTCATCAGTCTCGGTATCGGCGGCGCCAGCCTGAACATATACACCGAGGTCGGGCTGGTGACCCTGATGGGCCTGGTCAGCAAACACGGCATCCTGATCGTGCAGTTTGCCAACAATCTGCGCCAGGAAGGCAAGAGCAAGCGCGAGGCAATCGAGATGGCGGCCGGTATCCGGCTGCGGCCCATCCTGATGACGACCGCCGCGATGGTGCTGGGCGTCATCCCGTTGATCACTGCCAGCGGTGCCGGCGCGGCATCGCGCTTCAACATGGGCCTGGTGATCGCCAGCGGTCTTGCCATCGGCACGCTGTTCACGCTATTGGTGGTGCCTGCAGTGTATATGTTGCTGGCAAGTAATCATGTGAAACCCGCCGAGCCTGATGACGACCCGAAATTCTCCGCGTCGTGATTATCGATTGAGCAGCAAGCATCCGGTGCCATAACGGTGCCGCATGCGTGGCGTCCTGCTAAAATAAGTTTTCCCAATACATTCCGGAATATCCATGAAGCCCGTACCCGACATCATGACTGCAATCGAGCGCCGCGCCAGCATTGGCCTGGCAAGCATCTACGGCCTGCGCATGCTGGGCTTGTTCATCATCCTGCCGGTCTTTGCGATTTATGCGCAGCATCTGCCGGGCGGCCAGAGCCATTTGCTGATCGGTATAGCGCTCGGTGCTTACGGCTTGACCCAGGCGATCCTGCAGATACCGGCCGGCTGGATGTCCGACCGCTACGGGCGCAAGCCGGTGATCTACATCAGCCTGGTACTTTTTGCGGCGGGCAGCTTCATTGCCGCCGATGCGCACAATATCTACTGGATCATCATCGGGCGCGTGGTGCAGGGAGCGGGCGCGCTGAACGCCGCGGTGATGGCGCTCACCGCCGATCTTACCCGTGAGGAAGTCCGCACCAAGGCGATGGCGATGATAGGAATCACGATAGGCATCACTTTTTCCATATCGATGGTGCTTTCGCCGATGCTCAACAATGTGATCGGCGTGCCGGGTATCTTTGCGATGACAGGCATACTCGCGCTAATGGCGCTGGGCGTCGTGAAATTCGCGATACCCGACCCGGCGATTACCCGCTTCCACAGCGATACCCAGGCCAGCTGGGGCCATTTTGCCGAGGTGTTGCGCAACAGGGATCTGCTGCGCCTCGACTTCGGCATTTTCTCGCTGCACGCGATCCTGATGTCGGTGTTCATGCAGGTACCGTTCGTGATGCAAAAAGACGGGTTGGCTGTGTCGCACCACTGGTATATCTATTTGCCGGTGATGCTGGTGGCGTTTGTGCTCATGGTTCCCCCCATCATCATCGCGGAAAAGAAGTCCAAGATGAAACAGGTATTCATGCTGTCCATCTTTCTTGCGATGTGCGCGCAGGCGCTGTTGATGTTCGGGCAAAACAGCTTGTGGGGTGTGGCGCTGGCATTGTTGATTTTCTTCACCGCGTTCAACGTACTGGAGGCCACGCTGCCCTCGATGATCAGCAAGATCGCGCCGTTGGCCGCCAAAGGCACGGCAATGGGTGTATACAGCAGCGTGCAGTTTCTCGGTGCCTTCACCGGTGCGGCGGTGGGCGGCGCCTTGATGCAATTTGTCGGCGGCGACTCGGTGTTCGTGTTCGCCAGCCTGCTGCTGCTGGCGTGGCTTGTCATCGCATCCACGATGCAGCCCCCCGCCGCTGTGCGTACCAGGCTTTATCATTTGTCCGGGGTAAATGAAGCTGCTGCGGTAGAATTGCAAAAGCAACTCGGCCAGCTGCAGGGCGTGCGCGAGGCGATGGTGGTGGCTGCGGAAGGCATTGCCTGCCTCAAGGTGGACATGCAGGGATTCGATGAGTCGGCGGTAGACAAACTTGTAATGAAAGGAGCATGACATGTCGGTGAATAAAGTGATACTGATAGGCCGTTTGGGCAAAGACCCGGAGACTCGTTACATGACCAGCGGTGAGGCGGTGACCAATGCCACGCTGGCGACCTCTGAAAACTGGAAGGACAAGAGCGGGGAGAAGCAGGAAAAAACCGAGTGGCATAACCTGGTGTTCTATCGCCGCCTTGCCGAAATCGCCGGGGAATATCTGAAAAAAGGTTCGCAGATCTACGTCGAGGGAAAACTGCAAACCCGCAAGTGGCAAACCAAGGAAGGGCAAGACCGCTACACCACCGAAATTGTCGTCAACGAAATGACCATGCTGGGCGGAAAGTCCTCCGGCAGCGGCAGTTTCGAGGTGGTGGAAAACAAACCGGCATCATCATCCGGCGGCGGCGCCCCTGCCAAATCAGCGCCGGCAGCGAAAGGCAGCTTTGATAATTTCGACGACGATATTCCGTTCTGATCTAGATAAGAATTTAACTGTAGACAAAAAAACGACCGCTGCGGCGGTCGTTTTTAATTGCAAAACAACACAAAGTTCAAGCCTTCAGGCTGCACCGCAATGCCGCCCTGGTTTTCGGCGTGCCACGCACTCTCCGGCACTCTTAACCGGTACTCCAACCCCTGGGGCGCTTCATGCCGGCAATCTTGCATGCCTGTTTCACATAGCCGTACGGAAACAGCTCGAATATTATGTTGCGCGACTCGGGCCCCAGTCGCTCTGCCAGATGCTTGGTCACATGGCGGACATCCGGCGCGACCTGACTTTCGTCATACCACTTTCGCATGAAGTTAATCGCATCCCAATGATCTGGCGTAAGCTGGATATTCTCCTGGCTGGCAAACTCTCTGGCTATCTCTTCAGTCCAGGTTAACGGGTCAACCAAATAGCCTTCGTCATCAATGTCGGGTAGTTTCATAATTTCCTCCTCATTAAATCGGCGCAATGAACATGGTAAATCTGTGAAATTTTCAATACTGAAAAGCGAACGCGGACAATCATGTAATGCTATATGCCAAATATATCATAACGTGATATTATTGCAACATGATGTTTGCTTCACGAGCACATAAATTTACATGGAATGGCCATGGCAAGAAACATCCTTAACAAGGAAGAATTCAGAACCCTTTCCGACTTCCGTTACCGGCTGCGCTGTTTTGTGCGGTTCAGTGAGGACATTACCCGTAAACTCGGGATAACGAATCTGCAATATCTGTTGCTGCTTCATGTCAAAGGATACAAGGATCGCGAGTGGGCGACGATCGGTGAACTAGCCGAACGATTGCAAACCCCGCATAACGGCGTCGTGTCGCTGGCTTCGCGTTGCGAAAAACTGGGTTTGATATACCGGCAGCGCGGGACGGCCGACAAGCGCGAGGTGCAGATATATCTGACGCCGGAGGGAGACAGACTGGTAAAAAAGATTGCCGGTTTGCATCGCGATGAACTGTTGAGCCTGCAAGGAAAGTTCAGGATTCCCGGAAAACAGTCATTGGGGCCGAAATCATGATTAACAGAACAACAGGCGATAAATCTACAGGTGTCACTATAATATTGCGACATGGCTAAAAAGTTCCCAATACATCCCGCACACCCGGAGCGGATTTGCTGGGGTTGCGATAAATACTGTCCGGCTGACTCCATGTGTTGCGGCAATGGTTCGGACCGCGCGCAACATCCCGTTGAGTTGTTTGGAGATGACTGGCTTGAATTTGGCATTGATGAAGCCGAGCTGCCGAACAAGACAACGGTGCCCGGTAGATCGAGGGAGGAGAGCTGAAGAAGGCTCCGATGCGGTGATAGTGTCAGGCCCGTTGCAAGCCGCTCCTTGAAACGCGGAGGTCAACCGGAACCGCGCCAGCTTCACCGGCTTTCTTGTCGAACCATAAAAATGGAGTGATTTTTTGCATGATGTTTGCTCCTTATGCCGCCTCGGTGATTGCCGGAGATTGCTGCTCTGCCTGCTTGGCCGCCGGTAATTGGGTGCGCAACAGCACGGCGCCGAGCAGGGCAGCCGAGGCCGCGAATATGGCGCCAATCAGGAAAGCAAGATGGTAGCCACCGGTAAGCGCGGCGGACGAGGCCATACCCGCACCGAGCAGGTTCTCCGTACGGGCGGCGGCCACGCTGGCGAGCACGGCGAGCCCAAGCGCACCGCCCATCATGAACGAGGTGTTGACTATGCCCGACGCGAGTCCGGATTTGCCTTGTGTCACATCGCTCATTGCCGCGAGCAGCACCGGGTTGAGCGCCATGCCTGCGCCTATGCCGAGCAGTAGCATGCCGGGGAGCACGTGCATGACAAAATTACCCTGTACCGGTGCGAGCGCGAACAGTGTGAGCCCGGCCGCCGCGAACAGCAGCCCGGTCGCGAGCGGAAGCTTGATGCCGAAGCGCATGACGATCCTGGCGGAGAGTCCCAGCGAGAATGCGGCCATGATCAGGTTGGCGGGCAGGAAGGCCAGGCCGACCTGCAGCGGGCTGTAGTGGAGCACGAGCTGCATGTACAGTGCGGAGATGAAGAACCAGGCAAACATCGCCGCGGCCCACAGCATGCCGACGACATTGGAAATGGCGACATTGCGCAACTTGAACAGGCTCAGCGGCATCAGCGGGTCGCGCATGCGCGCCTCGATGCCGAGAAAGACCGCAAGCAGTGCCACCGCTGCGGCAAGCTGGCCGAGGGTCTGCATCGAGATCCAGCCGGCCTCGTTGCCGTTCACGATCGAATATACGGCAAGCATCAACGCCGTCGTTATCGTCACTGCCCCGGCAACATCGAGACTCTCGCCATGGGCATGACCGCGGTCATTGGCCAATAGGGAAACGCACAACGCATAGACCGCGACACCGATGGGCAGGTTGACCAGGAATATCCAGTGCCAGCTCAGCGAATTGGTCAGCAGGCCGCCCAGCAGCACGCCTATGCTGCCGCCGCCTGCACACACGAAGCCATAGACACCCATCGCCCTGGCCCGCTCGCCGGGCTCGGTGAACAGATTCATGATCAGCGACAGCGAAACCGCCGAGACCACCGCGCCACCCAGGCCTTGTATCGCCCTCGCGGCAATCAGCAGCGTTTGCGTGTTGGCCATTCCGCAGGCCGCCGATGCGAACGTAAACAGCGTGATGCCGACCAGGAACAGTTTGCGATGCCCATACAGATCGCCCAGCCGGCCGCCGAGCAGCAGGAATCCGCCGAACGTGACCATGTAGGCATTGACCACCCAGACCAGCGAGGACTCGCTGAAACCCAGATCGGCGCGGATCGATGGCAGCGCGACATTCACGATGGTGGTGTCGAGCACGATCATCAGCACGCCGAGGCACAGCACCATCAGCGCCAGCCAGCGTTTTCTATCCCTGGTCATTTTATCGTTGCCCATGAGCGTCCTGTTCGATTCGATGTGCCGGATCAGCGACTCATCGGAAAATCATCGTTGCAATTCGTATTGCAGGCAGACCACCCCGGATGGGAAGACCTTGCTCGTAACGAGTTTGAGTGCGGTCCGGTTCTTGATGCCTTTGAATAAGGGCACGCCTTGCCCCAGCAGGATCGGGTTGACGAACAGCCAGTATTCATCGATGAGGTTCCCCGCCATCAGTGCATGGGTCGCGGTCGGGCTGCCGAACATCAGGATATCGCTGCCGGCGCCTTGTTTCAGTCTGGTGATCTCATCCGCCAGATCGCTGCTTATGATTTTTGTATGAGGCAGATTTTTTCCCTGCATCGTCCTCGACAATACGATCTTGGTTGCCTGCTTGTACCAGCGGGAGTGTTCGATGTCGTGCTTGGTTGCGTTGGGCTGGTCAGCCGCAGTGGGCCAGTAACTTTCCATCATCTGGTAGGTCACCCGGCCATATAACGCGGAGTCGGTTGTGCCGATGCGCTGTTCAACATAATCAAACAAATCTTCGGTAATGTTTATCCAGCCAAGGCTGGCCATGCCCTCATCGGTCGATGCGACAAAACCATCCAATGACACGTGCACGAACGAAACGATCTTTCTCATTTTGATTTCCCCTTTCATGTTTTTGTCAGGTAATTTGCCAGACGTGCCAGCGTTTGCTTTCCGCCTTCGATGGCGCCGTATTCATTCACAACACGGTCGCGATCTGCGGCGGTAGGGAACAGCATGTATATTGTCACTTTGGTCTGCGCGCCCACAGCCTCAAAGGTCCACGTTGCATCAAACTGCGCGGCGGGGTCGCCCTTTCTGCCGCCGCCGTGCGAAAACTCAATGCGCTCCGGTTTGATGACTGCGGTAAATATGCTCTTGTTGGGATAGTCCGTGCCATCCGGTCCGTGCATGACGTGCTTCCACACGCCGCCCACTCTCACGTCCATCTTTTCGATGGTGGTCGTGAAGCCGTCCGGCCCCCACCAATGTGCCACATGTTCCGGTTTGGTCCACGCTTCCCACACCAGCTCGCGCGGCGCATCGAACACGCGCGAAATCACGATCTCGCGGTCGGCGGTGCTTGCTGTTTCAGCATTTAATCTGCTCATGAACATCTCTCTTTCATGATTTCGCCAAGTACGCGGCCAGTTGCTCGAACGTGCCGCCCCATCCTTGTTGCATACTGCTACGCGCCCCGGCAAAAGTCTCGCGTTCCGAATCGGTTGCATTCCAGGAAGCCCAGCGTATCGTGAGTTTCGTTTTGCCGTCCTGTTCCTCAAAGGTGGTCGTGGAAAGTGTTTCCAAAGGCCAGTTTGCGGACATGGGATGCCGCGTGATGCCGCCTTGCGCATCGGAGAACGATGAGATCACTACCAGTTTTACAGGCGCGATGATCTCGCGGAATACCCATTTCCCCCACAGTTCGTGTCCATCCTGTGTGCGCATCGCGTAATGAAAGATACCGCCCGGACGCAAGTCGAGCTTGGCATGCGGGATGGAGCTACCTTTAGGCCCAAACCATTTCATCAGTTCTTCGCGGTCTGTCCATGCGCGCCATACTTTTTCACGCGGCGCATCGAAGATGCGTGAAATGACAAAATCCTGCTGGGCAGAAAGATCAAGATTTTTTGCGTCCATTTTTCTTCTCCTTTTGTTTCGGTGAAATCTTCATCGCGATTTCGGGTTTTTGCGGCGGGGTTTGCATGGTCTTCAGATAGGCATCCAGCCGGTCGAAACTCTGCTCCCAGAACTGGCGGTATTGCTCGATGAAATCGGCGGCCTGGTGCAGCGGCGCCGCATTGAGCTGGCACGGGCGCCACTGCGCCTGGCGGCTGCGCGTGATCAGGCCGGCGCGCTCCAGCACCTTGAGGTGCTTGGTGATTGCGGGCGCGGTCATTTCGAATGGAGCGGCAAGCTCGGTGACGGAAGTTTCGCCCGAGGCGAGTCGTGCAAGGATCGCGCGGCGGGTCGGATCGGCGAGTGCGGCAAAGGTGATGGTAAGGTGGTCCGGGGGCATTGTTATGCAACCATTAGTTATTTAACCAAATGGTAAAATAAATCGAAGCGCAATTATCTGTCAAGTTTTTTTAAAATCGCGGACAGGGCAGATGTGGAGGGAACTTTGCTTTTTTTGAGTTTATTGGGTAGTGTTAACGTTATTCCCGTACGGGAATAACGTTAACACTATTGAGTAAAGATAATCAAAATGACCAAACCCGATAAAATATTTTCCGCGTTGATGATAATGGCCTCCAGCCTGATTGCCTGGCCGGCGTTTGCCGAAGATGCGTCATTTTTTACGAATTGGCTGGCCAATGTCAGCAGCACCCAGGAAGCGCAGCCGCATTGGATGACACCCTTGGTGACAGTAACCCCGAGGCTGGAGCAGGAATACAGATTCGACTATAGCCATTCAGACCAGCCCAAAGGAGTGACGCTAGACAACTATGGCGGCGGGAAAGGGATTGAATTCATCCCTAGTCAAAATACCGAAATCATTGTGGGCGTGCCAGCCTATCTAGAAAAAAACATCCCAAACAAACCCGGTGCCGCAGGCTTGGCCGATGAGAATTTGCTGCTGAAATATCGATTGCTTGCGGCGAATGAGGAGCATGGAAATTATATCGTTACGGCTTTTCTCGGGACGAGTCTGCAAACAGGGGGCAATGCATTTACCAACAATCACACCGTTTTCACTCCCACCATCGCTGCAGGCAAAGGGTGGGGCGATCGAGAGTCCGGGGTCGATGTTCAGAGCACACTGGGGATATCCTTGCCATCCGGTGGCACAACCACCCTCGGAAGACCTCTTGCCTGGAATGCAACGCTGCAGGGGCACATGGGCAAGTTCTGGCCGGAAATCGAGACCAGCTATACGCATTGGTATGACGGGGGACTGGCCGGCAAAAATCAAATGACCGTCACCTACGGAGCCACTGTTGGCAGGTTTGAGATCGAGAATCGCGTCAAGGCTATAGTAGGCGTGGGGTATCAAACTGTTCAGGGAACACAGAATGTCAACCTGAACCATGCCATGCTGGCCACTATGCGTGTTACTTTTTAGGGGTGCTGATAAATTAAATGGGTGGTGCGTTTATATTCCGGATAAATTGGAAAAAATCTGGGAGAGCTCTTTGCCGGCAAACCGGGCCACTTTGGCTTCCATTTTTCGGTAATTCTGCAAAACTGCAATCCCCAGCTCGCTTACTTCCGCGCCGCCGCCATGAGTGCCTCCCTGCGCAGTAATAACCAGGGGGTATTTAAAGCATTGATTCATTACATTCACCAACTCCCAGGCGCGGCGATAGGACATTCCCATCTTTTTTGCGGCCTTTGAAATGGAGCCGCATTCCTGTATGGTTTCCAGTAACTCAGCTTTGCCTGGCCCCATGGCCGTGTTTGTGCCATAAGATATCCTGATCTTTAGCTTTTTATCCATAGTTGGTAAGTAACGCCCTTATAACCAAATTGGCCGGCATTCAACGCTTGGCAAATTAGCCCGATTGACTTCTGAAAGCGGGACTTGTTAGCTCGAACAAGTCTCGATCTGTCGTGCACAAGCCAACAAGGCCATTCTTCCCGAATCAGTGAGCCTGAAAATTTGCAGAGAAATTGCCGTGTGAGCAGCGGATCAATAATGATTTCATCAGCATGTGCCATCGTTGAATCGGCAACCTATTTGAACAACCGCATCAGCAGGGCTATGCCCCAGTCGCTGGAAATGCCGGCCAGCAAAACGACCAGAATAAAGATGGAAACCGAAATAATGATAGTGAGTTTTTTTTCCACGATGCGTTCTACTCCAGAAAATTATATGCCGGGTTCGGTACAAGTATCTCCAGGCTGAAATATTTTCTCCCTGCTGCGGTTGTCTGCCGTGCCGGTATTGCAGATTTTCATGCCCTTGCTCAGTGTGCGCCGGCAGGGAAATACCCTGGTCAGTTTAGCCCAGGAAGCTAGAAAACGGTAGCCTGAAGAGGCCAGGGATAATTTTCGCAAACTTGGCACTTTTGCTTGGGATGCGGGCGCCACTGCTACAATTCCAGATGTTGGAAAATACCGTCAAAAGGAATTGCGAATGAGGGTGTCGATTTTATTGTTGTTCCCTGTCCTGTTTTTTGCCGGCTGCGACAAGCAAGGTGCGGCTGAACGCGATGCCCGGCAACAAGCCAAGTCAGGTTACCAGACGGCAAAGACCTTCTGCTCGCAGTGCCACGATCTGCCGAGTGGTGACCAGTATCCGCCCGCTGCGTGGCCTTATGTGGTGTCGCGCATGGAGGGCCATATGGAAGCAGCCCACAAGCGGATCCCGAGTGCGGCGGAGCATGATGCGATCATCGGGTATCTGCAAAGCAAATGATGGTGTCTGATCGAATTGGCCTGATGCGGAAACAGATCGGGTTGACGATTGCCATACCCGCTTCGCACAATAGAAAAAGCCCGTTGTTTGCACAACGGGCTTTTTTGCCGCACACAGCCAATCCCGGGGTTCAGGCGTAATAACGCAAACGCATGGAAAACTGTTGCAGCGCCGCGATGCCGCTGGTTTCGGCGCGACGGCACCATGCCTCCAGATCATTTACCATCTGTTCCTTGGTCGAGGCGGAACGCTGCCAGATCGCGAACAGTTCCTGGCGCAGGGTATAGGCAATGTTCAACCGGGTGCTGGTCTGTATGACCAGGCCCAGTTTCAGTCTTTCCTGCTCGCTGAGAACGGTGGCGTCAGCATGCAGCCAGTGCTTGACACGCTTGAGATCAACTTTCGCCAGGCCGGGCATGCGCATTTTGAGTTGTGCAATTTCCTCGCGATAGGTTTTTTTCAGGGATTTCGCATATCTGGCCATCACTTCGTAACGGTGGGCCATCACCGCATGCAGCGTATCGATATCACATACCGTTTTGCTGGTATTCAGGCGTACTTTGGGCGCAACCCTTCTGATTTTGGCCAATCCCAGTGCAGCCATGCTGCGGATGTACAGCCAGCCTATGTCGAATTCATACCATTTGCTGGAGAGTTTTGCGGAGCCGATATGGGCGTGGTGGTTGTTGTGCAGTTCTTCTCCGCCGATCAGGATTCCCCACGGAATGATGTTGGTGGATGCGTCGGCAGGCTGGAAGTTGCGATATCCCCAGTAGTGTCCGGCACCGTTGATAATTCCCGCCGCCGTCACCGGTATCCAGATCATCTGCACTGCCCAGATGGTGATACCGATAGGCCCGAACAGCAGCACGTCGATGGCCAGCATCAGCATGATGCCCAGTATGGTGTGCCTGGAATAAATGTTGCGCTCCAGCCAGTCATCCGGCGTGCCGCGCCCATATTTTTCCAGTGTTTCCCGGTTTATGGCTTCCTTGCGATAAAGCTCGGCACCTTCCAGCAGCACCTTTTTTATCCCCAGAATTTGCGGGCTGTGCGGATCATCCCGGGTCTCGCATTTGGCGTGATGTTTGCGATGCACGGAGGCCCATTCCCTGGTCACCGTGCCGGTGGTCAGCCACAGCCAGAAACGGAAGAAATGGCTGGCGACAGGGTGCAGATCCAGGGCATGATGAGACTGGTGGCGGTGCAGAAAAATTGTCACCGAAGCAATGGTGACGTGGGTGAGCGCCAGTGCGGACAGCACATAACCCCACCATGGTAAATCAAGTAAGCCTGAAAACATGCGACCTCCGAATTGCAACGATTGGCTGCAATTTATCAACTTTGTAAAAGTACGGACATTTTACAGGAGCGTGCTTGCGGCGGGTAACTAAATTCGTTCCAGTACCGCGGCGAAGAACCCGTCCGTATTGTGCAAATGGGGGCGCAATTCAAGATAATCAAGCGCTTCCACCGCTATCTTTTGCTGCTGCAATATTTCCCCGGCAGGGCGCAGCACGAAATCGGGATGGGCGGAAAGGAAGCTGCGCACGATTTGCTGGTTTTCTTCCGGCAGGAAGCTGCAAGTCGCGTACACCAGACGCCCGCCTTTTTTCAGCAGTCGGCTGGCAGAGGCGAGGATGGCAGCCTGCAGCACGGTGTATGCCTCGATGCTCTCGGGAGACTGGCGGAACTTCAGATCCGGGCTGCGCCGCAGCGTGCCCAGCCCGCTGCAGGGCGCATCCACCAGCACGCGGTCGATCTTGCCGGCCAGCCGTTTTACCTTGAGGTCGTTCTCATGTGCGATCAGCATGGGCTGGATGTTGCTGGCACCGGAGCGCTTCAGGCGCGGTTTGAGATTGGCGAGGCGCTTTTCCGAAACGTCCATCGCATATAAACGTCCTTGCGAATTCATCATCGCGGAAAGCATCAGTGTCTTGCCGCCCGCGCCCGCGCAGAAATCAACCACCATGTCGTTGCGTTTTGGCGCGAGCAGAAAACCGAGCAGCTGGCTGCCCTCGTCCTGGACTTCTATCTTGCCTTCGGTGAACAGCGCATCCCGATTGAGCGGGATCTTTTCCTTCAGGCGGATGCCGACCGGGGAATAGGGCGTGGCGGAAGCCGCGATATTTTTTTCGTGCAGCTGCTGCAGCACTTCGTCTCGTTTGGCGAACAGGGTGTTGACCCGGATATCCAGCGGCGCTCCCTGTTGCATGGATTTTCCTATCGCGAGTATGTCTTCATCCGTATAGGATGCGCGCATTTTTTCCACCAGCCATTCGGGCAATTCGGCCTGTATCGACAGGGACAGGCCTTCGGGCTTTACGCCCTTCACGGTGGCGAGCCAGTCCTTTTCACCGGGTTTAAGCACCGGTTCGAGTTCGCGCAGGTTGTAGCCGCCGAACCTGGTCATGTGGGCTAGCGCCATCCGGCGTGGCGTGGCCGATGGCGTGTCTCCGGATGAGTTGCCCGCGCAGGCATGTTCCAGCAGCAGCCGGTGGCGCAGCACGCCAAACACGGTCTCGGCGACCAGTTCGCGTTCATTGGAGCCGATGCGCTCGTCCTTGAAGAAATAGCGCAGTGTGGTATCGGCCGGATGAGCCAGCGGCAGAACGGTGCGCAGTGCCTGGATGACGAGGTCTAAGCGGTATTCGGTGATAAGCATGGATGAAGTGATTATACAAATTCAGGCGCGCAGTTTAGCAGACACCGACAGGGTTTCCCTTCCCGGCATTATTTATCACTGGCGCGTATGCCTGAAATCACAAATTCCTCAGCCACCTTGTCCGAACTGTCGACCAGTCGAAATTTTACCGGCAACAAACGGTATTGCAGTCCCAGCCAGATTTCGAAATAGGCGGCTCCTGACTCATGCATTTCGCGCAGATGCAAAACGGGCAACTTGCCCAGCGGGGTGGCGAGTTCCGCCCTTGTGCCGATTTCGATCTGATATTGCAGCAGCTGCGCGCCATCGCTGACAGGTATTGCAAAATACTCGCCATGCATGGGGAGTTGCGAGATCTGATAGATGAAGCTGAGTATGTCCTGGGTATCCCGGGGCAGCGGGATTTCGCCTCCGTCCTGGAGCCGCAGTTTCTGCGCAACCCAGTCGAACGTGGCTTGCACACCCTGCTTGCCGTCCCGGGTGATTTTTTCTTCCTCGTAGGTATCCGGCTGCAATCCGTGTTCACCGATCTTGCCGGAACTGGTCTGGGTAATCCGGTCACTGTTCCGCAAGCTGCTCAATCCGGCAGTTTCGCGTTCTGACTTGAGGGTGTAGCGGTTCCCGGAAATATCCAGCTGCTGGTGGATTTCACCGATCCTTGAACCTTCACCGCCCCGGTAAACGATAAAAGTGAGTTGCAGGTGTCTGGGAAACGGGCGGGCCGCGATGCTCTCCTCTGCCTTGCTCAACCTGGCCATTGCGCGGTTTGCACGTCCGGTTTCCGGGTTGTTGCCGGGTTTGGTTAAGGGGGTCGCAGGTTCAGCCTTCGCAGGCTTCGGTGTATCCGCAATCCTGGTTTGGGGCACAGGTTCGATCCTGACGGAAAGCGGCGGCAACTCGATTCTGGTGCGCGGGAACTGGATATCGGGCAACCACAGGATGGCGGCGTGTATCAGCACCGAGAGTGCAATGGCCAGGGTGATGCGCCGGACGGGGCTGTTCAGGGCTGCAATCACGGCACGTAATCGAACCCGGTCAGTTCCTGCGAAAGCTTGCCTCCATCGGGGTCGGTGATGACCATCTTGCAGGGAAAGCCGGCATGATCCTCGGCCAGCCAGATTTCAGTGCGGTTAACGCCCGCTTCAGGCACGCTGGCGACGTACAGGGCCCTGAACGTGCCGAGCGGGACGGTCACACTCTGGCCGGGGGTGATGCGGTAGTTGTACAGGTCCAATTTGCTGCCGTTGGTCATGTTGAAGTTCAAGGCGTCGCTGTTTGCCAGGGACAGGAACATGAATTGATACATCGCGCTCAGTCTATCCTGGGTGCCATCCGGCAGCGCCAATACGCGCTTCTGTCCATGCTCGGTCAGGGTCAGCCGCCTGGTGTTCCAGTCGAAATCGGCACGGCGTTCCTTGCCCGCATCGCTTTCACGCCGGTCAAGGAAATGCAGCGGCTGCAGGCCGCGTGGATTTATCAGGCCGTTGCTGGTGATGATGATTCTTCCCGGCTGGAATACCGCCAGCAACCCTACCGCGCGAGTGGTGCTGGTCAGCGCATATCTGTCCTTGTCGCGGGTAAAGGTCTCGGCAATCTGGCCGATTTTCAAGCCGCCTTTGTAGATATCGTAATTGGCCGAAACCCTGCTCGGCGCAGCGGCCCAGACAGAAGACAGCGGGCAAATGGCAAGGGACAGAATCAGGACCCGGCATAGCCGCGCCAACCCCGCTGTTTTGTGTTTTGCGTTTTCAGTCATAGTCCTTATTCCAGGCCGGGTGAAACCAGCGTGTGGCCGGACTGCTTGCGATGGAGCAATACGGCATGTCCCTTCCCGTTAAATACAACCCTGTCTTTGCATAGCCAGCGTATGGCCTGGGCGTAGATGCGATGCTCTTCGCGCAGCACGCGTGCTGCCAGGGTTTGCTCGGTATCGTCGCGCAACACCGGTACCGCGGCCTGAATGATGATAGGCCCGTGGTCGAGGTCGCTGGTGACGAAATGCACCGTGCAGCCGTGTATCTTCACCCCGTCCTGCAATGCGCGGGCGTGGGTGTCCAGGCCGCCGTAGGCCGGTAACAATGACGGATGGATGTTGATCATTCTGCCGTGATACCGGGACACGAAATCCGCGCCCAGAATGCGCATGAATCCAGCCAGTGCAACGATATCCGGAGTGAAGGAATCTATGGCCCTTGCCAGCGCGGCATCGAAGCTGTCGCGATCCGGATAGTCGCGGTGTTCGATGACGGTGACAGGGATGCCGTGTGTTTTGGCAATGTTCAGGCCTTCGGCATCCGCGCGATTGCTGATCACCGCAGCGATGCGGCAGGGCAGTGTTGCTTCCAGCAGGGCTTGCATGTTGCTGCCCCGGCCGGAGATCAGGATGACGATATTTTTCATTTGTGAAGAGCCTGCGCCGGATATTGGCCACGGAATGCGCGAACCACACGGAATCGGATGATGCCGCCAACTTTTGGCGGTCGCCCGATCGGTGAACTCAATGCCTGGAGCGGCCCATGGTTTTTTTCGTGTATTCCGTGGTTAAGAATTGTCTTTATTCGGTCAGCTGACTTGCGTCCGGGCCTCGCTGCCCTGGCGCGCGCGTATCGTGCCGATGATGGTGGCGCGCTCGCCCGCGGCATTGAGTTGCGCCACTGCGGCAGCCGCATCTTTCCGGTCAACCACGACCACCATCCCGATGCCGCAGTTGAAGGTGCGGTACATTTCCTGCGGCGCCACGTTGCCCATCTCGCGCAGCCAGTCGAACAGCGCCGGCGTGTGCCATGCCCTGCCGTCCAGTTGCGCGACGACATTCTCAGGCAGCACTCGCGGCACGTTCTCCAGCAGTCCGCCGCCGGTGATGTGCGCCATGCCTTTCACCGTCAGCGATTTCATCAGCGCCAGCAGCGGCTTCACGTAGATGCGCGTCGGCGCCATGATCAGGTCGGCCAGCGGTATTCCGCCGAGTTTCTGGCCGAGATCGGCTTTGCGGGTGCTGATGATCTTGCGCACCAGCGAATAGCCGTTCGAGTGCGCGCCGTTCGAGGCGAGCCCGATCACGGCATCGCCGGCCCTGATGCCGGCGCCGCTGATGATGTCGGATTTTTCCACGACGCCGACCGCGAAACCCGCGAGGTCGTATTCTCCCGCCGGATACATGCCGGGCATCTCGGCGGTTTCGCCGCCGATCAGCGCGCAGCCGGCCTGTTCGCAGCCGAACGCGATGCCCTTGATGACTTCGGTGGCGGCATCCACGTCGAGCTTGCCGCAGGCGAAGTAATCGAGGAAGAACAGCGGTTCCGCGCCCTGCACCAGGATGTCGTTGACGCTCATGCCGACCAGGTCTATGCCCACCGTGTCGTGGCGGTTCAGCTCGAAGGCGAGCCTGAGTTTGGTGCCTACGCCGTCGGTTCCCGACACCAGCACGGGTTCGCGATATTTTTTGGAAATTTCCACCAGCGCGCCGAAGCCGCCGATGCCGCCGAGCACCTCCGGGCGCATCGTGCGTTTGGCAAACGGTTTGATGTTTTCGACGAGCCGGTCACCGGCGTCTATGTCCACGCCTGCATCGCGGTAAGTCAGGCTCCCGCTGTTGACGGAGGAGGGAGTGTCAGTTGAGTTGTTCAAGTTGAGTTTTCGCTTTCTACAGGATAAAGTGCCGCACGATTTTCCGCGAATTTTACCCCAAATGACCTTATCCCGCTTCGCCGCCTTGCAATGGCTGTCTTTCGCTGTGGTGGCCGCATTGCTGGTTTACCTGCTCAGCCCGATCCTTACACCCTTCGTCGCCGCGGGCATAGTTGCTTACATCTGCAATCCGCTGGTGCAGCGGCTGGCTGCCTGGAAACTGCCCCGCACAGCGGCGGTGGTGCTGGTGATGACCGGATTGATGCTGCTGTTCGCATTATTGTTATTGATTGTGTTGCCGCTGCTGGAAAAGGAAATCAGGCAATTCGTGGCGCGTCTGCCGGACTGGATCGAGGCCGGACGCATCCATCTTTTGCCGGTGTTGCAAAAATGGGTTGGGGCGGACCTGCAATGGGATAGCGGGGCGGTAAAAGATATTTTTTTAAGTCACTGGCAGAGTGCGGGCGGAATTCTTGAAAAACTGCTGCCCTGGCTGGGCAGCAGCGGCGGTACGATCATAGGCGTGTTGCTGGACCTGCTGCTGTTCCCGGTGGCGATGTTCTATCTGCTGCGTGACTGGAACCACAGCCTGGCACGCCTGGATGAACTGGTGCCGCGCCATCTCCACGCCAGTACCCGGGAAGTCGTCGCCGAAGTGGATCGCGTCATGGCGGAATTCCTGCGCGGGCAGATATCCGTCATGCTGCTGATGAGCGCTTATTACGTGCTGGTGCTGTGGCTGGCCGGCCTGGAGTTCGCGCTGCCTATCGGCATCATTGCCGGCATGCTGGTGTTCGTGCCTTATCTGGGCATGATCACCGGCCTGATTCTGGCCACGCTGGCGGCAATGATGCAGTTCACCGAATTCGGCAGCGTGGTGCTGGTCTGGGCGGTATTCGGCGCCGGACAACTGATCGAGGGGATGGTCGTTACTCCCAGGCTGGTCGGCGAACGGATCGGCCTGCACCCGCTGGCGGTGATTTTCGCACTGCTCGCCTTCGGGCAGCTGTTCGGTTTTTTCGGTCTGCTACTGGCATTGCCGCTGTCCGCGATCTTTCTGGTTGCGCTGCGTTACGGCAAGGCGTGGTATCTTTCCAGCACCATGTACCGCAAACCATGAGCCAGCTGCTGCTCGATATCGCCCCCGCAAGCCATCCGACCCTGGACAGTTTCGTGGCGGGGCGCAACATGGAATTGCTGTCGGCGCTGCGCCACAGCCTGGCCGGCGGCGGCAATGAGCGCTGTTTCTATGTGTGGGGCGAGACCGGCAGCGGCAAAAGCCATCTGCTGCAGGCCTGCGTGCATGCCGCCATCGGCATGGGACAAAACGCGCTTTATGCCCGGGGCGTGGTTCCTGAAAGCGCCGCGGTTGTGGCACTGGATGATGTGGAGAGGCTTGATGATGCGGCGCAAATCGGGCTGTTCAATCTCTACAATCAGATGCGCGAAAGCGGCGGCATGCTGCTGGTCAGCGGCAGGGAATCCGTATTGCATCTCGGGTTGCGCGATGATCTGCGCACTCGCCTGGGATGGGGTCTGGTGTATCAGGTCCATGGCCTGAGCGACGATGAGAAAGCGTTTGCCCTGTTGCAGCATGCGCGGGCAAAAGGTTACTTCCTGTCACACGAAGTCACCCAGTATTTGCTGCGTCACGGCAGGCGCGATCTGCCGAGTTTGCTGGCGGTGCTTGACGCGCTGGATGCCCGCTCGCTGAGTTTGCATCGCGCGCCTTCCGTGCCGCTGCTCAAGGAAATATTACAGCGGGAGTTCAAATGAACCTGGCATTGTTCGATCTGGATAACACCCTGCTTGACGGCGACAGCGATTTCGAATGGTCACAATTCCTGATCCGTATCGGCGTACTCGACCGGGAACTGTTCGAAGCCACGAATCTCGCCTTCTATGAACATTACAAGGCCGGGACCCTGGATATCGGGGAGTTTCTGGATTTCCAGTTGAAGCCTTTGTCGCGCCATGCCCGAAAAACACTGGATGAATGGCATGGCCGGTTCATGCGCGAGAAGGCGCTGGGAATGATCACGCAGGCTGCGCGCGACCTGGTCAACCGCCATCGTGCCGCGGATGATGTGTGCGTCATCATCACGGCGACCAACAGTTTTGTCACCGCGCCGATCGCGCGCGCGTTCGGCGTCGAAAATTTGATCGCCACCGAACCGGAGCAGAGGGATGGCGAGTTCACCGGACGCGTCGCCGGCATTCCGTGTTTTCGCGAAGGGAAGATTGTCCGTCTGGAAAGCTGGCTGGGGCAACGCGGCTGGAGCCTGGACAGCTTTGACAAAACCACGTTTTACAGCGATTCATTGAATGATCTGCCGCTGTTGGGCAAAGTGAACAATCCCGTCGCGGTGAATCCGGATGCAACGCTGCGCGCGCACGCCGAAAAATCCGGATGGCCGGTGATGAGTTTGCGCTGAGGCTCCCGTTTCCCGGCATCCGGTTGCGCGTCCTTTTCGAGCCAGTCTGGCGGGTGCCCTGCCATAGTTGCTGCGAGGCAGGTTGCTGGCATTGCGAGCCTGAGCCTCAGCGCTGCAAGCCCGCTTCCACTTCCTGTCGTTTGGCGGAGCCAACCAGCCGTTCCGCCAGGGTCAGCGCGAAATCCATTGCTGTTCCCGGGCCGCGCGAGGTGATGAGCCGGCCGTCCTCGACGACGGCCGCGTGCTGTTGTTGCACCTTCGGGAATTGATCGAGCGTGCCGGGAAAGCCTGTGGCTTGCTTGCCGTCCAGCAATCCGGCCCGGGCAAGCACCGCAGGCGCCGCGCAAATCGCGGCGACAAATTTTTGCTGTTGTGACATGCGTTGCACCAGACTTGATACTCGTATGTCGGCTTTCAGATTGTCGGTGCCGGGCTGGCCGCCCGGCAGGACTACCATGTCGAAATCGTCATCGAGCACATCTTCCAGCGTGCTATCAGGCATCAGCATCACGTTGCGGCTGCCCCGCAACGCGCCGCTTTCCAGGCCGGCCAAAGTGACGGAAACCCCGGCACGGCGCAAAATATTCACGATCGTGACCGCTTCCAGTTCCTCGCTGCCTTCGGCGAATAAAACCAAGACTTTTTTCATGGGCACCCCCGGTTAGATGCTTGAACGAGCGCGACCGCAATTAATGATGCGGCGTCAGGATGGCGATGGGCAGATTGTATCCGTTTTGGCCATGGCCTTCCACAAACAGGTATCCGGAACGCAGCGTTGCAACTGTACAAGCGGGTGTTTTTTCCGGAATATGGCAGTGTGATGATGCAACGCAAAGCACCGCGTTGGGTTACCATAAACAATTCTTTGAACCCAGGACCGGCCCATGTCCCGCATACTGCTGATACTCGCTATTATGCTCCCAGGATGCTCCTCCATACCGCAGCATCTGACGGAAGAGAGGCAAAATGAAATAAAGAATGTCGCCGTTATTTCGCTGGTGCCGGAAAGCGTGAATTTCGACAAGATCGGGACAATCTCATTTTTTAACCAGCACACGGTGTTTGACATGAATGGCAGGGTCGCCAGCGCCATCCTTTCCGCGGCACGGGCAAGAATCGTAAAGTCCCACCCGGGTTGGGCAGTCAAAAGCGTTCGGTATGATCAAGCCGCCCTACTGGCTATAGCGGGATCGCCGCTGGGTTTCGGCGCCACGGCTGCCAAGGATGCGTTTGCCGATCTGGCACGCAAAAACAACCTTGATGCAATATTTGTTGTGCGCGCCGCCGAGGATCCGGACAATAATCTGCGTGAAGGCATCAATGTGTTGTTTAAAAATAACCCCATGGATGCCAGCCAGAGGCTGACGGTTCGCGCAAACCTGAATGTTGCAATTACCGATAAACAGGGGGAGGTAATAGCCGAAGGCGGCGTGCCCGCCAGTCTGGATAATGTCAAAGCGCTGGACCCCGATGCATTCGGCCTGAAAGACAAAATGGAGAGTAACCTGCGCCCTGAGGTTTTCAACAAGCTGGGTGTTGAGGTTGTCGCAGACTTAACCAGAAGACTCAACCTGTGTTTCGATTCCCTGGGGTTTTGACATGCATTTTCATAACTGAAAATATTTTGTCGCCACTCCGGCTTGCGCCGGCCCAAACGGGAATCCCCTGCATGCCGACACCTTCCGGAAATTACCGATCAAAAGCATCGGTCGTGCTGGAGACCGGCTTCATGGCTGCCCGACCAGGGGCAGCATGCAGCCGGGTTCAGTCGCGGAAATTCTGGTACTGCAACGGGAAGTCGGTGATGGTTTTTTTGACAAAGGCTATGGCATCCTGCAGGTCGTCGCGGTTCTTTCCGGTGACACGAACGGTGTCGCCCTGGATGCTGGCTTGCACCTTCATCTTGCTGTCCTTGATGTGCTTGACGATCTTCTTGGCCAGCTCGATCTCAACGCCGACCTTCACTTCGCAGCCGCGCTTGACCTTGTTGCCGCTGACTTTTTCGATCTTGTCGCTGATCTCCAGGCACTTGATATCCACGCCGCGCTTGGTCAGCTTGGCATTCAGGATGTCCTGCACCTGGTCCAGCTGGAATTCATTGTCGGCCCAGACCGTCAGTTTGAGTTCGGCCTGCTCCACGCGCGCATCCGAACCCTTGAAGTCGAAACGGTTAGTGACTTCCTTGTTGGTCTGCTCGATGGCGTTCTTGACTTCGGTCTTGTCCACTTCTGAAACGATGTCGAAGCTTGGCATGTTGTCCCCACTCTAAAAGAAAAACAAAAATTTGATCCGCAGATTACGCAGATTAACGCCGATTAAAATCTGTGTGAATCTGCGCAATCTGATAAAACCGCTAGCCATTCGACTAAGGTTGGCCCAATTCACCAACCAAGTCGCTGGTTATGCGGATAATGGATTTTTGGAATTAGCCACAACACGCCGCACAGCGGCTTGTTGCGGTTGATACTTACCTTCAGGTTAGTATCAACCAAAGCTGCAAACGTAATTAACCACCTCTGCCGCTTCAATTACAAATTTGTCATTGGCCGCGACCGAGAACTGATCGCCCGCTGCATAAGTCTTGAATGCCGGCTCGTCGCCGATCTTCACGCGGCAGGTGCCGGATGTGATCTCCATCAGTTCGGGTGTGCTGACATTGAAGGTCAGCGTGCCGGGCATGATCACCCCGACTGTCTTGCGCGTGCCGTCGGCAAACAACACCGAGTGTGACACGCATTTTCCATCGAAAAACACATTGCCCTTTTTAATTACACTGACATTATCGAATTGCGACATGCTATTTCCTTCCGGTTGGTTCGACGGCTTTGACGCCTTTTTGGTATGTGACATATATATAAACAGGGATGCCGAGATCGCCGAGCTGTTTTTCGATCAGCGGCTTGACTTCATCCCAATCCAGGCCGGTCATGCCGCAAGCCAGCCGGGGCAATGCCAGGCTGCCCACTTTTTCCTTTTGCGCGAAATCGCGCAGGGCGTGCAAGGCGTGATTCACGTGACTGAGTTTGGCATTTCCGGGTTTGCTGCCGTAATCGTACGCGGCGTCCTGGGTGAACAGGTTGACGATGTAACGCCCGTCCGCGCTCATCCATGACCACATCCCGCCGGACTTGGGGTGTTTGGTCTGGCAATAGTGGCGGAAGTCCTTGTACATCGCCGGCATGCGCTCGCGCAATTGCAGGGCCAGGCCATGATGGAAATCATCGTTGGGCGCGACACCTTGCGCGATGGCTTTCGCAGTGCTGAACAAGATGTCTCCGCTCAGTTCGTGAATCACGATCCCTACTTCCTTTTGTGCAGATTCGCCGCGATGCGCAGGCGCAGCGCGTTCAGCTTGATGAAACCCGCCGCGTCCTTCTGGTCGTAGGCACCCTTGTCGTCCTCGAAAGTGGCGATGGTCGGGTCGAACAGGGAGTCGGTTTTCGAGTCGCGCCCGGCGACGATCACGTTGCCCTTGTAAAGCTTGACGCGCACCCAGCCGTTGACGGTCTGCTGGGTATGGTCGATCAGGGTTTGCAGCGCGCGGCGTTCCGGCGACCACCAGTAGCCGTTGTAGATCATCGAGGCATAGCGCGGCATCAGGTCGTCCTTGAGATGCGCCACCTCGCGGTCCAGCGTGATGGACTCGATCGCGCGGTGCGCCTTGAGCATGATGGTGCCGCCCGGTGTTTCATAGCAGCCGCGCGATTTCATGCCGACGTAGCGGTTCTCCACCAGGTCGAGGCGGCCTATGCCGTGCTTGCCGCCGAGTTCGTTCAGTCTGGCCAGCACCTGCGCCGGCGACATCTTTGCCCCGTTCAGCGCCACGATGTCGCCGTTGCTGAATTCGATGTCCAGGTATTCGGCGGCATCGGGAGCCTTCTCCGGCGACACCGTCCAGCGCCACATGGATTCCTCGGCCTCCGCGGCAGGGTCTTCCAGATGGCGTCCCTCGAAGGAGATGTGCAGCAGGTTCGCGTCCATCGAGTAGGGCGATCCGCCCTTTTTGTGTTTCATGTCTATCGGGATGCCGGCCTTTTCGGCATAGGCCATCAGCTTCTCGCGCGACAGCAGGTCCCATTCGCGCCAGGGCGCGATGACCTTGATGTTGGGGTTCAGCGCATAGGCGCCCAGCTCGAAGCGCACCTGGTCGTTGCCCTTGCCGGTCGCGCCATGCGAGATCGCCTGCGCGCCGGTCCTGGCGGCAATCTCGATCAGGCGCTTGGCGATCAGCGGTCGCGCGATCGACGTGCCGAGCAGATATTCGCCCTCGTACACGGTGTTGGCGCGAAACATCGGGAACACGAAATCGCGCACGAATTCCTCGCGCATGTCGTCGATGAAAATGTTCTCCGGCTTGATGCCCATTTTCAGGGCCTTGGCGCGGGCCGGCTCCAGTTCCTCGCCCTGGCCGATGTCGGCGGTAAAGGTGACGACCTCGCACTTGTAGGTGTCCTGCAGCCATTTGAGAATCACCGAGGTATCCAGCCCGCCGGAGTAGGCGAGCACTGCTTTTTTGATGTCAGACATATTTTATCAACCGGGTTAATCAATCATTAATTCAAAAGCCACGACAAATCCCGCCACTACCATCACCGCCAGGCCGAGCAAAAAGATAACATCGGCCATGCTTTCGAATTTTTCCGCCAGGTCGGGATGGCGCAGGGAAAAATAGGACAGCATGGCGCTGCCCAAAAACAACAGGCTGTCGAGAGCCAGCAACTCATTGACGTGCCTGCTGATGCTTTGCCTCGGGATCAGGTGAGCCAGGCTGATAACCGTCATGCACACCCCGATCATCGTGGCCGATGACGGCAGGATGTGGTCGGCCAGCCGGCCTTCCTTGCGCTGGCCTGTACCGGGTTTGGAAGGCGGTTTGTCGCTCATTCCGGTATTCTGCCCAGCAGCAGGTACTCCATCAGCGCCTTTTGCACATGCAAACGGTTGTGGTTACGGCCACCGCTGCGCGGTTTAACTTGCTGTGCAAGTGAGCCTACGCCGAAACAGACTGCACTCTTGGTGAGGCATTTCATTTAATTGCCTACCTTGCCCAGCAGCAAATATTCCATAAGAGCTTTCTGCACGTGCAGTCTGTTTTGGCTGCGACCGCGCGGTTCGCGCTTAACATTCGCTGCGCGAATGTTAGTCTTCGCCGAAATCGTTTGCATTGAGTGTTGGCATTTCATTGCACTTTCCCCAGCAATAGGTACTCCATTAATGCTTTTTGTACATGCAAACGATTTTCAGCCTCATCCCATACTATGCTTTGCGGGCCGTCCATCACGCCTGCCGACACCTCCTCGCCGCGATGCGCGGGCAGGCAGTGCATGAACAGCGCGTCCTTCGCGGCAACGAGCATCATGTCTTCATCCACCTGCCAGTCGGCGAAGTCTTTCATGCGTTCTTCATTCTCCGCCTCGAAGCCCATTGAGGTCCAGACATCAGTAGTTACCAGATCGGCCCCGTGAGCGGCTTCCATGGGGTCGGTGAATTCTTCATAGTGATCCTCGCCGAACAGTCCGGCACGTTCCGGCTCGACCTCGTAGCCCGGCGGGGTCGAGACATGAACGTTGAAATCCAGTATTTCAGCGGCCTGCAGCCAGGTGTTGCACACGTTGTTCGAGTCGCCTATCCACGCCACGGTCTTGCCCTGTATGGTTCCGCGCTGCTCGATGTAGGTGTAGATATCCGCCAGGATCTGGCACGGGTGGTATTCGTTGGTCAGGCCGTTGATCACCGGCACGCGCGAGTGCGAGGCAAAGCGCTCGATGATGGATTGCTCGAAGGTGCGGATCATCACGATATCGGACATGCGCGAAATCACCTGCCCGGCATCCTCGACCGGTTCGCCCCGCCCCAGCTGCGAGTCGCGCGTGTTCAGGTAGATCGCCGAACCGCCCAGCTGCTGCATCCCGGCTTCGAAGGAAAGGCGCGTGCGCGTGCTGGCTTTCTCGAAAATCATCACCAGGGTGCGGTCGGTCAGCGGCCAATACTGCTGATAGGATTTGAACCTTTGCTTGATGATGCGGGTGCGCTCAAACAGATATTCAAATTCCCCGCGGGTGAAGTCCTTGAACTGCAGGAAATGCTTTACCGGCACTGGTTGCTTTATGGGCATGGGCTGGGCTGACATGGGTCATTACCAATCAGGTTTGCAAAAATTCTTTGATCAGCGGGCACAGGATGTCCAGCAGCTGTTGTGCCTCATCCCGTTTCATCACCAGCGGTGGCAACAGGCGGATCACGCTGTCGGCAGTCACGTTGATCAGCAGGCCCTGCGCGAGAGCCAGCTTGACCAGATCTCCGCATGGCCGGTCGAGTTCGATGCCTATCATCAGGCCCTGGCCGCGGATCTCCTTGACGCCTTTCACGCCCTGCAGGGCGGCGCTGAAACCATCGTGCAGGAAGCGGCCTAGTTTCTCGGCATGCGACATCAATTTGTCCTGTTCGATGATATTCAGCGTGGTCAGGCCGGCGACGCAGGCGAGGGGATTGCCGCCAAATGTCGAGCCATGGTTGCCCGGCTGGAATGTCCCGGCTGCCTTGCCGGCGGCGAGGCATGCGCCGACCGGCACGCCCGAGCCCAGGCCCTTGGCGAGCGTCATCACGTCCGGCAGGATCCCGCTGTGCTGGTAGGCGAACCACTGACCGGTGCGCCCGATGCCGCACTGCACTTCGTCCAGCATCAGCAGCCAGTTCTGCCCGTCACAGATCTGCCGCAGCTGTTTCAGGTACTCGATGTCCAGCGTGCGGATGCCGCCTTCGCCCTGTATCGTTTCGACCAGTACCGCAACCACGTTCCTGTTGTGCTGGGCGACCTGGCGTATCGCGTCCAGATCGTCGTAAGGCACTCGCACGAAGCCGCTGACCAGCGGTTCGAAGCCGGCCTGGACCTTGCGGTTGCCGGTGGCGGAAAGGGTCGCAAGCGTCCGCCCGTGGAAGGCCTTTTCCATCACGATGATGGCTGGGGCTTCGATGCCCTGCCTGTGGCCGTACATGCGCGCCAGCTTGATCGCCGCCTCATTCGCTTCACACCCGGAGTTGCAGAAGAATACTTCCCCCATGCCGGTCAGGTTGCACAGCTTGTCGGCGAGCAGTTCCTGCTCGTTTATCCGGTAGACGTTGGAACAATGGATCAGTTTGCCGATCTGCTCCCCGAGTGCGGCAGTGAAGCGCGGGTGCGCGTGCCCCAGAGTGTTTACGGCTATACCCGCCAGGCCGTCCAGATATCTCCTGCCCTCTGTGTCCCAAAGCCAAACGCCTTCACCGCGCACAAATGTGACGGGGAGCCGGGCATAAGTGTTCATTAAATGCGGCATGTCAACCTCTAAAATACACACGGCGGACCAGCCGCCGTGAGCAAAAAGCAAGGTGCGTATATTGAGCCAAACAGCACCGGTAAGGCAAGGGAAACAATGCCATTCCGTAACAGAAAATCTTTCAGGCTATACGAGGGCTGGCTGTCCCATCAGTAGTTTCTTCGGACTTGTCCGCGCTCTGTAAAAGCGGCGATACAAACACCGGCAAGGGGTGCGCGGTTGCAAGGGGCTGAAGCCCCAACAACACACGCAGGCCGCGCCCCAAAAAAGTTCTGCAAAGCAAACAAGCCGACATTGCTGTCGGCTCGTGCGGTGAATCAAAACGTCGCGGCTTGATGCCGGGGCGCTTAAGCCATTGCCTTGATGGCCGCAGACAGGCGACTCTTGTGGCGGGCTGCCTTGTTCTTGTGAATGATCTTCTTGTCCGCGATGCTATCCACGGCACTTACGGACTGCTTATATACAGCCTGGGCGACTGACTTGTCACCGGCTTCGATCGCCTTGATGACTTTCTTGACCGCAGTGCGCAATTCCGAGCGCAGGCTGCTGTTGTGGGCGTTCTGTTTTACTGCCTGACGTGCACGCTTGCGGGCTTGTGCGCTATTTGCCATGACTACTCCTAGTAAATTCGGCCAAGATAACTTCGGCTAAGTTGGGACTGTAAGAAAAATTCGGTACAACGGAAAGGCGCGCATTCTAGTGACTTATGCCTGATTTTGCAAATCTTTTTACGGGAGCCTCCAGAAATCCACATTTCATCCCAACTGCTGTGTTGCGGTAAAAATTTCTTGCTAACATATCAATCATATGCGGCGCGGCAAAACAAAGTTTCAGTGTAGGGTAACCTTCAGGTTGGCCGGAACTAAAATTTTTTCCGCGCCTTGCTGACGATTCCGCACGGGCGCTTTTTGCCCGTAGCGGATCGGCGTCCCCTTGTGGGGCATTTGGGCGAACTCTGAATTTCTAAAGGCTCCCTTACAGCTTACTTCCGAGTCTGGCCGGGCCGGTGCCGGTGTTATGATACGCAACGTTTGAATTTCATGCCCGGATACCCTATGAACCTGCTTAAATCACTGGCCACGATCAGCGGTTTGACCCTTGTTTCGCGCATCCTCGCCTTTGTGCGCGACGTGCTGATCGCCCGGGTGTTCGGCGCGGGCATGGCGACCGATGCATTCTTCGTCGCGTTCAAGCTGCCCAACCTGCTGCGCCGATTGTTCGCCGAGGGCGCGTTCTCCCAGGCGTTCGTGCCCATCTTCGGCGAATACCGGAACCGGCGCGGGCATGAGGATACGCAGTTGCTGGTCGACCATGTCACGACCATGCTGGCGCTGATATTGTTTGTGGTCACGCTGGTCGGCATCGTCGCCGCGCCTGTCCTTGTGTATATCAGCGCGCCCGGCTTCGTCAGGGATGCCGCGAAGTTCGACCTCACCGTGCAATTGCTGCGCATAACCTCTCCGTATATCTTCTTTATCTCGCTGGTCGCGGTGGCGGCGGGCATACTCAATACCTACAACAAATTCTGGGTGCCGGCGTTCGCGCCGGTGCTGCTCAACCTGTGCTTCATCGCCGCCGCGCTGTGGCTGGCGCCGTATTTCGATCCGCCCATCCTGGCGCTGGCCTGGGCGGTGTTCGCCGCGGGCTTTGTGCAACTGGCGTTCCAGGTTCCGTTCCTGAAGAAAATCGGCATGCTGCCCGGCATCCGTTTCAGTTGGAGCGACCCGGGGATGCGGCGCGTCATCAGGCAGATGGGTCCCGCGGTGTTCGGCGTTTCGATCGGCCAGATCAGCATGCTCATCAATACCATCTTCGCCTCGTTCCTCGCTGCGGGCAGCGTGTCGTGGCTGTATTACGCGGACCGGCTGATGGAATTTCCCTCCGGAGTCCTGGGCGTGGCTCTGGGTTCCATCCTGCTTCCGTCGCTATCCAAATGCCATGCCGACAACAATACTGCGGAATATTCGAAGCTGCTGGACTGGGGCCTGCGCCTGACAGTGATGCTGACACTGCCCGCCGCGCTGGCGCTGGGCATGATCTCCGTGCCGCTGCTGGCTACCTTCTTCCAGCGCGGCGCGTTCGTCGCGCACGATGTGCTGATGACCAGTCACGCGCTGATCGGCTACAGCGTCGGACTGATCGGGATGATCCTGGTGAAGATACTTGCGCCGGGTTTCTATGCAAAACAGGATATCAGGACCCCGGTGAAGATCGGTGTCGTCACGTTGCTGGCGACCCAGGCGATGAACGCGCTGTTCATCGGCTGGATACAGCATGCCGGGCTGGCCCTGTCGATCGGGCTCGGCGCCTGCCTGAACTCCGCGATCCTGTTTCACTTCCTGCGCAAACGCGGCATCTACCTGCCCGAGCCCGGCTGGGCGAAGTTCTTCGCCAAGATCGCCATCGCGATACTGGCCCTGGCACTCACGCTGTGGTTCGGCATGGGCACGGAGCAGAGCTGGCTGGCCGGCTCCGGCTGGTCGCGCGTGCTGCGCTTGTCGGCGCTGGTGGCGGGCGGAGTGGCGGTTTACTTTGCCGTGCTGGCCGCGCTGGGTTTCCGGCCCGGGGATTTTTCCAGGCGTGCGGTTCACTAGCGATAGTCCATGCATATGTCCCTGCTAAGCTGAGGCATGCATCGCCTTGGTGACCATCTCGCGGGTAAGGTGCGGGGCGAACAATTCGATGAAATCGTAGGTGTAGCCGCGCAGGTATTCGTTCTGGCGGATCGCGATCCGCGTCGTGCTGGGCTTGAACAGGTGCCCGGCATCCATCATGCGCAGGTGTTTGTCGCGCTCGGGAATGAAGGCCATTTTCGCCAGTATTCCCACGCCTAACCCCAATTCCACATAGGTCTTGATCACATCGGCATCGATCGCGGTCAACGCGATGTTCGGCTGGATGTTGGCCGCCTCGAACGCGGCATTGATCTTGCCGCGCCCGCTGAACGCGAAGTCGTAGGTGATGATCGGGTATTGCGCGATCTTCGCCAGCGTCAGCTTTTTCTCGTTCAGCAGGGGATGTCTGGGCGGCGCGATCACGCAATGGTTCCATTCGTAACAAGGCAGCGTGACGAGCTCGTCATACAGCGCCAGGCTCTCGGTGGCGATGCCGATGTCGGCCGCGCCGCCCAACACCTGTTCGGCGATCTGCGTCGGATTGCCCTGGTGCAGCCCCAGCTTGACGCCGGGATAGCGCTTGATGAACTGTTTGACCGTGGGCGGCAGGGCATAGCGCGCCTGGGTGTGCGTCGTGGCAATGGTCAGGCTGCCGCTGTTTTGCGAGTGGAATTCCTCGGCGACCTGTTTGAGGTTGCCGGCATCGTGCAGCATGCGCTGGGCGATCTCCAGCACGGCTTTCCCCGGCTCGGTAATCGCCACGATGCGCTTGCCGTTGCGCACGAAAATCTCGATACCCAGCTCATCCTCCAGCAACCTGATCTGTTTGCTGATGCCGGGTTGCGACGTATACAGCGCGGCAGCGGCGGAGGAGATGTTCAATCCCTGATTGACGATTTCGTTGAAGTAACGCAGTTGCTGCAGGTTCATGACGACACTCCAATATATTTATAAGCTATAAGATACTAACATAAAAGTATTTAGAGATATAAGACGTGCAACCTAGAATGCACCCCATTAATTCCAACGGGTGGTGGCGCATGGACTGGATGTACACATTATCGGGCTTTCTGGTCGGCCTGGTCGTCGGGGTCACCGGGGCGGGGGGCGGGTCATTGATGACGCCGTTGCTGGTGCTGCTGTTCGGTGTTTCCCCGGCCACAGCCGTCGGTACCGACCTGCTGTATGCCTCGCTGACCAAGACGCTGGGCGGCTGGGTGCATGGGCGGCGCGGCACGGTGGACTGGAAAGTGGCGGGCCTGCTCAGCCTGGGCAGTTTGCCCGCCGCGGTGTTCACCATCGCGCTGTTGAAATACCTGGCGCTGGACCAGAAGACATTGAGCGGGCTGGTGACCGGCGTGTTGAGCGTGGCCCTGTTGCTGACAGCCGGCGCGCTGTTGCTGAAGGCCCAAATCAGGCAGCTCGCGCAGCGCAGGGACGGCACCTTGTATGAGTTGCGTGATCATCATCTTCCCGCCGCGACGATCATCACCGGCATCGTCGTCGGCACGCTGGTGGCGATCTCCTCGGTGGGCGCGGGTGTGCTGGGCACGGTCGCCCTGCTGTTTCTGTATCCGCGCATGCAGGCGGCGAAAGTGGTGGGCACGGACATCGCCCATGCCGTGCCGCTGACCGCGGTGGCCGGCATGGGGCATCTGGCATTGGGCACGGTGGACCTGGTGTTGCTGGGCAGCCTGCTGATGGGCTCGCTGCCCGGAATCTATATCGGCAGCCATCTGAGCGCCAGGGTACCGGAAGCGGTGCTGCGCCCGGTGCTGGCAGCCATGCTGCTGGTCATCGGGGTCCGAATGGTTTTGTAGGGCGGACATGGCTTCAAGTAACTGGTTGGGAAGGTTTTTTGGCAGCCCGGAACAATTATGAATCTGCAAGGAGAAACACAATGAGCATCAACACACAGGATTTATCCGATCTCGAAGAGATAGACAGACTCGAACAGGCGATCCAGACTTTTATCGAGGGCCGTGTCGACCCGGATCGCTTTACCGCGGTGCGGCTGCAGCAGGGCGTGTATGGCCAGCGCCAGGACGGCGTGAACATGCTGCGCATCAAGATTCCCGGCGGGCGTTTGAACGCGGACCAGCTGGATGCGATCGCCGACGTGACGGAAACCTTTTCGCAGCGCGGCATCGCGCATCTGACCACGCGCCAGGCGATACAGGTGCATTTCATCCCGCTGGCGAAGATGCCCAGCGCGATGCGCCGCCTGGCCCGGGTCAACATGACCACGCGCGAAGCATGCGGCAACACCGTGCGCAACATGTCGGCGTGCGCGCTGTCCGGCGTGTGCCCCAAACAACACGTGGATGTGGCGGCTCATGTCGACGGCGCGACGCAGCATTTTTTGCGCAATCCGCTGAACCAGCAGATGCCGCGCAAATTCAAGATCAGCTTCTCCGCCTGCGAGTCGGATTGCGCGCAGTCTTTGTTGCACGATGCGGGCGTGATCGCCATCAAAAAAGACGGCCAGCCAGGCTTCAGGGTCAAGGCCGGCGGCGGCCTGGGGCACAAGCCGCGCGAGTCCATTGTGGTCGAGGAATTCATCCCGGAGAGCGAGCTGCTGTTCTCGCTGGAGGCGCTGGTGACCCTGCACAACAAATACTCGGACCGCACCAAGCGCGCCAAGTCGCGCATCAAATTTCTGGTCGAGCGTTTTGGCGTCGACGGCTTCCTGGAGAAATATCGCGAAGAGTTTGAGCGCACCAAAAGGGCGCTTGCCGGCCAGCCTTATCCAAAAGGCGTGTGGCAGGAGCAAACCGGGCAGCAGGTTCCGGGATCGGGCGCACCGCGCAAGCTGTTCGCGCAGCGCCAGGCCGGACTGTTCGTGTTGCCGGTCGCCTTGCCCATCGGGGACGTCAAGCCGGCGCAGTTGCGCGGCATTGCCGGGTTGTTGCGCGTGCACGGTCTGGATGAAGTGCACACCACGCAGGACCAGAACCTGATCATCCTCAATGTGCCGGAAAACAAACTGGCGCAGTTGCGCAGCGGTCTGGCTGGGCTGGCCCTGCATGAGCCGGTTGCCGGCGACAACGTGGTGGCCTGCCCGGGCACGTCGACGTGCCGCCTGGGCATCACTGCCAGTACCGTGGTCGCGCCGCAGTTGTCCGGCGGCAAGGCCGATCTGCGCATCCGCGTGTCGGGCTGCCATAACGGGTGCGCCCAGCCTGAAACCGGCGATATCGGCATCTACGGCGAAGGCAAGCGCATGCACGGCAAGCTGGTGCCGCATTACCAGATGTACTTTGGCGGCGATGGCACGGGCGGCGGCAACGGCACGGGCGGCAAGCTGGCGATCAAGGGCCCGTCGCTGCCGGTGGCGCGCGTCAAGCAGGCGATAGCACGCGTGCAGCAAGCCCATCTTGACAGCGGCGAAGCGAATTTTTTCGCCTGGGTGCGCGCGCAGCAGCCGGATTATTTCAAGCAATTGCTGGCCGATCTGGGCGAAGTAAAAGCCGGGGAGTTGCACACGGTGATGCATGATTACGGCGAGGCGAGCGACTTCCGCGTGCTGCAACTCGGCGGCGGCGAATGCGCCGGCGCGTCGCAGGTGCTGATAGGCGCGAACTTCTTCGAGGCTGCGCACGAACGCGCATACCGCAATGCACTGGTGTTCCAGCGCAAGTACGACGAGGCGGCCCAGTGCAACGAGGCGATCCTGCGTTTGCTCGGCTCGGGGCTGGCGCAGTTGCTGGGCGGCGTGCGCCAGGACGATCTGGACAAGCTGGCCATCCAGTTGCAGCAATTGTTACCCGGCCAGCTCGCCGACGAGCTTGCGCGCATCGCCTCGGTTTTGGCGGGAGTGGATGAAATCAGCCAGGATGAACTCGCCATCATCAGCGCGGCGGTGGATGACTGGACGGTGAAGGTGGCGGCATTCGCGATGCAACAGGACGCGCAGCTTGATTTGACAGAAGCCGCTGCCGGCTTGACGGTATAGGAGAAGAGCATGAAACAGAAAATCGATCAGGCGGTGGCCGTGCTGCAACAGGCGGTGCGCGATTTTCCGCCGGCATGTTTCGCCAACAGTCTGGGCGCGGAAGACATGGTGCTGACCGACCTGATCGCCAGGCACGGTTTGGACATAGGGATGTTCAGCCTGGATACCGGGCGCCTGCCGCAGCAGACTTATGATCTGATGCAGGAAGTGCGCGGGCATTATGCGGTTCCACTGCAGGTGTACTTCCCGGACAGCGCGCTGGTCGAGGAGTATGTCGCGCA
>VFSW01000301.1_pt1 | contig 70120 bp, 61 predicted proteins | sample 5358111 | NCBI WGS metagenome assembly VFSW01 (sample SAMN11554181, study PRJNA540505) | mine drainage metagenome | isolation source: sediment from site ElyBrook_90M | place: USA: Ely Copper Mine, Vershire, VT | collected 2017
TTAGCTTTCCAAGGGCTCCCATCCCGTGCGCGTCACGGGGGTCTGCACGCCATTGCGCGACAGGACGACGCCGCGCGGCGGCCGCAGCATGCCGAGGTCGTGGAGAGTGCGCCCGAACCGCGCAGCGAACCGCGACGCGAGATGTGAGAAGGCGCGTCGCTCGATAGCGACGATCAACTCGTACTCCTCGCCTCCCGAGAGCGCGTATGTAAGGGGATCTTCCACCAACGCGCGAGCCGCCGCCAGCGCGCACGGAGCGACCGGCACGGCAGTGATCTGCGCTCCGACGCCGCTCGCATCGCAGAGTCGCGCGAGATCGATGGAGAGCCCGTCCGAACAGTCCATCATCGCGCGCACGCTCGTGCTCGCGGCAAGCCATCGACCCTCGCGAACCCGCGCGCTGGGATGACGAAAAGCGAGAAGCGCTGCACGCTCGAGCTCCGCGTCGCCGAGCGAGACGGCACCGCGTGCGACGTCGAGGCCCGCGCGCGCCGCGCCGAGGTCACCCGTCACCGCAATGACGTTGCCGCTCCGGCCTCCGGAACGCGTCTTTGCGTGCGCGGGCCGAACCTCGCCTACCGCCGTCATCGTCAGCGAGAGTACCGGCGCGCGCGTAAGATCGCCTCCCACGATCGCGAGACGGTCGATTGCCGCGCATCGCGCGATCCCGCGATAGATCTCGAGCAGCTCCTCGACGCCGGATTGCGGCGGCACCCCGAGCGCAATCGTCGCGAGGACGGGACGCGCTCCCATCGCCGCGAGATCGCTCAAGCTCGCGACCGCGGTGCGCCATCCGATGTCGGCCGGCGCCATAGTCTCGCGGGTGAAGTGCACTCCTTCCACGAGTTCGTCCGTCGTGATGACGCTTCGATGCGAGCGCGACGGCTGCCAGATCGCGGCATCGTCGCCTATTCCCAAACGCACGCGCGTCGTCAGCGTCGCGTCGACGATCGTACGAAACTCCGCAACGAGCGAGTCCTCGGAGAGCCGCGGGGACGTCACAGCAGGGCGCGCAAGCGCCGGAGCCTTTCGCCTGGGTCCCCGCCGTCGAAAACGGCAGATCCCATCACGATGACGTCGGCACCGGCACCGACGACGCCGCGCAGGTTCGCTTCCCCGACGCCGCCGTCGACCTCGAGCTCGCAGGCCGGGTTACGCCGGTCGATGAGCGCACGCGCCGACCGCAGCTTCTCCATGGCGTGCGCGATGAACCGCTGACCCCCCATGCCGGGATTCACCGACATGACGAGGACGAGATCGCAATCGTCGATGACGTCGTCGAGCATCTCTACCGGCGTCTGCGGGCAAATGGCCACGCCTGCTCGCGCTCCCGATGCGCGGATGTGCGTGAGAAGGCCTTGCGCGTGCGGCGTTGCCTCCAAATGGAAGGTGATGAGGTCGGCACCCGCCTCTCGAAACGCATCGACGCTGCGTTGCGGCTGCGAAACCATCAAGTGACAATCGAAGGGCAACCGCGAGAGCCGCCGGAGATCCGCAACGATTTTCGGCCCCCAGGTGATGGCCGGAACGAAGTGTCCGTCCATGACGTCGACGTGGAGATAGTCCGCTCCCGCGCGCTCGACCTGCGCAATCTGCTCCCCGATGCGCGAAAAGTCGGCCGAGAGGATCGATGGCGCGAGCTTCGTCATTGCTTCGCACCCCGGATCGCGCGCGCGCGCGCGCCGTAGATGCCGGCGGGCTCGATGCCGAGACGCGTTTCACCGACGAGCACGTTGTCCGCATACATGTCGACGAGAGACGTTCCGAGCGCCGTCACGGTGAAATCGAGCTTCTGCCCGGGTTGTGCGTAGGCGTCGTACAGGTCGTACGACCCCGTCGCGTCGTGCACGACGAGGCGTACGCGAATCTGCTGTCCCGGGCGAATCTGATCCGGAACGGGAACGGAAGCGAGCACGTGAACCTGTCGGACGATGTATCCGGACTCGAACGGCCCGGCGCTCACCTGCAACGAGACGGGATCGAACGAAGCGATCTGGGATCCCGGACCGGGCTTCTGCCGCGCGACGACGCCATGTGCCGGGCCCGACGATCCAAGCGGCGTCCAGACGATCTGCCCGAGCTTGATACCGCTTCGGCTTGCGAGCGAGCGTGCGCCGTCGATCGTCATTCCAACGAAGTTCGGCACGCTCAACAGCGCGGCGCCGCCTCGGCTCACGACGACGTTGACGACCTCACCTTCTTCGACGCTCGCGAGCGGATCCGGGCTCTGCGAGATGACGTGCCCCTCGGGAACGATATCGCTGCGTGCGTAGGTGATCTTACCGAGCTGCAGGTGCGTGCGAGAGAGATCGAGCCCGACCTCGCGCATCGACTGATAGCGCAGATCCGGCATCGAACGCGCAACGATACCCGAGCTCACGACGAACGATATTTGCCGTCCCTGGCGCACTTGGGTTCCCGCCGCCGGCTGCTGGTTAATGATCGTGTCAGCCGAATAGCGATCGCTAGTCAGATGCTCGACCACCTGCACCGTGAGCCCGAGATGCGCGAGCGCCTCGCTCGCGTCCAACAGTGACGTGCCGACCATCGACGGCACAGTGACGGTCGTTGCCGGCGGCACGAGAAACTCGTGAATCGCGTGACCGAACCAAACGACGACTCCGACGAAGCAGGACAGGACGATCGGAAAGATCCAGTCCCGCGGAAGATACGCTCTCAGCACCTCGCCCCACGTGCGGCGTCTCTCCTCTTCCTCGTAAGGAAGCGGCGCGAGCGGCCGCAGCTCGTCCGGATCCACCGCTACGCCAGGGCCTCTGCAACGGCGGCATCGGAGAGGTCGAGATTGCTGAAGATCCGCTGGATGTCTTCATGATCGTCGAGCGCCTCCAAGAATGCGAGCGCCTGCGAGAGCGGCGCGCCGTGCAGCTCGAGCTTCGTACGGGGGCGCATACCAAGATATGCGTCGGTGACGGCAACGCCGCGAGCGCGCAGCGCATCCCGCACGGAGGCAAGCGCGGCAGGCCGCGTGTACACCGTCGATCCCGACGCGTCGAACTCGAGATCCTCAACGCCGTCGACGAGCACGTCCTCCGTGAGCTGCTCCTCCGAACGATCTTTCGAATCGACCTCCAGAATACCCACCGGCTCGAACATCCATCCGACGCTCCCGGTTTCGCCGAGCGACCCGTCGTGCTTCGAAAATACGAAGCGCAGCTCGCCCGCGGTGCGATTGCGGTTGTCCGTCGCAACGTCGACGACGACCGCGAGCCCATGCGGGCCGTACCCTTCGTAGCGCAGCTCTTCGATCTGCGCCGCATCGGCTTGACCGGATGCACGTGCGATCGCGCGCTTGATGTTTTCCTGCGGCATGTTGCTCTCGCGCGCTTTTTCGACCGCCACTTTCAGGCGGTAGTTTGCCTCGGGATCGGGCGAGCCCGAACGCACGGCAACGATGATTTCTTTGCTCAGCTTGGTGAACAACGCGCCGCGCTGTGCGTCGGCCTTTCCCTTGCGCAGCCGGATGTTGTGGAACTTCGAGTGCCCCGACATAGTGTCTAGCTTGGTTTCGCCTCACCGGCGCGCTTTACCCTGGGCCGATGATCCAGGTCGGAAACCACATGCGAGCGTGCCACGCGTCGTACGAGAGTGGCCACGCGGAAAGCACCGGTAAAAAGAAGACGAACGCCGCCGCGATAACGCCGAGAATGCCGAAGACGGCGACGCGTCCCACGATCAACGCCGAGCGCCGCTCGTCCTCGGTGCGCCCCTCTCGAGCATTGGCCCATCGCCAGATCCGCTGCAGCACGATTGCGTTGCAAAGGCAAATGAGCGGAATGTCCACGTAGAAATGGTACTCCCACGCGAGGCGAGGCGATTTCGCCCAAGGCAACCATTGCAACAGATACGTGACGACGAGCAGCGCGTACCCTTTGTTGCGCTCGCGCCATGCGAGAATACCCACGAGAGGCACGCAGATCAAGCCGAACCAGAGATTGATCGGATTTGGCATCGAGGTGATTTCGGTGATGCAGCACTGCTTGTTCGGATCGTGTTGCGTGCGGTCGAGACTGCGATGGTCCTCGTAGTAGTATGCCACGGGAACGTAATCGAACGGCCATTCGAACCACTTGGATGCGTACGGGTGCGTCGCTTTCAAGTGGTCGTGATAATCGAACATGGCGTACTGGCGCAGAACGACGTCGTTGATATTGTGAATTTCATTCGGGTCGGGTGCCTGACGGATGAGGTCGGGCAGCCAGACCACGCCGTAGACGGTCATGGCCACGAACGCGATCGTCACGAGCGCTCCGTCGAGGCGAAAGCCGTGCGGATTACCCCAGAGCGCGGGGCGCATCGGGCGCAGATACGGCTGCAACCAGATGAGGATGAGCAGCAGGAAGCTGACGCCGAAGCCCATGACGCCGTACCACTTCGAGCTGACGAGAGCGCCGAGCGCGAGCGTGAAGAGCAGCAGCCAGAGCTTGGCGGTGCGGCCATCCGACACGCGGTCGCCTGCGGTAATCTGCCCTTGCGCATACGTTGCCGATCCTGCCGGCGTCTCATATGTGACTGCGTCGCGACGGTAGACGATCTCGACGTCGTCGTCGTCGTACACGAGCGTACCGCCCTTGCTCAGCGTGAGCTGCCCGCGACGCGCCGCACCCTTGCCCACGACGCCGCCGTCGACCGTACGCATTTCGCTCTCGCCCGCATCGTGCAGCGCGAGAGATCCTTCCGGGAATGTCAGCTCGCGCGCTCCCGAGGCGAAGTTCGCCGGAATGACGACGTAACGAAAGAGCAGATAGAAGCCGCACGCGAAGTAGGCCGCACACACGTAGATCGCTCCGGGCCCCGACGTCTGCCCGGCGGTCATCCACGAAACGAACCATGGCCAGCCGAAGATCCAGTGCTGGGCACCGTCGAGAAGGAACATCGCGGCGACGCCGAGCCCGATCGACGCGACGACGGCCGCCGTCAGGAGCGGCCAGCCGACCGCGACGTGCGGTCGCTCTCCCGTCTGCGACGCGATCCAAAATCGATAGAACGCGTACACCGCAGCGAGCGAAAAGAAGACGACGAATCCTTCCGGCGTCGCAATGCGCGATTGCACGTAGTGCATACCGTCGAGCATGAGAAGTCCGGCGGCGACTGCGGCCCAGGCGGTCGAGCGCGTGACCCGCTTCGCGAAGACGTAGAGCAGCATCACGACGAGCGCGCCGAAAACGACGTCGAGGAAGCGCCATCCCCACGAGTGGTCACCGTGCGGCAAGCCTCCGAACATCCACGTCGAGACCGTGACGAGCAGCTTCGTCAGGGGCGGATGGGTGTTCTCGTAGATCCGAAGATTTCTCAGATACTCCTCGGCGGCGCGCGCGAAGTAGACCTCGTCGAAGATCTTCTCCGTCGGCTTCCAGTACCACGTGGGAATCGCGAGCGAAAGCACGAAGGTGGCCGCGCCCAAGACCGCCATCACGATGTAGTCCAGAGGCTTGCGCATCGCGGCCAAGCCTTCGCCCGGATCGAACCAATTGCGAACGCGCCCGAGGAAATCGCCGTGCGTCTGGGCCGGCATCGCTCCGCGTTCCTCCGCGGTACTCCCCAAGAACACGTATCCGAGGTAGAAGAACAGCACGACGTTCGCAAGCGACAGGAACGTCGCCACCGGTCCCCACAGATTGTAGGCGCTGACGTTCGAGGGCGCATGCGAGGTCAGCAGGGCGATATACTGATACGAGTAGATGAGATTCGCCCAGAAGACGATCGACAATCCGATGCCGCACCAAAGATAGCGCCGCGCGAACGGGAGGCACGCGATGGTGAAAACGACACCGTCGAAGACGTAACGCTCGTGCATGCGCGTCGCAAGCGTAAAGAAGCCGAGGAGTGAGATCGCTGCCGCTTCCAGCAACGCCTGCGACGTCTTCAGCTGGATGTAGCGCCAGACGAGGAGCGCGACCGCAGCGACGACGAGGATGATGCCCCACGCCGCCTGCGGCAGGAAGAGGATGCGCGCGCTATCCGGCTGCCAGAAGACGCCGCCCGCGTTCCAGACGCGCAAAGCCCAGATATTGAACGCGTTGACCGAGTTGAACGGATAGACGTTCGTTCCGAAGCTGAGGCGCTCCAAGAGCCACGCGATCGCGGCAACCGGATTCGAGGGATGGAACGGTTCGACGAGCACGATCGTGAGGATGACCGCGGCGACGATTCCGTACGCGGTTGCGCGCAAACGCAAATCTCGTCGCGTTTGGCTCGTGAAGGCGAAGGCAACGAAGAGCGGGAGCAGTACCGCTGCTTGCGGCTTCACGAGCAGCGAATATGCGAGCGAGAGCCATCCGCACGCGATCCACGTCGTCGCACGCTGCGGCACGTCGAAATCATCGCTGCGCACGAGCGCGTAGACGCCGAGCAGCGCGAAGAAGCAGGCGATCGAATCGACCTGCCCCCAGAGAGCCGAGACAAAGATAACCGCAGGATTGAATATGTAGAATGCCGCCGCGCCGAGCGCCACGGTCTGGGAGGCGAAACGCCGTACGAGTGCATACAGCAGCGTGCCGAGCGCCAAGTCGAACGCGATCGCTGGAAGCTTGACGAGGACGGAGAGCACGCCGTATCCGGCGTCGTGCGCGCTGAAGAACTGCGACCAGAACGCTCCGACGACCCCGAGAATATAGAAATATCCCGGGGGGTAATCGAGGAAGCTCGTCGAGGCGTAGAAGCCGCCCGGTCCGTGCGCCACGAGCGCCATCGCCCATGCTTCGAAGCTCGCGACGTCGTTGGGAAAGCCTTGCGCGCGAAGATAGACGAGGCGCAGGACGAGGCCGAGGAAGAGTATCGCCGGCAGCGCCCATGGGAGCGCGCGTTCGTAGACGGGCGTTTCGGATCGCGTTACGATCTTCACGCGCGCGGCGTCTCCTCGCTGTTGACACGCTTTGCGAGCGCGCGGATCTCTCCCATGACGGTCGCCGTGAACTTCGCCAGTTCGTCGCGCGTTGCTTTCCGGCCGCCATCGAGCCGCAGCGCGGGCCCAAATACGACTTTCATCGCATGAAGGCGGAGCGCCCGGTCGCTCCCGACGATTGCTGCGGGAACGACGGGCGCCTTTGCCAGCGATGCCAGCAGCGCCACTCCTTCGCGCGCGCGCGCCTCGCCGGTGGGATTGCGCCCGCCCTCGGGAAAGATTCCGATCGCTTCGCCGGCGCGCAACATCTCGATCGAGCGCTTGACGGCACCGAACGCACTGCCCTCCCTGTCGACGGGATATGCGCCTACCGCTCGAATCAACGGCCCGAACAGCGGGATCTCGAAGAGCTCCCGCTTCGTCATGTAGCGTAGCGGACGCGGGCAATACGCGCCGAGAATCGGCGGGTCGAGAAGCGACAGGTGGTTACAGGCGACGATCAACGGACCGATGGCGGGAACGTTCTGCGCGCCTTCGACGCGCACGCGCCACACCACGCGCGAGAACGCCCGGATGCCTACTTTGGCGCATCCGTAGAGCGTCATGCGGCGCGCGTACGATCGACAATCGCGACGATCTCGTCGGCAACCTGCTCGGCCGACATCGCGCTCGAATCGAGGAGGTGCGCGTCCCGAGCCGGCTCGAGGGGCGAGGTCGCTCTCGTGCGATCGAGCCGGTCGCGTTCCACGATCTCGTCTTCGAGCCGATGTGCCCCCGCGTCGATGCCCGCGCTCGCAAGCTGGGCGCGACGGCGCGCGACCCGCGCATCGACTGACGCCGTCAGAAATATCTTCACTTGCGCGTCGGGCAGTACCACCGTTCCGATATCACGGCCGGCCATCACGACGGCACCGCGCGCGGCGGCCGCGCGCTGCGCGGCCACCATCGCGTCCCGCACGGCGGCATGCGCGGCGACCGTCGAGACGACGGCGTTGACCTCGTTCGATTGCAGCATCGCGTCGTTCATCTCCGTCTCTCCGGCGAAGACGCGAAAACCCATCGGCGCGGTACCATCCAGCTCGACGCGGATGCGTCCGGTCTCACAGAGGCGTCGCAGCGCTTCCGCGTTGTCCGCCTCGGTCTGCGTGCGCAGCGCCAGGTACGCCAGCGCGCGATACATGGCTCCGGTGTCCAAGTACAGAAGGTGCAACCGCTGCGCGACGAGCCGCGCGACGGTCGTCTTTCCGCCCGCGGCGGGTCCGTCGATAGCGATATGGAGCGCTTGCGGCTCGGGCATGCGATGCGCGGCATTCGCGCAATCGAACTGTCGGAACCTCTAGGCGCCGGCAGTCGCGGTGGCAAAGGATGCGGCGATGCCACGAACGCGCTCGATCTACTTCTGCTCGGCCGGCGGTTTCGAAGCGCCGCGCTGGCTCGGGCGCGGCCCGCAGTGCGAAGCGTGGAACTCCTTCGACGAGCGCCCCATGACCGTGGGCGCCGCACGGCCGGCGCGCTCGCCGCGCGGCGCCCAGGCACCGGTCCCGCTACGAGAGATCGACGAGAAAAGCGTCGAGCGCATCGAAACGGGCTTACACGAATTCGACCTCCTGCTCGGCGGCGGCATCGTTCCCGGGAGCCTGACGCTGCTCGGCGGCGCACCGGGAGCCGGGAAATCGACGCTCGCGCTGCAGATCGCTGCACGGCTGTGCTCCCGCGGCCCCGTCGTCTATCTCTGCGGCGAGGAATCCGCGGGACAGGTGAAGCTGCGAGCGCTCCGCCTCAACGTCGATGCCGACGTCCTCGTGGCAAACGAAACGAATCTGCGCAGCGTGCTCGACCAGCTCGAACGTACCGCTCCCATTGCCCTCGTCGTCGACTCCATTCAGACGGTTTGGCTTCCCGAGTCGGAGTCGTATGCCGGAAGCGTCACGCAGATTCGCGACTGCACGCACGCGTTGATGGAGTTCTCCAAGCGCAGCGGCTGCGCTACCCTCGTGGTCGGGCACGTCACGAAGGACGGCGCGATCGCCGGGCCCAGGCTGCTCGAGCATCTCGTCGACACCGTGCTGTATTTCGAAGGCGAGGCGAGCGGCGAATACCGGATCCTGCGCGCGTACAAGAACCGTTTCGGCTCGATCGACGAGATTTGCGTCTTCGCCATGGGAGACGCGGGCCTTCGTGAGATCGGAAATCCTTCGGAGCTCTTCGTCGGACGTCGCGCGGAGTGTGCGAGCGGATCGTGCATCGTCGCCTCGATCCTCGGCTCGCGTCCGGTTCTCATCGAGGTGCAAGCGCTCGTCGGTGAGACGGCCTTCGGTACGCCTCGCCGGCTCGCGAACAACGTCGATCAGCAACGTCTGGCTATGATCATCGCGGTTCTCGAGCGGCGTTCGGGCCTGCAGCTCGGCAGCCACGACGTGTACGTGTCCATAGCGGGTGGACTGCGCGTCGTCGAGCCCGCGGCAGACCTCGGCATCGCGCTCGCAATCGCATCGTCGTTTCGCAACGCCGCGCTCGGCGCGGATGCGGTCGCTTACGGCGAGCTCGGTCTTTCGGGCGAGCTTCGCGCGGTTAGTGCGGCCGCGCGACGCGAGTCCGAGGCGCGTAAGCTCGGGTACCGTACGCTCTGGTCGCCGCAGACGCTACGCGACATAGACGATGCGCTGCATCGTGCGTTCGCATGAGCGGCACGAAATGAAGCGGCTCTTCGAGATCGTCCCGAATATCTCCGAAGGAAAGGACGCAGGCGTCGTCGATAATGCCGTCGCGGCGATCGAGCGATGCGGAGCGGTCGTTCTCGATCGAACGAGCGACCCCGTCCACCATCGTAGCGTCATCACAGCGGCAGGGGACGCGCGCAGCGTCCTCGATGCCGGCGTCGCCGTCGCGGGCGTTGCGCTGCGACGAATCGACATACGAGCGCACAGCGGCGAACACCCGCGTATGGGCGCGCTCGACGTTCTGCCGTTCGTTCCGCTGGGTGAGGCGACCATGGAAGAGGCCATCGCTCTCGCCCATGAAGCCGGCGAGCATATCTGGCAGCTCCATCACATTCCCTCCTTTTATTATGAGCAGGCGGCGATGCTGCCCGAGCGGCGCTTGCTCGCGAACGTGCGGCCTCATCCAACCGGCGCGCCCGATTCCGGCGAGCTGCCGTTTCATCCAACGGCGGGAGCGATCGCGATCGGCGCCCGCACGATCCTCATCGCGTTCAACATCGAGCTTGCGACCAGCGACCTTTCCGTCGCGCAGAGCATCGCCGCAGCAATACGCGAGCGCGACGGCGGCCTACGCACCCTTCGCGCACGCGCATTTCGACGCTCGGGCGGCGTCGTCCAGGTCTCGCTCAACGTCACGAACGAGCGAGCAACGCCGCTCTACCGCATCGTTCGGGTCGTCTCTGCGCTTGCGGCAGACCGGGGTGTCGAGATACTGCGCAGCGAGCTCGTCGGCTGCATTCCAAGAAACGCGGTGGTATCGGCAGCCCTCTACGCCCTCGGCGTTGAAGACACGACACTATGAAGATCGCTCGCTCCGCGGCGTTCGCCGCTTGTCTGGCCTTGCTTGCGTTGCCGTTCTCGGGCGCACGCGCGCAACAGCACGCCGCCGGCGGCGACCCGGGCGTCTACACGACGCACTTGAGCAATGGCTTGCAGGTGATCGTCGTTGAAGATCATGCGGCTCCGGTCGTCGAGTGCGCCATGTGGTATCGTTTCGGGTCGCTCGACGAAACGCCCGGTAAGACGGGGCTCGCCCACGCACTCGAGCACATGATGTTTCGCGGATCGGCACACATTTCGGCGGGCGGCCTCGACGATATTACGGAGCGGCTCGGCGCGCAGATGAACGGGCAGACGGATTACGACTACACGCAGTTCTACTTCGTCCTGCCGGCGGACAAGCTCAACGTGGCGCTCACGATAGAAGCGGATCGCATGCGGTATGCCCTCCTGCGTCAGTCCGATTGGAACATCGAGCGCGGCGCCGTGCTCTCGGAACTGGACAGCGATGCCGGTTCGCCGTTTTTCGACCTCCTCTCGCGGGTTCGCGCGGCCGCGTATCCGGACGAGCCGAACGGGCGCGTCCCGATCGGGATCCGCAGCGACGTCGTGCATGCAACCGCTGCCGATATCGCTCGCTACTACCGCGAATGGTACGCCCCGAACAACGCCGCGCTAGTCGTCGCGGGTGATGCCGATCATACTACGGTGTTTCACGAGGCGGAGCACTACTTCGGCGCAATCCCGGCGCGCCGGATTCCGGCACACCACTACGTCGATCCCCGGCCCGCCAAAGGCGCCGTCGTCGAGGCGGAGTTCCCCTTTCCGTTCGAAGTTCTCGACCTCGCGTACGCAGTTCCCGGCGATACCGAGCCTGGGGAGCCCGCGATCAGCACGCTCGCCACGTTGATCGCGAACGAGCGCTCACCATTTCATCGGGCTCTGGTCGATTCGAACGTCGCGCTCGCGATCGATGCCGAAAGCGACACGCAGCTGAAAGGTGGACTCCTCAACGTTTTCATCGTTCTGAATCCCGGTCACACGGGAGAGGAGGCGCAACAGATCTTCCAAACGACGATGGAGCGCGCCCTCGCGACCGGTTTCTCACCGAGTCTCGTCGAGCAGGCACGATCGGTGACGATTGCACAGCGCTTGTTCTCGGAAGACTCGATTCAGGGCTTCGGCGATCTCGCCGGCTACACGTATGGGATCGTCGGCGAGCATATTCGAGACGAAGATGCGCGCTTGGCCGCGCTTACGCAGCAATCGTTGCTTGCGGCGGCACGCCGCTATCTGAGAACGCCGACGGTCGTCGGCCATCTTCGCCCGCACGCTTCCCCGCGCCGTTCGACCTCCAACACCTCGAGCACGGCGATCAACGACGATTTCTCTACGCGCGTTCCAAACGGCCCGATTATCGAACCGGCGTCAATTCGGCGGGCACTTCGCACGCCGACCACGGCTCGCAGCCCCTTGTTCCCGACGACGTTCACGCTGCCAAACGGCTTGCGTGTCATCGTTCAGGAGAAGAGCGATCGCCCGACCTTCACGATGATCGGGCGCATCGCTTCGTCGCCTGCTTTCGAGCCGCCCGGAGAGGAAGGAATGGTCCGGCTCGTCTCCGATCTCGCGGACTACGGCAGTGCAGCGTACCCCTACGATCAGCGCCTTCAGGCGATCGACGACATGGGCGCGCAGATCGATTTCGGCCAGAACTTCGACGCCAAAGGACTGGCGCGCGATTTCGACAAGGTCGTCGCGATCGTTGCAGACGGCGAGGAGCATCCGGCATTCCCTGAGCCGTGGTTCTCGCGCGATCGCGGCCAGATCGCCAACAGCGTAGCCGCGGAACAAGAGATCTCCGGACAGGCGATCGACCGTCTCTACAATCAGAATCTCCTCGCCCCCGACGACCCTGCCCTGCGCCGCGCGAGCGCGCAGACGATCGCGTCGATCACGCGTGACGATGCCCTTGCCTTCGCGACGCGTTATTGGCGGCCGGATTTGACGATCGTCGCCGTCGTCGGCGACGTTACGCCGGCACAAGTGCGCGCGGCCTTCGAGCGCAGCTTTGCCGGCTGGAAGCGCGACGGACCAACGCCCAACGTCCGCCAGGAGCCGCTTCCGGCCGCTCATGCGGCCGACGCATACATCGGCACCGAGGCGAACGAAGTTTACGTGCGCCTCGGCGAGCCGGCCGTTGCGCGCACGTCGCCGGACTACGACGCGTTTCTCGTGCTGAATCAGATTCTCGGTGCCTCCGGAGCATTCGAGTCGCGCCTGTGGCAAGAGTTGCGTCAGAAGCGCGGTCTCGTCTACGCCGCGAGCAGCAGACTGCTCGCGGATCGATATCGTGGAAACTTTCAAGTCGAGCTCGAAGCGGCACCGCAGCACGTCGTGTCGGCGGTGGCCTTCGTTCGCGGCGAGTTGCGCCGCCTTCAGGAGCAACCGGTCACGGCGACGGAGCTTGCGGAGGCCAAGCTGCGCCTCGCCGGCGACGCGCTACTCGCCGAGAGCTCGGCCGATGGCCAGGCGCAGCAGCTTCTCGAGATCGCCGAGTACGGTCTCCCGCTCTCGTATTACCGCGACCGAAACGAGGAGCTCGCCCACATCACCGCGGCCGACGTCGAACGCGTAGCCCGGGAGTATCTGGATCCGGATCGCCTCATTCAAATCTACGCGGGCCCGTCCGGGCCGTGGGCGACGGAGGGTCGATAAGGCGATGAAGGGTGCGGACTTCATCGAGACCGTCAACCCGGCGACGGGGGAGACGCTCGAACGCATTGCGTATGCGCACGCCTCCGACGTCGACGCCCGGCTGGACCGGGCGTGCGCGGTCCAGCGGTCGTGGGCCGCCGCGCCGGCCGAGGAGCGCGCCGCGACGTTGCGTCGCGTCGCACGACGCTTACGCGAGCGCCGCGATCGTCTCGCGGGCGTCGCCGTGCGCGAGATGGGCAAACCGATCGCGCAAGCGCGCGCTGAAGTCGAGAAGTGTGCGTTCGCCTGCGAGTACTTCGCGCAGCACGCCGCGGCGCTGCTGACCGACGAGCCCGCGCAGACGAATGCAACGCGCAGCTACGTCGCGTTTCGCGCGCTCGGCCCGCTGCTGGCGATCATGCCGTGGAACTTTCCGTACTGGCAGACCTTTCGCGCAGGTATTCCGGCCCTCGCAGCCGGCAACGTCCTTCTGCTCAAACACGCAGCGCGCACGACGCGCTGCGCGCTCGAAACCGAAGCGCTCTTCGACGGCGTCTTCGATGCCGGGCCACTGCTGCAGGCGCTGCTCGTCTCCGACGAGGAAGCGGATCGCCTCATCGGGGATCGACGCATCGCGGCCGTGACGTTGACCGGCAGCGAGCGCGCCGGCGTTGCCGTTGCGACCGCCGCCGGAAGAGCGCTCAAGAAGTGCGTGCTCGAACTGGGGGGTTCCGACGCATTCATCGTTCTCGCCGATGCCGATATGGACGCCGCGGTCTCGACAGCGGTGACGGCGCGGTTTCAGAACAACGGCCAGAGCTGCATCGCCGCGAAGCGCTTCGTCGTGGAGGAGCGCGTGCACGATGCCTTTCTCGATGCTTTTGCCTCGGCAGCGAAGGCGCTGCGGATCGGCGACCCCATCGACGAGGCAACGCAGCTCGGCCCGTGCGCGCGCGCGGATCTGCGCGAGACGCTGCATCGGCAAGTGCACGACTCGCTCGGATGCGGCGCACGTCTGGTTTGCGGCGGCACGTTCGTCGAGCGCGCCGGCTTCTTCTACGAGCCGACCGTCGTGGCGGACGTCGCAGCGGGAATGCGGATGTTTGACGAGGAGACTTTCGGTCCGGCTGCGGCGGTCGTTCGAGCACAAAATGCGGACGACGCCGTGAGCATTGCAAACCACTCGCGGTACGGCCTCGGCTGCGACATCTGGACGCGCGACGTCGATCGCGGGCAGCGACTTGCGGAGCGCGTCGAAGCCGGCAACGTCTGGATCAACGGCATGGTCGCGAGCGACCCCCGTCTGCCGTTCGGCGGGGTAAAGCTCAGCGGCTTCGGGCGGGAGCTCTCCCACTTCGGCATTCATGAGTTCGTCAACGTGCAGAGCGTCTGGATCGGCCCCGCGCGTCAGGAAGGCTAACCGCTCAGCGAATAATTCCTCCTGGTCCCGCGGACGTAACGCACCGCGCGCCGATGCGGCGCAGCCCTTCGTGCAGATCGCTCTCGGGCGCCACCCACGAAAGCCGCAGCCATCCTTCCAAGCACGCACCGAACGCGACCCCGGGAATGGTGACGACGTCATCCTCGTCGACGAGCGCGAGTGCGGTCTCGAGCGACGGTGCGCCGCCCGGCAGTTCCACGCAGGCGTAGAAGGCCCCGTCGGGCGCGATGAAGCGCAGGTCGCTCGCGCGTAGCGCCGCGACCGTCGGCACGAGGCGCGTCGCGTACCAGGCTGCATGCTCAGCGAGCGCGTTCGTCTGGAAGACGTGCAGCGCAACGCGCTGGGCGAACGCATCGGCACAGGAAGTAATCCAGGCATGGACCTTCACCGCCTGTTCGACGAACGCGGCGGGGGCGAGAATCCAGCCGAGACGCAAGCCCGTGAGGGCGTTGCTCTTCGAGAGGGAGCCGACGACGATCGTGTTGGCATAGAGCCGGGCGAAATCGACGCGCTCGACGAAGCATTGCTCGCGGTAGATCTCGTCGTGAATCAGCGCGATGCTTCCGCCTCGCCGCTCGAGCTCGCGCGCGAGGAGCGCCGCCTGCGCCGGTGAGATCGCGCGCCCCGTCGGGTTGCACGGTGAACAGAGCACGACCGCGCGCGTGCGCTCTCCCAGCGCTCGAACGATGCGCTCGGCGTCGAACGCGAAGTCGTCTCGCTCGGCCATTGCGACGGTGCGCACGGTAATGCCGTGGAGCGCGGCGATCTTCACGTACGAGGGAAAGGTCGGCTCGATGACGAGGAGCTCGTCCGAGGCGGGATCGAGCAGCGTCGCAATCGTCACGTACATCGCTTCTTGCGACCCGACGGTAACGCACACGTTGCCCGCGTCGAGCAGGCCCGCGTAGGCGTAGTGCGCCGCAATCGCGGCCCGCAGCTCCGGATCGCCTGCGTTGGGCGTGTACCGGATGCCGTGCGCGCGCACGTACTCCATAGCGGCATCGAAGTGCGCGGGGTTCGGAGGCAGCGACGGCTCACCGAGACCGAGATCGATCGACGATGCACGCTTACGTGAGGCAACGCGGCGAATCATCGAGCCGGAAATATCGAGGACGCGCGGGTTCACACGGCAACTCCATGGTCGCGCAACGCGCGCTCGAGCGAAACCTTCCGATCCGTCGCTTCGCTCCGCTCGCCGATGACGAGCGCGCAAGGGGTTGCGAACTCGCCTGCCGCAAAGCGCTTGGGCATCATTCCCGGAATCACGACCGCGCGTGCGGGAACGACGCCTTTTGTCGTGTGCGCTTGCGAGCCGCGGACGTCGACGATCGGCGTCGATGCCGTCAGCACCACGCCGGCGCCGAGTACCGCTTCGCGTCCGACGCGTACGCCTTCGACAACGATGCAGCGAGAGCCGATGAACGCTCCGTCCTCCACGATCACCGGAGCGGCCTGCGGCGGCTCGAGAACGCCGCCGATGCCCACGCCGCCGGAGAGATGCACGCCCTTACCGATCTGCGCGCACGACCCGACCGTCGCCCACGTGTCGACCATCGTGTCGTCGCCGACGTACGCTCCGATATTGACGTACGCAGGCATGAGCACGACCCCACGCCCGAGATAGCTGCCGTACCGCGCCACGCCCGGCGGCACGGCTCGCGCCCCCGTGACATCGTAGTTCGTCTTCAGCGGAAGCTTGTCGTAAAACGAGAGTGCGTCGCCCGCGCGCATCCACTGCACGTCGCGACGACGAAAGTAGAGCAGGATCGCTTGCTTCACCCACGCGTTCACGTGCCATACGCCGCCGGCGTCGGGCTCGGCGACGCGAATGCGACCTTCGTCGAGGGCCGCGATGACGTCATCGATGACGCCCCCTTCTGGGCCGCGCGCGTCCCCCTCGCCCGCAGAGAGCCTCTCGATGGATTCACGGAGATGCCGATCGTTCATCGAAGGCTGGTACGGCTGCCGGGCGGGAGGCCCCTACGTCAAAAGCGGGTAGATATCCCAAGGGCGTTTACCATTATCGAAGAGGAGATCCCACGTGCCGAACTCGCGGGCTGACGAGCTACGCATTAACACGATTCGCTTTCTTGCCGTCGACGCCGTGCAGAAGGCAAACTCCGGGCATCCCGGCATGCCGCTTGGCGCCGCGGCGTTCGCGTATGCCCTCTGGTCGCGTACGCTGCGCTTCGACCCCGCCGATCCCCATTGGCCCGATCGCGACCGCTTCGTGCTGTCGGCCGGTCACGGCTCGATGCTCCTCTACGCGCTACTCTACCTCACGGGCTATCCCATGTCGCTCGACGATCTGAAAAACTTTCGTCAGCTCCACAGCAAGACGCCGGGACATCCCGAAGCGACGCACGCGCCGGGTATCGAAGCGACGACCGGCCCGCTTGGGCAAGGCGTCGGGAACGCCGTCGGCTTCGCGATCGCGGAAGCGCACCTCGCGGCGGTCTACAATCGTCCCGGTCACGAGATCGTCGACCACCGCACGTACTGCGTCGCCGGCGACGGCGATCTCATGGAAGGCATCAGTCAAGAGGCGATTTCCCTTGCAGGGCATCTCCGGTTGGGCAAGCTCACGGTTCTCTACGACGCCAATCAAACGTCGCTCGCCGGACCTACTGACGTCACGTTCACCGACGATCAGATCGCGCGCTTCGACGCCTGCGGTTGGCACACGCAGTTCGTCGACGCCGCGCATGGTAATGACGTCGAGGCCGTGGGCGAAGCGCTCGCGATCGCGCAGAATGCCGCCGACCGGCCGTCCTTCATCCTGATTCGCACCCACATCGGTTTCGGGTCGCCGCGGCAAGACACGTTCCAAGCGCACGGCGAGCCGCTCGGCCCGGAGAACGTAAGGAAGACGAAAGAACGCCTCGGGTGGCCTCTCGAGCCCGATTTCCTGGTGCCGGATGAGGTGCTCGCGTACTTTCGCGATCTCGGGAAGAAGGGTGGCGAGAAGCACGCGGTATGGCAGAGCCGTTACGATGCTTGGAAGGCGGCATTCCCGGATCTGGCGGCACAGTACGAGCGCGTCGATCGTAAAGAGCTGCCGGCGACGATTCCGTGGCCTGCGTTCGACGCGCACAACGGCTCGGTCGCGACGCGCGACGCGGGCGGAACGGTGATGAACGCGGTGGCTGCCGCACTGCCCGAGCTCGTTGGCGGGTCCGCCGATCTCGACCCTTCGACGAAGACCTACCTCAAGGGTTTCGGCGATTTCGAACCGGGCAACTACGCCGGGCGCAACGTGCATTACGGCGTTCGCGAGCACGCAATGGCCGCGATCTCGAACGGGCTCGCACTGCACGGCGGCGTCATGCCGTACTGCTCGACCTTCTTCAACTTTCTCGATTACCTGAAGCCGGCGCTGCGTCTCTCCGCGCTGACGAACCTCCACGTCATCTACGTCTTCACGCACGATTCGATCTTTCTCGGTGAGGACGGGCCGACGCATCAGCCGGTCGAGCATCTGGCGCACCTGCGCGCAACCCCGAACGTCATCGTCGTGCGCCCTGCGGACGCGCTCGAAGCTCTGGAGGCGTGGAAGCTCTGCGTCGATCCAGCGACCGGACCGTGGGCGCTCGTCTTCTCTCGTCAGAAACTGCCGTTTCTCGGCGCGCGCGAAGCGCCCGTGGCGCGAGGAGCCTACGTTCTCTCCGACGCCGACGGCACGCCGGAGATTCTCCTCATCGCGACCGGCTCGGAAGTAGCGCTTGCCATCGAAGCGAAACAGCTCTTGGAGGCCCAAGGCGTGAAGACGAGGGTCGTTTCGATGCCGTCTTGGGAGCTCTTCGAACGCCAGCCGGACGAGTACAAAGAGCGCGTACTGCCGCGCGACGTGTCCGCACGCATGTCGATCGAAGCCGGCGCGACGCTCGGGTGGGAGCGGTACGTCGGAGACCGAGGGTACGCATTGGGCGTCGATCGCTTCGGAACGTCGGCACCTGCAGCGGCGATCGCGCAAGCGTACGGATTCACCGCCGAGAACGTCGCGCGCATCGCGCTCGAGCGCGTGCTGCCGGTTCGCCGCTCGTAAAGGAAAGGGAGAATCGTGAAGAATCAGCTGCAACAGCTCGCCGATGCCGGCCAGAGCGTCTGGATCGACAACCTCCGGCGCAGCATGTTCGCTTCGGGTGAGCTCGACCGCTTGATCGGGATGGGTCTGCGAGGCATGACGAGCAACCCCTCGATCTTCGAAAAGGCGATCGGAACCGGCAGCGACTACGACGAGCAGCTGCGTTCGCTGATCGGCAGCGAGCGCAATGCCGAAGCGATCTTCTGGGACCTCGCTGTGGAAGATATTCGCAGTGCGTGCGACGCCTTCACTCCCGTCTTCATGGCACAGGGAGGCCACGACGGCTTCGTCAGCCTCGAGGTTTCCCCGTTGCTGGCGCACGACACGTCGGGCACCATCGCGATGGCAAAGGAGCTGTGGGCGCGCGTCGACCGTCCGAACCTAATGGTGAAGATTCCCGGTACCGCAGAAGGGATTCCGGCAATCGAAGAGGCGACGTATGCCGGCCTCAACATCAACGTCACGCTCGTCTTCTCGGTCGAGATGTACGAGAAAGCCGCCTATGCGTATATCCGCGGTCTCGAGCGGCGCATTGCAGAGAAGTTACCGGTCGATCGCATCGCTTCGGTCAACTCCGTCTTCGTCTCGCGCATCGACACGGCGGTCGACAAGCTTCTCCAAGCGCGCATCGACAAAGGCGAGAAGAACCTCGAGCCGCTGCTTGGAAAGGCCGGAATCGCAGGGCTCAAGATTACCTACGAGCGCTTCCGTGCAATCTTCGAGGGCGCAGCGTTCACCGCGTGCCGGAAGGCAGGCGCGGCCGCCCAGCGGCCGCTCTGGGCGTCGACCTCGACGAAGAACCCTAACTACGACGATCTCATGTACGTCGAGGAAGTCGTCGCGCCGCAGACCGTGAACACGATGCCCGAGAACACGCTCTCCGCGCTGCTCGACCATGGCACCATCACCCCCAACACGATCTCGCGAGATCTCGATGGTGCGGGGGCGATGCTGCGCGCCTTGCACGACGCGCACGTTTCGCTCTTCGACGTAACGCGGCAGCTGCAAATCGACGGCGTGAAGCTTTTCTCCGATGCGTACGGCGCGCTGCTCGGCGCGATCGTCTACAAGCAAAAGCAGCTCGCGTCCGGTGCAGAACGCGTCGCTCTCTCGCTCGGCTCGGCACAGCAGCATTACGACAACGCGCTCTCGGAGCTCGCATCGAAGGACTTCCTCAAGCGAATGTGGGCCAAGGACGCGGCGCTCTGGACCGATGAGCCGGCGGCTGCCGCGATCATCACGCACGCCCTCGGATGGCTCGACATTCCGCAGCGATCGCTCGAAAGCGTGGCCGAGCTGAAGTCCTGCGCACAAGACGTGCGCGCGGATTTTGACGATGTGGTCGTTTGCGGAATGGGCGGCAGCTCGCTCGCGCCGGACGTCTTGTCGCAGACGTTCGGAAAGACGGATCGCTTTGCGCGGTTGCTCGTCCTCGATTCGACGGATCCCCAACAGATCGAGGATCTCGAGTCGTCCATCGATCTGCCGCGAACGCTCTTCTGCATCTCGAGCAAGAGCGGTACGACGACCGAGCCGAACGCCTTCTACGCCTATTTCCATGCCAAGATGGTCAAGGCAGTCGGCGCAGCAAATGCCGGCAAACACTTCATCGCCATCACCGATCCCAGCACGCCGTTGCTCGAAGAGGCGCGCCGCAACGGGTTTCGCACGTGCTTCCCGTGCGACCCGAACATCGGCGGCCGCTACTCTGCGCTCTCCTTCTTCGGCATGGTACCAGCCGCGCTCGCCGGTTACGACGTCAACCTGCTACTCGACCGCGGGCTCGGCGCGATGCACGCGAACGACAAAAATGTCGACGTGCGCAACGTCCCCGGCGCTCGCCTCGGCGCTGCCATCGGCGGCCTCGCGCGCAACGGCCGAGACAAACTCACGATCGTTACGCATCCGGCGGTACGGGCATTCGGCGCGTGGGTCGAACAGCTCGTTGCCGAGTCGACCGGCAAGATGGGCAAAGGCGTCGTGCCGGTCGAGGGCGAGCGGCTCGGCTCGCCGCAGGAGTACGGCGATGACCGCCTCTTCGTCTACGTCGGCGCAACCCTTGCGAATCCCGATCGCGAACTCGAGAGCCGTCTGAGCGCGCTCGAAGCGGCGGGGTACCCGGTCGTGCGGCTCGCGATGAACGACGCGTACGACCTCGGCGAGCAGTTTTACCTGTGGGAGGTTGCCATTGCTGCCGCCGGCGTGCTCCTCCACATCGATGCCTTCGACCAGCCCAACGTCCAAGAATCCAAAGACAACACCAAGGCTCTCCTCGAGCAATACTTACGCACCGGAGAGATCGACGAGCCGGCGCCATCCGTCTCGCTGAGCGAACTCGAGCTGACCCCACTCTCCGGAAGTGCTGGTGCGACGAGCCTGCGTGACGTGCTCGCCCAGGTCCGCCCGGGAGATTACGTCGCGATCACGGCGTACGTCGCGCGCAACGAGGAGCACGCACGAGTTCTCGGTGAGGTGCGCGAGACGATACGCAAGGCGCTGTGCGTCGCGACGACCGTCGGTTTCGGGCCTCGTTTTCTGCACTCCACGGGTCAGCTACACAAGGGCGGTCCGCCGAGCGTCGTGCTGCTGCAGGTCGTCGCAGACGAGCCGAGCGATCCGGCGATTCCGGGGATGAACGTCGGTTTTCGCACGCTGCTCGCAGCGCAAGCGCTCGGCGACCTCCAGGCGCTGGACAAGCGCGCGCGACGCGGAACCCGCGTCCATCTCAAGGGCGAGATCGAACGAGGGCTGCAGTCTCTCAAGGCTGCCGTCGACGACGCACTCGCGGTCAGGACCTAAAGGACGATGCGACTTGGAATGATCGGCCTCGGCCGCATGGGCGGCAACATGGTAACGCGCCTTCTTCGTGGCGGGCACGAAGTGGTCGTCTACGCGCGTACCGCTCAATCCGTGCAGCAGGCCGCGGCTGGGGGCGCGCTCGCGTCTACCGGCCTGCCGGATCTCGTATCGCAGCTCTCACCTCCGCGCGTCGTTTGGGCGATGGTGCCGGCCGGAAAGCCGACGGACGACACGATCGATACGCTCGCTGCACTGCTCTCCCCTGGCGACGTCGTGATCGACGGCGGCAACACCAACTACAAGGAAGGCTTGCTCGCGTACGAACGGTGCAAGCAGCACGGCATCGCTCTGGTCGACGCCGGCACGAGCGGCGGCATCTGGGGATTACGGGAAGGCTACTGCCTGATGGTCGGCGGCGACGATGCCGCCGTAAAGGCGTGCGAGCCGATATTCAAAACGCTCGCGCCCGAGCGAGGATACGCGCACGTCGGCGGCCCGGGCGCCGGCCACTTCTCGAAGATGGTGCATAACGGCGTGGAGTATGGCATGCTTCAGGCCTACGGCGAGGGCTTTGAGATTCTTGCGCGCTCGTCGTTCGATTACGACCTGCGGCAGGTCGCGGAGGTCTGGCGGCACGGAAGCGTCGTGCGCTCGTGGTTGCTCGATCTCGCGGTTCTCGCGTTCGACGAGGACCCCAAACTCGAAAAGATCGCCGGGTACGTCGACGACACCGGCGAAGGACGTTGGACGGTACAAGCGGCAATCGACGAGAACGTCCCGTCGCCGGTGATCACGCTCGCACTACTCGCGCGCCTCGCGTCGCGTCAGGACGAATCCTTCAGCGCCAAAGTCATCGCGGCGCTCCGCAACCAGTTCGGCGGCCACGCCGTGAAGTCGGAGCCTCGAAGCGGTGCTTGATACGTCGCTCTCGCCTGCGTCCGGCGATGGCGAGCGCACGAACCCCCTGCGCGCCGGCATCGAGAGCGACCGCATCTCCGATCCCTGCAGCGTCGTGCTCTTCGGCGCGAGCGGCGATCTTTTCAAGCGCATGTTGCTTCCCGCGATCTGGGCGTTGCGGCTGCGAGGCATCCTTCCCAGTGGATTCGCGCTGATCGGATTCGCGCGAACAAAATACAGCGACCAAGAGTTTCGCGATTATTGCCGCGAGCAGATCGACGCGTTCGCGCCGGATGGATCGAAACCGCAGGGCGAGCTCTGGGAGAGTTTCGCACAATGTTTGAGCTACGTCACCGCGGATTTCAAGCAGGTCGCGCACTTTCAGGAACTGCGCAAGCGTTTGGACGACAACGACAAACGGCTTGGAACTGGCGGCAACCGCCTCTTCTATCTCGCGACCCCGCCGTCGGTCTTTCCGGGGATCATCGAGATGCTTCGGCGCGCAAACCTGGACCCTCGCAACAACGAGCGAGGCTGGACGCGCATCGTCATCGAGAAGCCGTTTGGCACCGACCTCGCTTCCGCACGAGCCCTCCAGAAGATCGTGGATCGCGTCTTCGGCGAGCACGACGTCTACCGCATAGATCACTACCTGGGCAAAGAGCCGGTGCAGGATATCATGGCCCTGCGCTTTGCGAATACGATTTTCGAGCCGATATGGAATCGCAACTACGTGCAATCGGTGCAGATCACGTCGGCGGAATCTATCGGCATCGAAGACCGCGGCAGCTACTATGAAAATGCCGGCGCCTTGCGCGACATGATCCAGAACCACGTGCTCAACCTGCTCGCCCTCGTGGCCATGGAGCCGCCGGCGAGCTCGGAAGCCGACGCGATCCGCAACGAAAAGCTCAACGTCTTCTCGGCGATCGCACCGCCGCACCACGAAGACGTGATGAGCATGGCGACACGCGGGCAATACGGCGCGGGCATCGTCGACGGCGCGAAGGTGCCCGGATACCGCGACGAACCCGGCGTTGCACCGAACTCGAACACTGAGACGTTCGCAGCGCTGCGCGTGAGCATCGACAACTGGCGCTGGGCCGGCGTTCCGTTCTACCTGCGCTCGGGAAAGCGCCTCGCGCGAAAGATGTCCGAGATCGTCGTCACGTTCAAGCCGATTCCGCATCGGCTCTACGGCGAGTCGACGGACGCAATCGAACCAAACATACTCGTCATCAAGATTGAGCCCGACGAAGGAGTGGCGCTGCGCTTCGAGGCGAAGGTTCCCGGTCCGAAGAGCCACATTCGTAGCGTATTCATGGATTTCAACTACGGAACGGGCTTTGGATTTCACTCGCCGCCTGCGTACGAGCGCCTTCTCGCCGACGCGATGCGCGGAGACCAGACGCTGTTCACGCGTTGGGATGCGGTGGAGCTTGCCTGGGAGATTATCACGCCGGTTCTCGACGTGTGGCAGAACACGAAAGATTTCACCTTCCCCAACTATGCTGCCGGAAGCCAGGGCCCGGATTCGGCCTCTCGCCTCCTCCCAGAGTGGCGGCGATTATGAGCGTCAACGCGCGCATCGCGACGATGACGCTGCTCGTCTTCGTCGAAGATCCACAGCTGGTCCCGTGGGTGCGCGAGCGCGCACAGCGGCTGGCCCGGCGGCATGCGTCGCGCGTCGTCCTCCTGAATGCCGGCCTTGCGCAGAGCCATCCGCAGCAGACGGACGGCGCGGAATGGACCGAAGTGGGCGTGCAAGGAGCGTCGGCGGAGAATATCCACGTGCTTGCGTCGCGCCTCTTGCCGCCTGCGGTGCCGCGCATTCTTCTCTGGGCGGCGCCGCAAACGGCAAGCGACGAACGCTTCGTGCGCCTCGCCCCGGAGATGCGCACGACGCTCCTCGACAGCTCGCGCGCGCGCGACGACGATGCCGCGCTTCGCGATCTCGTCGCGTTCTGCGGCGAGAACTGCGGCGCTGAATCGATTCACGATCTCGCCTATCTCCGGCTGGCGCCGTGGCAAGAGGTCGTTGCGGATTTTTTCGACGAGCGCGCTTTCGTCGAGGATCTGTTCGACCTTCGCCGCGTGACGATTGCGAGCGGTTCAGACGCCGAAGGCTACTACCTGCTCGGGTGGCTCGCGAGCCGCCTCTCGTGGACGCCCGACGGCAATCGCACCTTCCGGCAGAAGCGCCGCGCGCGAGGGATCGCCTACGCAATCGTGCGTGAGGGCCAACCACGCCGGGTGAAGCGCATCACCCTAGAATCGGGAACAACGCGCTTTCAAGCGCAGCTCTGCGATACCGATGCCGTCTCGCTCGAGGTCAGCGGGACCAAGCAGCGCCCCCCGCGCGTCGCGCCCCTGCACGGCGTGGACGTTGCCTCGCTCATCGAGCGCGCAATCTTGCACGAGCAGCGCGATCCCGTTTTCCGCGAGTCGCTCGACGTCGCGGGGCATCTTCTCGCGGCCGATGGCGGCTAGGAGTTTGTCGGATTTACCTCACCTTCACGTCTTCCCGACGCCCGAGCTGTTCGCGCGCGGGCTGGCCGACGCGTTCGTCGCCTCCGCGCGCGATGCGATCGCAGCGCGGGGCCGCTTCACGGTCGCTTTAGCAGGTGGAACGACGCCGCGCGGTGCCTATGGGCTCTTGGCCCAGGATCCGCGGCGATCGCTCGTCGCGTGGAACGCGGTCCATGTGTACTTTGGAGACGAGCGCTGTGTGCCGCCCGACGACCCCGCCTCGAACTATCACACGGCAAAAGAAACGCTGCTCGACGACGTTGCGATTCCGGCGGCGCAGGTTCACCGCATGCGCGGCGAGATCGACCCGCAGCAAGCGGCGCTCGAGTACGCGCTCGTGCTCCGCAACACGATCGGCGAGCGTCCGGTGCTCGATCTCGTGATGCTTGGCATCGGCGCCGACGGTCACACGGCATCGCTCTTCCCAGGCGAGAACCCGCTCGCCGACGACGATGCGCTCGTGCGCGCGGTCTACGCGCAATCTGTTCGAATGTGGCGCCTGACGATCACGCCGGACGTCATCAACGCCTCCCACGAAGTGCTCTTCGGCGTCAGCGGCGCCGAAAAAGCTGCCGCGCTAAAAGCGATTCGCGAAGGACCGTACGATCCATGGCGCTATCCCGCGCAGATCGTCAAACCGCATAGCGGCCGCCTTCTCTGGTACGCCGACGCAGCAGCGGCCGCGGCCGGTTAGGGCACCGCGGGCAGGGCGCGAGAACCTAAGGTCTCCACGTTCACGCCGTTGGCAGTGAGGATCGCTCCACTCACGCGTTGCAGCTCGACGACGGCTTTGTTCAGGTCGGTCTGCGCTTGGAGCTCCAAACCGCGGTACTGTGCGAGCTGGACCTGCCGCGCAAGGACCAGAAACGTCGTCGAGGTGCCATTGTGGAACTTGCGCAGCTCGCTCGCATAGACGACCTCGCTCGCGTGTCGTGCGGCGCGCGCGGCCGCAAGCCGCGACAGAGCGGATTCGTAGGTTTGCAGCGCGTTGCGCGCCTCGACCACGACGCGCTCCTCGGTGGCCTGCAGTGCGATCTGAGCGTCGCGCTGCTGCTCGAGCGCTTGCTCGAGCTGCGCGCGGGCCGTGCGATTGCCCAGCGGCAGCGAATAGACGAGGCCGGCGTTCCAATACGGGTAACGCTGCTGCAGCAGCGTGTTGTACGACTGGCCGAAGCCGCCGACGAGTGGGGGCGGTACGGCGAAGGAGCACGGCGACGTGGGGCAGACGAAGGCGTAGAGCGGATTGCTCGGCGTCAGCGGCAGCAGCGTTCCAGCGTAACCGTTCGTCGTATAGCCCAGCTTCAGATCGACCTGGGGCCGAAGTTGATTGCGCGCGTACGCAACGTCGACGTCGGCCTGGAGCTCAGCGTCGAGCGTCTGGCGGATCTCCGGCCGGTTCTGCATCGCCTCTTGGACGAGCCGCGCAAACGCCGGAGCCGGCGGTACCTGTAGCACCGGCGATGTCGGAACCAAGTTCGCCGTCCACACCGGATCGGACGGCCCGGCCGCGATTTCGCTCTTGAGTTGGTTTTGCACCGTCGCGACGCTCTGCAAGGCCGACGCGACTGCGGCTTCGTCGGCGTCGACTTGTGCGCCTGATTCGACCGCATCCACTGGAGCGCCGGCGCCGTGACGCGCGAGCCGGATCGTGCTGCGCTGCTGGGCAACCGCCTCGCGCATCGCTTCTTCTTGAATCGCGACGTTGCGCCACGCCGAAACGAGGTCCCAATACGCGTCCTCGACGGCGCCGATCGTGTCCGAAACGGTCGCCAGCGTCTGTTCTTGCGTCTGATTCGCGTTGATGACGGAGAGCTCCACGGCACGCTTAGGCGCGTTCATCCCGGCATCGCGCAACAACGGCTGCGTCAGCACGAAGGAGAGGGCGGTCAAATACGTCGGGTTGAGGAGATTGACGATCTCGTTGTTCGTCGCTCTCGTCTGCGAAAGGCTAACGCTGTACGACTGTCCATTCGGAAGGACGCCGGAGACGCTTCCCGACACGGACGAATTTCCCGTGACGACCGGACCGTAGCTCGGCCCCGCGAAGAAGGGATTCTGCGGCGCCGCGATCGAGCGCTGGATCTCCGGCTCGAGTTGAAATCGTACGTCAAATGCACCTTTTGCCGCCTCGATGCCGTAAAACGCGATGCGGCGATTTCCGGCGGCGATCGCGAGATTCGGATTTTTCAGCAGCGCCATCGCGATCGCGTCGCCGAGCACGATGCCGACGACGGGCTCGCCAGCGGTACCGACGATACGCGGAGTGCCCGCGTGCACGCTCGGTGCGCTGTAGCCGGGAGCAACGCTCGGTACCGGCGGCAGAACCGGCAGTGGCGGCGGCGACGGGATCGTCGCCCGCGCCGGAAGGCGTTCGCTCTGCTGCGCTCCGGCAGCAAAGGGAAGAGCCGCAAGGGCAGCGGTCGCAACGAACGTGACGAGACGCATCCGCGATTCCCTAACGCACTTTCACGTAGGTCTCGACGCTCATCCCTGGACGCAAAGGCATATCGGGACGCGGGTCGTCGATCGAAATGCGCACGGGAATGCGCTGGGTCACCTTCACGAAGTTGCCTGTAGCGTTTTGCGACGGAACCAGCGCATAAGTGTTTTCGGACGCCGGGTTGATCGAGACGACGTGGCCGTGAAAGGTCACTCCGCGATAGGCGTCCAGGTGGATGTCGACGGGTTGACCGACGCGCATGTTGCCCACCTGCGTTTCCTTATAGTTCGCGGTGACGAAGATGTCTCGGCTCGGCACGAGCGTCATCAGGACCTCGCCGGCCGAGACGGTCTGGCCGATTTCGGCGCTCTTCTCCCCGACGAACGCGTCGATCGGCGAGAAAATGTGCGTGTAGCGCAGGTTGCGGAGCGCCAAATCGAGCTGTGCTTTCGCCGCCTGCGCCTGGCTCGAGTCGGAGGCCTGAGCGAGACGGCCCTGGGCAGTCGTGACGCCGCCCCCTGTGGCCCCCTCCTGCGCGCGCGCCGCCGCCACCGCGTTCTGCGCGGCGTGCAGTTGCGACGAGGCGGCGGCTGCCTCCGCTCGTGCAGCGTCGAGCTGCTCGCGCGGGACGTCGCCCGTCGCGACGAGCGATGCCGCGCGCGAGAGATCGGCTTCGGCCTTATCGTAATTCTGCTGCGCTCCGGGGAGCTGCGAGAGCGCGACGTCGACTTGCGCCGCTGCCTGCGCTTCTTGCCCGCGCGCTTGCGCAACGCCGCCCTGACCCTGCTGCATCGTCGTTCGCTGGTCCGCGAGCGCGAGGTCGTATTGCGCTTTTGCCTGCTGGAGACGCGCAAGCTCGTCACGATCGTCGAGAACGATCAGCAGCTGACCCCGCGTCACGTGCTGGTTCGTCGCGACGAGGATGCCGCCGATGCGCTCGGGGATCTTGCTCGTGATCTGCACGATGTCGGTGTCCACGTGTGCGTCGTCCGTGCCCTCGTGCGCAAGCATGTAGCGCAGCCATGGCACGCCGAAGACGAGCGCGACGATCAGGACCACGATGCCGAGGCCGATGAAGAGCCAACGCTTGCGGAACTGCCTCGCGGGCTCCTCTACCGTTGCCGGCGCGGCGGCACCATCGTGCTCGCGCAGTTGCTCCTTCTCTCGCGTCTCCATCGTTAGGGAAGCTCGGCCTGCTCGGTGCGACTCGCCCGAACGCCGTTCAAAAAGACGTCGATGTAGAATCGGAGCGCGCGCTCCGCGTCATCGTGAAAGTCGGAATCGGGAAACTTCTCTCGAGCGATCACGTGCACGAACACGATTCCCATGAAGAGCGCTGCAAGCCCCTTGGGGTCGCCGTGCAGCTCGCCTCGCGCGACGTAGCGCTCCATGAGCTCGACCATCATGTCGTGGATGACGAGCTGCGGACGCCACGCCGTCGACGAAAACACGTCCTTGTCGTACTCCGCCTCGACAAGGGACCAGCGGATGATGTCCTTCTGCGCCTCCATCCGCTCGAGCATGGTGCGGCCCACCGCGAGCAGGTCTCCTTCGACGGGGCCGCGCAGCTGGGCGACGACGTCCCGCAGCTCGACGACGCCGCAAACGTGCTGAACGACCGCCACGATGAGCGCGCTCTTGCTGCCGAAGTGCCGGAATAGCGTTCCTTCGTTCACTCCTGCAACCTCCGCGATCTCGCGCGTCGTCGCACCGCGCTTTCCTTTGCGAGCGATGACCTCGCGGGCGGCGCATAGTATCCGGCCGCGCGTCTCCTCCGGCGATGCTGGTTTCGCTGCGATCACGGGTGTTTGCTGAATATCCCGTCGTCGACGACGACGTTGACCTGATAGCTGCCGTAGACGGCGTCGCCTACCGCGTGCACGTGCGGAATGTCGATCGTCGCGTGCTGCTCGAATGGGACCACGAATCCCGACTGCAGGCGATACGACTGCGTCATGACGATCGTTCCGCCGCTGCGATAGTGCCATACCATGCGCAGCAACTCGTACGAGCGCGGATCGACGTACGCATCCGTGTAACCGAGAATGTCGCTATGAATCTTCTTCTTCATGCGCAATACGAGTAGCGGCCGACCGCCCACGCTGCGTGTGCCCAAGAGCGCGACATTTGAATCGCGCTGCCAAACGGCCGCATCGCCCATGTCCGCAAAGAGCCGCGAGAAGCCCTTCATGTAGAACGGCACGCTGTCGAAGACGACCTCGAAGTTGCCGGGGCGCTTGTAGTACGTCGTTCCGTCCAGCACGGGGCTGAGATACGGAAAGTTCAGCATGTGAACGCCGACGTGCACGCGCGCGCGGTACGTGATGAGTGCGGGGTTGCTCGCGAGCATTCGCGCGATGACGGCGCTCGCGTCGCTCGGCGGCTGCGGGGCCGCGGCGAAGGCGGGAACGGCGAATGCGAGCACCGCCGCGAGGGCAGCGGAGGTCCTCACGCTGCCTCCTGACGGTTGACGTGGAAGAGCCGATCGAGCGCGGTCACCGCGAGCGAGCGCCGAATCTGCGGACTCGAGGTACGCAGAGCGAGCTCGCCGCCTACGGCCCTTGCGCTGCGCAGCAGCACGATGAGGCCGCGCACGCCGGCGATATCGAGCGTCTCGAGGTGATCGAGGGTGAGAACGATCGACCGTGTCCCACTTTCGATCGTGGCGCGGACCTCCCGTTGCATACCTTTTGGATCCTCCGGGCGATAGTCGAGCGCAACCTGCGCCGGCTTGCTCTTCCGCTCGAGCCTATTCCTCATTCGTCTGCCTTCCATAGCTTTCGTACCTATTTCGCACGCGAACCATACCATAGGCTAACGACCAATGCAAGTACTTACATGCATACTATACGGAGAGCAACCGCCGCCCGATCGCAGCAACCTCGAGCCTCGCTTCCTGGGCGATCGGGGAGGCCTCGCCGGTGTAGACGCGGCGACCTTCTACGAAGCAGGCTTGCACCCAGGCGTCCTCCCCGCGATAGACCAGCGCGTTGACCGGCGGCGACCACGGGTCGATCGACGAGGCATCGAGCACGACGAAATCGGCCGCCTGACCCGCCGCCAGATCCCCCGCCGCGACGCCGATGGCGCGAGCACCCTCTGAGGTGGCGAGCGCAAAAGCGGCGCCGGCTCCGAGCGCGCTTCCGTCCAGCGTGGCGGCTTTCTGCTCGTACGCCGCGGCACGCATCTCGTCGATCGCGGACGGCTTGACGTTTGCGTCGCTTCCAAGACCGACGCAGACGCCGCGTGACCGCAATCCTACGATGTCGCCGAGTCCATCGCCGAGGTAGAGATTCGTGGTCGGATTGCGCACCACGCGCACGCGACGTTCGGCGAGCAGTTCCTTCTCGCTTTCCGTTACGTGGATGGCGTGAACCACCACGCTGCGCTCGCTCAGCGCACCGAACCGATCCAGAACGACGACCGGCGCTGCGCCGTAGCGCTCGCGCGAAAGGGCGACCTCCGATGAGGTCTCCGCGACGTGTATGTGGAGATCGCACCCTTCTTCGCGCGCGAACTCCGCAGCGCAACGAATCATCGCCTCCGACGCACCGTGCAGAGAATGCGGCGCGACGCAGACCCGCGCGTGCGGAAAGGCGTCGCGAAGCTCGCGCGTACGCTCCGCCGCTTCCTCGAGGGTCTCCCGAAACGCCGGCGGTGCCTGCGGCGCGTCCATCCACGTACGCGCCATGACCAGACGGATGCCGGTTCGTTGCGCCGCGCGAATCGCTGCCTCTGCGTGCCGATTCCCCCGCCCGTTGAGATAGAAGAACTCCGCCACCGTCGTGATACCGGCGGCCAGCATCTCCGAAAAGGCTGCGACGAAAACCCAGTAGACGTCTTCCGGCTCGAGCTGCGGGATCACCCGATAGAGCGCGTCATCGCGCCAGCGCTGGAACGGTAGATCGTCGGCCCATCCGCGTAAGAGTATCTGGTACGCGTGGCTGTGCCCGTTGATGAAGCCGGGGACGACCAGCCGGTCGACCGGAAAGGCGCGCACGGATGCTCCGGGATGGCGCGCTCGCACCGAGGCGAAGTCGCCGGCATCCGCAATCGCGCCCCCATCGACGACGAAACCGAAGTCTTCGCGCAGCGCACCGCCGACGACGGCCCGCGCGCAGCGGATGATCTCACGCAATGCCCGCCACCACCGCGCCACCTTTCACGACGAACTTCGCCAGATTCCCACCGAACTGCCAGCCGAACTCGCGCGGATCGTCGATACGCAACGCGACGAAATCCGCCGGGCCGCCTTCGTAAATGACGCCGGCCTCCCTTCGGAGCGAGTGCGCGGCGGCACGCGTCACACCGTAGAGCGCCTCTGCCGCGCTCATGCCGAAGAGACTGCGGCCGTAATACGCAACGGTTTGGAGATTGAAACACGGCGACGTTCCCGGATTGAAGTCGCTCGCCAGTGCGACGCGCCCGCCGCGTTCCAGGATGGCACGCACGGGCGCGTGCCGCTCGATACCCAAGAATGCAATCGTCGCGGGACACGCGACCAGCACGGTGTCGCTGCTGACGATCGCCGCGACTGCGGCATCGTCAATGTAGTTACAATGATCGACGGCGTCGACTCCCAACTTCACGGCCATCTGTACCGCTCCGCCATCGGCCATCTCGTCGCAATGAATCCGCAAGCGAAGGCCTCGCTCCCTTGCAACCTGGAGATACCGGCGCGCATCCGCGACCGAAAAGTAGCCCGGTTCGCAGAACGCGTCGGCGTATTCGGCCCCGTGCTCTTTGGCCCACGGAACGCAATCGCGAAGGAGATAGTCGACGTACGCACCCGCGGAATCAAACTCGGGTGGTACCGCGTGCGCTCCAAGAAAGGTCGAGACGAGCCACGGCACGTCGTTGTCGTGGCGATGCTCTGCGATGAGATCGAGCAACGCGAACTCGCCGCCCTTCGTGAGCGCATACCCAGTCTTCGTCTCGAGCGTCGTCGTTCCGTGCGCCAGCATGGCATGCAAACGCGGTCGAAGGGCGCACTCGTAGAATGCTGCGGGTTCGGCGAGCGCCGCGCGCGTCTGCTCCACGGTATGGAGCATCCCTTGCCGCGCCTTCGCACCGCGCACGCGCGCCGCAAAATCCGGTTCGCGATCTCCGGCGAAGAGCGGGTGCGCGTGCGCGTCCACGAGTCCCGGCACGATCGTGCAATCGCAAGCGTCTATCTCGACGGCGTCGCGCGGGGCGCGCGCGGCGACGTCGCGTTCGCGTCCGACCGCCGCAATCGCCCCACCCTCGACGAGCATCGCTGCATTGGCAATGAGCCCGAGGTCCTCGAAGCGGATGCCGCCCTGAGACGCGGTCGTATCACACGTGACGACGTCGCGTGCGCGGATGAGGAGCGCGCCGCTCAAAGGCGCCAGTCGATCCCTTTTTCGTCCGCGGTCTCGGCGGCGAGTTCATAGCCGGCATCGGCGTGGCGAACCACGCCCAAGCCGGGATCGGTCGTGAGCACGCACTCGAGACGTTCGCGCGCGTCCTCGGAGCCGTCCGCAACCACGACCATCCCGGCGTGCAGGCTGTAGCCGATACCGACGCCGCCGCCGTGATGGAAGCTCACCCAGTGCGCTCCCGCGGCGGTGTTGAGCAGGGCATTGAGGATCGGCCAATCGGCGATCGCATCGCTTCCGTCCTTCATGCCCTCGGTCTCGCGGAACGGCGAGGCGACGCTGCCGGTATCGAGGTGATCGCGTCCGATGACGATCGGCGCCGCAACCGCTCCGGACCGGACGAGCGCGTTGAACGCGACGCCGGCCTTCGCGCGGTCGCCGTACCCGAGCCAACAGATGCGCGCGGGCAAGCCCTGAAAAGCGATGCGCTCGCGTGCGAGTGCGATCCACCGCTGCAGTGCGGCGTCGTGAGGGAAGAGGCGCACGAGCTCTTCGTCGAGACGCGCGATGTCTGCCGGATCGCCCGAGAGTGCTGCGAAACGGAACGGTCCCGAACCGCGGCAGAAAAGTGGGCGAATGAAAGCGGGGACGAAGCCGGGGAATGCGAACGCGCGCGCATAGCCGCCCCGCTCGGCTTGCGCGCGGATGTTGTTGCCGTAGTCGAAAACGACGGCACCCGCTTCTTTGAAATTCACCATCGCCTCGACGTGCCGCGTAACGCTTTCGAGGCCGCGCCGCTCGTACTCGGCAGGGGAGCGCTTACGAAGTGCGGCCGCCTCTTCCAACGTGAGGCCGGCGGGAACGTATCCGTCGAGCATATCGTGGGCCGAGGTCTGATCGGTAACCACGTCGGGCCGAAAACCGAGCTCGTAGAGCGCGGGGAACTCCACTGCGGCATTGCCTTCGTATCCGACCGAAAGAGCGATGCCATCCCGCTTCGCGCGCTCGATCTCGCGCAGCGCCTCCTCTCGCGTTGCAGCGACGCGATCGAGATAGCGCAACTCGCAGCGGCGCCGCAAGCGCGCCGGATCCACATCGACCAGCAGCGCGACGCCTCCGTTCATCGTGATAGCAAGTGGCTGCGCGCCACCCATTCCACCGACGCCGGCACTCAGGCAGACCCGGCCGCGCAGCGTCCCGCTGAAATGCTGACGCGCGAGCTCGGCGAACGTCTCGTACGTTCCCTGCACGATACCCTGCGTTCCGATGTAGATCCACGATCCGGCAGTCATCTGACCGAACATCGTCAAGCCCTGGCCCTCGAGCTCGCGAAACGTCGCGTAGTCGGCCCATTTCGGCACGAGATTCGCGTTTGCGATCAAGACGCGCGGCGCGCGTGCATGCGTCCGGAAGACACCGACGGGTTTTCCGCTCTGCACGACGAGCGTCTCGTCGTTCGCTAGCCGCCGTAGCGTCCGCACGATAGCATCGAAGGCGTCCCAGGAGCGCGCCGCACGACCGTTGCCGCCGTATACGACGAGATCTTGCGGCCGCTCCGCCACCTCGGGATCGAGATTGTTCATGAGCATGCGAAGTGCCGCTTCCTGCGGCCAGGCCGGGCAGGATATTTGGCTGCCCCGCGGTGCCCGAATCGTACGACTACCCGGGATGGTCGTGCTCATGACATCCGAGGTTAGCGTGGGAGGCGCCCTTCCCCTCGACACGTAGAGCCATAGCGGCCGCTAAAGCTGCGTTTCCCCGAGGGCACCCTGAGCGGCGCCGGTTAGCGCACCGCTTGCGATGAGCTCGCGAGCTTGCTCGATGTCCGGCGCGGGCACGCGATCGTCGCCCCAGGCTGCGATTCGCTCTCGCGCGGCATCATACGCGGCCTGCGTTCCGAGGCCCGAGCGCAACGGACGGCGGAAATCCGTCGCGGCGAGCGCGCCGAGCAGTTCGCACGCGAGCGCGCCCTCCACGTTGTCGAGCACGCGCGGTAACGCGTTCGCGGAGGTCATCCCCATGCTGACGTGGTCCTCCTGCCCAGCCGACGTCGGAATCGAGTCGACGCTCGAGGGCCACGAAAGGCCCTTGTTCTCGTTGACGAGCGCGGCGGCCGTATACTGTACGATCATCAGCCCTGATTGGATACCCGAGCGCCCGGTTAGGAAGAGCGGCAGGTCTCGTTCCTCGCCGTTGAGCAGCAAGTACAGCCGGCGCTCCGAGATCGATGCGAGCTCCGAGATCGCGAACTTCAGAAAATCGAGTGCGAGCGCTACAGGCTCGCCGTGAAAGTTGCCTCCCGAGAGAAACTCTTCGTCCTCGGGGAAGACCAACGGATTGTCGGTAACGGAGTTCGCCTCCGTCTCGACGATGCCGCGGGCGTATGCGACCGCGTCGCGCACCGCGCCGTGAACGACGGGGATGCAGCGAAACGAATACGGGTCCTGCACGCGCCCGCATTCGCGGTGCGATTCCACGATCCCAGAGTGCGCGAGCAAGGCGCGCAAGTTCTCAGCCACACGCATCTGCCCGGCGTGCGGCCGGAGCGCGTTGATGCGCCGGTCGAAGACGCGGTCAGTACCGAGGAAGGCCTCCAGCGACATCGCGCCGATGACATCTGCTGCCGCAGCCAGGCGCTCCGCACGCAGAACGCCGAGCGCCGCGAGCGCGGTCATCACCTGCGTACCGTTGACCAGCGCAAGGCCTTCTTTGACGCCCAGGCGGATCGGGTGCAGCCCGGCGCGCTCGAGCGCGACGGCACTCTGCATGCGCTCGCCGCCGTGAACTGCTTCGCCTTCGCCGATCAGCGTCAGCGTCATGTGCGCAAGGGGAGCGAGATCACCGCTCGCGCCGACCGAGCCTTGCGACGGAACGTACGGCGTCACGCCGCAATTGAGCAGTCCGACCAGAAGGTCGAGGGTCTCCAGCCGCACGCCGGAATGGCCGGCTGCCAGCGCATTGACGCGCAGCGCGCCGGCAGCGCGCACGGCGCGGACCTCGAGCGGCGGCCCGGTTCCAGCGGCGTGGCTGCGAACGAGATTGAGCTGCAAGCGTTCGGCGTCGGAAGCGTCGACCGGAACGTTTGCGAGCCGCCCGAAACCGGTGGTGACGCCATAAATCGCTTCCCCGTCGCGCAAGCGTCGCTCGACGAAGGCGCGCGCCTTCGCGACGCGCTCGCGCGCGGCCGCGCAGACCCGCACGGGCGCGCCGTCCGCGATCGCCTCGACGCACTCCAGCGTCAGGTGTTGGCCGTCGATTTCGACTTCCGGTGCGGTGACAGCACGCATGAGGTCAGAGGTTCGACCACGCTGCCGGCCTTGGCCTCGCGAAGGGAGGCCCGGCCTGAATCACGATCTCTTCGTGGTCGCGCAACGGTATCGCGCGCGAGTCGCCGTTCCATCGTACGCCGTTTACGGTTACCCGAAGCTCGCGGCCGCGTACGGCCGCGAGCGGGCCGGCGTGGCGCGCGTTCAGGTCCATGCCCCAGACGTCGAAAAACGCCCCCAGGGTGAAGGTACGCCGCACCGGCGATTCGATGTGAATGATTCCGTCCGGCGCGTGCGTGTGCAGCCAGTACAGACAACCGCGGTCGACCGGGATGCCGATACCCGCCGGGATCTCGACCGCACGTCCGCGCTCGAAAAGCTGCAGATGAACGTGCACGTGTTCGACCGCGCCTTCTGCGCTGTCACAGCTAATGCCGTCGATCGGCAAGCTGCCGAAGAACGACTGCGCGACGACGATCAGCGCAGCGAAAAGTGGATAACCGGAAAGCACGCCGTGCATAAATAAAAAATCCTGTGGAGAGCTTGTGGGTAGGCGCATCGAGCTCTTGCATGGTTGTTTTCGACCTGTTAGGATGCATCTACTTCGGTAAAACGAAGTGCGACGAGCGTATCAGTCGCGGCCGAGAGGCCAAACCGCCGGAGCGGCGCTGTGGGGTCTTCCACCCGGGGGCCAAACGAGCGAGCATCGGTGAGCGAATACGTCGAGAGCCGTGGAGGCTTCGCCTCTGCGGCTCTTGCTTTTACCCCGCCCCTCGAGCTCTAGGAGCTTGTCGGGCTTGGGCCGTTTCCGGATTCCGGCGCCGCATTTTGTTCGAAGACGAGGCGCGAAGAAGGAGCGAAGCCGTAGCTTCGTGACTGATGAAGCAACGAAGTATTCGGGCAAAAGGCGACCCGGAGACGGGAATGTGCCTTAGCCCGACAGGCTCCTAGCCTATCGATACTTTTGAGCTATCGAGACGACGAGGGATGCGACGCGATCTCTGACGTTCGCGGGTCCCACGACCTCAGCTTGATCGCCCCAGCCGAGCACCCAGCGGACGAGTTCGTCTACGTCGTCGACGTGGAAGACGATCTCTGCAGAGCCGTCGTCGCAGCGTCGCACGTCGCGTTCGGCGACGACACGCGCTGCGACCGCCGCCTTGGCGACGCGCGGCGCAAAGCGCACGCAGACCTGCGCCGGCGAGGTACCGTGCAGCACGCCGCTGATCGACGACGCCGCCCACGTTTCAATGTCGAAGTCCGCCGGTTTCACGAACGTCTGCCCGAGCGTCTCGACGACCGAAATGCTATCGACGGCGAAACTGCGCCGGTCGTTGCGGCCGTGATCGAAGGCGACGCAGTAGACTCTGCCGGAGCTGACGACGAAGCCGTAGGGGTCGACGGTGCGCGTGCTGCTTTTTTCCTCTTTGTCGACGTAGGTGAAGCGCACGCTACGCAGATGCCGTTGTGCATTGGAGAGCAGCGCGAAAGCACGTTCGCCTTGTTCGTCGAGGAGGATCTCCGAGAGCCGAAAGGCCACGGTAGGGTGCCCGTTCGCATGCACGCTCCCGTTTCCGGCGGCTCCTGCAAGCTTCTTCGTTACCTCACCGATCGACGCGCCGATCGTGCCCCCAATCGAATGCGCGACGGAGCGCAGCGCCACGAGCCCGAAGAGCTCGCCGCTCGAAAGATGCAGACGCTTGAGGCTATAGCCTTCGGCGAACCGATACGTGTTCGTGGTCCGGTCGAAGTACCACGGGAACTCCGCAGCGGCCAGAATAGCCAGATACCGTCGCAGGCTCCGCGTGCTCGGCCGCCGGTCCCCCCCGTCGGAGACGCGGTCCTTGAGCGCCTCGAAGCTGTACCGCCCTTCGTCGATGGCGTTCAGCAAGCGAACAAGCAGGATGATCTTCGGTTCGGTCGTGCGCTCCATAGCTCTCCCCCCAACGTATGCCGCAAAAATACTGCCGCAGCTACGGGGACCCTGTGCCAAATGTCGCGCACACCCTCAAACTTTTATCAATTTGGCGGAAGCAGCCGTAGAGGCCGCCGACGCTGGCGCCTGGGGAGCGGGGAGGAGCCTACCACGAGCGCCGATCGGAGATCCGTCGGCGCGGGTCGACTGGCTACACCGATGCTGCGAGCACGAGAGACGCTCGGAGCGGCCTGGCTCAGGGAGCCCCTTAGGTTACGGCAGGCTCCGGGGCTTGCGGCGCCTCGATCGACGGGATCTTCGTGAACTTCAGCTTCTCCGGATCGCCGGAATCGACGTCGGCGAGAATGTGATCGCCACTCTGGAACTTACCTTTGAGCATCTCTTCCGCGATCTCGTCCTCCACGTTGCGTTGAATCGCGCGCCGCAGGGGGCGCGCGCCGAACTGCGGGTCCCACCCTTTACGGGCGAGCAGCGCCTTCGCGGCCTCGGTAACCTTCAACTCCATCTCCTGCGCGCGCACCTCGCGCATCACTTTCTCGAGCTCGAGCCCGACGATCTCCTCGATCTGCTCGTGCGTGAGCTGGTGGAAGACGACCACTTCGTCCACGCGATTGATGAACTCGGGCCGGAACGTCGTCTTGACCTCCTCGAGGATTTTGTTCTTCATACGCTCGTACGCGCGCTGCTCGTCTTCACCACTTTGCTTCTGTAGCCGGAAGCCGATGTCGCTCGTCGTCTGCATGCCAGTCGCGCCGATGTTCGACGTCATGATGATGACGCAGTTCTTGAAATCGACTTGGCGACCCTGAGAATCGGTGAGGCGGCCATCATCCAAAACCTGCAGCAGTAAGTTGAAGACGTCGGGATGCGCTTTCTCGATCTCGTCGAGTAAGACGACGGAGTACGGCCTGCGGCGCACGGCCTCCGTGAGCTGGCCCCCCTCCTCATAACCGACGTATCCAGGCGGCGCTCCGACGAGACGGCTCACGGCATACTTCTCCATGTACTCCGACATGTCGATACGTACCATCGACTCCTCGTCGTCAAAGAGAAACGCTGCGACGCTGCGAGCGACCTCGGTCTTGCCGACGCCGGTGGGGCCGAGAAAGATGAACGAGCCGATCGGACGACTCGGATTCTTCAAGCCGGCTCGCGAGCGACGGATCGCGCGCGTGACGACTTCGATCGCCTCATCTTGCCCAACGACGCGCGTATGAAGCTCTTCCTTCATGTTGAGAAGCTTCTCGGTCTCCGCTTGAGCGAGGCGCCTGACCGGAATCTTCGTCCACGACGCAACGATCTCGGCAATGTGATCGGCCGTAACTTTCAGGACGCGATCGCCGCCGGCGCGCTTCTCCTTCCACTCTTGGTCGAAACGGGCGCGCTCGAGCCGCAGCTTCTCTTCCCGCTCCCGAATCGCTGCCGCACGGTCGAACTCCTGATTGTTAACGACCGTCTCTCTCTCGGCGACGACCGCACGCAGCTGTGCGTCGATCTCGCGAATCTCCGGAGGCGGGAGCGTTGCCTGTAGCCGCACGCGGGAACTGGCTTCGTCGATCAAATCGACGGCCTTATCCGGAAGGAAGCGATCGGTGATGTAACGGTCGCCGAGACGCGCGGCGGCTGCGAGCGCCTCATCGGTGATTTGAACCTTGTGATGGGCTTCGTACCGGTCGCGCAGACCCTTGAGAATCTCGATCGTCTCCTCGACCGTCGGTTCGCCGACCATGACCGGCTGGAAGCGCCGCTCGAGAGCAGCGTCCTTCTCGATGTGCTTGCGAAATTCGTTGAGCGTCGTCGCGCCTATGCACTGCAGCTCGCCGCGCGCAAGGGCCGGTTTGATGATATTGCTCGCGTCGATCGCGCCCTCGGCCGCGCCCGCTCCGACGAGCGTGTGCAGCTCGTCGATGAAGAGGATGATCTCGCCCGCAGCGTTGCGGATCTCGTCCATGACGCGCTTCATGCGCTCTTCGAACTCGCCACGATACTTCGTCCCGGCGACGAGGCCGGCGAGGTCGAGCGTGATGACGCGGCGGTCCCGTAGCGGCTCGGGGATGTCGCCCTTGATGACGCGCTGCGCCAACCCTTCGGCGATCGCCGTCTTCCCGACCCCGGGCTCGCCGATCAATGCCGGATTGTTCTTCGTGCGGCGCGAGAGAATCTGAATGACGCGCTCGATCTCGAGGTTCCGGCCGATGACCGGATCGAGCTTTCCGTCGCGAGCCAGCTGCGTGAGGTCGCGGCCGTACGCGTCGAGCGTCGGCGTCTTGCCCTTGCCCTTGGGAGCCGGCGGTTGCCCTTCGGCGCCGAGCAGCGACGTCGTCTGCACGCGCACCTTCGCGGGGTCGACGCCGAGATTCGTGAGCACGCGCGCGGCAACGCCCTCGCCTTCACGGATCAAGCCGAGCAACAAGTGCTCGGTTCCGATGTAATTGTGGTTCAGCTGACGGGCTTCTTCGAACGCAAGCTCGATGACGCGCTTTGCGCGCGGCGTGAAGACCATCTCTTGCTGCACGGTCTGGCCGCCGCGTCCGACGATCGCTTCGACCTCTTGCCGTACCTTCGCCAAGTTGACGCCGAGGGACTCGAGCACTTTTGCGGCAAGGCTCTCTCCCTCAGAGATGATGCCGAGCAGTATGTGCTCCGTGCCGATATAGTTATTGCCGAGACGCTGCGCCTCTTCTTGCGCGAGCACGATGCTGCGTCGCGCACGCTCGGTGAAGGGTTCCCACATTGACATAGCTGTAGTCTACCAGACCCTGCGCGAGGGGGTGTGGGTTTCCGGCGCGCTCACAAGCTGAACCGGAAGCCGAGGAAACCTGCGGTCGTGCCGCCGGTCTGCAAGCCTTGATAGAGCCGCAGCTCGATGGAGGCGTGCGGCGCGATCCCTTTCCCGCCGAAGATCGTCACGACGGGGCCGGTCGTTCGGCCGATGGAGAGATTCCCGATTCCCGCTCCCGCGCCGACGTAGGCTCCGCCGAATCCACCACCGGAGAGCCCCCGGATCTCACCGGTGACGGCATAGCCCCCTTGGCCGGTTATGGGAACGAGCAGCGTCGCCTGAAGACCGACCGGGACGACCGGAATCGACGATGCGGTGCTCAGCATGATCGCTCCACCGCTCTGGCCTGGAGAGGTGCCGACCCAGCCCCCGGCAGCGATCGAAACGTCGGCCGGCGCGGGAGCGGTGCAAGCGAGCGCGGCGAGGAGCATGGGTACGATCGCAATCGTCTTCCGCATGCCCCACCACATTAGGTCACGGGGAATCGGGACCCTCCGGCTCCAAGAGTTGAGGCGGCATGCCAACACCGCAAGAGGTCCGCAACGCGCTCGTCGACGTGAAGGACCCCGAGCTGAACCTCGGGATCCTCGATCTCGGCTTGGTCTATGACGTCGTCGTGGAAGGCGAGAACGGCGAGAACGTGACCGTCGTCATGACGCTCACCTCGCCGATGTGTCCCGTCGGTCCGATGTTCAAAAAATCCGTCGAGGATCACGTGCTATCGATAGAAGGCGTGAAGACGGCGAAGGCCGAGATCACCTTCACGCCGCCGTGGGACCCGGCCACGATGGCGAGCGACGACGTGAAGGCGATGCTCGGAATCTGGTAGTTTCTGCCGCCTTTCAGAGACGGAAGTTCAGCGCCGCCCGATACGTGTTCGACTGTATGTTCGTGAAAGACCGGTGCGAGAAAAACGTATCGCTCGGAACGAACGTCGTGTTGCCGTAGTGGTCGTAGAGGTACTCGACGCGAGCGATGACGTGAGGCGAGAATGCGTACTCGAGTCCGCCGCCCGCGTTGTAGCCGCCCAGCGTGTGCGTCTGGTCCGAGGAGTGGCCGGCGAACGGCGCCTGGCCCTGGAGCTGCAACCGGGTGCTGGTCTGGCTCCAGCCGCCGGCAACGAAGAACATCCACGATCCATCGGTGACGCCGAAGCGCGCGCGCACGCGCAAGTTCGCGCCGTCGGAGACGGTGTTGATCACCGGATCGGGTGCGTACGTCAGCGTCGATGATGGCGAGCCGTTCCAGACGCCCGCGTATTCGGCTTCCAGTCCGATGACGGTGGTACCGTGCTGCCAGTTGACGCCGCCCAAGACGCCGCCGACCGAGCCGGACGGGGCTGGATTGAAGCTTACGCCCGAACCGATGATCGAAACGTTTGCAGTCGTCGGCGTACTGCCGACCTGGAGCCCGATATACGGGCCAGACCAATCCTGAGCAAAGGCGACGCCCGTCGTCATTGCGACGAGAGCAGCGGTTGCGAGAGACCATCGAAACACGAAAGACTCCTTTTCTTGAAGAAATGCCCTTTCGCGGTTCGTCCGGCAAGCTGCCGCTCCTTCACTTCCACGCGCAGGCAGGGGAGGAGCGGCTGCACGGCGAGGCTTCTTCCTTGGGATGAAGAGGCGTGCGCAGCGGTATGCGGAGCTTGCGACAAAGCGAAAGCAGGCCGAAACGCCCGCCGGAGCCGAGGCGGTAGAACGGCAGCACGCGCGCGGTAAGAGAACGGCACGCGAGCGCGTCGAGATGCTCGTCGATCCGGGCTCGTTCACCGAGCTCGACCGGTTCGTCGTCCATCGCACCAGTGCGTTCGGTCTCGACGAAAAGGAGTTTCTCGGCGACGGCGTCGTGACCGGCCACGCGACGATCGCGGGCCGCCGCATCTTCCTCTTCTCGCAGGACTTCACCGTCCTCGGCGGCTCGCTCGGAGAAGCATTCGCCGAGAAGATCTGTAAAGTCATGGACCTTGCCGTGCGCAGCGGCGCACCGATGATTGGAATCAACGACTCCGGCGGCGCGCGAATTCAAGAAGGCGTCGTTTCGCTCGGAGGCTACGCGGAGATCTTCTGGCGCAACGTCCAGGCGAGCGGCGTGATCCCACAGATCAGCCTCGTCGCCGGGCCGTGCGCAGGGGGCGCGGTCTACTCGCCGGCGATCACCGACTTCATCATCATGACCGAAGCCATCTCACAGATGTTCATCACTGGACCGGACGTCATCAAGACGGTGACGGGCGAGGACGTCAGCTTCGAGCAGCTCGGCGGCGCGACGACCCACGCGACGAAGAGTGGCGTCGCGCATCTCGTCGCAGCCGATGAAGCCGATCTCATGCACCAGGCCAGGCTCTTGCTCTCCTTTCTCCCGCAAAACAACCTCGACGATCCGCCAGTCTACGCCGCCGACGACGACCCGGACCGCGAGGCGCCGGAGCTCGACGAGCTCGTTCCCGACGCGCCGAACAAGCCGTATGACATCCATCGTGCGATCTCGGCGGTGCTCGACGACGGTAACTTCTTCGAAATCGCCCCGCTCTACGCACAGAACATCGTGTGCGGCTTCGGCCGCATCGAGGGACGCAGCGTCGGCGTGGTGGCCAATCAGCCGGACGTGCTCGCAGGCGTGCTCGACATCGCCTCGTCGATCAAAGCGGCGCGCTTCGTGCGATTCTGCGACGCCTTCAACATTCCGCTGCTGACGTTCGTGGACGTACCGGGGTTTCTGCCAGGGGCGGATCAAGAGTACGACGGCATTATCCTTCACGGCGCGAAGCTCTTGTACGCGTTTGCCGAGGCGACGGTGCCGAAGGTTACCGTCATCACGCGCAAAGCGTACGGGGGCGCCTACGACGTCATGGCGAGCAAACACATCAGGGCAGACGTGAACCTCGCTTGGCCGACCGCCGAGATCGCCGTCATGGGCGCCGAGGGCGCGGTCAGGACCATCTTTCGGCGCGAGATCGCAGCCGCAAAGGACTCGCAGGCGAAAACGCGGGAACTCATCGACGAGTACACGGAGCGCTTCGCAAATCCGTATATTGCCGCGCAGCGAGGCTATGTCGACGATGTCATCGAGGCGCGGCGGACGCGGCCGCTCGTCGCGCGCGCATTGCGCATGCTCGAGAACAAACGCGTGGAACGGCCGAAGCGCAAGCACGGAAACATTCCTCTCTAGGAGCACTGACCATGACCCTCAGCAGAAAGCAACTTCTCGCCGCCGGCGCCGGCGTCGCGCTCGCCCCCGTGGTGGCGGGGTGCGCCGCCGCACCACGCGCGCGTGCGGCCGGCGACCCGCACTTTCAATTCGACGAAGAGCGCTTTGCGGCGATCCTTGCGAAACCGGCGCAGCATCGGCAGGCGTTCGCCTCGACGGCGCTCGCCAAAGCCACCGTCCTCAACGAGATGGTCGCTTCGATGTACGCGTACGAGATCACGCTCGCGCAGGGCGCAGGAGCGCTCCATGCGGTTGCCGTTTTCTATCACGGCGCGTCGATCGCGCTCGCCGCGAGCGATCGCGTCTGGAACGAGCTGTTGATCCCGGCGCTGCCGCATTTGCCATCATCGTGGAGAGCCGAATTCGACGAGGCGGGCGCTCGGGCGGGGCGCGGCAATCCGTACTTGCACCGCCGCCGGTCGATGGCGATCCAGGACGATGCTTCGATCGAAGCACTGGCATCGCGCGGATGTACGTTCTTCGTCTGCAACAACGCGCTCTCGGGCACGGCCGATACCATTGCAGGAGGGTTGCATCTGCGGCCGGCTGACGTCTACGGGCGCCTTCTGCACGGTCTCGTTCCAGCAGCGTTGGCGGTGCCCGCCGGCGTCATGGCGATCAACGCCTGCCAAGAGGCGCACTTCACGTATTTGCAGGCCTCGCTGTGAGCCTGCTGCAAGGAAAGCGCGCGCTCGTCACCGGTGTCGCGAACCGCTGGTCGATTGCGACCGGCGTCGCGCGAGCGCTGCACGAGCACGGAGCGCAGCTCGCGCTCACCTATCAGGGCGAGCGCGTGCGCGACGAAGTCGAAAAACTCGCATCCGAGCTCGGCGCCGCACCGACCTTCCCGTGCGACGTCGCGAGCGACGAATCGCTGCAAGGCCTCGCCGCGTCTCTCGGTACCATCGACGTGCTCGTTCACTGCATCGCCTATGCGAACAAAGAAGATCTCGCCGGCAAGGTGTACGATACCTCGCGGGCGGGGTACGCGCTCGCGCTCGACGTCTCGGCATATTCGTTGATCGCGCTCGTTTCGGCGCTGCGCTCCCGGCTCGCTGACGGCGCGAGCATCATGGCGCTCACCTATCTCGGCGCAACGAGCATCGTTCCGAACTACAACCTGATGGGCGTCGCGAAAGCGGCACTCGAGGCGGAGGTGCGCTATCTGGCCTACGATCTCGGCGAGCGCGGCATTCGCGTGAACGGGATCTCCGCGGGACCGATCAAGACCGCGAGCATGCGGCAAGTCGGAGGCGCGACCAAGATGCTCGACGTGGTCCCGAAGATCGCGCCGCTGCACCGTAACGTAACCGCCGAAGACGTCGGGAAGACCGCGGTGTACTTGGCGTCAGATCTTTCCAGCGCGGTCACGGCCGACGTGCACTTCGTCGACGCGGGATTCCATGCGATGGGGATGTACCCGCCGGAGTGATGCCCCCTGAAGCGCTGGTCTTCGAAGGTCCGCAGCCCAGCCGGGAGGAGGCAGTAGCAATTGCTGTTGCCATCGGCGCGCTCATTGCGCCTGGACGGGATGGGCGCTCCGGAGCCGAGCGTAAGCATGTTCAGCGAGGCGCAGGAGCGTCCGTCCCGTCAAGGTACGGTGAGAGTGCGTGGCGCCGGGCGATGCTCGACAGCATCCTCGACTGCCACCGAGTTCCGTGTTTCGACGAATTCTGATCGCGAATCGCGGCGAGATCGCGGTTCGCGTCATTCGGACGGCCCGAGAGATGGGCATCGCCTGCGTTGCGGTCTATTCGGAGGCCGATCGGGACGCGATGCACGTGCGCATGGCAGACGAATCTTACCTGCTGGGACCGGCCATCCCGGAGCAGAGCTATCTCGACGTCGACCGGCTCATCGAAGTAGCGCGGCGCGCATGCGCGGACGCCGTCCATCCCGGGTACGGATTCCTCGCGGAGAATGCCCACTTCGCGCGCCGCGTCGTTGCCGAAGGTTTGACGTGGATCGGTCCGCATCCCGATGCGATCGACGCAATGGGCGACAAACTGCTCGCGCGCCGCGCGATGGAAACCGCCGGCGTTCCCTTCGTGCCGGGGGGCGTCCAGCCGCTCGCCGATGCTGCCGCGGCACGAGGGGCCGCCGAGCGCTACGGATTGCCGCTGGCACTCAAGGCTTCGGGCGGCGGCGGCGGCAAAGGGTTGAAGGTCGCGCGAACGCTCGACGACATCGACGCAGCGTTCTCCACGGCAACGCGCGAGGCGCAGGCGTACTTCAAGAATCCGACGGTATATGCCGAGCGCTACCTCGAGAACCCCAAGCACGTGGAGCTGCAAATCCTCGCCGATAAGCACGGCACGACGCTCCACGTGGGAGAGCGCGACTGCTCCTTGCAACGCCGCCACCAGAAACTCTGGGAAGAGGCGCCGGCCGACGTCTGCGAGAGCGTGCGCTCCGGCATCCGCGATGCCGGGCTTCGCGCGGCCCGCGCGATCGCGTATGACTCGGTCGGAACGATTGAGTTTCTCGTCGACGGTGACGCGTTCTATTTTCTCGAGATGAACACGCGCATTCAGGTCGAGCACACGGTAACCGAGATGATCAGCGGGCTCGATCTCGTTCGCGAGCAGATTCGCGTCGCCGCGGGCGAGCCGCTCGGATACGCTCAGGATGCCGTCCGTTTCTTCGGCTGGGCAATCGAGGGGCGCGTCAATGCCGAGGACCCATATGAGGACTTTCGCCCGGCTCCGGGCACGATTCTCGTCTATCGCGAGCCCGGTGGGCCCGGCGTCCGCGTCGACTCCGCAGCCTTCGCCGGCTTGCGCATCACGCCGGAGTACGATTCGCTGATCGCGAAACTCGTCGTGTGGGCGCCGTCGCGCAGCGAAGCGATCGCGCGCCTGAGGCGCGCTATCGGCGAATATCGGATAGAAGGGGTCCCGACGACGCTACCGATCCTGCGCGCACTCTGCGAACACGAGACCGTGCGCGACGCAACCTACGGCACGGCAACGCTCGAGGCATTCGCCCAGACGCTTCGCTCGCAGCGCGCAGCCGCGCCATACGGCGAGACCGCGACCCCCACGTTTGCGATGCCCGCGAGCGTTCACGAGGAGGACGGCACGATTGCCGTGGAAGTCGACGACAAGCTCTACCGCGTGCGTCTTCCGTCTCTCGGGCGGCCCGCGGGCCTACCGAAGGCGCCGCGTGTGGATACGAGCACGAGCACCGCGAAGGCTGCGACCGGCAACGAAATTCGCTCGCCTATGCACGGCGTCGTCGTCGAGATCTCCGTGTCGCAAGGAGAGCACGTCGCAGTAGGGCAGGTCGTCGCAGTGATCGAGGCGATGAAAATGATGAACGAGATACGCGCGCCTCGCGCGGGAACCGTGAAGGCGGCACATGCCGCCCCCGGCGCGACGGTCGACTCGAACGCGCCTCTGCTGACGATCGAGTGAGCTACCGGATAAGCACGATGCGATCGGCGACGAAGGCTGGCGCAGTCCAGTTCCTGCGCACCCAGTAGCCGTCGATGGCGACGCGCATTCCCGCGACGAGCGTCAGACCCGTCGGTAGAATCACCGTCCCATCGTGCAGATGCACGGAAATCCGATTGCCGCGAGCGTCGAGCACGAGAAAGTAGGGAACCGAGTACGAGACGACGCCGCGAAGATGAAAACCAGTTACCGGCGGCGCGACCTGCGGTCCTCGATGCGGCCCCGGAGCCGGCGGCGGTTGCTGCTGCCCGCCGACGTCGGGTGGAGCGGGCGGATACTGTTGCGCGAGCGCCGGAGATCCGACGGCGAGTACCGCGAGAAGCGCGACGGGCACGAACTTCGAGATCATCGAGGAGTCTTCGGCGAGGCCTTCGCACAGCCTCGCGGAACCAACCGGCCATGGCCGACATGCCCGAGCCGCGCCGAGTGCGGGAGAGCAACGGATCCGGCATCCCTCTGCATGCCGTCTACGATGCAGTCGACGAACCGCGCGACCTGGGCGAGCCCGGCGAGTTTCCGTTCGCGCGCGGCATCTATCCGACGATGTACCGGGGTCGCCTGTGGACGATGCGCCAGTACGCGGGTTTCGCAACTGCGGCTGAGTCGAACGCGCGCTATCGCTACCTGCTCGAGCGCGGACAGACCGGGCTCTCGGTTGCCTTCGACCTTCCGACACAGCTCGGCTACGACTCCGATGCACCGCAGGCGCGCGGAGAAGTCGGAAAGGTGGGCGTCGCCATCGACTCGATCGCCGACATGGAGACGCTGCTCGACGGCATTCCCTTGGATCGCGTCACGGTCTCGATGACCATCAACGCCCCGGCGACGATTCTGCTGGCACTGCTTCTCGCCGTCGCGCGGCGCCGCGGCACCCCCTATCGCGCGCTCGGCGGAACGATCCAGAACGACGTCCTCAAAGAATACGTCGCGCGCGGAACGTATATCTATCCTCCGGTGCCGTCGCTTCGTCTCGTGACGGACGCGATGAGTTATTGCGCGCGCGAAGTACCGCAATGGAACCCGATATCGATCTCGGGATATCACATCCGCGAGGCCGGCTCGACGGCGGTCGAAGAGATCGCTTTCACGCTCTCCAACGGCAAGGCGTACCTGCATGCGGCGCGCGAGGCGGGCATCGCGCTCGAATCGGTCGCTCCCCGCATCTCCTTTTTCTGGAACGCGCACAACGACTTCTTCGAGGAAGTCGCAAAGTTCCGCGCAGCGCGGTATCTCTGGGCCTACATCGTCCGCAACGAGTTCGGCTGCGCGGACGCTGCATCGCAGCGCCTGCGCTTCCACGCGCAGACGGGCGGATCGACGCTCACGGCGCAGGAACCCGACAACAACGTCGTGCGGGTAGCGCTCCAGGCGCTCGCCGCGGTTCTGGGCGGCACGCAATCGCTGCATACCAACGGGAAAGACGAGGCCTTCGCGCTCCCGACACAGGAGAGTGCGAAGGTGGCGCTCAGAACGCAGCAGATCATCGCCTACGAGAGCGGCGTCACCGACGTCGTCGACCCGCTGGCTGGCTCCTACTACGTCGAATCGCTCACCAGCGCATTGATCGAGAAAGCGCGGGCCCTCGTCGCTGAGGTCGACGCTCTCGGCGGCGCGGTCGCCGCGATCGAGAGCGGCTGGATGCAGCGCCGCATCGCCGATTCCGCCTACGCCGCGCAGCAGGCGATCGAGCGCGGTGACGCGAGCGTCGTTGGCGTGAACCTCTTTGCCGAAGACGCGTCGTCGCCGCCTCCGCCCCTGCAACGCATCGACGAACGCATCGAACGAGAGCAGATCGAGCGTTTGCGCGCCTTCCGGGCATCGCGCGACGCGACGCAGGTTCGAGCACGCCTCGAAGCGCTGCGGCGCGCCGCAGGCGTACGCGAAAACCTCATGCCGCACTTCGTGGAGGCAGTGGATGCGGGCGCGACGCTCGGCGAGATCAGCAACGAGCTGCGTGACGTGTTCGGCACGTATCGCTCCAACGAGGGTTTCGGGTGACGGGCTCGTGGCCGATCGACCATATCGCAATCGTAGCGGACGACCTCGACGCAACGATCGCGCTCTACACCAAGCGCCTCGGCTTTCGGCAGCTCTACCGGGAGATCGTCGCTGACCAAGGCGTCGAAGCTGCGGGCTTGCAAGCCGGTGAGTCGGTCATCGAGTTACTGCGCGCGCTCGACGAACACTCGGCCATTGCGCGCTACCGCGGCGACGCGCCGACAAAACTGCACCACGTCGCCTACCGCGTCGAGAACCTCGAAAACACGCTCGCCGAACTGAAAGCGAACGGCATTCGCCTCATCGACGAATCGCCGAGGCGCGGCGCTCAAGGAAAGCGCATCGCCTTCCTCCACCCAGCATCGACGGCCGGCGTGTTGATCGAGCTCTGCGAGCTCGAATGAGTTCCTCAGCGAATCGAGCGAACGGTGCGCCGCACGAACACGGGCTGGAACGCAAAGCGCTCCATCATCGCTTTGGTGGGAACGCGTACGCGATCCGCCAGCCGCAACATCTGCAAGACCTTGATATGCCACCAGGTCATGTCGATCTCGAACCACGCAAGCCCATGGCGCGCGGAGAACGGGAACGCATGATGGTTGTTGTGCCAGCCTTCCCCGAACGAGACCAAGGCGACCCACCAGGAGTTCGTCGACCGGTCATCGGTCTTGTAGGTCCGATAGCCTGCCCAGTGCGACGCGCTGTTCACGAACCACGTCGTGTGATACGTGTACACCAGGCGTACGAAGACGCCCCAGAATACCCACGACCATCCCCCGATCGCGAGCAACACGAGCGCGAGGGCCACTTGCAGCGGAACCGACAGGTACGAAAGCGCTCGGTAGTATGGATCGGCGACCAAATCGGGACAATGGCGCGCGCGCTCCTCTTTCGACGGAACGTAACGGTTCTTCACGATGAGCCACTTGATATGCGCCCACGTGAACCCGCGACGCGTCGTATGCGGATCGCCCGCGTGATCGGAGTGGGCGTGATGGACGCGATGCGTCGCCACCCACTCGATGGGCGCTCCTTGCATCGCGAGCGTCCCGACGGTCGCGACGATATGTTCCAGAGGCCATCGCAAGCGTAAGCTGCGATGGGTGAGCGTTCGATGGTAGCCGAGCGTCACGCCGATCGCTCCGGTCACATACGCGAGGACGGCGGCGGCGGCGACCGCCTGCCACGAGAAGAATGCCGGAATGACGGCCAGGAGCGCGCAGACGTGAATTGCCGCAAGCGCTACGCCGTTCGTCCAGTTGGGCCTGCGAGCCCAGAGGCGTCGCTTTGCAAGTTGCATGGAGATTTATGGTCTATTCCCCGAAAGAAGCGGAAATCATCTCCCCGCGACGTCGGGAGCGAGGCCAACCTCGATTTTCGTCTCGAAGGTACGGTCCCACGGCAGCGTGATGCGCATGGCCGCTATATGATATCCGGGATATAATTGCGTTAAGATTCCTTGCGCGTCATTCCAGAGCAAGGTCCGATTCTCTTGGGCGACGGCTGCAGCGCTCGGCGGCAAGAGCAGCATACGGTCGATATTCTGCGCTTTGAGCTGCGCGTTCAATAGAGGCCGCACCTCGACGTGATAGGCGTAATCGTCGGTAAACCGCATGAAGGTGAACTCCTTGTGCGCCAAGGCATCGTACCTTCCCGAGCGCCGGCCGACGCCTGCGGCGACCGCCTCGGCAAGCGCCGTTCCTACCGTATTGGCATTGGTGTTCCAAGAGGCATACGCGTCGAGCCGCCTGGCGACGCCATCGGCGAGAATACGCCGGGCGAAGGCGCCCTGATCGGCATATCCAGGGTTCCCTCCGCCCTCCAGAAACGTGATGTCTGCGAGTGCGACGGAACGCCCTGCCGTTTCGTCGGCACGCATCGCGCTCACGAAAGCATCGTCCTGCACCGCCGAGGTCGCGGGAACGCGCACGTAAAGCACGATCTCGGGGTTTACGTCGGTCTCGACGGCTCCGCAAAGCGCGATGAGCCGTGCGATCGCCACGGAAACGGGAGCATACTCGAGCGGGTCCTGAGCGAGCGCTCCTCCGGGCGTGGAGTAACGCACCGCAACACGCGGCTGCCAGTGGACGCTGCGCGCCAGGGCGTGCGCGACGAGGGCCATTCCCAGCTCGTCGGCGCCGGGCTCGATCGCGACCCGCTGCGCAGCGTTGTCGGAGGCGATGTCGCCTTCAAGCGCTACACGATCCGGGACGTCGATGCCGATCGGTCCGGCATCGTCCTGACCGAGCACGAGCAGATCGAGCGCCGAAGAAGGCGCAGCAGCCTTCGCCACCCACAATCGGTCAACGGCGAGATCGCGCGCGCGATCCGCCACGTACTCGTCGAATGCAGAGCCGGCTAGCGCGCGGAGCTGCTCGGCACGCGCCTGCTCGTCGGGCAAGAGCGGATCGTGGAGCTTGGCGTACTTCCACAAGTACTGCCACGTCGCACCCGATGCAAAATACGGCTGCCCGGGCCCGATTGCCGGTATTCCCGTCGGCGCGAGCCGCATGATGGTGCCGAAGGCGGCAAACCACGCTTTGGGCCGGCGATCGCGCAGCCGTATGACGTCGCGCACGCGATAGTAGGCGTCGTCGTAGGTCGTGCCGGGAACCCGCGATGCGAGAAGCCCTCCGTAGACGAGCATGTCGGTAGAGAGCACGTACGCGCTCGCGTTGCGCGGCGCGCGCGCGTTCAGCCAAGCGACGATTGCGTCCGGGGAGCCTGGCTCCAGGTAATGGCCGAGCAGCCCATGCGGCGGCGTGACGACGCTGCGCCCGGCGATGCGCCCAAGCAACACCGGAAGCTGCAGCGTCACCGGCCGGTCGTCCATCGAGACGAAGACGATCGGGCCGCCCGGCCTCGCAGCGGCCGGCCCAGCCGAGAGCGCAAGCGCGGCCATCAACGCGAGCGCGAACTTCACAACGCCTCGCGCAGCCGGCCGCGTGCGCGCTCGAGCGTGCGACGCGCCGTCGCGGCATCGACGCCGTGACGCGCCATCACGACGGCAACTTTGACGCTCCCGTCACACGCGGCGAGGAGCGTCGCGGCGCGCGCCTCGTCGACGCCGGCGATACGGCAGACGAGCCGTCGCGCGCGCTCCGAGAGCTTGCGGTTGGAGGCGACGACGTCGACCATGAGATTCTCGTACACTCTGCCGAGCAGGACCATCGCGGCGGTGGAGATCGCGTTCAGCACGACCTTCTGCGCCGTCCCCGCACGCATCCGCGTCGAGCCGGCGACCGGCTCGGCTCCCGTGTGGAGCACGATTGCGCGCTGCGCGGCGGCAGCAAGCGCGGACCGGTCGGTGTTGACGATTGCAACCGTGAATGCGCCGCGCGCACCCGCGGCCGTCACCGCTGCGATCACGAAGGACGCACCGCCGGCGGCAGAGAGCCCGATCACCACATCGCCCGCATCGACGTCGCGCACAGCCTCCTCGCCTGCCCGCGCATCGTCTTCCGCGCCCTCGACCGCCCGCACGAGTGCGCCCGCTCCACCGGCGAGGTGCGCTCGGACGAGCCCGGGCTCAACCCCGAACGTCGACGGCATCTCCGCAGCATCGAGCATCGCTAGCCTTCCGCTCGTTCCGGCCCCGACGTAGTGCAGCCGACCGCCGTCCTCCAAACGGCGAACGATCTCGTCGACGACGCTTGCAATTTCGTACCGCCGCGCGAAGACCGCCTCGACGGCACCGCGTTGCGCTTCAATCAAGAGCGTGACGAGCGCGTCGGAGGAGAGAGCGTCGAGATCGGTACTCCGCTCGTCGACGGCCTCCGTCTCGGGAAGGTCGTCGCTTAGCACTCTGCCTCGACGCGCGCGAGCAGCGCGCTCAGCTCGTACGGAGCGATGGAACCGAGCGCGACCGGCGTACGCGCTCCCGTCGCGCGAGGAACGTTCGCGCAACGCCCACGTAGCGTTTCGTAGCCGAGCACGGCGAACGCGACGGCTTCCTTTGCATCCGGCGAGATGCCCATCGCATCCGAGCGTTCGACGCGCGAGCCGGAAAGCCGCGCCGCAAGGCGCGCCAGCAACGCCGGATTGTTCGCGCCCCCGCCCGAGACGATCACGCGCGCGCGCGGCGGCGCGTACGCCGCTATGTCGTGGGCAACGGTCGTCGCGGTGAGCTCCGTGAGGGTAGCGGCCGCGTCCTCGGTCGAGAGGTGCTCGAGCGCGCGATGCGCCGCGAGAAAGTGCTCCCCGAAGCGCTCGCGCCCCGTGCTCTTCGGTGGCGGTAGAGCGAAGTACGGATCCGCCAGCATCGCCGTGAGCGTGCCTTCGTCGACGCGTCCGCGCGCTGCGAGTGCGCCGTCTTCGTCGAAGCGCTCGGTGCCATGCGTGCGCGCTCGCACGAGCGCGTCGACCAGCATGTTGCCGGGGCCCGTATCGAATGCAACGATCTCCTCGCTTCCCTTCGGCAGGACCGTGATGTTCGCAATGCCGCCGACATTCAACGCCACGCGATCTTCGTTCTCACTCTGGAAGAGGAGCGCGTCGACATACGGGACGAGCGGGGCGCCATGACCGCCCGCGGCGCAGTCCGCGCTGCGAAAATCGTAGCAAACACTCGCACGGACAGCTTCGCGGATTGCAAAGGCGTCGCCGAGCTGCAGCGTGATCCCGCGGGCGCCGTCGTGAAAGACCGTCTGCCCGTGTGAGGCCACGTAGTCGGCGCGCTCCCCGTTCAAAACCGCGTACGCCGCCCGCCCGAAGGCCTCGCCGAGGCGATGGTGGAGCTCGGCGGCCTCGGCAAAGCTTCCGCGGTTCGGCGGAAGCGCGCGCACGAGCGCGGTGAAGAGATCGTCGTCGAACGCATGGGTCGCGAATCGCATGACTTCAATTGTGTAGCGCGCGCCAAGCGGGTGAATCCGCACGAGAGCCGTGTCGATGCCGTCGAGCGACGTGCCGCTCATCACTCCAACGGCGATCACGACAGCTCCGACGCTGCGGTTTCGCAGAAGGCGGCACGGAGATCGCGGGTATCGTTGCGGCCGAAGTAGACGCCGTTCGTCAGCAAGACGCATTGGAGATCGCGCTGCGGGTCCGCCCACACGCACGTGCCGACGAAGCCCGTGTGGCCGAAGCTCCCCGGCGAGAAGAGCCGTCCGCAGGAGTTCTCGTCGGTCGTCTTGAGAGCCCAGCCGAGGCCGCGCCGCAACACGGGATCCCATGCTTGCTCGCACGTTGCCTGCGCTACCATCGAAGGCGGCAGCAGGCTGCTGGAACGGCCACGAAGCGGGCCGAGATAGGCTTCCGCCAGCCACGCGACGTCCGCCGCGCTTGCAAAGAGACCGGCGTGTCCGGCCACGCCGCCCATGAGATATGCCTTCTCGTCGTGGACGTAGCCCTGAACGCGTCCGCGCCAGCCGTCGTCTTCAGTCGCGGGTATCGACCCACGCTCGCCTGCGCCCGGGCGGAAGGCCAGGTTCGGCCGCGCGAACGCGTGCGCGACGACCGACGCGAGCGAGCGTCGGTGGAGGCGTTCGAGCAGCATCCCAACAGCGATGAATCCGAGGTCGCTGTAGATCACCCGCTCGCCGGGCCGCGCCGAGAGCGGCTCGCGAATCGTGAACTCTTCGACGTTGTGGTCGAGCAGGAGGCGGTAATCCGCGCCGGAGTTCATGCCGGAGTCGTGTGCCAGCAGCATGCGCAGCGTGATCGCGGCATGCGGCGTTCCGCGCCACTCGGGAAAGAGGTCCTGGAGACTTGCGTCGAGAGCGATGCGCTCGTCGGAGACGGCGCGAAGCGCCAAGGTCGCCGTGAAAAGCTTCGTCAGCGACGCAAGGTCGAAGCGCGTGTCGGCAAAAACCGGCCGCGCTTGCGCGTCCGTTCGCGTAACGCCGTACGCGCGCTCGAAGCGCAGCCGCCCGGCATGCTCGATTCGCGCCACGGCCGCCGTGAACGCGGTGCCGCACGCCTCGCGCAGCAGCGCGTCGACCCCAGCGAACGCCCGGCTCATATCGGCAGCGGCGGCTGCAGCTGCGAGCGCAGTCTTTCGAGCCGTCCCGCCGCCTCTTGCAGGCGCTCGAGCGCGAGATCGCCGTCTTTCACCGCGCGCACGACCCGCTGCGCGATGGTAACGGCGAGCGTCGGATCGTGGCTCACCGTGACCGCGTCGGCCCCGGCACGCAGCGCGCGCCACGCTCCCTCGGCGCTTCCGTACTCGTTCGCGATGGCTGCCATCTGCAGGCAGTCGGTGAAGCAAACGCCGTCGAACCCGAACTCCTCGCGCAGCAAGGTCGTGAGGATGCGCGACGAGAGCGTCGCCGGATACTCGGAATCGAGCGCGGCAACGACGACGTGAGCCGTCATCATCGCCCGAGCGCTCGACGCGACCGCTGCGAACGGAACGAGATCGCGCGACCGCAGCGTGCTCTCGTCGAGTGCGATGACGGGCAAGCCAGTATGTGAATCGATCGCCGTCGCTCCGTGCCCGGGGAAGTGCTTGTACGTTGCCACGACTCCGCCGCTCTCGAGTCCGCGGGCGAATGCGCGCGCCGATTCGGTGACGACGTGCGGATCCGAGCCGAACGAACGATCTCCGATGACGGTATTCCTCGGATCGACCGCAAGATCCAAGACGGGCGCGAAGTCGAGATTGCACCCCGCACGGCGAAGGTCGTCGGCGCAGCGGGCGCCGATTCGCTCAGCCCGCGCCGCATCGCCACCGATCTCCGCGGCCGAAGGCATCGGCGCGACGCCTTCGCGCAAGCGCATGACGCGACCGCCCTCTTGATCGATCGCCAGAATCGGCGCGAGATCGTACCGGGCGCGCAACCGGTCGGTCAACGTTCGAAGCGCACGGAGCGACTCGGTGTTACGATCGAAGAAAATGAAGCCGCCGAACGGGTAGGCGCTCCAGCGCGCGTCGCACGCGTCCTCTTCACGCACGCCCGTCACGACGACCGACGCAGCAAGGTCCGATAACGAGGCGCTCACGGAATCGCCGCTCCGCTCGTCGCATCGAATCGCCGTACGTGATCTGCCGGAAAGTGCAGCGCAACCACGTCTCCGCGCGCATAGGTACGCTCGACCGGAACGCGAGCAGAGACGAGGCCGCGATTCGTTCGCACGTGCACGTACGCATCGGCACCGACGGATTCCCAGCGCTCGACCGGGCCGCGTAGCGATCCGTCCGCCACGACGCACACGCGCTCGGGACGAATTCCCACGATCCATGAGCCGTCGCGCAAGACGTTCATCGGCGGAACGCCCACAGCGGATGCCGCTCGCAGCGTTGCCGGCGCATCGTAAACGCGTTGCGGCGGACCGCAGTCCTCGAGATGCCCGTCGACCAAAACCGCCAGCACGTCGGCGATCATCATCGCCTCGGCGTGGTCGTGCGTCACGTAGACCACGGGGCCGCCGAAGCGACCGCGCAGATCGCGCATCGCGTCGCGAACGCGCCCCCGCAGCGCTGGGTCGAGATGTGCCAGCGGCTCATCCAGCAAGAGCGCGAGCGGATCGGAAAGAAGCGCGCGTGCGAGCGAGACGCGTTGCCGCTCGCCGCCGGAGAGTTCCCGCGGCTTTCGTTCCAGGTGGACCTCGACGTGCAGAGCGACCGCAATCTGCTCGACGCGCGAGGGGGGAGCACCGCGACGCAAGGCAAACGCAAGATTCTTGCGCACGCTCATCGTTGGAAAGAGCGCGTCGTCTTGAAACACCAACGCGATGCGCCGCAGCCGGGCGGGGAGAGCATCCAGCGCACTGCCGTCGAGTACGACCTCGCCGCGCTGTGCCGCGAGCAAACCGGCAACCACGCGAAGCAGCGTGCTCTTCCCGGCTCCCGAAGGTCCCACGACCGCCAGGGTCGATCCCGCGGCGACGGAGAGGCTCACACCGTCGAGTGCGGCGCGCCGCACGCGCGGCGCGCGCGCGTATGCGAATGCGAGATCCGCAACGTATAGGCCGGGCTCGCAGGGATTAGCGAATGGTGATGATCTGTGCCACGATTCGGCCTTGGATGACGCTCGCGTCGATTTCAACGTAGCGTCCCGGCCGAATGTCTGCAATCGTCGCGTAGCCGCCGGGCGTGTCGATGTCCGTGCTCGGCGTGACCACGACAGTCCGGACTCCCTCGCCGGTCCGAACGACGATGATCGCGTTCGTATAGTCTACGCTGACGATCCGTCCTGAGACGTGCGCCTCGTGCGGACTCCGGTCGCTGCGAGCGACCGCGGGCAGGAGCGCAACGACCGCTGCGAGCAGGCAGGCGGCAAAGATACGGCGGGTCATGATCCAATTCGCGTAACGTAGCAGAGCAAGCATTCGTTTCACGTGCCATCCGGAGAACCTTCCAGCTCGAACGCGTACTCCCGCCGCGCGACGGCCGCATCCGAACCTCCCGCGCGAACGTGCTCGACCAGCGTGCGCAGGCGTCGCACGGAAGCGTCATCTGCGCGTCTTCCGGCGAGGACGAGGCGCAGCGCGAGCACCGCGAGCTGGGGCGTGCGTGGCCCGAGCACGCGCATCCCCTCATAAAACGGGCGCGCGGCGTCGTTCGGCGGCGGATGCGCCAGCAGAGACTTGACGAGCCCGGGCAGAGAGCCGTCAGGGTCGAGGAGCTGCGCGTCGATCAGCGCGGCGGCCTTACCGCCGGGCAGTAACGATGACACGGAAACCCGTCGGCTCGACCGCGTACAGGTCGGTTGGAATCTCGGCGCCTGCACCGCTGTACGTTACGCCGCGGCCCAGGAGGGTGAACTTTCCGGAGACGGCGTTCGTGAGATTGGTGCCGGCGACGCTTACGTCGATCGCACCCACGGCGCGTCCGAAGGCAGCGTTGACGATGCCGAACGGTGCGGCGTTCAGCTCGTTGTTGCGCCCGCGATAGATCCCGTTCAGCGCGGCGTGCCAAGCCCCGCGTCGCCAGGTGGCATCGAACGACGCTTGCTGCTGAGGAATATCGAGAAACTGCTCGCCGTTGACGAGGCTTCCGCCCGACGTCGGATTCGAAACGGTCGGAGGCAAATTCTCCGGATATGCGACGTTCACGCCGTACGACAACCGCGCGGTGAAGTCGCCGAATCGGCGGGTCGCACGAATCTCCCATCCTTCATAGACGGCGTCTCCGACGTTGATCGGATACTCGACGCACGGCGGCGAGCCGCTCGAACACGCGCCCGACGTCGCCCGAGCCAGTGGATAGACGTTTTCGATCGGCTGGCGCAGGTTGGTCCGATAGACGGACGCGTCGAGCTGAGCGTCGGCGAGGCGCTTCGAGTACCCTAGCTCGTATTCGGTTGCGCGCTCCGGCTGTTCGTTCGGATTCCCTTGGCCGACGTACACCCCGTTGACATCGCGCGGAAGGGCCGCCAGCGGAAAGACGTACCGCTCGACGAGCAAGGGCGCCCGGAATCCCGTCCCGACCGACGCGTGAACCGCCGACGACGACCCGAGATCGTATGCGATGCCGAAGCGGCCGTCAAGGCTCGTTCCGAAGGTCGAGTAATCCGAAAGATACGCGCCGCCCTCGAGGTGGATGCGCTCCACCGGCGATATCTCGCCGCGCGCGAAGTAACTGTGCATCTCCTGCGTGAGCGTCGTCCCGATAAAATCACCGAAGAGCGACTCATGGCGAACGTAACCGCCGAACGCGACGACGTAATCGTCCCCGTCGCGCTCCCACGAGAGTCCGAGGTTTCCGCGACGGTCGGTGTGCGTCACGTCGTACGGCGAGATGCCCGAGCCCGTAAAGCTAAGGCTGTCGTCGTCGGCGCTTGCGTCGGCAACGACCGTTCCCGCACCGAGCGGAAAACGCGCGCGAAGATCGTACGCGCGCAGATCTTGGCCAAAAACGGCATTTCCCGGACCGACGAAGTACGCTCCCGGCCCCTGGGCGTTTGGGAAGACGGGTGCGTTCTCGCTCCCGCTCATGTCCCGCAGGTCGCCCAGCGTGAAGATGCGTAACGCCACGTCGGAGCGCTGCGACAGATTCTCGTCGAGGTTCAGCAGCGCCGAACGCTGGGTCGACGTCGATCCAAGATGCACGGCCTTCGGTCCGAGGCATCGCGAGCCGGGCGCGAGCGCCGCGTCGTAACCTCCCGCACAGAGCGTGACGCCCTGGTCGACATAGCCGTCCGCGTGCGTGTCGTCGAGGGCGAGCGCGTACCCGAGGCTTCCTTGCGTTCCCGTCGCGTTCGTCCAGACCTCGCTTCTGCCAAACGACCCGAGCGATGCGGAGAGCGCCGCATGCGCTTGAAGCGTCGGGCGCAGCGAGAAGAGGTTCACTGCTCCTCCGAAGGTGTTGCTTCCCTGGAGGTCGATCGGCCCGAGCCCTTCGCTGATCTCGATTCCGCTGAACGCCGATGCCGGAAGTTGCGAGACGTCGACGTCGCCCGTATTGCCGTCATTGAGGATCTGACCGTCGAGCATCACCAGCGTCTCCGACGGGTCGGGGCCGCGCAGCGCGATGGGGACCGGCGCCGTCGATGCGCCTCCGTCGGGGCGAGCAAACGTGACCGACGGAACGTCGGCCAATGCTTGGATCACGCGATCGAAGCCGAGCTGGTCGATCTGTGCGCGCCCGATCTCGATGTTCGGTACGAACTGGTGAACGTTCGTCAGCGCGCCGTTGACGCGAACGGTCCCGATCGTTCGTAGCGCGGGCGTGTCGGCTACGACGAGCCCGACGTCGATTCGCTGATCCCCGTCGACCGCGATCGGCCCCACCTCGACGCTACGAAAGCCCTGCGCGACGACGACGAGCGTAACCGGCCCGGGAGGTGTCTGAATCGAAAACGTGCCGGTCGCGCCGGTCCGAGCGTGCACCGTCGCGCGCCGCTCGAGGATGGTCACCGACGCGCCTGCGACCGAAGCGCCGGAGACGGCATGCACGTAGCCATGCAGCATACAGCACGTCGCGATCAGAAAGCCCACTCGCGGATACTACGCATAGAAGGGCACGGGCCCTGCGAGGCCGCTATGAGGTCAGCCGTTAGCGGCGTTGGTCTTGATCGAGGAGGTCGGAGAGCCGCCACGCGCATTCGGCGGTGAGATCGCGCAGATCGAGCAGCACCTCGAGCAAGAGCGCTTCGTGCGCGCGCTGCGTCGCCGCTTCTGCGTATGCGCTCTCGATTGCTTCGCGTGCGCGCGGCGACTGCCCGAAGCGTCTCATCACGGCTCTCGCGACTTTCGAAGGTCCAGCAAGAGAATGTCGTCGGACGAACAGCCGCAGTGATGCGCGATCCGGCGCAAAATGGTTGCGGACGGCACCATCCTTCCGCGTTCGTACTCGCTCCACGTGACGGGATGGATTCCGACGGCGGCAGACGCCTGCTTCTGCGTCTCGCCTCGCAGGACACGCCACTCCCGTAGAGTCCGTGCTTTGGCCATGAGTTCGAGCATACTATAGGGCTTTTGGCCATGTCTCGCAATTGCTTTGGCGAGATTCATTCCTGTAAGTTTGCCCTTTCACTAAAAGACCGGTGGAAAACTTAGCGAATCGACTATGATGCCTAAGAAGCGCGCCCGTCGCGGCGACACGTTTCCCAAAGAGCTCGGCGCGAATATCCGCCTCTGGCGCGAAGAGCGCCGCCTCACGCAGCGCGAGCTGAGCGCCGCGGCGCGGTACGATCTCGCGCAGCTCTCCTGCGTCGAAGGCGGGAAGGCGGTTCCGCGCGCGGATGCGCTTCGGCGCATCGCCGACGTTCTCGACGTCTCCCTCGATCGGTTGTGCGGGCGCCCGTCGTTCACGGCGGGTGAAGCGGAAACGGGATCACGTTCGGCCGATCGGTTGCTCTCCGTCGGAAACATCGCGATTGCGGAGGAACTACGTGATTTGCGCCAGCGCCTCGAACGGATGGAAGCGTGGCGCGTGAGCCGTACAGCACGGCCTCGAAGCAGCACATAGCAAAGGCAAGACGGTCGCATTCATCGTTGTACATACGCTCATCATGGCGCGCTGACGTGCCGACTGTATGGCACTACGATGGCGCGAGTTTTCGCTACTGCTCGGGCGTGAAGTTCAAGGCCAGCGAGTTGATGCAGTAGCGCGTGTTCCGCGGTCCCGGTCCGTCCTCGAAGACGTGGCCCAGATGTGAGTCGCAGCGCTTGCAACGCACTTCGATGCGATGCACTCCCAAACTGTCATCGTCGACGAGCCTGACGTTCTCCTGTTGTTCCGGATGCGTGAAACTCGGCCAGCCGCAATGCGATTCGAATTTCGCCTCCGACGAGAAGAGTGCGGCGCCGCACGCTCCGCATCGATACGCGCCCTCCGCATCGACGTCGAGCAGCGCCCCGGTGAACGGCCGCTCCGTACCGGCTCGACGCAGCACGCGATAGCGCTCTTCGCCGAGCTCGGTCCTCCATTGCTCTTCCGGCTTCACCACCGCAGGATTCGCATCTCCATGCTCCATCGTTGCCTCCTTCGCCATCGGCCCTGAAGGGCTTGTCGGGGAGAAGCCGGTATTGCGCCGCATGGCTCTCTCCCCCGAGCGCGTCACGGAGCTGAAACTGCGCGCCAACGACGTACGCCAAGGCATCATTCGCGCTCTGCTTTCCGCAGGGTCCGGTCATTCCGCCGGACCTCTCGACATGGCGGACGTCTTCGCGGCACTCTACTTTCACCTCTTGCGGCACGATCCGAAGAGCCCCGGCTGGCCCGAGCGCGACCGGCTGCTGCTCTCGTGCGGACACATCGTGCCCGTGCAGTACTCGGCCATGGCGTATGCGGGATACTTCCCCGTCGACGAGCTGCTAACGCTGCGCAAGTTCGGAACGCGTCTTCAGGGCCACCCAGAACGCGTCCGGTTACCGGGCACCGAGACGACCTCCGGACCACTGGGCGAAGGGCTCGCGCAAGGCGTCGGCATGGCGCTCGCCGCAAAGACCGACGGGAAGTCATGGCGCGTCTACGTCGTGACGTCCGACGCGGAGCATCAGTGTGGTCTCCACTGGGAAGCCATGCTTACCGGCGCCAAGTTCAAGCTCGACAACCTCATCAGCATCGTCGATCGCAACCTCATCCAGATCGACGGCAGCACGGAGGACGTCATGCCGCTCGAGCCGCTCGCCGACAAATACCGCGCCTTCAACTGGGAGGTCTTCGAGTGCGACGGCAACGATATCGTCGCCTTCATCGATACCGTGGAACGCGCTCAGCGAGTCACGGGCAAACCCTCGGTCGTCATCGCGCACACCGTGCCCGGCAAAGGCGTCTCGTACATGGAAGGCGATTATACGTGGCATGGCAAGCCGCCGAACAGCGCGCAAGCAGACGTCGCGCTGAACGAGTTGGAGGCGGAGCGGACGAGGATTTTAGCCCATGCGTAGTACGGCTTCGCAGAGCGACGCCGCGTCCATGCACCTCGTAGCGCGCCGCGACGCCGCCACCCTCGAGCAGGTGCCGACGCGCAACGGTTTCGGCGAAGGACTGATCGAATCCGGCAGCCGCAATCGCAACGTCGTCGGAATTTGCGCCGACCTCTCCGAATCGACGCGCATGGAGGGCTTCAAGAAAGCGCATCCGGATCAGTACTTCGAGATCGGCGTATCGGAGCAAATGCTCGTTGCGCTGGCGGGCGGCCTCGCGGCTTGCGGAAAGATCCCATGGATCGCGTCGTACGCGATGTTCAATCCTGGTCGATCGTGGGAGCAAGTGCGCACCATCATGGCGCTCAACGAGACGAACGTGAAGATCGCAGGCGCGCACGCCGGCGTCTCCGTGGGACCCGACGGCGCCACACACCAGGCGATCGAAGACATCGCGATCATGCGCGTGATCCCGCACATGCGCGTCGTCGTGCCGTGCGATTCGATTCAGACGAAGAAAGCGACGCTCGCGCTCTCCGAGACGTGGGGACCAGCGTATCTGCGTTTCGCACGCGAGAAATCTCCGATCATCTCGACCGAGGCGACGCCGTTCGAAATTGGAAAGGCGCAGATCTTTCGCAATGGATCCGATGCCGCGATCGTTGCGTGCGGAATCCTCGTCTACAACGCGCTCGTCGCGGCGGACGAGCTCGCCGAAGAGGACGGCATCGAGTGCCGCGTCCTCAACAACCACACCGTCAAACCGATGGACGACGCTGCGATCCTCGACGCCGCGCGCGCGTGCGGCGCGGTCGTCACCGTCGAGGAGCACCAAATCCACGGCGGGATGGGGTCCGCCGTCGCGGAGCTGCTCGCGAGCAAACTCCCGGTGCCCATCGAGTTCATCGGGGTGAACGACAGGTTCGGGCAATCCGGTGATCCCGCCGAGCTCATCGAGTACTATGGCATGGGCGCCGCCTCGATCAAAGAAGCGGTCCACCGAGCGGTGAAGCGCAAGCCGAGATAGTGCGCCGCCTTCGGTGAGCGCTGAGAAGGCCCGAGCGAGCCACCAGGCTAAGTCGGGCGCATGACGACTTCAATCGACCGTTCCGCAGTTCAGGCACAGCAAAACGTCTGGGAGATGGCGCAACAGCAGCTCGACGAGGTTGCGCAGCTCATCGGCCTTAGCGAGGGGATTCATCTGTTCCTTCGTCAGCCAAAGCGCGTGCTCGAGGTTTCCGTGCCGGTGCACATGGACGATAAGCGCATTCGCGTCTTTACCGGCTACCGCGTGCAGCACAACATGGCGCGCGGCCCCGCGAAGGGCGGCATTCGCTTCCATCCGGACGTGACGCTCGACGAGGTCAAGGCGCTCGCCATGTGGATGACGTGGAAATGCGCGCTCGTGAACATTCCCTTCGGCGGTGCCAAGGGAGGGGTGATCTGCGATCCCAAGGCGATGTCGATGCAGGAGCTCGAGCATCTGACTCGTCGTTTCACGACCGAGATATCGATCATCATCGGCCCCGAAAAAGATATCCCGGCTCCCGACGTCTATACGACGCCGCAGATCATGGCGTGGATCATGGACACGTACTCCATGCAAAAGGGCTACTCGATTCCCGGCGTCGTCACTGGGAAGCCGATCGCAATCGGCGGATCGCTCGGACGCGATAAAGCGACCGCTCGCGGCTGCCTCTATGTCGTCGACGAAGCGATGCAGGAGCGTAAACTGCCGATCGAGGGCGCGCGCGTCGCGATTCAGGGCTTCGGCAACGCCGGCATGCACGCGGCAACGCTCATGGGCGAGCGCGGATATCGGATCGTCGCCGTTTCCGACTCGCGCGGGGGCGTCGCGAATCCGAAAGGGCTCGACGTGCGCGGCCTTGTCGCGCACAAGACCGAGACGGGTTCCGTGGTGGGCTTCGGCGGCGGCGACGCGATATCGAACAAAGACGTGCTCGAATGCGATTGCGAGGTGCTCGTTCCGGCGGCGCTGGAAAAAGTCATCACGGCTCAGAACGCACCCAAGATTCGCGCGAAGATCGTCGCCGAAGCCGCAAACGGCCCCACGCTTCCGGAGGCCGACGCGATTCTTCACGATCGCGGCATCATGGTACTTCCCGACATTCTCGCAAACGCCGGCGGCGTTACCGTCTCGTACTTCGAATGGGTCCAGGATTTGCAAGAGAACTTCTGGGAAGAAGACGAGATCAACGCACGACTCAAGCAGAAGATGACGCGCGCCTTCCGTGAAACGCGCGAGCAGGCGGAGCGGCACGGCGTGGACATGCGCACCGGTGCCTATGCGGTCGCGGTCGAGCGCGTCGCGGAAGCGACAAGACTCCGAGGACTATATCCGTAAGCGTGTGAGTTTGCACTCGTAGAGCTTCGCCGCCGCGATGACGGCGAGGCGCGAGCCGAGATCCGGAAGCCGGCGCGCCAAGATGCCGGCTTCCTTATAGTACGTGCGCGCGCGCGCAATGACGTCGTCCGACGACAGCACGCCGGGAAGATAGTTGCGCCCGATCTCCCGATCCTTTCCGAGGTCGCGCAGAATATTCGTGAGCTGCAGCGCGATGCCCAAGCGCTCGGCACGATCGAGTGCGTCCGCGTCACCGGCCCCGAGAATCGCCATCGCGCACCGCCCGACCGTGCCGGCAACGGCTGCGCAGTATGCCTCGAGTGCATCGGGCGTATCGCAGACGACGCCGTCGACCTCCGCACGGCAGGCCGCAATGAGCCGAAGCGCATCCTTGATTTGGATGGGAAAGCTGGCGAACGCGTCGCGCACGGCGGGAAACCACGCATCGTCCGCTTCGCGGCCGGGATCGCGAATACGCTCGACGGTGAGCGCGATCGCATCGAGCTTGCGACGGCGCTCGTCGCCGGTGGCGTTCCCTTCGTCTGCAACGTCGTCGACCGTACGAAAGAGGCCGTAGACCGCTTCGACGGCTTGGCGTTTGGCACACGGCAAGAGGCGCGTAGCGAGAAAGAAGCTCTTCGCCTCTCGTTTCAAAATTGCACGGCACCAACGCCGGCTCTGTGCGATGGTGATTGACCCTTCTCCCTTGGATTCACCTTGAACGGGCTCGCGGTGCAGCCCTGCCCGGGGGATGGTACTGCGCCATCGCAGAACGGCTTGGGTGATGAAGCCGCAGATCCCCGAGGGTTCGAACTCGGACGGACGTTACGTGTCCGACGTTCTCGAAGGGTTGCTCGGTGCCAGCGAGACGAGGGCCGCGCTGCGTGCGTATTGCGTCGCGATGCTCGACGACGTCGGGCAGCCGCTCTCCTCGCAGCTCGAATCGATCGCGGCGTACGTCGGCGGAAAGTGCATGGGCTATCCGGCTGTGTGGTTTCTAGAATGTCTGCTTGCCGAAACGGGCACCACGCGCGAAGCGCTCATCGAACGAGCGCGAGCCACGATCGCCGTGAGCCTCTCGACGTCGATCGTCGACGATCTCGCCGACGGTGACGAGCCTTTCAGCTCGGCGTATTTGGCCTTCCTCTACGTCTTGATCGGCCACGCCGCATTCGTCGATTGTGCGCCGGACGCGCGCGCGTCCTCCGAGCTGTACCGCGCGCTCGAGATATGCCTCAATCCCCATGCGTCGATCGCAAGCGATGCCATCGTACGGCGCGGAGAGCGCATCGGCGCCTTCTTCCGGCTCATTGCTGGTTCGGTGCTCGACGGCCTGTGGCCGGAGGAGCGCGTGCGCGTCGCCGTCGCCGCCACCGGTGCGTTCGGAGAGATTTGCGCGCACATCGACGACTGGATGGATGCCGAGCGCGACTTCGCACGCGGCGTCGAGGACAACGTCGTCTTGGCCCTTCTTCGGGAACGTGTCGCGCCACAACGCCCAACCGCGAGCGACATCGCCAGGAACCGCGCGTGGCTGCGCGATGCGCTGGGCGCCATGCTCATGAGGCGCGTCACCGAGATCGCCGGGATGCTGAAGCCGTTAGAGACGCACTACGCTATCGACGCGTTGAGCCGGGTTCTGCTCCGGCTCCCAGCCACGCTCGATCAGATCCCGTTCCGCTCCAGAACCCTGCTGCGCAGCGTGTAGGACGCCGGCTCTCTTCCGCTTACTCCGTCCGGTGTAGCGCGTACCAGAACGCCGGCGACTCGACGAGAAAGGCCGGGATGCCGCTGCGTTTGATCGCATAACGCTCGACCGCAGGCCGCCCGACGACGTGCGCTCCCGCTCGGACGATCCGCCGACGCTCCGCCGCGTGAATGGCGGTTCCGACGCGGTATCCCAAATACGCGGTCACGCCGAAATAGATCAGAGCCAGCAGCCCCACGAGTGCCAAGAGCCTGCCGAGAAAGCGCATGGAGGGGAGTTCACCGCGGCGGGGTAACGCATCCCGCCATGCAGCTTCGTCAATTTTTCGGCGCCCTTTTGGCCGTTGCCGGCGCCTTCACGATCCTCGTTCCCGCGACGGCGCGCGCGGCGGAGCCTAACGCGAGCGCCGTCTCGTACGCGACCGCAAGCGACCCGGAGATCCTGCTTCTGGACGCCCGCGAGGCCGCGCGCGGCCTCATGGTCTCGCACCTGACGATCCCGGTGCGTCCCGGCACGTTCACGTTCGTCTATCCCGAATGGATCCCGGGGGAACACGGGCCAACGGGACCGCTCGAAAACATCACGGAGATGCGCGTGAGCGCAAACGGTCACGCGCTGCATTGGGAGCGCGACCAGGTCGACATGTACGCCTTCCACGTACGCGTACCGCAAGGCGTGAGCCGCATCGATGTCGACTTTCACGTGGCTCTCAACGCCCCCGACGCCATGTCGACCAAGAACGTCGCGATCGTCAACTGGAATCGCATGCTCTTCTATCAGAACGGCACCGCCTCGAAAGACGACTTCTTCAAGGTGAGCCTCGACCTGCCGCACGCGTGGGGATACGGCACCGCGCTGCCCGGACCGACGCAGCACGGCGATCGCGTCGACTTCGGCGTCGCCGCGCTGAATCTGCTCGTCGATTCGCCGCTCGACATGGGTCGCTACTATCGTCACGTGACGCTGTGGTCCGGCGACGGCACGGAGCAAGTGCTCGACGCCTTTGCGGACGCGCCGCAGGATCTCGATTTTCCGAGCAGCCTCATCGATGCGTACGAGAACATGATGCCGGAGGCGCTGGCGCTGTACGGCTCGCGTCACTGGAACGTCTATCACTCGCTCCTGACGCTCTCGGACGCGATCGGATTCGAGGGCATCGAGCACCATCAGTCGAGCGACAATCGCGCGCCGGCGGACTTCATGACGAACCCGGTGTGGCAGCTGACGGCGGGCGATCTGCTGACGCACGAGTTCTCGCACTCCTGGAACGGAAAGTATCGGCGGCCGTTCGATCTATGGCAACCGAACTTCCAGATACCCGAACATACCGAGCTTCTCTGGGTATACGAGGGAATGAATCAGTACCTCGGCGATCTTCTTTCGTTCCGCATGGGAATCCGTGCGCCGTCGAAGTACCCGGAGTACCTCGCGTCGATCTACGCGCGCATGGACGCCGAGTCGGGACGCGAAGCGACGCCGCTCATCGACCTCACGACCGGAGCGCCCTACTATTACGCTGCGCGGGGGCCGTGGTCGAACCTCCGCCGCACCGCCGGCGACTTCTACACGGAGGGCGAACTGATTTGGCTCGACGCCGACACGATCATTCGGGAAGACTCGCACGGCCACAAGTCACTCGACGATTTCTTGCATCTATACAGCGCTCCGGCGCTCACCGGGCCGATCACCAAGCCGTACACGCGCGCGGAGATCGAGCACCTGCTCGGTGACGTGCAGCCCTACGACTGGCACGCCTTCTTCGAGCGTTACGTGTACAGCGTCTCGCCGCACCCGCCGAACGACGACCTCGCGCGCGCCGGATGGCGCCTCGTCTGGAACGAGCACCCCAACGAGTTCATCGCAGCACGCGACCGCGCACGGCATACGGACGACGAGAGCTTCGGCGTCGGGCTCTTCACGGACGACCGAGGAAAGATCCTCGGCGTTACGCAGGGCTCCGCGGCGTGGAACGCGGGCCTCGGACCCGACATGACGATTCTTGCCGTTGGCGGCCAGACGTTCTCACCGGAGGCGCTGCACTACCTCCTGCGCGAGACGGAGCACGCGAGCGGCTCGATTCCCTTCGTCGTGGAGCAAAACGGCTGGGTGAACACCTACGAGGTGAGCTATCACGGCGGATTGCGCTATCCGCACTTGGAGCGCATCCCAGGAACGCCCGACATGCTCGCGCAGATCATGGCACCCCATCGAGCGAAGTAGTATTCGTCAGTGAGGTGCCGCTGACATCGCCGCTTCCAACGCCGCTTCGCCGCGCTTGGCATCGCCGATGAGCTGTTCGGCAACGGCATTCTCGGCATCGGTCGGTGCTGTGTAACTCAGCTCCACCTCAGCAGCGAGATAGGCGAGATGGCTGTGCAGCTTGCTCTCGTGCAGCAGGTCTCCTTCGCTTGAGTGGATGTCCAGTTGCACGAGATCGCCGATCTCGCGATCGAGCGCGGTACGTGCAGATCCGTGCATGCGACTGCGCATCGCAATCGCGCGGTTCAGCGTCCGGTCGAGCGTATCGAGCGCACGATGAATGCGTAAGCCGAGCGCGAGCCGCGCTGCGAGATCGCTTTGGCCGGCGTGAAGCCGCGGATCGAGCGCAACCGCAAACGACTGCCGCGCCGTGCGTTCGCCGTACGCGAGCGCGACGGTGTAGGTTCCCGGCACCACGGTCGGGCCGAGAACGCTGTCGTCCAGCCCTCCGGCAGCTACCGGCGCGCGAAACCCCGTGACGCCGGTCGCACTGGGATAGCGCAAATCCCATTGAAAACGATTCGCTCCGGGGACGACGCCGTTCTCAACGCCTTTGGCCTTACGATGGAGCGTGATGGTGCGAATCGTTGCGCCGCTCGCATCGAGGAAGCTCAGTCGGACCGGCGTACGGCCGTCGTAGCTCGACGGAAGATCGAAGTAGACCGTTGCGCCGAACGGTGGATTCTCTCCCACGGCAGGGATGAACCGTGCGTACTCGCTCGCGCCGTACGCGTGGCTGAGCCACGCCGTTTGCGGAGCAAAAAGCCGCGCGCCGCCTGCGCCTTCGCCGCCATTCTTCGAGAACTGCTCGAGCAACGTTAGATCGTCGAGCACCCAGAACGACCGGCCGTGGGTTGCAATCACGACGTCTCCCTGACGCGTGTCGATTGCGATGTCGCGCACCTGGACGTGCGGCAAATTGAGGGAGAGCGGACGCCACACCGTGCCGCCGTCGAGGCTCACGTAGACGGTGTTCTTCGTGCCGAGAAAGAGCAGATCGGCGTCGTTCGGATCCTGCCGGATCGCGAAGGCGTACTCATCGCCGGGCAGGCCGGCAGAGATCGAACGCCAATGGCGGCCGTAATCCGCCGTCTCGTAGACGTAAGGGTGGAAATCGTCCCACATGTAGCGTGAGGCGGTGAGATAGGCTGCGCCCGCGACCGTGTGGGAGGGCTCGATGGAGCTGATCTGCGCCCATTGCGGCAGCTGCGGCGGCGGTACGAGCGACCAGCTCGTACCGCCGGCGGTGGTCACGTGCACGAGACCGTCATCCGAGCCGGCCCAGATCACGTCTCCGTC
>VFSW01000302.1_pt1 | contig 70078 bp, 63 predicted proteins | sample 5358111 | NCBI WGS metagenome assembly VFSW01 (sample SAMN11554181, study PRJNA540505) | mine drainage metagenome | isolation source: sediment from site ElyBrook_90M | place: USA: Ely Copper Mine, Vershire, VT | collected 2017
CCTTTGAGGGGCTAACAAAACTAAAGCCCCCGGCTTTGCCGGGGGATACTTACTTCACCGGCAGAAAAACCGATGCAACAATAGAATTCGGCAGCTGCGACTGTCACGGAGAAACAGCCTTTTTCATCCGCGACAACGGCGCCGGATTCAATATGAACTATGCCCAGAAATTGTTCGGCGCATTTCAGCGCCTGCATGGAGCGAACGAATTCGATGGCACCGGAATCGGTCTTGCGACGGTGCAGCGCATCGTGCATCGGCATCGTGGTAGAGTATGGGCAGAGGCACAGGAAGATCGGGGGGCGACGTTTTACTTCACGCTGCCCCAAAGAATGCGGGAGACATAGGTGAGAAGAGGAAAAAAAGTTGTATTGCTGGTGGAAGACAATCCGGACGATGAAGAATTGACCCGGTTGGCCTTTGACGAATGCCATCTTGCCAACGAGTTGATCATCGTGCGCGATGGTGAGGAAGCGCTGGATTACCTGTTTGTAACAGGGAAATATGCCGACCGCAAAGATGGCGAGATGCCGGAGGTGGTTCTTCTCGACCTGAAACTGCCCAAGATGGATGGGCTGGAAGTGCTGCAGCGCGTGCGTTCTGACGAGCGTACCAAAAGACTGCCCGTTGTTGTGCTGACATCCAGCCGCGAGGAACAAGATTTGATCGACAGTTATTCCTGCGGCGCGAGCAGCTATATCCAGAAACCGGTGGACTACCAGCAGTTTGTCGAAGCGGTAAGACAGCTGGGGCTCTACTGGCTGGTATTGAATCAGGTTTCTCCGGCTTTGCGCAGATGACACGCAAAGTCTTGCACGTCCTGCTGATCGAGGACTCTCGGGATGATGCCGAGCTTGTTCTGCATGAACTTGACGAAGCGGGTTTCGAGGTGGTCTCTGCGAGAGTGGAATCCGAAACGGGAATGCGCGAGGCGCTGTTAGGCGGCATTTGGGACGTGGTAATCTCGGACTATAATCTGCCCGGATTTGGCGCCGGAAAAGCCTTGTCCATGCTGCACGAATCTGGCAGGGGCATTCCTTTCATCATCGTTTCCGGCTGCATCGGCGAGGAGATAGCCATCGCCTTGATGAAAGAGGGTGTCAGCGATTTTATCATGAAAGACAAGCTTGCGCGCCTGGTTCCGGCGATTGAACGTGAAGTGCGTGAGGCAGCCGTGCGACGGGAGCATCGCAAGGCACAGGAAGCGCTGCTGGCAAACGAAAAGCTGTTGAAAGGCATTACATCTGCTTTGGGAGAAGGCGTCCTTGTCTTGGATGATTGCGGAAGGCTCATTTTCATGAACCCGGAGGCCGAGCGACTGTTGGGATGGGCAAGAGGCGAGCTGTCCGGCAGGGACGTGTATGCTGTGATTCATTCGCTGAATCAGGATGGCGTACTGCCGGAGTCCGCTTGCTGGGGGCTTGAGGCATTGACCGGCGGAGAAGTGCGCAGAACTGAAGAAGACGTATTTTGGCGCAAAGATGGTTCACTGATGCCCGTCTCCATTGTCGCCAGTGCCATGATGGAGGATGGCAGTGCGGTGGCTTCCGTGGTTGTTTTTCAGGATATCAGCCAGCGCAAGCAGGCCGAATGGGAATTGCTTGAGTCAAGCAAGCAATTGAGGAAATTGACTTCCCACCTGCAGACCGTGCGCGAAGAAGAAAGAACCCGGATTGCGCGGGAATTGCATGACGAGTTTGGCCAGATGCTGATGGGCATCAAACTCGATGCGAAATGGTTGGAATCCAGCCTGCCAGCAGATCTGCCGGGGGTTGCAAACAAGATGGCTTCGATGTTCGGGCTGATCGACGAAACGGTGGATGCGATGCGCCGGGTGGCGGCTGACTTGCGCCCTGTGATGCTGGACGATCTTGGGCTGGCGGCGGCGGTCGAGTGGCTGGCCGAGGAGTTTGGCAGGCGCACGGGTATCGCTGTTTCCTGCGAGTTTGATATATGTGAGCCTGATTGCTGTAGTGAGGATGATTACACTTTGGATAAAACACTGGCCACTGCGGCTTTCCGGATCATGCAGGAATGTCTGACCAATATTGCCCGCCATGCAAAGGCCGGTAAAGTGCAGGTTGTACTCCGATGCCGCGATGACAAACTCATGTTGCAGGTGGTTGACGATGGCAAGGGCATGCCCGACGTGCATGCGATAAAACGCAATTCCTTCGGCATCCTGGGCATGCAGGAACGCGCGCGCGGTTTTGGCGGCAGCGTCGAGTTTTACAGCACGCCTGGCGCGGGCGTGCGCGTGGAAGTTTCCTTGCCTGTTACATCGGGAGAAAGGTCGTGATCAAAATACTGATTGCGGATGATCATGCCGTCGTGCGTAGCGGTTTGAAGCAATTGTTGTCCGAACAGCCTGATCTCGTCGTCGCAGACGAGGCCGTTAATGGCCTGGAAGTGCTCATGAAATTGCGCGAGCAGGCATTTAATTTATTGCTCACGGATATGGCAATGCCAGGCCGGAGCGGGATAGAGCTGATCAAACTTGTCAAAGCCGAGCATCCGAAACTGGCGATACTGGTGCTTAGCATGCACAAGGAAGAGCAATATGCGGTAAGGGCGTTGAAAGCCGGCGCGCGCGGATATCTGACCAAGGAGGGCGCGCCTGATCAGCTGGTCTCCGCAATCCGCAAGATTGCCGGCGGCGGCGTGTTCATCAGTGCCGGTGTGGCCGAACGTCTGGCGCTTGAATTGAATGGCAATCACGACGCCGATCCGCATACGCTGTTGTCAGACCGCGAATTCCAGATTTTCCGTATGATCGTCTTGGGCATCACGATAAGCAGCATTGCCGATGATCTGGCGTTGAGCGTGAAAACCGTCAGCACGCATAAAACACGCATCCTGCAAAAAATGCAAATGACCAGCAGTGCGGAATTGATCCATTACGCTATCCGGCATCAACTGGTCGAGTTGTCTGAGATATAGTCGTTACGGCTTTCTTAGGCAGTCTGTGTCCAATTAAGTTTAAGCTGCTATGTATTAACGCCGCTTCTAAGCGGCGTTATGTATCAGCATATGGGGTGCCGATTGTGTCAGTCATGCTGACCATGGTAGTCACTGATGTTTATGTCGACATGTCGATAGGCATCTCCTGCTAACGGTTAACAAAACATGTGTCCTGCAATCGCAGTTGATTTATACACCTGACGCTGGGTAAATTCAAGCCTGATGCCAGACTGTTACGCCTTGCTGACCAGTTCATTGAGTACATAGGGCAGGATGCCACCGGCGCGGTAGTAATCCACTTCGATCGGCGTGTCGATACGCAGCAACAGCGGCACTTCGTGCTTGCTGCCATCGGTTCGCGTGATGATCAGCGTTACATCCTGCTGCGGCTTTAACAGATCATCGATGCCTATCAGATCGAAGCGCTCATCGCCTTTAAGATGCAATGAAGCGGCGCTTGTCCCTTCCTTGAACTGTAACGGCAGCACGCCCATGCCGACCAGATTGCTGCGGTGTATGCGCTCATAGGATTTGGCGATCACCGCCTTGACTCCAAGGAGTTGCGTGCCTTTGGCCGCCCAGTCGCGGGATGAGCCCGTGCCATATTCTTCACCAGCAAAAATCACTGTCGGCGTGCCTGTCGCTATGTAGTTCATCGCGGCGGTGTAGATGTCGGTCTGTTGTCCGTTGTATAGCGTATAGCCACCCTCGATGCGGGAGCCGTCGGCCTTTGCCGGCAGCATCAGATTTTTGATGCGCACGTTGGCGAAGGTGCCGCGCATCATTACGTCGTGATTGCCACGACGCGAACCGTAGCTGTTGAAATCCTTCAGTGCTACGCCCTTATCAAGAAGATACTTGCCGGCCGGCGTGCTCGACTTGAAGCTGCCTGCCGGGCTGATATGGTCGGTGGTCACAGAATCGCCGAAGATCGCCAGCGCCCGTGCGTTGCTGATGCCTTCAATTTTGCCGTTTTGCGTGTGCTCGAAGAAGGGCGGGCAGGCGATATAAGTCGAATCGTCCCATTGATACAACTCGCCTTCGGGTGCGGTGATGGCGTTCCATAGCGGCAGATCGCGGGTCAGATCGGAATACAGCGTGCGATAGATCGCAGGGTCGGCAGCATAGTGGCTCACTGCTTGAATCTCTGCGCTTGACGGCCAGATGTCGCGCAGAAAAACAGGCATACCGTGCTTGTCCGTGCCGAGTGCCTCGGTATCAAGATTGAGATTCATGCGGCCCGCGATGGCGTAAGCGACGACCAGCGGGGGACTTGCCAGGAAGTTGGCCTTGATGTTGGCGTGTATGCGCGCCTCGAAATTGCGGTTGCCGGACAGCACGGCTGCCGCAATCAGATCGTTCTTGACGATGGTCTCCTCGATCTGTGTATCAAGCGGACCCGAGTTGCCGATACAGGTGGTGCAACCGTAGGCTGCCACGCCGAAACCCAGTTGCGCCAAGGGTTCCAGCAATCCTGCGTTGGAAAGATAAGCGGTGACGACGCGCGAGCCGGGAGCCAGCGTGGTCTTGATGTGCGGTTTGACGGACAAGCCTTTTGCTACTGCTTTTTTGGCGAGCAGTCCGGCGGCGAGCATCACGCTGGGGTTGGAGGTGTTGGTGCAGGAAGTGATCGCAGCAATCAGTACATCGCCATTGCCGATCTCAATGTTGTCACGCCCTATAGGGTAACGCTGCGCCAGTTTCTCGGCAGGCTGGTTGAAACCGTTGTCAGCAGTGGACTTGGAAAACAGCGTGTCGAAAGTTTCGTGCATGTGGGACAACGCAATGCGATCCTGCGGGCGCTTGGGGCCGGCAAGAGAAGGTTCTATGCTTGCGAGATCAAGTTCAACCACGCTGCTGTAATCGATCTGTCCCATCTTCGGTATGCCAAACAATCCCTGTGCCTTGAAGTAGGATTCGAACGCGTCCAGTTCCTCATCAGTTCTTCCTGTGTTGCGCATGAAGCTCACCGTGACATCATCCACCGGAAAGAATCCCATGGTCGCACCATATTCAGGTGCCATGTTGGCAATGGTCGCGCGATCCGGCAGCGTGAGCGCTGCGGTACCTTCTCCGAAAAACTCGACGAACTTGCCGACAACTTTATGTTTGCGCAAAAGCTCGGTGACAGTGAGCACCACATCGGTCGCGGTCACGCCTTCCCTGAGCGTGCCTTTAAGATGTACGCCGACCACATCTGGCGTCAGGAAATACACGGGCTGACCCAGCATGCCGGCTTCCGCCTCGATGCCGCCCACGCCCCAGCCGACCACGCCAATGCCGTTGATCATGGTGGTGTGGCTGTCTGTGCCCACCAGCGTATCGGGATAATAAACTCCATCCTTGTGCTGCACACCGCGCGCCAGATATTCGAGGTTGACCTGATGAACGATGCCGATGCCGGGCGGCACAACCTTGAAAGTATCAAAGGCCTGCATGCCCCATTTCATGAATTTGTAGCGTTCGGTGTTGCGCTCGAATTCAAGTTCCATGTTGATCTTGAGCGCATCAGGATTATTGTAGCTGTCTATCTGTACCGAGTGATCCACGACAAGATTCACGGGGACCAGCGGCTCGATGATTTTCGGATCGCGCCCTTTAGCGGCTGCTGCATCGCGCATTGCGGCAAGGTCGGCGAGCAGGGGTACACCTGTAAAATCCTGCAACACGATGCGCGCGACGACGAAGGGGATTTCTTCTGTTCTCTGTGCATTGGGCTGCCAGCCGGCCAGTTCCCGGATATGCGATTCGGTGATCTTCTTGTCGTCGTAATTGCGCAACACGGCTTCCAGCACGATGCGGATGGATACCGGCAGTCGTGAAATTTTCCCCAGGCCTGCTGTTTCCAGCGCGGGCAATGAATACATCGTGCCCTGTTTGCCATCTGAGAGTTTAAAAGTTGATCGGGTGTTGAACAGGTTGTGCGACATGGCTAAGGCTCCGGATATGCAGGATCAGTAAAGCACGAATTATAACCAGTGGACTGACAGGCGCGCGGCGATTTTTGGATTTTTTGATGTTATTGAAGCCGATGGATGAAACTAATTGTAAAATGGCAACCTAACTTGGCTAGCATTTTCCTGCCAGTGAACTTTAAGAAGCGGTATTTTTATATGGCTGGGTCTACAATTTTGTTTAGAAATTTTCTGTTCGCGGCCCCTCTGGTCTTTATCTCAGGTTGTGCAGTAGGCCCCGATTTCAAACGCCCTGCAGCGCCCGCATCGATTTCATATACGCCCGAGTCTCTGCCGTCAGAGACTTCATCAACAGATGTTCCGCAAGGCCGTGCCCAGTCTTTTTCGGCATCTGGACAAATCCCCAAGGACTGGTGGTCGCTGTTTCAGTCTCCTCAATTAAACGCGCTGATTGAACGTGCATTCAAAGCCAATCCGGATATTGAAGCGGCCCAGGCGTCGCTGCGCGCGGCCCAGCAGAATGTCATCGCGCAGCAGGGATTTTTCTATCCGACCGTCGGGGTGAGCTATTCGCCTTCACGCAACAAGCTGGCGGGGAATATGGGTGGCAACTCGCCGGGTATCCAGGGCAACGGTACCCTGATCCAGACTTACTCCAATCCGGCTGGCCCAACTTATAATGCCCCTGCATATTATAATTTTCATGTGGCCCAGCTCGATATAGGCTACGTTCCCGATGTCTTCGGTATGCAGAGAAGAAAAGTCGAATCTGCCCGTGCGGAGGCAGAAGTTCAGGAGATGCAGCTGAAGGCAGCCTATATCACGCTGGCATCCAACGTGGTCGCGGCAGCCTTTGAAGAAGCCAGTCTGCGTGCACAGATCGCTGCCGTGAAAAAGGTAGCTGATCTCAATCGCGAGAATCTGGGCATCATGCGCCAGCAGCTGGCAGCTGGATTTTTGGCCGAGATCGACGTGGCAGCGGGAGAAGCAGCGTTGGCTCAGGCAGAGCAGGCACTGCCGCCACTCAATCGCCAACTGGAACAGACGCGTGATCTGATACGCGCATTGTCGGGCAACACACCGGACAAGGATGTGCCGGAAACTTTCGAGTTGTCCGACTTGCATTTGCCGGAAGAGCTGCCGTTAAGTGTGCCATCAAAGCTGGTTGAACAACGACCCGATGTGCGCATCGCCGAGGCGCAGTTGCATGACGCCAGTGCGCTATATGGTGTTGCGATTGCCAACCGTCTGCCGCAATTTTCGATTACCGCACAGATGGGTGGTATGGCATCCAGCCCCGAGTGGATGTTTCGCTCCGGCGGCGGATTCTTCAGCCTGGTCGGCAATGTTGCGCAGACAATTTTTGACGGCGGCACGCTGCGCGCGCAGTCAAAGGCAGCTGAGCAGGTGTTGACACAGGCAGGTGCGCAATATCGCAGCACGGTCATCGTGGCGTTGCAGAACGTAGCGGACACCCTGCATGCGATCGAATCGGATGCGGATGCATTGAAAGCCGCAGCAGCTTCCTGTCAGGCCGGCAAAAAAGTGCTCGATCTGACGCGCAGTCAATACAAGCTGGGCTTTGTCAGCTATCAGAGTCTTTTGATGGCAGAACAAAACTATCAGTTGAATACCATCAGCCTGATACAGGCGCAAGTATCCCGCCTTGGCGATACCGCTGCACTTTATCAGGCATTAGGCGGCGGCTGGTGGAGCACGCCTGCGAAACAAGGAGAACACGCTTCATGATAGTGCTGAACAAGAAAATTGTTGTATTGCTGCTGGTAGTGAGCGGGGCAGGATATTTTTTTTGGCAAAAAAGCCATGCAGTCGAAAAAGTTCAGGCCGCGCCTTTGCCCGCCTTGCAGAAAACTTCAGACACTCTGCACTTCGATGTCAACGCGCCGCAGCTGACATTTATCCAGATCAAAGAAGTCGAGGTTTTGCCCGAGCCGTTGGCAGAGCCCCTGAATGCACGCATTGCCTACGATGACAACCGCACGGCGCGCGTTTTCTCGCCGATCACGGGCAGGGTGGTCAAGATACTGGTCGACGTGGGCGACCGCGTTAAAGCGGGAGATGGGCTGCTGGTTCTCGATGCGCCAGATTATGCGCAGGCTGTCGCCGATGTAAGCCGTGCGGATGCCGATCTGCAATTAAAGCAGGCAACTTATGCGCGCGCCAAACTGATTTTCGATGCGAAGGGACTGGCACAGAAGGATCTGGAAAGCGCCGAATCCGATTTGCATGAGGCTCAGGCGGAAGCTGTCAGGGCCCGTGCGCGTCTTGCCAATCTGAATGGCAATTCCGCTGTGAGCACGCAGTATATTTTGCGCGCGCAGCAAGCTGGTGTTGTCAGCGAGCGGCAGGTAAGCTCAGGCAGCGAGGTGACTGCGGATGCTGCCAATCCGCAGTTTGTCATCACCGATCCTGCGCATGTATGGGCGCAGGTAGATCTGCCGGAACAGGAGATGGACAAGCTGAAAATCGGTCAGGCTGTACTGCTGCAGGTCGATGCCTATGCTGGCGAGTCTTTCACGGGCAAAGTGACGGCCATTTCCGGCGCGCTAGACCCTGTTACCCGGCGCATGGAGGTGCGCTGTGAAGTTGACAATCCGACGCTTAAGCTCAAACCAGAAATGTATGCGCAAATCACGCCGATTGCGGATGGGAATGATCGTCTGCCGCGCATTCCGAATACCGCGATCTTTACGCAGGGTTTATACAGCTACGTGTTTGTGGAGCACGGCGCAGGGGTGCTGCAAAGACGCAAGGTCACGTTGGGCTTGCAGGGGCACCCATACAGCTACGTCAAGGAAGGCTTGAAGGCCGGGGAGCGTATCGTTACCACCGGTGCGTTGCTGCTCAATGCAGAGCTTGCAGGTAACGAGTGATGCTGGAAAAACTCATCACCTTCGCCTTGCAGCAGCGCGTGTTCGTGCTGGCCGGCGTGCTAGTTTTAATTGTATTCGGTTTGCGTGCACTGGATGATCTGCCGATAGAAGCCTTTCCCGATGTGCAGGATGTACAGGTGCAACTGGATACGCTGATGCCTGGGCAGGCGCCCGAAGAGATAGAGCGCAGCGTCACGATGCCGATCGAGAGGGAAATGAGCGGTGTGCCGCGCATGACGCAATTGCGTTCGGTGTCGATCACGGGTCTGTCAGAGATCACGCTGACTTTTGCAGACAACACCGACGATTATTTTGCCCGCCAGCAAGTGCTGGAAAAATTGCAGAATGTGAACCTGCCTCCCGGCGTGCAGGCGAGCCTGGCGCCTTTGACCAATGCGGTCGGTGAAGTATACCGTTATGTGCTGGAAGCGCCCAAGGACATGCCGCCCAATGAAGTGAGGGCCTTGCAGGACTGGGTGCTGCGCCCGGCGTTGCGTCAGGTTGCGGGGGTGGCCGATGTGGTCAGCTTTGGCGGAACGATCAAGGAGTATCAGGCGAGCGTCAATCCTGCGTTGCTTAAAAAATTCAACGTGACCATGGATCAGGTCGCCCAGGCCCTCAGTGCCAACAGCAGCAACACAGGTGGCGGTATCATCAAACGCGGCGATGAAGCGCTGGTGGTGCGCAGCATCGGACTTTTCAAATCCCTGGATGACATCTCCCGCGTGGTTGTTTCAGCCCAGAATGGCAAAACCGTGATGGTGGGCGATGTGGCTCGTGTTGCGACAGGTGATCGTCCGCGCTCCGGCATTGTCGCGTTCAACGAGCACGACAATGTGGTGGAAGGCATCGTCGATATGACCAAAGGGCAAAATGCCTCCAAGGTGGTCAAGGCGATCAAGGAGCGCATTGCGCAGCTTGAGCCGAAGTTGCCCAAGGGCGTAAAGATTGTTCCTTACTATGATCGCACTGAGCTGGTAAAACACACGGTGCATACGGTGAGTGAAAATCTGCTGGTGGGCGCCTTGCTGGTGGTCGCAATCCTGATCATTTTTTTGCGCAACTGGTATGCCGCGCTGGCGGTGGCTGTGATCATTCCGCTGGCGCTGTTGTTCGCTTTTATTCTGATCGATGCGCGCGGCGTATCGGCCAACCTGATTTCACTGGGGGCTGTCGACTTCGGTATCATCATCGACAGCGCGGTGGTGCTGGTTGAAGCATTGATGGTCAAGCTGGCGCTGGCTAAAGCGGACGTCCTACCGCAGCACAAGGTGTATGGCTGGCGCATCCATCTGATCAAACAGAACTGCATAGAGATGGGCTCGCCGATTCTGTTTTCCAAAGCCATCATCATTCTGGCCTTTCTGCCCATCTTCACGTTTCAGCGTGTCGAAGGAAAAATATTCTCGCCGGTGGCCTTCACCTTAAGTTTTGCGTTGCTGGGCGCGATCATACTCACGCTGACCCTGCTGCCTGTTTTGTTAAGCTACATCGTCAAGAACAAGGATCTGGCCGAGCAGCATAGCGCGTGGATGCATAATCTGCAGGAACGTTATCGCAAGCTGCTGGTCCTGGCTGCGGGGCGGCGTAAAGCCATCGTGGCAGCTTCAATCGGGTTGCTGGTGATCACGCTCGCACTCTCGCCACTGCTTGGCAGTGAGTTTCTGCCGAGTCTGGATGAAGGCAATATATGGCTGACGATTACTCTGCCGCCTGCGACCGCGCTGGATAAGACCAAAGAGATCGAGCGTAAGGTGAGGGGAATTTTAAAATCCTATCCCGAGGTCGACAATGTGATCACGCAGGTGGGGCGCCCGGATGATGGCACGGATCCCAAGGGACCAAACAACCTTGAGATCATGGCCGATCTGAAGCCGCATGATATCTGGCGATTTGCCGACAAGGAGGCGATGATTGCCGACATGACCCGGAAGATTCAGCAGATCCCCGGCGTGCCGACCAACTTTTCACAGGTGATACAGGACAACGTGGAAGAGGCTTTGTCGGGCGTGAAGGGAGCGATTTCCATCAAGATATTCGGCCCCGATCTGGAGATACTGGAAGACAAATCCACCCAGGTTGCAAAAATTCTGTCGGGGATAAACGGTGCTGCGGATGTTGCGGCGATCAAGGTGGGCGGACAAACAGAATTGAACATCACGCTGGATCGGCAACGCATGTCCCGATATGGCCTGAACATCAACGATGTGAATACCACGATACAGACGGTACTGGCGGGAACGACAGTCAATTCATTCTATGAGGGAGAGCGCAGTTTCGACGTGACAGTGCGCATCAACAAGACTGCCCGCGATGCGGTTGATGATGTCCGCGATCTGTCCATCGCGATACCGGGCGGTGGTTCAATTCCGTTGGGCTCGATTGCCAAGATCGACGTCAAACAGGGCGCTGCACGCATAGGTCGCGAAGCCGGCGGCCGCATGGTGGCGGTGAAGGCCAATCTGCTCGGCCGCGATCAGGGCGGGTTCGTCGACGAGGCGATGGAAAAAGTGAACGCACAGGTTTCCTTGCCGCCGGGCTATACGATGACCTGGGGCGGCCAGTTCGAAAATCAGCAACGCGCTGTGAAACGACTCAAGGTGATCGTGCCGCTGTCCATATTGATGATCTTCGTGCTGTTGTTCTGGGCATTCAAATCCATGCGCAAGGCTTTGCTGGTGATACTGATGGTGCCGTTCACGCTGATCGGCGGCCTGGCGGGTCTGGGGTTGGCGGGCCTGCACATGTCGGTGTCCGCTGCGGTGGGTTTCATTGCGGTAGCGGGCATCTCGGTGCAGAACGGGGTGATCATGGTCGAGCAATTTATCGCAGGGATGCGTCATGGCAAGGCGGTCGCGGCAAGCGTGATGGACGGCGCGATATCGCGGTTGCGCCCGATTTTGATGACCGCACTGATGGCAGGCATCGGTCTTTTGCCAGCGGCCTTGTCGCACGGCATAGGCTCCGAGACACAGCGTCCGTTTGCCGTTGTCATCGTGGGCGGTATTGTCACCGCGACACTGTTTACGCTGCTGCTCTTGCCGCTGTTGTTCCCGCTGTTCGCTGAAGAGCACAGAGTAGAAGAAGGTCAGCCGTTAACCAGCGAATGATCCAGCCCCGCAGTAACGACGTTTGAGTCAGGACACTCACTCGGGTGGGGCAGGGGGCGTTAATTGGCAAACCGGAAAATTTTCACGAAACTTTCTGATATTCAATCCGTCTATAGCGTGTGAATTATCTATGGGTAACAGTTCATCCTAAAACGCAGTTGAACCTATAAAAAACCGTCCATGCTTCTATAGCGCCTCCTGAGGTATCGAAGGACATCAGCACGAACGGTTTTTGAAGCAGTCACCCGTTTGGTGAATAGTCCGTTCGCCCTGATGTATAGAAGGGCGGGCGTGTCGAAGGGGGTGATCTGTCAACTGCGTTTTTTAGGTTCATCATTTCTGACGGGAGAGCAAGACTATGCCTGATATTGCGGTCGATTCGAATGCATCAAACGGCAGTTTCAAAGAGCTGCGCCGCTATCTGAACACGCAAATCCTGGGGCAGGAAAGTCTGGTCGAGAGCCTGCTGGTTGCTTTGCTTGCGGAAGGTCATTTGCTCATCGAAGGCCCGCCGGGGCTTGCCAAGACGCGCGCGATCAAGGCGCTGGCACGAGGCCTGGAATGCGATTTTCAGCGCGTGCAGTTCACCCCCGACATGCTGCCGGCAGACCTTACCGGTTCCGACATCTACCGGCCCGAGGATGGTACTTTCCGTTTCCAGCGCGGCCCGCTGTTTCACAATCTGATACTGGCCGACGAGATCAACCGCGCGCCGGCCAAGGTGCAGTCCGCGTTATTGGAAGCGATGGCGGAGCGCCAGATCAGCGTGGGCATGACCACCTATGCACTGCCAAAACTTTTTCTGGTGATGGCAACGCAGAACCCGATCGAGCATGAAGGCACTTATCCTTTGCCCGAAGCGCAGCTGGATCGCTTCATGCTGCACACGCTCATCAATTATCCGGATCGTGCCACCACGCGTCTCATCATGGATCTTGCAAGACGCGAAGCGCTGGACGGGCACGAGTTGCCGCCGCCTTTGAGTCCGATGACACAGGAAACCGTATTTGCCGCGCGCCGCGAAGTGTTGAATCTGACGCTTGCTTCATCCGTTGCCGACTATATCGCGGCGCTGGTCGATGCGACCCGCCGGCCCGACACATACAGCGGCAAGCTGAAAGAATGGTTGCGCTGGGGTGCGAGCCCGCGTGCGGCCATTGCGATTGAACGCGGTGCACGGGCGCTGGCCTGGCTCGACGGGCGCGATTACGTCAGCCCCGAAGATGTGCAGGCCATCGCACCTGATGCGCTGCGTCACCGTCTGTTGCTGGACTACACCGCTCAGGCTCGCGGCATCAGCGCACAGGACTGTATTAAAGAGCTGCTGCAGAAAGTGCCTGCGCCATGATTGTTCCAGATCTTGCCGAGCTGTCCGCGTTGCGCGGGGCGGTTCGCGGATTGAGTTTGCATGCACGTCGTCCCGCCATGGCGCAGTTGCAGGGAGGTCATCGCAGTGCACAGCGCGGGCGCGGCCTGGAGTTTGAAGAAGTGCGCCTCTACGCGCCGGGTGACGATGCGCGCAATATCGACTGGCGCGTCACGGCAAGACGCGGAAGAGTGCATACCAAGCTTTTCAGAGAGGAACGCGAGCGCCCTGTCTGGCTGGTGGCAGAATTGCATCCGGGACTTTTTTTCGGCAGTCGTCGACAGTTTAAGTCGGCCATGCTGCTGCGCACTGCCGCGATGCTTGCGTGGGTGGCAGCGGAGGGCGGTGACCGTGTGGGTGCGGTCATTGCCGATGGCAAGGGCGCGCCGCTCATTTTTGCGCCCAGAAGTCGCGAGGCCGGTGTGCTGCCTATTCTTCATGCGCTGGTAAGTGCACAGCCGCGCGCGCCTGGTATGCCGACACGCGGCGGCCTGAATGCTGCCATCGCAACGCTGCGCCCCTTGTTGCAACCGGGCAGTATGATTTTGTTGTTGAGCGATTTTGCTGACATCAATACGGCGACCGAAGACATGCTCGCCAGTGCCACCCTGCATAACGATTGCAGGATGTTATGGATGAGCGATCCGCTCGAAAGCCGCGGGTTGCCGACAGGCACTTATCGGGTCGGTCTGCCCGAGCGTTTGTGGTGGATGAATGGTGAAGATACGCGCCATCAGTGGCAAAACGCATGGCGGGTGCGCGAACAACATCTGCAGGACCTGGCGATGAAGTTAAACCTGCCGCTGAATCGACTGAATACGCACGATGCGCTGATAGAGAGCATGGTTGCCCTGTTGAAGGAGCCGGGATGGGCAGCGTAACGCCGGACTGGCTCTCGCAACTTGCGCCTGCACACGCACCGGCAGCGGCTACCTGGTGGCCGCTGGCGCCGGGCTGGTGGGCTCTGCTGGCTTTACTGATCTTGATTGCCGCAGCACTCATTTACCGGCAGCGACGTCCTTCTGTTCGTCTACGCCGCTTCGCGCTCAGAGAACTGAAAAATTTGCAGGTGAATATTAACGACGATATCGCATTCGCAAGAGAACTTGAGAATTTGTTGCGTCGCTATGCGGTGGCGCGTTTTGGACGCGATGAGGTTGCAAGCCTGAGCGGTGAACGCTGGATCGCCTTCGTTGTCGGGCACGGCGGTGCCGCATGGTCTGGCGATGCTGGAACGAGTCTGTTGCGCGTAGCCTACGGCGGTACAGCAACTGCGTATCGCACTGCGTGGCTCACAGGTGCTCGGGGCTTTATAACGAGGCGCTCATGATTCATATCGCCTGGCCATGGATGATTTTATGCCTGCCATTGCCCTGGTTGTCGCGCCGCTTTTTGCCGGAAGCGATGCTGCAGGGCAGTGCGCTGTTTTTGCCTTTCGCAGAGACTGTTTCGATGGCGCATACGCCTGTATTGCATGTGAGCTCGCGCAAGCGCAGTCTGCTGTTTGCACTGGTTTGGCTTTTGCTGGTCGCCTCGGCGATGCGCCCACAGTGGCTGGATGACCCGTTGCCGGTGCCGACCACCGGGCGGCAACTGTTGTTGGCGGTCGACGTTTCAGGCTCGATGGCAACAAGGGATATGGCAGGCAACGCCTCGCGCCTCAATGTCGTGCAGAAAGTGGCCGGCGATTTTATAAATCATCGCAATGGTGATCAGGTCGGTTTGATACTGTTCGGTACACAACCCTATCTGCAGGCACCGTTGACGACTGATCTTGAAACGGTCAGCCAGTTTTTGCGCGAGGCGATGATCGGTGTGGCAGGATCGCAGACTGCGATAGGCGATGCCATCGGGCTTGCCTTGAAGCGGTTGCAAAGCGCTCGGGCAGTTTCGAAAGGCGAGATGGTGCTGATATTGCTGACAGACGGCGGCAACAACGCCGGCCTGATGGATCCGATCGCTGCGGCAAAAATGGCGGCAAGCAGTGGTCTGCGCATCTACACGATCGGCGTGGGTGCCGCAGTGCGGGAAAGTTTTTTCGGCACAAGCGGAAATACCGATCTGGATGAGGATACGCTAAAGGAGATTGCAAAGATCACCGGCGGTGAATATTACCGCGCGACCGACGCTGATGCACTGCAAAATGTTTACGCTCGTATCGACAAACTCGAACCTGCTGCCGGGCGCGAGCAATGGTACCGCCCGCACAGCGAATGGTTTATCTGGCCGCTCGCGCTGGCACTCTTGCTCAGCATACCGGCGGTATTGATGAAGGGTAGAGCATGATCAACGCATTTCATTTTCTGCGCCCGCTCTGGCTCATCGCTCTGCCGCTGCTGTGGATACTGGTGTTCTGGCTTGCGCGGCGACACAAGAACGATGGCGACTGGTCGGATGTCATCGATGCGGAACTGTTGCCGGCACTGCGCCTTGATGAAGCCAGCGTTGCCGGTATGCGCCCCTGGCCGACTCTTGCGTTGTTGTGGAGCCTTGCCGTGCTGGCATTGGCAGGCCCCAGCTGGGAGCACGATCAGACCGCAGCATATCGAGCACCGGCTGACTGGGTGTTTGTGCTTGATCTGTCGCCTTCCATGCTGGCGCAGGATGTACTGCCCAACCGCGTTGCGCGTGCGCGATATGCGCTGGACGATCTGCTGGGTGCGGCCCGTGACGCAAGAGTAGGGTTGGTCGCCTTCAGCGATGAGGCCTACACCGTCGCGCCGCTGACCCGGGATGTGGCTACCTTGCAGGCACTGCTGCCGCCGCTTTCACCCGACATTATGCCAAGCGCAGGCGACCATCTCGCCCCCGCGCTGGAGCAGGCCGATAAACTGTTTCAGCCGGGCGGTACACGGCGCATCGTGGTGCTGACGGATGGTTTTGACGATCCTGCAGCCGTGCTCTCGCTTGCTGCCAAGCTCAAGGCGCGGGGCATAACGGTGAGCGTGATCGGGATAGGCAAGGAAGCTCATAATATGGAGCAGCAGCTTGCCAATACCGGCGGCGGGATGTATGCCGATATTGCCCAGTTGCCGAACCTGATAAGTTATCTGCAATCAACGCCACATTCGGCGGCAATCGAGGCGCGGGGAATTGAAGTCACACACTGGCGCGATGAAGGTGTCTGGCTGCTGCCCGTGCTGTTGCTGCTTGCAGGCCTGTTGGCCCGGAGGGGCTGGTTATGATGCGCATTTTCTTTGCAGCGATTTTGCTTGCGATGATGTTGCCTGTGCACGCGAGCGAGTTCTGGGCGAATCTTTGGCATAACGCCGACCAGCGGGGAGATGCGTTGTTGCAACATGGCGATGCAAGCGGTGCCGCGAAAGTATATGCCGATCCGCGCCGCATCGCTTATGCAAAACTGAAAGCAGGTGACTATCGGGGTGCCGCGCAGGATCTTGGGAAAATACATGACAGCGATTCCGATTACAACCGCGGCAATGCGCTGGCGCTTGCGGGTGATCTGCAGGGCGCACTTGCTGCTTATGACGCGGCTTTGAAGAGCAATCCGAATAATCACGACGCCAGGCATAACCGCGAACTGGTGGCCAACGCCATGAAACATCAACCGCCACAACCGTCCGGCGGCAACAAGGATGACAAAAGTCGGCAAGGAAGCGATTCGTCAGGCCAAAATAAACAGGATGACAAGCAGGGCGGCCAGCAAGGAAATCGCTCGTCGGGCCTGGGCAAGAACGATGAAAAGCAGGCCGGCCAGCAAGGAAATAACTCGTCAGGTCAGGGTAAGAACGATGACAAGCAGGGCGGCCAGCAAGGAAATAACTCGTCAGGCCACGGCAAGAACGATGACGAGAGCAGGCAGGGCAGCCCGGATAAAAACGGATCGCAGAATGCTGATCATCAATCAGGCCGGGGCACTTCTGCGCAAACAAACCCGCCACAGCAAAACGGCCCGCAGGGCGGGCAAGGCGAGAAATTCGGGGATGAAAAAAACCGGAACGGTTTGTCGCAAAGCGGCAAACCTGAAAATGGGGCGCAGCAGGGTGTAGGGCAAGATATGGGCAATAATGCAAATACTCCCACGCACAAAAGCGAACAGCAGATTGCCGAGGAGCAATGGTTGCGCAGCATACCTGATGACCCGGGGGGATTGCTGCGGCGTAAGTTTTTGATCGAGCATATGATAAGACAGTCCGAACCATGAAAAATATACTTCGCATTCTTGCCGCGCTGATGGCATTCAGCACCAGCCTGTCCGTACTCGCGGCCGTGACGGCTACTGTAAACAGTAATATTGTTTCATCCGGCGAAACGATACAGCTGAAGTTGCAAAAAGAGGGCAGTGCCGACAGCCAGCCTGATCTTGGCCCGCTCAAAAAAGATTTCGACCTGCTTGGCAGCAGCAGCGGTTCCAATGTTGAGATCATCAACGGCCATCTGTCTTCACAGGCCGAGGTCAATGTCCTGCTCTCACCCAAGCACGACGGCAAGATAGAGATACCGCCGTTGCAATGGGGCGGCGAGCAATCCCGGGCGATCGAGTTGACGGTGGGCGGGAACGTCGCGCAGCAGGGAGCTCAGGCTGATGCTGGGCATGTTTTCATGACGGCGACTCCGGACCAGCAGCAGCCCTATGTGCAGGCGGCCGTCGTGCTGACGGTGCGCCTGTACAGCGATCAGCCCCTGTATCAGGCCAGCCTTAATTTGCCTACGAGCAGCGATGTGCTCGTCAAGCCCTTCGGCAAAGACGTTAATTCTAATGAGACACGCAATGGCCGCAGCTATCAGGTCATCGAACGCAAATATCTGCTGTTTCCGCAGAAGAGCGGCAAGCTTAGCCTGGATGGGCCGGTTCTCGATGCAGAGGTGGCCGATGGCGGCAACGATCCATTCGACAACATGCTTAGGCAGTTTGGCGGGGCAATGGGTTCGGCAAAACCGCTGCGCCTGCATGCAAAACCGATTGAACTAAACGTGCTGCCGCGCCCGCCGGGAGTCACCAACTGGCTGCCCGCACAAACAGTGACGCTTGAAGAAACGTGGGATCAGGCGACGATACATACGGGTGAGCCGCTCACGCGCCATCTGCGTATCGCGGCTTTGGGATTGACGGGCGAGCAACTGCCCGACCCGAATACGCTGCTGTCCCTGCCGGAAGGGATAAAGGCTTATCCGGATCAGGCAAATGTCACCGATAACCCAGAGGGCAATACTGTGCTTGGCAACCGCGGGCAGAATATCGCGCTGATTGCCAGCCGGGCCGGTCACTTTGTGTTGCCGGCGGTAAAACTCTCCTGGTGGGATACGGTGCACGATGTCAGGCGCGAAGCGACATTGCCTGCACATGAGCTGGAGATACTGCCTGCCGTCGCAGGCGCGGCGACAACTGTAGCGCCGCCGATTCAGCCGAATCAGGCCGCCAATCCTATCGAGCAGACAGGCAATGGTATCGCCAGAAATCAGCCGTGGATGTGGAGCAGCATTGCGTTGGCGCTGCTCTGGCTGGGCACGAGCGCTGCATGGTGGCGTGCACGTCAGCATATGCAACAGCCGGTTGAGAAGCGGCCTGAAACCATAAACGGCGGCAGTGAATTCAGAGCGTTTAAACAATCATGCAGTGTCAATGATCCGCATGCGGCACGCCGGCATCTGCTGGCTTGGGCCGGCACCGTCTGGCCGGCGGATGCACCGCAGGGATTGAACGAATTGTCGCGCAGGCTGGAAGATGCAAAGGCAGCAGAAGCGTTGCGGCAACTGGACAGAGCCTGTTACACGGGAAGTCACTGGCATGGCGACGTGCTTGCACAGTCTTTGACCCGGCCTGTTGCGCCAGCAGCACAGCACATGAACAGGCGTGCGCTACCCGATCTGTATTCCTGAGTTACACGGGGGGACGCCTTTTTGGTTTCGGACTAGAACTTGATGAACGGGCTGTCCCAAAGCATTTTGATCACCTTCAAGAGTTCGGGAGAAGATTGCTTTTTGCTGTCCTGCAGACGGGCATTCTCATTCTTCAGGTAATCCATCACCAATTTTATTTTGAGATGTGTCCTGACGCGTGCAAGCAGTATGGGCGCATTGATCGGTTTGTGTATGAAATCAGATGCCCCTATCGAAAATCCCTGCTCTTCATATTCGTCTTCATTTTTGGCGGTGATGAAGATCACCGGTATATCGGCAAGCCTGGGATTGGCTTTTATACGACGGCAAGCTTCAAAACCGTCGATATCCGGCATCATAATGTCGAGCAATATCAGATCAGGCGGTGTGACAGAGGCGTAATCAAGCGCATCCTTGGCCTGGCTGAATAATTTCAACGAGTATTCCTTTGCCAGAATAGACTCCATTATCATCAGGTTTTCGGCGGCATCATCCACAACCATCACCGTGGGTTTTGCTAAAACTGTTGCCGGTGTCGAAGTTTCTGTAAGGTTGTCCATTTTGTTCCCCTTAAATTTTGCGCTATCATCAAACTGTTCGTCAGACAAAGCGACCTTTAAAGCTGATTTGATGTGTTTCTCGCACACCTGCAACTTGATTAAACCTTAAGGCAGCACCGTAAATTTATTCCGCCATGGCAATTGAGTCACATTATACAATGCCGAAAAAATTTGGATACTTCGACGCAATAAATAATTTGCGAGTCCACCGGATGGCGGGCTTGAGCGTTAAGCACGGAAGATGGGTAGCGCTATTGCGTGGTAAAAACGATTTTGATTTCTTGAAAGTGATATATGCCAAAAAAATATTGCCTTGCGCTCATTTTTTCGGTGAGCGCTGGCATCTCCGTTGCAGAAGCGGATCAGAGTGACAGCCAGGCGCCGGGGAATGCAGCTGCCGTTAGTGATCAAACGATGTTTGAATTTGGTGGCTACGGCACACTGGGCGCGACTCATGCCAGTCTGAACTCCGCAGATTACGTGCTGGATGCGCCCATGCCCACGGGTACGGGCCGCAGCAGTTATTGGTCGCCCAGCGATAACAGTAAAATTGCAGCGCACGTGAATGCGACTTTTACGCCCAGCGTCACGGCTATTTTTCAGCTTATCTCCGAATATAATTCGAGCGGGAATTACCGGCCGGAGGTCGAGTGGGCCAATGTGAAATATGCGATCAATCCGAGTTTCTATGTGCGGGTTGGACGCTTTGCGTTGCCGACTTTTCTGGATTCCGAAAACAATGATGTCGGCTACAGTTATACATGGGTGCATCCGCCGGTTGATTTGTACCAGCAAATGCCGATCGCGGGCGTCGACGGCGTTAACGCCGCATACCGTTTCGCCTTAGGGGAAGCCGAGAATACGGTCAAGGCCATTCTTGGGAAAAATAATTCCGAGACCGCTTTGGGCAGCATTACATCGAGAAACATGTGGGGGGTTTTCGATAGTCTTGAATATGGCCAGGCAACATTTCATCTGGGTTACCAGAAGCGCAATTCTTTAACCCAGTCTGACATGGTCGGAACAACCGGTGGATGGGTAGAGTCCAGCGATCTGTCAGCCGGGGTGAACTATGACCCTGGTAAATGGTTTTTCAAGTCCGAGTGGTTGCAGGATCGTTCAATGTATATGGCAGACGCGATGTATGTCAGCGTCGGCTATCGCGTGAATAAATTCACGCCTTATTTAACGCATAGCCAGAGCAGCGCAGCTTCACCATACCAGAATGGCGCATTCGATCCACAGGTTGCCAACAGGTCACAAAAGGTCAACAGTGTTGGAGTGCGTTGGGATTTTATGCGGAATCTCGATTTCAAGATGCAGTACGATTACGTCACGCTAGGCGACAATTCAAATGGATATCTTGTCAATGTGCTTAACAACGCCGATTTATCCGGAAAGAGTTTTCATGTGATTTCCGCTGTTGTCGATTTTGTATTCTAGACGCCTTTCGGAACGTGAGATCCCAGATGCTACTCCACAAGGTTTTTAAATTTACGCTGCTGCCTGCGATGCTGATGTTTGGGCAAATCGCGCATGCCGAAGTGGTGGTCATCGTTTCTGCCAAAAGCGCTGTCACGAGTTTGACAGCGGACCAGGCCGCAAAAATTTTCCTTGGCAAAGTCACCACTTTCCCGAATGAAAAGCCGGCTTACCCTATCGATCAATCCCAGGGAAGCGTTATCAGGGATGAATTCTATGCCAAGGTGACCCACAAGGACTCTTCGCAAGTCGCCGCATACTGGGCGAAAATAATCTTTACCGGCGAGGGGCGTCCGCCCAAGCTTGTCAATGGAGACAAGGCTGTTGTAAAAGTCATCGCGGACAATCCCAACGCTATCGGCTATATAGACAGAAGTGCGCTGAATCGCAGTGTCAGAGTCGTTCTGGAGCCTTAAGACAACTATGCTGATCTACAAATTTGGCAACTATCCCCTGAAGCTGAAGTTGCTGCTGGTTCCCTCGACCGCCGTATTGAGCTTTGTCGCTTACCTGATTTATTCGTCGCTTGTGTTGTCGGGAGGAAATGTGCTCCTGAAAGAAATTCGTGAAATCGAGTTTCCAATACTTTATGCGGCCGGTGAAAATCTCAAGAGTTTTGAAGGTGTAGTGGAATCTTTAAATACGGCAGCCGCAACGGGAGAGGCGGACTATCTGGAAGCCTCCAAGGCAAAGGCAGCGGAAATTCTGAATCGTTACGAAACAATGGAACAGATAGATCCGGCACACATCCAGGATATCGAGAAGTTAAAATCCGGCTTCAATACCTTCTATGCGTTGGCATACAATATCGCGCAGCGGATGATGACCAGAACAGAACCGCCTACCGGGCAGCAGATAAATCAAATGCGGAATTTGCGAAATTCCTATTCGTTAGCCGCCGCATCCTACAGGGAAGTTGCCGAGAAAGAGTTTCAGGAGACGATACGAAAAGCGATAGGCAGATCTGAGGGGGCGCAAAGATCGGGAGCGATCATAGGCATGTTCATGTTGTTCGTGATCGGGGTGCTGACCTTGCTGGTCAACCGCGGCATCGTGGTGCTGGAAAATGTTGTGGAAAACCGCAACAGGATGCTGGAGTCGGTCAACAGTGAACTGGAGCAGGAAATTCAGAAACTGAAAGCCGCTGAAGAGGCCAGGAGTCAGGCGGAAGCCGCAAGCCACACCAAGGACGAATTCCTGGCCAACATGAGCCATGAGCTTCGCACGCCGATGAATGCGGTAATAGGCTTGAGCCACCTCTGTTTGCAGACCGAGATGTCCGGCAAACAGCATGACTATCTCCAGAAAATTCACAGTTCGGCTAAATCGCTCCTGGGTATTCTCAATGACATTCTGGATGTTTCCAAGATTGAAGCCGGAAAAATGGAGCTGGATAAAATTCCATTTGAACTGGATGAGGTCATGGACAATCTTTCAACGATACTGGGTGCAAAATGTCATGAAAAAAATCTCGGGTTTCTTCTGGAAACTGCTGCAAATGTTCCGGCAGTGCTGATAGGCGATCCTTTAAGGCTGGGTCAGGTGCTGATCAATCTGGCAGGTAACGCAGTCAAATTCACCCAGAAGGGTGAAGTGATGGTACGTGCAGAATTGCAAAAAGAAGAGAGTGAACAGGTCATTCTGCGCTTTACCGTGAAAGACACGGGAATAGGGATGACGCAGAAGGAAATAGCCAGGCTTTTCCGGCCTTTCACCCAGGCCGATACCAGCATCACGCGAAAATTTGGCGGAACCGGTCTGGGGCTTACGATCAGCAAGCGTCTGATCGATAAAATGGGCGGGGAAATCTGGGTGGAAAGTGTCCCGGACCGGGGGTCTAAATTTATCTTCACTGCCCGCTTCCTCAAACCACGGAAGCAAATGAACGTTGAACAAACCGAGCACGCCGGCATGCGCGGTATGCGAGTGCTTGCGGTGGGCGAGAGCGGGAACAGTATGAAAATGCTTGTAAATCATCTTGAATCTTTCTCGTTCGATGTGAGCGTGGCCAGCAATGGACGCGACGCATTGAATATTATTAACCAGGCGAACAAGGAGGCGCGGCCTATTGCCCTTGCAATCTTCGATTCTAAAATTCCGGATATGGATGATCCGGATGTGGCCCGGGAGTTGCAGGCTATGATTGTATTGGGCATCAAGCCGAAATTGCTGCTGATCGCAGACTACGGAAAAAATGGGGGCTCAGCGCCAGTGGCTGAAAAAGTGATGGACGGTTTATTGGAAAGACCTTACAGCAAAAATAAACTGTTCGACGTGATCACCAGAATTTCCGGTCGGGATAAATCATTGACTGGAAAATTTAAAATTATCGGTGCAAGGTTTAATACGGAGCTTGTTTCCCAAGTCCGTGGAGCACGCGTACTGCTGGTCGAGGACAACGAAATCAACCAGCAAATTGCGCAAGAGCTGTTGCAGAGTTTCGGCATCGATGTTGTTGTTGCCGGGAACGGTGAAGAGGCGATTTCATGGCTCAAGGATGAACAATTCGATGGCGTGCTGATGGATATGCAGATGCCGGTGATGGACGGCATCACTGCCACCCGCGAGATTCGCAAAGATCCAAAGTTTGCCGATTTGCCTATCATCGCGCTGACCGCCAATGTATTCGTCAGTGAACAAAATGAATTTCTGGCTGCCGGAATGAACGATCACATCGGCAAGCCCATCGATCCGGACAAGCTGATCGCCACGCTTGCCAAATGGGTGCATCCCGCGCGAAAAAATTCTCTGCCGCCGCCCATGGGGCAAGGTTCTGCGCCGGATTTTCTTCCCGACCTGCCGGGTGTCAAAGTGTCGGATAGTGTGCGCCGTATGGGTGGGAATGTGGACTTGTATTATTCGCTGCTGGACATGTTCAGCACCAACCAGAAAAATATCGTCCAGGAAGTTCGGGCGTCACTGGCCTCTGGGGATTTTAAAACCGCTGAGAGACAGGCTCACACACTCAGAGGAATAGCAGGTAATCTGGGTGCGGAAAGTCTGCAACATCAGGCTGAACTCCTGGAGAAAAATATCAAGGATGGGGTGCTTGATGATGTGGATCCTTCGCTGGAACAAATAAATCATGAACTCGATATATTGCTGACAGGCATAGATCGCGCGCTTAAGACACGCACTGCATGAGCCGGCAATGGCATCATGCACTGTTTTAAGCCAGCATTTCAAGCAGAACCGGATGCCACTTCGCAGGGGAGATTTCCCCCATTTTTCCGGCCAGACGGCGTTTGTCCACCGAACGCAATTGATCGAGCAGAATGCGTGCTGACTTGCCCTTGAATTTCACTGCCGGTCGACAACCAAGGGGTTGCCCCTTGCTGGTCAGAGGCGCGATGATGACACGCGGTAATGCCGCGTTCAGATCATCGGGCGAGACGATCAATGCAGGGCGTGTTTTCTGATTTCGGTGCCGATGGTCGGATCGAGATTGACCCAATACACTTCGCCACGCTTTACCATACCCACTCCTCGTTTCCTTCATCTACAGGCAGCGCGGCGAGCGGATCGGAGTCGGCTTCAGGCTTGTAACCCTCAAACCAGCCGGCACGGGGAGTCTTGACAGGAGTTATCACAATATTTTTACCCTCCAGTCTGATGTCCACTTCTGTGTCCATTTCACAGGCAGCCAGCAGCGTTGCGGGAATAATGACGCCGCGGGAATTGCCGACCTTTCTTAAATTTGCACGCATGCTCTTCTCCTGATGTGGTAACCATGTTATAACAAATTGCAGTGAGGGCGCAAGAGAAGTGGCACTAGCTTTGTATTCTGTTGTCGCCGACGCAGGAGGCGCATCATTCTCATTCAGCATGTTCTGGCGTAATACTGATTTTATTGATGCAGACGGCAGGCAAAGCTCGTAAAATGCGCCACTTTGTTTCATTCATTCAAGTCATGACGATACGTACCCGTTTTGCTCCCAGTCCTACCGGTTATCTGCATATCGGCGGCGCCAGAACCGCCTTGTTTTCGTGGGCGTACGCCAGAAAGTTGGGCGGCACATTCATCCTGCGCATCGAGGATACCGATCTTGAGCGCTCATCCGAAGCCTCGGTGCAGGCGATACTGGACGGAATGTCCTGGCTCAATCTGAGCTATGACGAGGGTCCTTTTTATCAGATGCAGCGCATGGACCGCTACAGGGAAGTGCTTGGGCAGTTGATCGAAGCAGGCCACGCCTATTATTGTTACACCACGCCTGAAGAACTTGAGGCGATGCGCGAAGCGATGCGGGCCCGCGGTGAGAAGCCTCGCTACGATGGCCGCTGGCGGCCGGAGACGGGCAAGGTGCTGCCCGCCCCCCCCGGTGATATCCGTCCCGTGGTGCGTTTCAAAAATCCATTGCACGGCGCAGCGGTATGGGACGACATGGTCAAGGGACGCATCGTGTTTGAAAACAGCGAACTGGATGATCTCATCATCGCGCGCCCCGATGGCACGCCCACCTATAATTTCTGCGTCGTGGTGGACGATCTGGATATGAATATCACGCATGTGATACGCGGCGACGATCACGTCAACAACACGCCGCGCCAGATCAATATCCTGAAAGCGCTGGGGGCGACGTTGCCGCAATATGCGCATGTGCCGATGATACTGGGCAGCGACGGCGAAAGGCTATCCAAGCGGCATGGCGCGGTGAGCGTGATGCAATATGCCGAGGATGGCTTTCTGCCCGAGGCGCTTGTCAACTATCTGTCGCGTCTGGGCTGGTCGCACGGCGACGAGGAGGTTTTTTCGGTAGAGCAATTCGTCGAGTGGTTCGATCTTGAACACATCAGCAAATCGGCGGCGCAATTCAATCCCGAGAAATTGCGCTGGTTGAATCAGCATTACATCAAGCTGGCGGATGATGCACGCTTGGCTGAGCTCGTGGGCGGACATCTTCTGGCGCGCGGGGTAAGCTTACGCGAGTCGCCCAAACTTGAAGACGTGATCGCGTTGTACAAGGGGAGGGTTGCGACGCTGCTGGAACTTGCGGATGAAGCCGAAGTGTTTTATGTCGACGTGCATCCGGAGCAGGCGCTGCTTGACGAGCATCTCGTGCCTGAAGTGTTGCCCGCGCTGCGCGAATTGCTTGTTCGCTTCGCCGATGTGACGTGGGAAGCGCCTCATCTGGCCGCGCTGATCAAGGAACTGTTGGCCAGCCACAATCTTAAAATGCCAAAACTGGCGATGCCTTTGCGCGTGATGCTGGTCGGTCAAACGCACACGCCGTCGGTCGATGCCGTGCTGGCTTTGTTCGATCGCGAGACTGTGCTGGCGCGCCTGCGCAAATATCTGTAATTTTTGGATATCCGGAATCTATAGATCCGGCTCGGTAAAATTTTAACTCCGTTCGGGCGGAGGTATCGAAGCCTGTCCTGAGTTTATCGAAGTGGCCCGTTCACCTTTCGACAAGGATCTCCTGAGTTTACCGAAGGGCTCAAGGTGAGCGGACTTCAAACTTCATCTGGCCGGATCAGTTGTTCTCTTAGTATGTTGACCATCCTATCCTGTGGGTATAGGATACGCGCATGGAAACGCCAGAACATGTTTTGGAATGGCTGCTTGATTACAATGGGCGGCGGCATTTTTTTGCCAGCGGACATTTTTTAAAATTTGAAATCAGGCTTGTTGAGCAGTCAGATCGGGTACCGCGTGGGGTCGCTTATTCCTTCACCTTGCATGATCCTGAAGGAACTAGGCTGTTAGGGTTCGACAACGCGCATCCCGTATCGCATACGGGCGGGAAATATGTAAAGGTAAAGCCTGAAGCCGATCACTGGCATAGAACGATTAACGATGAAGGTCGCCCATATACTTTCATTACGGTTGAGCAGTTGCTTGAAGATTTTTTTGCCGAGGTTGAGAAGATATGCAAAAAGCAGGGCATATCAACCGAGGTCGTAGATGACAAGGAGGCATGAAGATGAAAATCCAGTCCATGAAAAGCCTGAAAAAAGAAATGCTGTCAGTCGCTCGCGGTGAGTGCAAGGCTCCTGCCGGGGCAGCTCAAATCACTTTCGAGTCTGTGGAGGCAGTTATACGCCTGCTCACACCTGAAAACCGTTTCCTGCTCGCCACTATCGATAAGAAGAAACCTGCCTCAATCGCGGCTTTAGCGCAACTGGTCAAACGCGCCGAACCCAACGTCAGCCGCACATTGGGGAAGCTTGAGGCAATGGGCTTTGTGCGTATGCGCCAGGGAGCAGGTAAAGCCAAAACACCGGAAGTTGCAATCCATCGACTAACGGTGGATATGGACATCTGTGCGCAACAAGACAGGGTGGCTATTGCCTGACTGATACACAAGGATCAGCGCTGAATTCGGGGCCCCCTGATTTTTTTGCAATTTGACTTTACAAGCAGGGGTCACATCCCTATAATGCGCGCTCTTTCGAGGTAAGGGGGGTATAGCTCAGCTGGGAGAGCGCTTGCATGGCATGCAAGAGGTCAGCAGTTCGATCCTGCTTATCTCCACCAAAGAAAACCTCGTCCCCATCGTCTAGAGGCCTAGGACATCGCCCTTTCACGGCGGTAACACGAGTTCGAATCTCGTTGGGGACGCCACCAAATTCCGACTTTTGACTGGAATTTTGTAGTAAATACAAAGGTCATGAGTTTCAGAGTCAAATACGATGCGGTCAATCAGGCTGCGCAGTATCTCTTTCAGATCGTCTCGGTCCAATTCGTTTAAGTCTTCCGCGATACCGGTTTAAAATAACCCGCACATCTCTTTCGCTGATCTCGCGCATGGCGCTGGCCTGGCGAGTTGCGGTTTCTGTCGTTTCAATTGTTCGTTGAATATCTGCATGTTCTTGTTCCAGCGATTCGATTTTGCGAAGTAGCGGGGCAGGGGTGTCGTTGAGCACAACGCTTACCTCACTTCGCGCCGTATTTTATCTCATCATCTGCGGTTTTAAGGATCAATGGATTATTTTGATTGAAACACAGATGCTGGCAGTAACATTCTGTCTGCTTGCCCTGGCAACGGAATGAAACCAAAGTGCTTGTAAAATGAAATGGCCTTTTCATCTTTTGCATCAACAATGATTCCGACCACGGCTAGGACAGCGCTGGCTTGAGAAACTTTTTGACAAGCGTCTGCAAGCAGAATTGAGCCCAAACCTTTGCCTTGCGCTTCCTTATCTACTGCCAGCCGGCCTATCAGCGCAACCGGCACCGGGTAGCGGGGTAGTTTTCGCGCCAAAGATGCCGGAAGGCTCGAACAGCTTACACTTCCTGCACTCAGTGTAAAAAATCCAGCCAATTGTTTTGAATCATTTTCAGGTGTTGCGACAAAAACGCGCGCAAGATTCTTGCGGATATCTTGAGAAGCATAGCGACGTATGTAGTCATCCAGGGGGTCGGAGCCGCACCGAAAGTTGGCTGAATCCACGCCAGCATCAAGCGGCCTGATGAGGTATTTCATCAGCGAACCTGATCGGCGTGACGTTTGAATGCGCGTTTCAATGCTGCATTGGAGGTGGCAGGAGCATCAAGCGCTTCCAAGAATGCCTCGAAGTCTTTTGAATTCAATGTGATTGATTCATGTTCCTGTACCACACGTTCGGCGGACGCCAGCGCATTTGACAGCACAAATTCGGAAATGCTGACGCGTGCATAGCCGGCTGCTTTATCTAGCAACTGGCGTGTGTAGCTGTCGCACCGAATATTCAAACGGCTTTCCTTGGTTATTGTGGTTTCCATGATGGTTTCCTAAAGTTTGACGATGATATTGTGCGCCATTAGTACTCACAATTCAATAGCGTTACTGGCTGTTGCCAGCACAATCGAAATCAGCTGACGCATCCTGTTTGGATTGGCGGTATTTAAATCCTCTGATAGCAACCACCTCTGCCAAATCAGGCCGAATCGACCACCGCTTGTAAACCCGGCAAAACCATGGACTAGTGAGCAACGCGTGTACCCGTCTCGTCATCTACAACCAGCAACATGGATTCAACGCGACTCCGTAGCTCCGGATGTGTGTTCAGCCGATTTAACAGCGCTTCGTCATTCATCGTCATGGCAACCTCCTCTTATCGAAGGTCTTGAACAATGCCGCAAGATTACACCACATCAGTTTGAATCGCACCCCATACCGCCAGCCTTTTACCCAAAAGTCTGCATTTGCTGGTAGTATTCGCGGTTGGGATTTCGGCTAATCCCCTTGGGGGGCGCCTGAAATTTCACCGGTGGCTATTTCAAAGACAAGGCATCTGTTTGATTTGCCGTTGAGCCTGATTATGAACCGAATGAGTAGTGGTTTTTTTTTCGCCTGCTGTTTGAGTTGAAATAATCATGTGCTATCGTAGGGGGAGCATGCATTCGTCGTCGTTCGTACAGTATGCGGCCAGCGCACAGGTTCGGTGACGGCGATACCCGCCTGTTCGGATGGCGGCTGGATTTAAGATAATTATAATGAGAACCGGATGAATTCAAGATATACGGGCGGGATGATACGTCCATACGACTCTAAGATTGCCGCGATGAACCGTCTGCTCGACGGCTTTATTATTGCGGGTAGTCTGGAAATTATCAGCATCCTGTACGCTGTTGATAACGTTCAGTACTACCATCTGGCTGCCCTGCTCGGGACGGTCTTTTTTCTTTTTCTTGCTGAATTAAAATCGATTTACCATTCCTGGCGCCTCTCCTCTTTTGAGACAATGAACCGGAATGTTTTTGCTGTCTGGCTGACAGTCGTGATTGTCCTGATCAGCCTGGCCTTTATGACGAACACCGTTTCCGAGTTTAGGCGCGGGGTTGTTTTCGGTTGGTTCATCTGGACGCCGTCGCTGCTGATTATCCAGCGCAGTGCAATTCTGATGTTTTTGCGCAGTTTGCGCCGCCGCGGCTGGAATACCAGAACCGTTGCGATCGCAGGTTCCGGGGACAGCGCAATAAAACTTTCAAAAAATATAGCTGACGCGGGCTGGATGGGGTTGCGCCTGGTTGGCATGTATGACGACAGGAAGGTGCTGAGGAAACCTCTGTCCGAAGGCGGGACCATACGCTTTGCCGGGAATCTCAATGATATGGTTCAGGCTGCGAAGGCAGGAAAGATTGACTATGTTTACATCGGGCTACCGATGGTTGCCGAAAAGAGAATTATCGAAATCGTGAATGAGCTTGCGGATACGACAGCCTCGGTATTTCTGATTCCGGATTTTTTCGTGTTTGACTTGATGAATGCCCACTGGTCCAGCGTCGGAGGCGTTCCCATTGTGAGCATACATGAGAGTCCGTTTTATGGCGTGGATGGCTGGTTCAAGCGCATCGAAGATGTGCTGATAGGATCGCTGATCCTTGTGTTGATCGCCATCCCGATGCTGGTTATTGCCCTGGGTGTCAAGCTTTCATCTCCCGGCCCTGTACTTTTCAAGCAGCGCAGGTACGGGCTGAACGGAAAGGTGGTCGATATATGGAAATTCAGGAGCATGAGTGTCTGCGAGGACGGGCCGGATGTGCATCAGGCGCAGAAGAACGATCCGCGGGTGACCCCGTTCGGCGCTTTCATACGCAGGACTTCGCTGGATGAACTCCCCCAGTTTTTTAACGTGCTGCAGGGGCATATGTCCATCGTGGGGCCGAGGCCCCATGCAATCGCCCACAACGAACTATATCGCAGCCTGATTCACGGCTATATGTTGAGGCACAAGGTTAAGCCCGGTATCACCGGATGGGCGCAGATCAACGGCCTGCGCGGCGAGACGGATACCACGGACAAGATGAAGGCCAGGGTTGAGTACGATCTGCACTATATACAGAACTGGTCGCTCTGGCTGGATCTCAGGATCATCTTCCTGACGATCTTCAAGGGCTTTGTCAGCAAGCAGGCATACTGAAACGGGGAAGAGCGCCTCACGCGGAGAAAAGCAAAGGAACATTGACAAAAATTATGCAAATGAATGCAAGGGGACCTCTAAAAATTCATTTTCGTCGCTCCCGCGAAAGCGGGAGCCCAGTTAAATCAACAAGCTGGATGGCCGTACCTCGAAACTTCGCTACGCTCGTTTTCCCGCTATTGCGGGAATGACGAATTTATAGAGGTGCCCGCAAATGAATGCAAGAACACCGCAAAACAGTGTAAAGAGTTATGGCATCCTTTTGATGTTGTGACAGATGTCGTTCTCTGTGATTTCCGCGTGAGCTGGTTTTTGGTTCAGATTTGTCCGGCCTTGGGTTTGTCAAAGGTGATTGAGTTGAATTACATTATGAAAGTTAACTATGCGCTTTAAGATAATTGCTGCAATCGGTATGAGTGTTTTACTCGGCTCTGCATACGCGGATCCCATGATTAATCCGAATGCCATGTCGGTATACAGCAGTGCGCCCGAAGAAGGCTTTCTGTTTACCCTCGATGAGTCTCTGACTTCCGACAGCAACGTGTTCCGTTTGCCGGATGGCGTCTACCCGCCAAACGCATCCAAAAGATCGGACACGATCAACACGCAGCAGGCCGATCTGTCATACAACAAATTCTACGGGCTGCAGAGCATCACGCTCGATGCGACGTTGTCGCACAACACGTTTAATAACTTTTCGTATCTCGACTACAACTCGACGAGTTACAAGGGTATTTGGGCATGGAGGGTCAGTAATGAACTGAGCGGTACCCTGGGTGCAACTCAGAGCCAATCGCTGATAAACTTTGCATATTTTCAGAGCTTTGCCAGGAATGTCTATACGATGCAGAGTAAGTATTTTAACGGGGATTGGTGGGTGACAGGCCCCTGGCATGCGGTTTTCGGAGTATCGCAGAGTCGGGCTAATTACAGTGTAGTTGTGCTTGAACAACAAAGCTCGAGGGGGAATTCCGCCGATGCGGGAATGTCGTATGTGAGCGAATCAGGAAACACCATCTCAGTCAAGGGGCAGAGCACGCAGGGTACGTATTACGGCATGCCGCTTAATTATGCAGGTCTGATAGACAACGGTTTTACGGAAAACGACGCCTTGCTGGATGTAAACTGGACTTTGTCTGGGAAATCCACGCTGACGGGTGAGTTGAAACATCTTTCTGTGGTTCACGATCATTTTTCAGAACGCAACTATAGCGGGATGGCCGGGAATATCAACTACATCTGGGCGCTATCCGACAAGGCGATGGTTAACTTTACCGCGCAGAGAACTTTTGCCCAATTTCTGACCGCATATAGCAGTTACTATGTCAACAATGAGCTTGCTGTTTCTCCTTCCTGGCTTGTGAGCCCCAAGGTGACGCTGCGCATGACATTTGATCGTGCTAGGTATACTTATCTTGGCAGCATTATTCCCATTCCGGGAATCGATCTCAGCAACGTGACGCAAACCGTGATGATGGCGGCAGACTGGGCGCCGACCCGCAAGATTACCTTGAGCACTTCAGTGCAGCACACGACGCGCAATGCCGGCCTTCTTCTTTACCAGTATGGGGATACCTCGTTGAACGTCACCGCCCAGCTCAGTTTTTAGTGATTATGCTGGAAAATAATTTGAGGTGTGTTACATCATTTTGCTAAGACACTTGAGTAAAATATGCTGCGTAAAATTTTTTAATGGGCGGGTCAATAATGAATATAAGTGTGCCAATTGCAGGGGTTGTAGTCTTATATAAACCAGACGACAAGGTCTTGGGCAACATTAAGACTTACATCGACAGCGTTGAGGTGCTGTTTGCGATAGATAATTCTGAGAATCCAAGTGCTGATTTTGTTTCTGAACTAGCTAGACTGTCCGTGAAAGTTGAATATGTTCCAATGCACGGAAATCAGGGGATATCAAAGGCATTGAATATTGCAGCAACGGCTGCAATCGAGAGGGGTTATGCCTGGCTGCTGACTATGGATCAGGATAGTGCGGCAGCACCCGATACGGTCAGTCAAATGCTAGTTTGCGCTCATGATTCTGGTGTATCAAAAGTTGGATTGATAGGCCCGTATCACTGGGTTGATCCAGAGTGGTTTTTTCCTGGGAAGGAGGCATGTGAGGAGGTTTTGACAACTATGACCTCTGGTAATCTTTTGAATCTGAGAGCATTCAGTGAAGTTGGTTGTTTTAGAGAAGACTTTTTCATTGGATATGTTGATCACGAATATTGTTTGAGATTACGAAAAAAGGGATACGCTGTGTTGCAAAGCAATCGTGCTATCTTGACTCATGAGTTGGGGAATACATCAAAACACAGGTTGTTTTTTGCGACGATATCGACCACAAATCACTCACCATTAAGGCTTTACTACAGAACGAGAAATCGCCTGGAGACGATTGATCTGTATAAGCACGATTTTCCTGAGTTTGCCAAGCGTGAAATGTTTGCTATATTGAAAGAGTTAGTAAAAATAACCATTTTGGAGAACGATAGTCTTCTAAAGCTGAAATTCATATTTAGTGGTTATAGGCATTACAAGAAGAAGATTTTTGGCATGTACTTGGGTTAACTTATGCAGAAATGTTTTTTGGTTGGCTCCCAGCATAGCGCGTGCTCAGTATGTCAAACAAGTGGAGTGATCGCTCATCGTTTTCTGCGCAATGTCTTTCCTGCGCATAACCAGCGTTTTGCTGGCATTTTTTGAACAATTGAATGTCTGGTAGTTTTATCGAGTAGGAACCCGGTCAAATCAAAGGTACTGGATACACGCTGTTGTGAGGATGACGAATAAATCAGCGTATCCTTAGTCGAGGGGCTTGACCTGAAAAATAACCATTTCATCCTTCTACGCATCAGGATGAATGGACACTCTATATCATGATGAATGGACCGCCCTGCATCAGGATGAGCGGATCAACTCGATAACCTTGTCCTGAGTCCAGTCGAAGGGACTGCCCTGAAAATAACCGTTCATCCTTCTATACATCAGGATGAACGTACTCGAATTCTCGGCTCAATAAGTGAAATGACATATTTTTTATCCCTGCGCATGGCAGATTAGTCCAAATGGACTAATGCATTATTCATAATCAACTGCTAAAATGCACCCACGTTGAGTTTTTTAAATGCATTCAATGGGAGAAGTAAAATGAAAGCAAAAATGACAGCCGTGGCACTGGCTATGACACTTGGCCTTGCGGCAGGGGCGGCGAATGCAACACCGAAGGAAGTAATCAAGAATGGCGGCAAGCTGATTCAGTTCGGTGATTCCCATCTGTCATATACCGGAAACAGCTTTACCGATATATTTGCATTCGATCCCACCTTCAGCGGCAAAATTACCGGCGCATCTGTCACGATGGGTTACGACGGCAAGGATATGGATACACAACTTAACAGCTTTACCTTGGTCAATCACTTGACCAGTGCTGTGGTTGCCACTGGCGCCATTTCGAAGTTGTATGGAGTGGATGCTCAGGGACTTTTCAGTAATGTACCCTTTGCCAGTGGCACGAAGTATGACATTGTGGTCAACGGATTGACTCTGGACAAGGATGGCGGATCTTTCGTCGGTAACGTCCATGCTGTGCCCGAGCCAGGCGAATGGGCAATGATGGGTTCCGGTCTTACACTGCTGGCCTTTATTGCAACACGTCGTCGTCGCTCCGCAGTTTAATTTAGACAAAGGATGTATGAAATGAAAAACTACACTAAACAAATCTCCGCGTTGGTGTTGACGGCTGCCCTTGGTTTTGCGGCTAGTTCTGCAAGCGCTTTCACCTATACAGATAACACATCACTGGACTTCTCCAGCTTTCCAACTGCGATCGCCTTCTCACCTAATTACAGTTCGAATGGCGCGTTCAGCGACTTGTATACATTCACCATTTCCACAGCCTCTACAGGCGGTGCGTCTATGGATATAGGAAATGTATCTGGCCTTTCTATCACTGGCTTCAGCCTGCTCAACAGCTCGAATGCACAGATCGCAACAAGCCCTGACAACATCACTTTGAGCTTCGGGAATCTGGGCGCTGGCACCTATGGTGTGAATGTAGTGGGCACTGTGTCGGATTATAGCAACGCATCCTATGATTTCAACGCACACGTAAGCGCAGTACCTGAAGCCAGCGAATGGGCTCTGATGGCATCCGGCCTCGGCCTGTTCGGTTTCATCGCAAGCCGCCGTTCAAAAGCTACATTGACAGCATAATTTTACGCGATTACACTGCGTCTGGTTATAAAAAACCAGACGTTTTTTATGGCGTTGTTAGCACAAAAAGTTCATTTCTAAAATCCAGCATCCAGCCACGGCTGTGGGGATTGTATGTTTAGATAAAACCACAGTTCCTGATTTACAACTAACCTGAATGAGAGTTCCTATGCTGATCAAATCGTGCCGCCTCAATGCTTGTCTGTTGCTTGTATCCGTTGGTCTTACGGCCTGCGGTTCCGGTGAAAAGAAAGATGCGAGCCAGGTAGCTGCCAAAGTTAATGGCGCCGAAATTTCGGTCTATCAGATCAATCAGGCTCTTTCCCAGACCCCAGGTGTTACCGAGGCAAATGCAGCCCAGGCTCGCAAGGAAATTCTCGACAGACTGATCGTGCAGCAGCTTGCAGTGGCCAAGGCGACGGATGATAAGCTGGATCGAACACCCGAGGTGGTCATGGCGCTGGATGCGGCCCGTCGTGATGTACTGGCCCGCGCCTATATGGAGCATGTTGCAGGGGGTGCAGGCAGTATAGATAAGGCTGATATCAGGCGCTACTTTGACGAACATCCGGATTTGTTTTCCCAGAGACGCATCTACTCATTGACTGACATCGTGGCGCAGAGCGATGACAAGCTGATTGCGACCCTTAAAGATATGGTGGCAGCGAATAAATCCATGCAGGAAATCGCCCAGTGGCTCAAGGATAATGGCGCAAAATTCGAGGGGCACAACGCTACCAGTGCTGCCGAACAATTGCCCCTTGAACTTTTGCCTGCGATTGCCAAGCTGTCGGATGGTCAGACCGCTGTGATACCGGCAGGGCAGGTGGTTCATGTGATCAATGTAATAAAATCTAAACAAGATCCTGTTACATTCGAAACCGCCTCCCCGCAGATAGAGAAATATCTGGCTGCAGAACGCAGGCAGCAGCTGATACTGGCAGAAATCAAGAGACTTAAAGATACGGCAAAGATTGAATATCTCGGTGAGTACTCTGCGGATAAGCCTGTGGCGGTTCCTGCAGCGAAACCTGCTGCTCCCGCCGATAACAGCATCGCAAAGGGTGCCGCTAAACTGTAATACTGAATTTTTCTCATATAGCGACAGTTAGCGACTAACGACTAACGGCTGTTTTTTAGCTAAGGAAGTAAAGTGATTAGGCAAATTTGCAAATTGATGCTGACCGTGTTTTCCCTCTTGTATCTCGTTCAGGGGTATGCAGAAACTCGCGATTTTCTGCTCGGAGCTGGAGACTCTATACATGTCACGGTGTACAGAAATCCTGAGCTCACGCTGGATACACGAGTCAACGAGAATGGAACTGTTAATTACCCCCTGGTTGGCACCGTTATTATCGGTGGACTTTCGATACCTGATGCAGAAGCGCTGATTGCCACAAGACTAAAGCAGGGTGGTTTTATTGAGAGCCCTCAGGTCAATATTGCGATGGTCACCATTCGCGGCAATATGGTCTCGGTTCTTGGGCAGGTCAATCACCCCGGACTCTATCCTGTTGACCCGGCCAGTTTGCGCCTCTCCCAGGTGCTGGCGATCGCTGGCGGTGTTGCGGCAACAGGCGGAGAGAAAGTTGTGCTGGTTGGGAAGCGCGAAGGAAAGCCTTACCGCCGTGAAATCAATATTGCATCGATGTATCTGGACAATAAGCCTGAAGATGATGTGAATATCCTGGGGGGCGATGAAATTTATGTTCCTCTTGCGCCGATGTTCTATATCTACGGTGAAGTTCAGAGACCGGGGGCAAGCGTCGTATTGCGCGACATGACGGTGATGCAGGCGCTTGCCCAGGGCGGCGGGCTTACGCTGCGCGGTACAGCGCGCAATATCCAGCTGATTAGAACGAAACCGGACGGAAGTGTGGAGAAACTTTATCCAGCCATGACCGATAAAATTCAACCTAATGATGTGCTTTACGTGCGCGAGAGTCTTTTTTAATATGCTGACCGCACTTGCATTCTGCAACCTGAATCCTTCACTCAGCAACAGGAGCATTTTCTCCGTTGTTGGGTGGGATAAACAGAATCTTGGCGCAAGTTTTATCGCGCTTAGAGTTATGTTTAGTTGCTTCATCAATGCCCTTCATTCAGCAACAGGAGTTTTTACTCCGTGGTTGCGTGGGAATGCCCCTGCGGCATTGCGGGCTTGAATCCTGAATCCTGATTTATTGAAAGTGCTCAAATGAATTTTCAGCAATTTATTATCATAATGGCTGCTCGCAAGCGAGTTGTCCTTCGGGTCTTTGCTTTCGTAGTCATCACGACGATTGTGATCAGCCTGATCATTCCTAAATCATATACTGGCGAGACAACGGTGGTGCTCGATCTGAAAAATCCGGATCCCGTCAGTGGTATGCTCTCGCAGGGGATGATCATGCCAAGCTATCTGGCGACTCAGGTTGACATCATCACCAGCGACCGTGTTGCACGTCGTGTTGTCAAAATGTTGGGATTCGAAAAAGTGCCTGAACTTGTACAAGACTGGAGGGATGCCAAGAATGGAATCTTTTCCAGCGATGAGGGTACGTTTGAAGGCTACTATGCGGCTAAGCTTGAAAAGAAACTCGACGTCAAGCCATCCAGTGTCAGCAATGTGATAACCATAGATTTCACGGGTTCAGATCCGAAGTTTGCGGCGGCTGTCGCGAATGCGTTTGCCAAGGCTTATCTTGAAACCAATGTAGAGTTGACTACAGAGCCGGCTCAGCAGTATACAGACTGGTTTGTCGAGCAGACCAAGCGGATTAAAGACAAGATGGACAAGGAGCAGGATGCATTGTCCGCGTATCAAAAAGCGAGCGGTATTGTTTCTGTCGATGAGCGTCTTGACGTTGAAACTAACCGCCTCAACGATCTGGCGACCCAGTTGACACTGTTTGCAGCGCAGAAAAGTGACGCACAGTCCAGGCAACGTGCGGCCAAGGGTGATGTCGAGACTAATCCCGATGTGATGAGCAGTCCGGTGATACAGAATCTGCGCGTGACCATCAGCGCTGCAGAAGGAAAGTTGCATCAGGATGAAAATACGCTGGGGGTCAATCACCCCCAAATTAAAGAGGAAAGGGCAGGAATTGATGCGCTTAAAGACCGGTTGCAGCAGGAAATGGGTAATGTTGCTTCAAGTCTGAACTCTAACGCCCAGATCAATTCTCAGAAGGAAGCTGAACTGCGTGTAGCACTTGAAGCCCAGAAGAAGCGCGTGCTGGATCTCAAGAAACAGCGCGATGAGGCCAATGGATTGCAGGCAGAGCTGGCTTCTACACAGCTCGATTACAACAATATCCGGCAACGCTTGAGTCAGAGCAATCTGCAAAGTCAGAGCCAGCAGAGCAGCGTTACAATATTGACTCCCGCTTTCGAGCCTGAAAAACCATCTAGCCCCAAGCTCCTGATCAACATCTTGGTGTCGATCTTCCTGGGTGGCTTGCTGGGTGTCGGGGTGGGCCTAATAATGGAGCTGAAAGATAGGCTTATACGTTCAGGGGAAGACCTGGCAGAACTGGGTATTCCGGTGCTGGGCGTGATGACAGTAGTGCGTGCTTCACCGAAACGTTGGCGGTTCTGGCGCCGTCAGACAGCGTCAATTTGATATAAGGATTGATATGCAATCGAATCAACAAACATCTCTGGGCGAGCGTTCAATCGGCGCCATACTTATCGACACTGGCAGGATATCTGCGATTGATGCAGAAAAGATTCTGCGCGAACAAAAACAGAACAACCTCAGATTCGGTGATGCTGCGCTGAAACTCGGGCTTTTGAATCAGGGCGATATTCAATTTGCACTTGCACGCCAGTTTCAGTATCCATATCTTTCACATGGCGATCAATCCATTTCTGAGGAAGTTGTTGCCGCATTCAGCCCTTTTTCTGCTACTGTCGAGCAGCTCCGAGCACTCCGCACTCAGCTGATGTTGCGCTGGTTTGATACGGATGCCAGTCACAAGAGACTGGCGATTGTCAGTGCAGCAAATGGGGAGGGGCGCAGTTTTATTGCAGCCAATCTTGCCGTGATATTTTCGCAACTTGGAGAGCGCACCTTGCTCATCGATGCGGATTTACGCAATCCACGCCAGCATCAGTTGTTCAAGATAGCCAACAGCACCGGCCTCTCATCCGTGCTTGCCGGGCGTACTACTGGAACTGACGCAGTAGTCAAGATTAAAAAGCTGCTCGACCTGTCTGTTCTTCCGGCTGGCGCGATTCCGCCCAACCCTCAGGAGTTGCTAAGTCGTGATACCTTTCCAACCCTGCTTCGTGAATATAGTGATTCTTATGATGTCATCATCATTGATACACCAGCAGCAGCGGTGAGCGCGGATGCTCTGACGATCTCTTCCCGGGTGGGCGCAAGTTTGCTTCTTGCATCAAACAATCGCACCCGTGTGTCTGAGCTTCAAAATGTGGCTGCCAACCTGCAAAATTCCAATGTCACCATCGTCGGTTCGCTGCTCAATGATTTCTGATTGAAGAATCTTGTCATTTCCGCAACCGACTGAATCATTCGGTTCAGGCTGCAACGGTAATCCAGGAGTGGATTTTTTAAAAACGGTAATACAGTTTAATTATATTTTATTAAAATGAACGGAGTGGGTCTTAAAGGAATGGCTATCCAGTTGGGCGAATTCAGTTGAGGTGTAGTTAGGACTCACCCTCGATCCTCACTACTTGCCACTTGCCACTTGCCACTCATTACTTGACCCTTGGACCTTGAACCTTGAACCTTGCCAGTGTAAAACAAAACCGTTTTTTTGAGTGGTGGCCGGTTATTCTCGGACTGACCGTTCTTTACGTACCCACGTTATACAAGATTGCCATGGTCATCGTGCATGGCAGCGATCAGGCACAGGGGCCATTGGTGCTGATGGTTGTACTTTTCCTGGTATGGCAAAAGCGAGAGTGTTTTACTCCTGACCCCGAAGCGAAGACCAGACCTTTGCTGGGCGGTGTGATTCTTGGCCTGGGTTTACTGATGTATATACTGGGCCGTTCACAAGAAATCATGGTCTTTGAAAACAGTTCACTCATTGTGGTGCTGGCCGGAATTTTGCTTGTTACCCGTGGATTGAAGGCAGTCAAGGACATGTGGTTTCCGCTGTTCTTTCTGATTTTCATGCTCCCTTTGCCCAGTTTTTTTATCGATTCAGTCACACTGCCGATGAAAATAGCCGTTTCATATGTAGCCGACAGCACCCTGTTCTGGTTAGGCTATCCGATCGCGCGTTCTGGCGTGATTTTGCAAATAGGACAGTACCAGTTGATGGTGGCAGATGCCTGCGCCGGCATGCACACGCTGATTTCGCTCGAAGCGCTGGGTCTTCTTTATCTCAATCTGGTCAAGCATGATTCCGTGTTTCGCAATATCGCGCTCGCGATATTGATTGTTCCAGTCTCATTTACTGCCAACGTGATCCGAGTGATGACGCTCATCCTTGTCACATACTATTTTGGAGACGAGGCGGGGCAGGGCTTTGTGCATGGATTTGCGGGCATGGTGTTATTCATCGTGGCGCTATCGTTGATCATGGGAGTAGATTCAATTCTACAATATTTCGTAAAACGAAAAGCCAAGGTATAAGCAATGAATTTAATGCGCAGAAACATACTGCTGATGCTGCTGATGCTTGCATCATCCGGACTTGCCATAGCGCTTTATCCGACCCAGAAAATCGCCGACAAAGTTCCAGGGCCTGATCTGGAAACCATGATCCCAAAACAGTTTGGAGATTGGAAGCTTGATGAAAGTCTGGAGCCAATCAAAATCAATCCGGAGGTTCAGGCACGCCTTGACAAGATATACAACCAGACGCTCTCCCGCACCTATGTTAATAGTCACGGCGACCGGATAATGCTGTCGATTGCATATGGTGGTGACCAGAGCAGTGCGCTTCAGGTTCACCGTCCTGAGGTTTGTTATACGGCGCAGGGTTTTCTAATCAGCAAAATGGACAAGGGTTTTTTGAAAACCGCTAACGGACAAATTCCCGTATTGCGTATGGTAGCAAGTCAGCAGCATCGTACTGAACCGATTACATATTGGATCACCGTGGGTAACAAGGTTGTGCGCGGTGCGTGGGAGCAGAAACTTGCGAAAGTCAAATACGGTTTGACCGGCAAGGTGCCTGACGGAATTCTGGTACGCGTATCGAATATTTCGTCCGACACCCCTGGCTCATATCGTCTCCATCAGGACTTTGTGAATGAAATGCTCAAAGGCATGCGCGCAGAAGATCGCTCGAAACTGGTTGGAATTCTCTGAGGTAATGTCAAAACATACTTGCCATGATTAGACCCTCTCATACTGTAGTGCCTGCTTACCGGCCAAGAGTTGATAACCGGCCCGCTTTTGGTTTCTGGCTCGTTGTTACATTCGTGGCCTTTGTCTTCGGTGTGCTGGCTGTCATCCTGCCTTACCAGCTCGTTCTCATACTCGTGGCTATTCCGGTCATGTTGGTATTGCCTTGGCGCTATCCCTGGCTGGGATTGATTGTCCTGCTTGCGATGGTGTCAGGCTTGCTGCCATCGCCGCTTCTGGGGGGAGGCATCCGCCTCGTGGACGTATTCTGGGCATATCTGTTTTTAATATTGTTTCTCGCGCATTTGCGTAGCGATAAATCCTGGTGGAAAGGCTTCAAGCCATATTTTCGACCTCTGATGTTATTTTTTTCTCTGGCCGCGCTATCAACTGCGTACGCGCTGTTGATATTGCACACCCCGCCCAAACATGCATTGGGCGAGTTCCGTCATTTTTTCTACTGGCTGTTGGCGCCTATGGTTATGGTTGCATTGGACTCGGAGCGGAAGTTGAATCTCTTTGTTCGCACTATGCTGATCCTGGCGGTTTTGCTGGCCTTAGGTATTGTCGTGCAATCACTCACCGGCGTCAGCATCCTGTTTGGCGGCGCGATGAATTCAGCCAATACCCTGGGGGTCTCCTACCAGGGTGTTATTCGCACTCAAACGCCGGGCATTTTTCTGGTGTTGTTCGGATTGTTTCTTTTGACGTCGCGATACCTCTGGCAGGTGAAAAACTCGGCAGCAGAGTTGCCATGGCTGATGCTTTTCGGAGCCGGAATTGTGTTCACCTATGGCCGCACGCTTTGGTTGACCAGTGCCATCGGCATGGTATATCTCGCGTTTCTGGCGCGCGGTAAACGTTTGCCAAGCCTGATGTTGTTTGGTTTTATAGCGCTGGTCATAGGGATAGGCACGATCTGGATCGCGAAGCCTCATGCCATGGATGCGATCATTGTGCGTCTGGAAAGTTACGGGACGGAGGTCTCCAGCGGTCAGTCTCTGGAGTGGCGCTATACTGAAAACAAATATGCGCTCGTCAAGATACGCGCCCACCCGTTGATGGGAGTTGGCATGGGAGGCTCCTACAAGCCGGAATTCGGCATGGAGCTTTTTGAGGGGGAACACAGATTTATCCATAACGCTTATCTTTACCTTATATTAAAAATGGGCGTGCTGTCTATGTTGCCGCTTGCCTGGCTATATCGGGTCATCTACCGTTGTGGAGCACGGCAATTAAGAGAGGAACAGAGCACGTCGAAACGTGCAGTCGCCGCGGCCAGTCTGGTCATCTTTAGCATTTCACTCGTGACTGCGTTGACCCGGCCGGAATGGATGTCAGAAAGCAGTATAGCGTTGTTTGCCACGCTGATCGGACTCATGGGTGTGATGGATGTATTGCGTCTGAAGGGTAAAAATCACACTGATATTTCTCACAATTAACGGTATGAAAATTTTCGACGTGAAGCGTTTATTTGATCGCGCAGATGACTATCTTGCCGGCCTGTTGCGTGGTGCGGGCATATCATTTTTGCTGCGTATTGCAGGCGCGGGCGCTGCTTTTCTGTTTAATATCATCCTCGCCAGAAAACTTGGTGCTGATGCGGTCGGTCTGTATTTTCTGGCGTTGACCCAGATCACCATGGTTGCGATGGTGGCCCGCCTGGGTCTCGACAGCGTGCTGTTGCGTGCAACTGCAGTGCAAGCGAGCAGGGGTGATTGGTCGGCTGTGTCGGGCGGGGCGCGCACGGGGCTTCGGTTGGTGTTGTTTTCCTCGATCATGCTGGCAGTGACTTTGTCTCAGTTGGCGCCGTGGCTCTCGCTGCATGCGTTTGCCAAACCAGATCTGGCCATCACGCTGCGCTGGATGACTATCGCGATACCGCCGCTTGCAATGGCCTTTGTCTATGGTGAACTGCTCAAGGCTTTGTCGCAGATTGTCCGCTCGCAACTGGTGCAGGTGGTGCTTCCTCCAGCGTTGGCTATCCCTGTCTTTCTGATATTTGCATCTGCCTGGGGTGCATGGGCTGCTATTTTCTCCTATTGTCTTGGCGTGCTGGCGGCGGCGATGCTGGCTGCCCTGTTCTGGCAGCGCGCCGTGAGTGGCATGGGTCGAGCGACATCCGTATCGGCACGCGCTCTGCTGAGTGAAGGCCTGCCGCTGATGTGGATGCAATTGCTCGTTCAGGCCATTTCCTGGGTGGACGTGCTGATCCTGGGCATGTTCCGGCCGGCCGCCGAAGTGGCTCTCTATGCGGTGGCCTCGCGTCTTGCGATGCTCACCAGCTTTGCCATCATGGCGGTCAATAATGTGGCAGGTCCCCGTTTTGCAGCCCTCTACTCGCAAGGCGATCTGGCAGGCCTGGCCCAAGTGGCCGTGCGCAGCAGCCGTCTGACGCTGTTGGTATCAGCCCCGTTGCTGGCAATATTTGTCCTGGCTCCACACTGGGTGCTGGCCCTGTTCGGCCATGACTTTTCTGCTGCAAGTACCGTGCTGATCGTCCTTGCGATAGGCCAGTTTTTCAATGTGGTCACGGGCTCGGTAGGACAGATACTCATCATGACCGGCCACGGGCGCGCTTTACGCAACCTCTCGGCGTTGAACTTCGTGCTGTGCGTCGCTTTAAATCTGCTCCTGATCCCCTTGTATGGCGCCATCGGTGCGGCGGTGGCCTCTGCATTATCGGGCACAGTGCTCAACATCTTAGGTAACTTTGCTGTTTATCGCTACCACGGGATACAGGTGCATCTTTTGGCCAAGTGCGAGCCGGGATCTCAGGAGATAACTGCATGAGGCGGCTGGTATTCAACGTGGTGAACAAAGTGACAGGCAGGCTAAGGCGCTGGCGTGTAAGCTTACTCTATGGTGCCTTCGTGCAATTCGGACGAGGCTGCCAGTTCGGGCCTGGCATTCTGATCATGCCTATTGATTTCAGCGCTGACAGGCAACTGAAAGTGATCCTGGTGGGCCATAACAGCATCGGCGCCTATACTGTGATTCAGGGATCCGGGATTTTAACTTTGGGCGAGAGATCGTTTGTTGGTGGGTTTTGCGTACTAGGCACCAACGCGCGCATCGACATCGGTTGCGATGTGATGATCGCTCCGGCCGTCACGATACGCGATACGGATCATGGGATGGAAGATATCAGCCGTCCGATGCTGCAACAGGGTATATGCACCGCACAGGTGGTGATTGAGGACGACGTGTGGATCGGTCACGGTGCTACCGTGCTCAAGGGAGTGCGCATCGGTCACGGTGCCGTCGTGGCGGCTGGTGCTGTCGTCACCAAGGATGTGCCACCCTATGCCATCGTGGGCGGCATACCGGCGCGCATTCTGCGCATGCGGGATGGGACTGACGAGGTCAGATAATCCTGCAACTTGCGCGGGTTTCAGGGTAATTAGGGTGGTTGATTTTAAATTAATGATTTATGAACCTAAAAAACGCAGTTGAATCTATAAAAAACCGTCCATGCTTCTATAGCGCCTCCTGAGGTATCGAAGGACATCAGCACGAACGGTTTTTGAAGCAGTCACCCGTTTGGTGAATAGTCCGTTCGCCCTGATGTATAGAAGGGCGGGCGTGTCGAAGGGGAGATGATCTGCCAACTGCGTTTTTTAGGATGAAATGTTTTTGACCGTTCGTTCGCTGATTTAAACCGTTTGTCAAACTCATGTAACCTTTTGTTGGTAAGAGAAAAACGGATGTGTGGTGTTGTATTGTGTTATCCCATCGGTTAAATTGCATCATAATTTAACGACATGTCTGCACGTAGTGCGAGCGGTTAGGTTTTATGAAATTTTTATCTTTCACAATTGGAGAAACAAGATGAAATTCGATCTGAAGTTTGCAAGTAGATTTTCAGTGCTGCTGCTTGGTTTGCCGCTGAGCTTTAATACAATGGCTGCCATGAGTGCTAATGTAGGAGGGCCTGCGGTTTTAATACAGGATTTAAATAATGCTCAAAGACTACATAATACTTCTCAAACACAAAACACTGCTCCTGCGCCCGCAAAGAGCATGCCATTAACCACAGCCGCTGACTTTTCAAACGGAACGATGCGCGGATTTAATACTGGGAATATTAATCTCGACGGTAGTGATAACTATGTTGAATCTGACTTTGCCGACTTGGCCTCCATGAAGGTTAATCTGGTCAGGACAGCAATAGATCTGAAACGTTGCAAGGGATGCAGCAGTTTTGACTCTCCGGATATCGCATTAGCACGAGTTGAACATATTTTACAAGAGGGACAAAGCCGCGGCTTTAAGGTCGTGGTGGTCTTGGCAATTCCATACGCTCCCGGGGAGACGACTGAGAAGGCCTACTGGAAAGATGATGCTCTGCGCGCTAGCATTGTGACGACCTGGCAGAAAATCGCCACCAAGTTAAAATCATACCCTGCACTCGCAGCTTACGATCTGCTCAACGAACCTGTCCCACCTGATGTGGGAACTAAAAACATGCAACAGCAGGTGTGGATCGATTTTGCAAAAACTCTTGTGAGATCAATACGTAGTGTCGATCCGGATCACGTGATCATCTTCGAGCCAGCTCCCTGGGCTTCTGCCGATGATTTTAGAAATATGCAGCCTTTGCCATTTACAAACATCGTTTACAGTTTCCATTTTTATTATCCCTATCCGTTTACTATGCAAGGGCTGAATGCGGATGCACCGCTTGGTGTTATGTATCCAAACGCCAATTTGAACAAGGCAAGTTTGTCCAAGGGTCTTGAGCAGGTGCGGGATTTCGTGAAGAGGACGAATGCACCGGTCTACGTTGGAGAATTCGGTGCTCTTAGATGGGCGCCAAACGATTCCACCTATCGTTACCTGAAGGACGTAACTGAATTGTTTGAGGCCGAAAAGTGGAGCTGGACTTTTTACAGCTATCGTGGTTATCACGGTTTCGATGCAGAAGTTCCTTATAACGCATCGCGCGGTATAACATTTAAAGAAGAACGAGGGGCACGTGTAGCTCATACAAACAGCATTGATCTGTTGCGCTCATATTTTTCCTACAATAAGTTGCCTTAGGCGAAGAGCGGATTCAATTCTGAAGTGCAACTTTTTTTAAGTGAGTTTAGGGGCGAGTTGCGTTAGCCGCTCGCTCCTTATGCTGCCAAGTTAAATGATTAAACAAATTGTTGAGCGCCACGCGCTTAACTTCACGGCGCTTGCCAGTCTCACAGAGATCATGATGAATGTGTGGACTACCGTAATTTCGTTCGAAAAACTGTTTGATATAGATGACATTGCCTAGTCAGACAATGTGTGTTTTGGTTTAGAAACGGGCTTTCAGACGTAATAGCTACTGCGATGAGCCTTGAGCACATCGTACATGCTGGTTAATCGAAATTCCCGGCGATGCTGGGAGATAATGGATATACACCTTTACCTGAACATCTTGGCAAGGTACGCGGCGGCTCTTGCAGAATATCGCACTCTTCAGTCACGCTCTTCTACTTGGCTTTCATAGGGCTGATCTAATATATAAGCGCAAGCCCACCATCTTTTTGTCGGAGAGGCGGTAAGCTGCTAGTCCTTCTTCAACCCGACATGCGGCTCTTGTCTGAGATGCCGAAGCGTTTTGCTACCGCAAGAACGCCATGGTCGCGCCCAATGACTTGCTTGAAGGTTTCTGTTTTAAATTTCGCTGTTGCATACTTGGTGCCGCTCATTTGCTTCACGTTTCTTTAATTTCAATCAGGTTGTTAAAGGGGTGAAGTGACCCATCAAGGCAAGATGTGTTGAGGGCGAGCATCGAAACAATAATTGATGGAAAAGGTGAGTGGCAAGATAGAATCACTATATTGGATAGCTGATTCTGAACTGACACTCACTTCGATCAAATTAGGTAACTGTCAGATTAAGTCGCGACTACTACATATGAATTCTCAAAGGATGCGTGAAATGCTTGATATTGAATCATCACAAAGACTCGGTGTTTTGCGGTTTCCGTTGATTGTTGGAGTCGTTTTTATACACAATGTAGACGCTATTGTTATGTTCGAACATGGCAGTATTGGCGTGGCATCGGATAACATAGTTGCCACGTTTATACGTAATTTGATTTCTCAAGGTATTGCAAGGACTGCGGTCCCGTTGTTTTTTCTGATCTCCGGTTATTTTTTTTTTAGGGGGTTCCAGTCAGTAAGGCTCGACTACTTGAATCGAATGAAATCAAGAGTGCGAACACTATTAATTCCTTTCATTTTTTGGAATGTCTTAACTCTTATAATTATTGCAGTAGCTCAGTTATTGCCTTCGACAAGGCTATTTATGTCGGGAAATATCGCACGAATCGATAGCTTTGATTTTTATGATTACATAAACGCGATTTTTGGGATTACCAGAATGCCAATTGCTCTACAGTTCTGGTTTATTCGAGATTTGATGATTTTGGCAATATTAGCGCCCGTTATTTATTTTTTTATAGTTAGGTTGCCCATGATTTTTATCGGGCTTCTTGCAGTATGCTGGTTCACTGGAGTTTGGCCGATATCGATTCCCTCATCAGATGCGGCATTGTTTTTTTCAATTGGAGCTACGGTTGCATACAAGCATAAGAGCTTATTCATGATGGATAAGCAAATTTTAATAATCGTGCCCGCATATTTTTTTACACTTGTAGCAGATGTTCTAACAATTGGCGCAGACTGGAATCAGTATTTGCATAAAATAAGCATTGTTCTTGGTGTTATTTCTGTTCTTTGTTTTTCAAAGATGGTTGTTCTTAATAGCAGGTTAAAAGAAATGTTGCTGGGTCTTTCTGGCGCAAGTTTTTTCGTTTTTGCTGCTCATGAACCTTCGCTTTTAATTGCTAAGAAATTTGTATTCAAATTAGTTCAACCTAGTTCTAGTTTTTCCATTTTGGCTTTGTATTTTTTAATCCCAATTTCATTAATTGTGCTGCTTGTCGGAGTATATCGAGTTTGTGCAAGAAAGTTTCCCAGTGTCACACGTGTTATAACAGGTGGACGTTAGGATCCGCGTAAAATAAGGCCCAAATCCAACTTTTAAAACTTCCTTCATAGTTGAATCCGCCTGTCATTTTCTTGTCACACACTTTGTGAAAACTTTCGGTATAATTCCTGAAGCTCGCTTCATCAAGTTTGTTCTTGACAGTTTAGAACTGTTCTATTCTTCAAACAAAAATTTCAGTTGAATTTATGAATAATCGTTCCACGTGCCGAGTTTCAATTGTTATCCCTGTTTATGCGGGCGAGCATACACTTCCAATATTGATATCTGAAATTGAGCCGTTGACTCGATCACAAATGACGCCGGAAGGCAATCGTTTCGAGATTTGCGAGGTGTTGTTGGTGCATGATTGCGGCAAGGATCAATCAGACAAGACGATAGAAACGATGAAGGCCCAATATCCGTTTGTGCAGACGGTGTGGCTTTCGAGAAACTTTGGTCAGCATGCGGCGACGCTGGCAGGTATGGCCAGTGCGACCGGCGATTGGGTCGTAACGATAGATGAGGATGGGCAGCAGGATCCGGTTGATATTGGCAGTATGCTTGATTGCGCTTTGCGCTCATCTTTGCAGCTTGTATACGCACAACCGATGAACCCTCCTCCTCATGGCTGGCTACGAAATATTTTGAGCCGGACAGTCAAGGAAATTAGCGTGCGGATACTGGGCAATCGTGCGATGGGCCGTTTCAACAGTTTTCGTCTGATCGATGGAGAGATTGCAAGAACACTTGCGGCCTACTGTGGTAACGGTGTGTACCTCGATGTAGGGCTTTTCTGGATTGCCGGGCGTATCGGGCATTGTCCGGTTCACCTGAGAAATGAGTTGGGCCGCCCCTCCGGATACTCTTATTTGAAATTGATTGCGCATTTCTGGAGCCTGGTTCTTACGACAGGAACCCGCCCACTCAGATTGATTACGATAGTTGGATTTTTCTCGATCATCCTTGCCATAGCTATTGCTGTCTATGCCATATATGAAAAGTTTCATGGACATGTGCCGGTTCAGGGTTGGGCATCTCTTCTGATTGTGGTTGCTTTTTTTTCCGGAACTATTCTGGCGGCACTGGGTGTGATTGCTGAGTATCTTGCAGTTACCATGGGTATAGTTATGGGCAAACCTCTGTACGTGGTCAGTAGCAAGCCGACTAGATCGGCCACTCGCCAATGACGATTGCCTGGGTTTTTGGGAGCAGCGGACTGCTGGGTTCAGCGTTATGTCGTGCGCTACGCAGAAATGGTACTGAATTGTTTTTTTCTGCCGAGCGTTTTCGTTGGGATAACAGCGACGAGCTTTTTCCTCAGATTTCGGCTGCAGTCCAGATGTTCGCTGCCAAAGCTGGTGAGGCTGATCGGTGGGAGATATACTGGGCCGCTGGAGTAGGAACCATGAGCAGTTCAGAGGACGCATTTGCGCCGGAATCACGCACTTTGTCGTTAGTGCTGCAGCTTCTGGAGTCTGAGTCGCGCCTCATGGCGATGCCTGGCGCAGTGGCTTTTGCCAGTTCAGCAGGTGCAATTTATGCCGGCTCATCGGATGACATCATTACCGAGAATACTGTGCCTGCGCCAACGACTGCCTATGCCCGAGCGAAACTTGAGCAAGAAGATCAGATACGCTCATTTGCGTCTGCAAATAAAGGCGTGGCGATGCTTTTAGCCAGAATTTCGACGATCTACGGTCCGGGACAAAATGCCGGAAAGCAACAGGGGCTGCTGAGTCATATTGCACGCAGCATTTTGCAGAATAAGGCAATACAGATTTATGTCCCGTATGATGTCATTCGCGACTACATCGATGTTGACGATGCAGCCACTGCAATGGTAACTGCGTTACGCTGCGCAAGTGAACAACCCGGCGCTGTTACCAAAATTATTGCTTCCGAAAAACCTGTGACAATTGCCGAGATCGTTTCCACTTTCAAGAAAATTTCGCGTCGTGCTCCGCGGATTGTTACGAGTGCAAACAAGTTATCCAGTCTTTATTCTCGTCGTGTTCAATTCCGGTCGATAGTGTTGCCAGAATGCGAAATGGTTCCCAAAAAAGGTCTTGCTGTGGGTATTGCAGCGCTAATAATGGCGGAGCGAGCTGCATTTGCTGTGGGGTGTAAGGTGAAGAAGCTTTATTGAAGCCACTTGAAAGCAAGCAGCGTGGCTTGACTTGGATAGTTAACCCGTATTTTTGAAGTAACGACCATGTATTGTAATCATTAGATTAATTATGAAACAGAAAACTCAAGAAATGATTAAGACACGGTATGAAACGACGAAAATATCTTCTGACCAAAAGGATTTCTTGCACTTTCCAGAGAGAATTCGTTTGGCTGCCTGTTTGGTAAGAGGGGAGCGATTTTTTCAATTTGCAAAATTTCTCAGCGTCGGCGTTGTAAACACGTTGGTCGGATTGTTGGTAATTTATTCTGCGAAATGGTTTTTCAACGTCGGCGACGTTCCAGCAAATGCGCTGGGCTACGCAGTCGGTTTGTCGGTGAGTTTTACTCTCAACAGCCGCTGGACATTTGCACACCGCGGCCCGCGTTTGCCCGCGCTGATTAAATTTTTGCTGGTGTCTCTGGTAGCTTACGGCATGAATTTACTGACAGTGATGGTGGCGATTCACTATCTTGGGCTGAATGACTACATCGCCCAGGCGTTAGGCGTACCGCCATATACATTGACGTCATTTCTTGCAAGTAAGTATCTGGTTTTTCGTATCAAACCTGAATTGAATGAGGAATTTAAACATGACAACGGGTAGCATGAAACTACATGCCAGAAGATGGGATCTGGTATTTTTTGCAGTGATTCAGGTTGCTGTGATGTTGCTTGCAATTAGCAATGAGAGTCTCTGGATCGATGAATTCTGGGCAGCATACTATGCCAAAGCGGGATCTTTGCACGAGTTATATAAGTTGCTCCTCATTCCAAGCGGGTCGCAAACCCCTTTGCATTTTATTTACACTTATTTTTGGGGGTTGTTTGTTCAACCAAGCGAACTGGGTTTAAGGATGGCCAACTTGCCGCTGTTTGTCATTGGCCAATTGTCGCTTTTCTTGGCTTTGCGAGCGTACCCGAAAAAATTCAGTTACCTGTTTCTGGCTGTGAGTGCCTTGCACCCGATGGTTTGGCAGTATGCGAATGAAGCCAGGCCATACATCATGATGTATGCGGGTTCAGAAATGATCCTAGCTTATATGCTATATATAAATATGGAAAAGGACAATGTTGGCAGTATCAGTCCTTTGTTTTCAATGATTTTCGTTTTTGGCAGTATCCTGTTGTTTGGCGCAAGCTTGCTCGGTGTGTTCTGGGTGTTTGCAGCGTGTGTGTACGTTGTGTATTTTCATTATCGGTATTTGGATTGGCACTATCTGACTCGTGGTGCAACGTTGTTGTTGCTTGGCGTCTTTCTGGCGGCCACGTCGTTACTGACGCTCTATTACCTGAACAGCCTGATTCAGGGAGGCGGAGCATCAAGACTCGCTTCTACCACGGTAGCCACCCTGATGTTTGATGCCTATGAATTGCTGGGGCTCTCTGGCGTTGGTCCAGGTCGGCTTGAGTTGCGTGATTCAGGTCTTGCCGCCTTGCACCAATATTGGGTCTGGCTGCTCCCATCCGCTTTAGTTATATTGATTACCATGATAAAAGGTTTGCAAGAAGCACTGAGACTGCTTGGGACAAGAAGGCTGATTGTTGTCGCCATGTTAAGTTTATTGCCGTTGGCAATAGTTGTTTTTTCCGGATTTGCATTGCACTGGCGGGTACTTGGCAGGCATATGATTGCGGCTCTACCTGTTTTGAATCTCTTGTTTGCGCTTGGGTTGGCCAGGCTATTCGAGAAGGATGCTGGTAGCAGCTGGCCTTTGCGAGTGACCATCGCCATGGTTTTTTTGTTGGTGCTAACCTATTCGTCATTTTCAATGCGATTTGCAGACAGGCACAAAAAGGATGACTATAGTGATGCGGCAGCGATTGCCCAACAGAGCCTTGCAAAAGGAAAGCGCGTATGGTGGGCTGCGGATGCACTTGGTGCAAACTATTATGGACTGCCAGGAGAATTTGATTATATGGGCGAAATCACTGGTAAATCGAAGCCCAGTGAGTGTATTGATCGGCCTGGTGTGCAATCAGTTATTGGCGACTCTAAAGACTGTTTGAATATGCTTTCGTCGCCAGGTATGGTTATCTTGTCAAAACCGGAGACATATGACAAAAATGGGGCGGTTGTCGGGTATCTAAAAGCCAATAATTTTGTCAAGATACGAACTCTTCCCGCCTTCACGGTCTGGCAACCCTCCGGCCAATCAGGTAATGGCAATAAATAGTATTCATACATTGCGCACGTAGAGTGGTCTCATGAGATAGGCTTTTGTCCACCAGCATGAGGAGTTGTCAGAGCTCCTTCCTGCGGGGATCGGGAAAGTCAGATTGTGAAATGTAATTCGCATCGCTGGAGGCAGGCTTTGCAGTGTCGTTAGCTGGAACAATACTAACAGTGTTGTGAATTACAGTGCCAGCAGCAGATGTGCATGGTGTGGTCGAATAGGTGACGGTATCTGAAACCACGCATTTGTAAACCGTAGCATGTGCTATGCATGGTATAAAGAGCAGAGGCAAAAGAAATGCACCGCATAATTTATTTAAAGACAGAATGTTTTTGTTGATCATGATGTGCTCCTAATTAATAAAATTTAGAATTTTTTTGAAATGGTATCATTAAAACATCTATACGTTTTACGATCAAAAAATTTGCGTTAATAAAACTAAAACACGATTGTCATGTTTCTAATATATCGTCGCCCATGTGAGTAATTTACTTTACTTTAGGTTTTATACCAAGCCCACATGTCGGTTTCCTATTGTCGGGATGAAGTGTTTAAAAATCCAGATGAATGGTCGAAAACAGAGTGTGAGCGGATTGTCAATGTGCAAGAAAGATAAAAATTGACAGCTGTCATGCCTATACTTTAACTTACGACCCTTACGTTGCTATACTTTAATGATATGAATAACACGGTTGATTTTTTTTGTTTAGGTGCTCAAAAGGCGGGTACAACATCCTTGCACCACCTATTGTCAATGCATCCGGATGTCTTTCTGCCGGAGATAAAGGAAACCCATTTTTTCTCAGATGGGCATGGTGAATTCACCAAGGGGCTATCGTTCTATCTTGCCCGCTATTTCAAAGAGGCTGCGCCTGCTAGTGTTAAAGGAGAAATTGATCCCGAGTACATGTTTTTTCCGGAAGTGCCCCGGCGGCTTTATGAGGCTTTTCCAGAAGCGAAACTCATCTTTGTTCTGCGTGATCCCGTCACACGAGCATATTCGCATTTTTTGATGTCACGTCGCAGGGGTTATGAACGTCTCGATTTTGAGGGGGCGATCGACGCTGAGCTTCGGCGCTTGGAAGGCGGCAATATTCAGACGCTTTCAGATTTTAGTTATGTTGCAAGAGGTTACTATTTTGAACAGATAAGCCGTTTCCTGAATTATTTTCCACGGGATCAGATGCTATTCTTGTTTTCAGATGAGTTGAAATCTCAGCCCGAAGAGATATTGAAAGAAGTTCATGGCTTCCTGGGTTTGAGGCAGATTGCTTATAAGCCGATCGGTGATGCAGAAGCAAACCAGGCAGCCGAGCCACGCAGCTGGTTTGTTCAAAATCTGGTAAGTGGTAATTCTCTGGGTCGAAAAATCGGCGGTACTTTGCTACCAACTCGTTTGAAAGGATGGGTTTGGGATTTTGTTGACAAGTATAATCGTCGTTCGATCAAACCACAGCCTTTGAGGCCAGAGGTGGTCGCTAAGTTGCGCCAATGCTACTCGCATGATATTTTGGCATTGTCAGATTTGGTCGGGCGTGATCTTTCGCATTGGGGGGTGACACCTTGAAAAATGGAGTGTGGCTGGTTTTTATAAATCCCAGTATTTTCTGTCGGGCATCTGGATTTTTGACTCTGGTTACCTCTCTGGTAGGGAGTGTAACGTTGTTTCGCCAAGAGATATTTTTCAATTGGGCACCATTGAAAAGGTCAAACGGATCTTGCTAAAGTGAATAATTCTAGCGCTGCCTTTATAACGGCTGATGATAAACCGGATAGCCCATATCGTGGTATTTCAAAGATGCCAGTTGTATATGTGTGTCTCCTGAACTGGAACGGTTGGCGCGACACTATCGAGTGTCTTGAGAGCTTACTAAAGCTGAACTCCCCATCCTTCCGAGTGGTAGTTTGTGACAATGGTTCGGCTGACGAATCGTGTGAGCAGTTGGGTTCCTGGTTCGAGTCTCATTCGATGACTTTGCATGGAGTGCCAGGGTCATCAGCGTCACAGGGAGAGGCGTTTCTGGATATCACGCCTGGTCAAATTGAGTTTGCAAACCTGCAGGATCAGCGTTTTGTGTTAATCCGGAACGGTGCGAATCTGGGTTTTGCAGCTGGCAACAATGTTGGTTTGCACTTTGCTTTACAGCAGCCAGATTGTGATTTTGTTTGGCTCTTAAACAATGACACTGTGGTGGAGCCGAACGCGTTGAGGTCGCTTGTCGACAAGCTTCAATCCAACCCGGATATGGGGTCGTGTGGCTCTCGCTTAGTATTTTATTATTCTCAGGATCGCATTCAGTCCTTAGGGGGCGGAGTATATAATCCCTGGTTTGCGCTCGCCTCGCATGTAGGCGAACATATGCCCGTGGTTGATTCTGAAAAGTTGGAAGAAGTCAGAATCGATTACCCATGCGCGGCATCGATGCTTATTAGCCGACGTTTTCTGGAAGAAGTGGGGCTTATGTCGGAAGATTATTTTTTGTATTTTGAGGAGCTGGATTGGATGCGTCGAGCAGGCCGAAAATTTCGCACTGGCTATGCCACCGGAAGCATGGTATTTCACAAAGAAGGGCAGAGTATAGGATCCGATGGGCGCGCTGCTGGTCGCAGTGTATTGTCTGACTACTACCTGACTCGGTCACGTTTTGTTTTTACCAGGAAATACCATCCTTATGCGCTTCCAACATTGTCAGCGTGGCTTGTGGTCATGATGTTGGCGCGTATTGCGCGGCACGGATTCAGAAATGGCAGGTTTCGCGCAAATCTTATTTTTGGGGCTGCACTTGACGGTCTATTTGGTCGATTCAGGCAGGTCTCACTTTCCAAAGATAAGCCCGCCACGGAACATTTGTTAGAGCAACGATGATGAAGCGGCCCAGAATACTTGCAGCTTGCGCCGAATTGCCCTGGCCTGTTGACAGCGGTCACAAGCTGGTTTCGCTTAACGATCTTCGTTACCTGTCTGAATTTTTTGATATCGATGCACTGAATTTGTTGCCAAGTCGGATTTCTGACGACAAGTTGCGGGAGGGGTTAAATGCTTTGAGGGAGAGGCTGCCTGCGGTCAGGTTCCACGAGCCTGTGCGCCATGATATCAGTGGTGTTCATTCCGCTTTCGCCAAAGGTGTTCAATTGCTACGTTCGTTTGTTGCTGGTGTCCCATACATCATATCAAAATACAGAAATCAGCAATATTCAGATCGTGTGCGCGACCTGATCAAACAGAATAATTATGCCGCCATTTTGGTCGAAAGTACGCCGCTCAGCTTTCTGTTCACAGATGTTCCGGAAATCTTCAGTCAAGGTTTGCCTGTCGTTTTTCGGGCTCATGACATGCTTTCCGAGACGATAGTTAAATTTGGCGCTGGCGAGCGTGCCGGGGTAGGCAGTATGGTCGCACGCATTGAAGCGATGAGAACTCGCAAATTTGAAGAGCGCGTATGGCAGTTATCGACCATCATTGCACCCGTTACGCAGCGCTTGACCACATTGATTGGCGGACATTTGGGTGTTAACGGACAGGGGAAAATGTTATACCTGCCGGTCGTGACTGAAATGATGCGGACTCCTGAGTCGGTTCAAGATGTGGCTAGCGGTTTGGTATTGTACGTGGGTACCGTACACTATCCACCAAATCTGCAAGGGCTGAGATGGTTTCTCGATAATGTCTGGCCTCGGGTGATTAGCTGCAGACCAGACGCGAGATTCCGCATCATAGGTAAGGGTGGGCATCTGCTTGAAAACTCCAATGCTTCTGTCGAGATATTGGATTATGTTGAGAGTTTGGATGCGCACTACTCGGAAGCAAATGTTTTGGTCGTGCCGCTCTTCTCTGGCTCGGGTATCCGGTTGAAAATTCTGGAGTCATTCTCTTGGGGAATTCCAGTAGTTTCGACTACGGAGGGGTATCTAGGGCTTGACTTGACGCCAGGTGAGGAACTTCTCGCTGCTGATGGAGAGCAACCGTTTGCTGACGCTGTGCTAAGTATTTTGGATAGTGCCGATGAACGTTCGCGGTTACGCAAAAACTCGGCTGAATTCGTCCAGCGCTATCACGGTGTTAAGGGTATGCGCAGCGCTGTCAGGGATATCGGAGGACGTCTGCTGTCTGGATTTGAGGAAAGGGTCGAAATGCCCGGAGGTGGGCATGAGTAAGGGAGTCACTGGCCATATTGCCAAAATGGTGTCTCTCAAACCGCCGGATTGGAATGACATCTTTTCTGCTAGCCCGTCGCAAGCCAATTTGGTGACCTTCGTAAACCCATATTCTGTTTTCGTAGTTCGTAAAGATCCTGCTTACGTTGATATCTTAGCGCGCTTCAATACTGTGTTAGCCGATGGAGTACTGATGGCTAAGGTATCGAGTAAGATGCTGCGTACTCCGGTTCAACGTATGTCGTTTGATGGCAATTCTCTTGCGCCTGTGATTTTTGATATTGTGGCTAGGCGCGGCTTGCGATTGGCCATTGTTGGTGGGGTGCATGGGATAGCCGATAAAGCAGCGGCGGTCTTCCTGAGTCACTATCATTTAAATATAGTAAGCACGCGGAGTGGTTTTTTCGAATCGACCGAGGCTAGGCAGCAATATTGTGTCACCCTCACAGAGATCGCGCCGGATGTAGTGCTTTGCGGAATGGGTGCACCATATCAGGAGAAATTCCTGGTTGATTTGGCTGATGCAGGCTGGAAAGGCATAGGATTTACCTGTGGGGGTTATCTAGATCAGGCGGCGGAAGGGGATGTTCGTTATTATCCTGAATGGATCAATCGCCTAAATTTGCGAGCCCCGTACCGGCTGTTCAAAGATCCCAAGCGTCTCGGGAAAAGATATTTGATCCATTACGCTCCTTTTTATTTGGGTTTGGTGAAAACCTATCTAGGGTGGAAGTAAAAACCTGCAAGTAAGGGCAAGGTCAGTTGCCTGGGAATGCGCAATACCTCAACTCATGGAGATCACAAATCCGTCATGCAAGTATGGTGTCATGAAAGTCCGCGCAGACTGATAAAAGCCTGATTTGGAAAATAACTTCATGGTTATAATATGGTCTGCTAATTGCCCTTTAGCTTTTTTACCAATTTTTTGAAAGCGACTATGCTCTATCCTGTTGTCCTGTCTGGCGGCTCTGGCACGCGTTTGTGGCCCTTGTCGCGCGCAGCGCTGCCCAAGCAGTTTTTGCCGCTGTTAACCGACCACACTTTGTTTCAGGAAACGCTGCTGCGTCTCAAGAGCTACCCTGATATGGCGGCACCATTGGTGGTATGCAACAACGAGCACCGCTTTCTGGCAGCCGAACAATTGCTCGCCATTCATACCAAACCGCTGTTGCAGATACTCGAACCCGTGGGTCGAAACACTGCGCCTGCCGTTGCGATTGCCGCGTTTGCCGCGCAGGCAAATGACGAGCATGCCATGCTGCTGGTGATGCCCGCGGATCATCTGATCAAGGATGTTCCGGGTTTTCACGGTGCAATTCATTCGGCGGTGGCGTTGGCGCAACAGGACAAGCTGGTTACCTTCGGTATCACGCCTGATGAACCCGCCACGGGATTCGGCTATATTGAACGCGGCGCGGCGCTGGGTGCCGATGGATACGCTGTGGCGCGTTTTGTTGAAAAACCTGATCTTGAAACCGCCAGGAAATTTTTAGAGTCGGGCAATTTCTTCTGGAACAGCGGCATGTTTGTGTTCAAGGCGCAGATATATCTGAACGAATTGCAGGCCCACCGCCCGGACATATACAAGGCCGCACAGCAGTCGTGGCAGAAGAGCACGCATGATCTTGATTTCTGCCGTCTGGATGAAAATGAATTTGCAGCTTGCCCGTCCGACTCTATCGATTACGCGGTGATGGAACGCACGAAGGCAGCCGTCATGGTCACGGTCGATATCGGCTGGAGCGACATCGGTTCATGGTCATCTTTAGCTTCCGTCAGCGAACAGGATGCCAGAGGCAATGCGGTGCGCGGCGATGTCTACATCGCCGAGACAACTGGCTCCTACGTGCGCGCCGAGACGCGCATGGTGGCAGCTATAGGTGTGAAGGATCTGGTGATCGTGGAAACTGCTGACGCGGTGCTGGTGATGCACAAGGATATGGCGCAGGATGTAAAGCATGCGGTGGAATATCTCAAGCATGCCCAGCGCACCGAACACCTGATACACCGTCGCGCCTACCGGCCATGGGGCTATTACGAAGGCATCGATGTGGGCGAGCGTTTCCAGGTCAAGCGCATCATGGTGAAACCGGGTTCCAAGCTCTCGTTGCAGATGCACCATCACCGCGCGGAACACTGGGTGATCGTCTCTGGCACCGCAAAAGTCACCTGCGGGGATGAGGCCAGGCTGCTGCACGAAAACCAGTCAACCTACATTCCGATCGGCATGACACATCGCCTGGAAAATGTCGGGAAGCTGCCGCTCTACATGATAGAGGTGCAGTCGGGCAGCTATCTGGGTGAAGACGATATCGTGCGTTTCGAGGACGATTACAAGCGCAACTGATTATGCAGGCTGCTTGACTCTTCGAGCCTGAATCCGCCCCGCAAATAGTTCTTGAAACAATATTCTCAAGCCACTACCATGGTGACGAGTTTCGATAAGGAGCAGATCATGGGACAATTAAACCGCATCACCCAGCAACCTGGCATGATGGGTGGAAAGGCATGCATACGCGGGATGCGCGTCACGGTCGGCATGATCGTTGGTCAAATTGGCGCGGGTCACAGCATCGATGAAGTCCTCAACGACTACCCCTACCTGGAGCGTGAGGATGTCATGCAGGCGATTCGCTACGCAGCATGGCGGGCTGAAGAACGAGAGGTCACGCTGGCCACTGCATGAAGCTGATTGTCGACATGAACCTTTCGCCGCGCTGGGTTGCTCTGTTTGCCGGCGCAGGCATTGAGGCCATGCATTGGTCGGCGCTTGGCGCGATGAATGCACCGGACACGGAGATCATGGCCTATGCCAGCGAGAATGATTATGTGGTGCTTACGCATGATCTGGATTTCAGCGCGATCCTTGCTGTCACACACGGCGAGAAACCCAGTGTAGTGCAGATTCGTGCCGAGGATGTCAGTCCGGACATGATTGGTAAGCAGGTTATTGTTGCCCTGCGACAGATGGCATCGGAGCTGGAAGAAGGCGCGTTGCTTACTATTGACCCATACCGCACGCGCTTGCGCGTGCTGCCACTACATCCAAAATAAATGTCGCCAGCAATATCAGGCCAGGATTATGAATCACAGAGGATGCGACTTCCTCCAAGCTATCAATCCGGTCCTGTTATCAGCTCGAAGGTCTGTTATAAACAGCAATCGTCAAGACAGTCGCAGCGCGGAATGGCGAAGGCAATGAATTATTTTTCAGAGGAATAAAATGAAAGTTCTGGTAACAGGCGGGGCGGGTTATATCGGCAGCCACACATGCGTGGAACTGATACAGGCAGGTCATGAAGTGCTGGTGCTGGATAACTTTGGCAACAGCAAGGCGGAGTCGCTGCGCCGGGTGGAGAGGATCACCGGCCGTGCTGTGCCGCTGGTGCAGGCGGATGTGCGCGACCGGGATGCGCTGCGGGCGGTTTTTAAAACACATGATATCGACAGCGTGATTCATTTCGCCGGACTCAAGGCGGTGGGCGAGTCGGTTATGCAACCCTTGCGCTATTACGATAACAATGTTTCCGGGACTATTACATTGTGCGAAGTGATGAATGAGCACGGCGTGAGCAACATCGTGTTCAGCTCGTCGGCGACCGTTTATGGCGACCCGCATGCCGTGCCCATACATGAAGATTTTCCGGTGGGCGGCACGACCAATCCATACGGTACCAGCAAGCTGATGGTAGAGCAGATGCTGCGCGACTTGCATGTTTCCGATCCTGCATGGCGCATCGGCATACTGCGCTATTTCAACCCTGTGGGTGCGCACGAGAGCGGCCTGATCGGCGAAGATCCCAACGGCATTCCCAACAACCTGATGCCTTATATCGCCCAGGTCGCCGTGGGACGCAGGGAGCACCTGCAGGTTTTCGGGAAGGATTACCCGACGCCCGACGGAACCGGTGTGCGCGACTATATCCATGTGGTGGATCTGGCAAAGGGCCATGTGGCAGCGCTGGATTATCTTGCAAAAAACAGCGGCCTGTTCACCGTGAATCTGGGTACTGGTCGTGGCTACAGTGTGCTGGAGATGGTCGAGGCATTCGGAGTTGCGAGCGGGCGAGAGATCGCCTGTCGCATCGCGGGGCGCAGGGCAGGGGATATCGCCTGCTGCTATGCCGACCCGGCATTGGCAAAAGAAATGCTGGGCTGGTCAGCCGAACTGGGTGTCGACAGAATGTGTCAGGATTCCTGGCGCTGGCAGTCGATGAACCCGCAGGGGTATGAGTAGGGACAAGGGACAAGCCCGCAAGGGGCTTCCCCATGAAATATAGGCGCACTTCGTGCTTTTATTTCATGTGAAGGGACAAGATAAAAAGGGGATCCGGTTTGATAACTGCCTGCACCCGATTACACATTCGGGTGCAGGAATGACAAACGATTACTTAGCCGCCGTGAGCATTGCGGAATGCATCGGATTCTTGGATTTCATGTCTGGCTTGTTGCAAAAGCTCAATTGCTCTGACGGCGTGTCCGCCAAAGACACCGCGATTGTTGTTGGCCCGTTGAGCTGCTTCTATATTATTAATTGCTTCACCGCTCTTGTGAAATGCCTCTCTCAAGTTGGGATGTCTGATGTCATCCCCGTCAGCAAATGCGCTGCCCGCAAAAATTGCTGAAGATAAAAAAACGGCCAGTTTCAATTTGTTCATAAGTTTTCCTTTTCATCGTTATATTTTCGAGAAGGTTCGAAAACATGCGTACAACGTGCGCTTAACATTGCCCGTTGACACAGCACACTAAGACCAGTTGGCGATCTGATCGATCGCCATATTGACCGCATCGTCCAGGCTTTGCTCCCCCCCGTTGAGAGTGATCGCGGGAGAGAGCGGCTCTTCATAGGCGCTGTCTATCCCGGTCATGTTGGGCAGCAGTCCCGCGCGGGCTTTCTTGTACAGGCCCTTTACATCGCGCTGTTCGCATACTTCCAGCGAGGTGTTCACAAATACTTCAACAAAGTGCTCGGCGCCTATCACCTCGCGCGCCATCTCGCGCTCGCGGCGGAACGGCGAGATGAACGAGGTCATCACGATCATCCCCGCATCCATCATCAGCTTGGCAACCTCGGCGATGCGGCGGATATTTTCGACCCGGTCTGCATCGGTAAATCCGAGATCCTTGTTCAGTCCGCCGCGCACATTGTCGCCGTCGAGTATGTAAGTGCGATATCCCTTCGCATGCAATGCAATTTCCATCGCATTGGCTATGCTGGATTTTCCCGAGCCCGAAAGCCCTGTGAACCATATCACCCGGCCCTTGTGGCCATTCAGCTTTTCGCGCTCTTTCCGGCTGATGTTCAGCGCCTGCTTGTGCACATTTTGAGCCCTGCGCAGATTGTGCGTGATCATGCCGACAGCGACGGTCGCGTGAGTGAATTTATCCACCAGTATGAAACCGCCCATTGTTTTGGACATCGCGTAAGTGTCATAGGCTATGGGTTTGCTCAGCGAAATGTTGCACACGCTGATGTCATTCATGGCAAGCTTTCTGGCGGCTGTATGGGCCAGGGTGTTGACCTCTATCCTGTGCTTGATCGAGCTGATGGACGCCGACACCCACTGGGTTGCGAGTTTCAATTCGTAGTTGCGGCCTATCAGTCCATCTTCTTCATTCATCCAGACCAGGGTGGCCTCAAACTGATCGGTCATTTCGAGCGGTTTTTGCGCGAGCGTCATCACGTCGCCCCTTGAAACATCAATTTCCTTGTCCAGCACCAGAGTCACCGCGTCGCCCTGAAGGGCCGCGTGCAACGAACCGTCCATGGTTACGATATCGGCAATCCTCGCGGTATGGCCCGAGGCTGTGATGCGGATTTCATCGCCGGTGCTGACGCTTCCTTCTGCAAGGCTGCCGGAGAAACCGCGGAAACCGGAATCAGGGCGATTCACCCATTGAACGGGAAAAATCAGTCTGTCTGATGAAGTCTGGGTAAAATCGACGGTTTCCAGATAGCCCATCAGGGTAGGGCCGGCATACCATGGGGTATGAGGCGAACGCTCTATGACGTTGTCGCCCTTGAGTGCGGATACCGGGATGGCAGTGATCGACTTGAAATTCAGGCTCTGCGAAAAGGTCTTGAAATCTTCCCTGATCTGTTCGAATAAGGCAGCGGCATAGTCCACCTTGTCCATCTTGTTAACGGCCAGCACTACGTGGCGTATACCCATCAGCGATACCAGATAGGCATGACGGCGGGTTTGAGGAAGCAGACCCTGTGTTGCATCGACCAGCAGCACCGCGACATCCGCTGTGGATGCACCTGTAATCATGTTGCGGGTATATTGCTCATGGCCCGGCGTGTCGGCGACGATGAATTTTCGCTTGTCGGTAGCAAAAAAACGGTAGGCAACGTCTATGGTAATGCCCTGTTCGCGCTCGGCGGCCAGACCGTCAACCAGCAGCGCATAATCGATTGCATCGCCCTGCGTGCCATATTTTTTGGAGTCCTGTTTGAGGGAGTTCAGCTGGTCCTCAAACAGCTGGCTTGATTCGTACAGCAGGCGACCGATCAGTGTGCTCTTGCCATCGTCCACGCTGCCACAGGTAATGAAACGCAGCAATTCAAGTTCTTGTTGCCGCGCCAGGAATGCTTCCAGGGTATCGGGCTGCATGGTTGTTTGTTGTTTTGTGCGCATCAGAAATACCCCTGTTGTTTTTTCTTTTCCATGGATGCTGCTGAATCCGCATCGATTGCGCGCCCCTGGCGTTCGGAGCTGTTGGCAGTGAGCAATTCCAATATGATTTGCGGTAAGGTTTCAGCCTTTGATTCGATGGCACCTGTAAGCGGATAGCAACCCAGCGTGCGAAATCTCACGCGGCGGCGCTGTATGGTTTCGCCCGGCAAGAGGCGCATGCGCGCGTCATCAACCATCACTATCATGCCGTCGCGCACGACAACCGGGCGCTCCTTTGCAAAATATAATGGCACCACCGGAATATTTTCCTGATAGATATATTGCCAGATGTCCAGTTCGGTCCAATTCGACAGGGGAAATACGCGTATGCTCTCGCCCTGATTTTTTCGGGTGTTGTAGAGATTCCACACCTCCGGGCGTTGATGCTTGGCATCCCATTGATGGGTTGCTGTGCGAAAGGAGAAGATACGCTCCTTGGCGCGCGATTTTTCCTCATCGCGACGCGCGCCGCCGAACGCGACATCAAAGCGGTAGTGATCCAGTGCCTGTTTCAATCCTTCGGTTTTGGTGATGTCGGTGTGCAGCGACGAGCCGTGATCAAAAGGATTGATATCCTTTGCTATCGCTTGCGGATTGATGTGCACCAACAAATCCATGCCGCTTTGCTGCGCCATATAGTCACGGAACAGATACATCTCCTGGAATTTCCAGCGCGTATCCACATGCAGCAAAGGGAAGGGCGGTTTGGCGGGATAAAATGCCTTGCGCGCCAGATGCAGCATCACCGCGCTGTCTTTACCTATTGAATACAGCATGACCGGATTTTCCGATTCGGCTATGGCTTCGCGCAGTATATGTATGCTTTCGGCTTCCAGTCTCGCCAGATGTATGGCGGTAGTGTCCGGCCTGGCATGGGAAATGGTCTGATTGCTCAAATCAAGTACGGGCGGATATCCCAGCATGCAAAACGCAACGTCGGGAATGGCGGAAGCGTTTCTGCACCAGGCGACAAGCTCACCATGCGGAACGAGGGCGAGCACTTTGTTCAGGTGCGATTGCAACATGCCCAAAGCGACTTCGATGGCATTGTGAGCTACCGGAATCCAGTAACGCCCGCCCCGTGCATCGTTGGCATGCAGGCACACAACGCCGTTGGATAATTTATGCAGCTGGACAAACAGCACCAGATCGCGTCTGCCCCGGGCTTTGTCGAGTTCACTCTCCAGCACGGCAGGCGTAGGTGTTCGCCCCAGTTCATCGCGAATATCGGCTACCTTGAGTTCTGTCGGCAGCATGTTCATTTCATGCAGGCGTCGCTCGGTCGTGCGTTTTGTTTCGGCTTGACCAAGTTTGCCCAGGTGCTGAAATGCCAGCTCTGTACTCCATACCTGCTGGCTGTCCAGTCCCGAGAATTCGTTTTTATCCATGATTCACCCGTTGTCGCAATAAGTATTATAGTTTTACTTTTATGTAAATCTGCGTTAAAAATATTTAATTTTTCAGAACAATACCATACAAATAAATATTGCGACAAATATTTTTGTTTCGGCCGATGACACGGGGTCGGAAAATGGCAGGAGCGGGCCATGCCAGCGATGTTGATGTTCGCGGGCGTGGCACGCTCCTGCACCGGAAATATTGTGTTGTTTTTAAACGGAGCTGGATTTGCGGCATCTACGCGCAGGATGATCAGCTTGCAGGCCTTGTCGCCTTTCGAATTGCAACCAGAATGGCAGCACCTGTCAGTGAGCCGATGGTATTCACGATGGCGTCCTGCATTTCGAAACTGTGACTGTGGGTGATGATTTCAGTCAATTCATGAACAACGCCGATGGCAGCGACCATGGCTGCAATGTGCATTGCCCGCATTTTTTGCCAGCCCAGGCCGAGACTGAAGACCATCAGTGTGTAATAGGACAGATGAACCACCCAGTGCATGGCGCCGGGGAAAGCTTTGCCTGTGGCGGGAAAACTGCCAAGCGTGAAGAGCGCAATGATGAGCAGTATGGCGACTGTCCGGTATAGATTGCTCATCAGCCTCGCGCATCGCCCCAGTGGACAGGGAAATTTTCCTCGCCCAGATAATGTACGTTACCTTTCCGGTTGACGCAATACTGGGTTGAAATGATCATGTCGCTCAGGTGCTGTCCTGCGCTGATGCGCACGTATTCAGACAGGATGCAGCGCTCAAGCTTTGTGCCGGAACGAATATGGCTGCCGTGCCCGATCCATGCCGGGCCAACGATGCTGGCGCCGGGCTCTATTCTGACGTTGGAGCCGATGTAGACTGGTCCGAAAATCTTGACGCTGTCATCGATCGAGGTGTTCAGTCCGGCCCACACGCCGGGCTTGATTTCTTTGCCAGGCATGCTCATCAACGCAACCTCGCCGCTCAGCACGCGCTGAGAGACCTCCCAGTAATCCGTCAGACGTCCGATGTCTATCCAGTTGAAATGGCGGTTCTGTGCAAAGAACGGTAATTTTTTCTCCACAAGCAACGGGAACAGATCGCTGCCTATGTCGAATACTTTGTTTGATGGCACAAGATCCAGCACCTGCGGTTCGAAAATGTAAATACCCGTGCTTGCCAGCGTGGATTTGGCTTCTTCGGGGGAAGGCTTTTCCTGAAAGGATACGATGTGACCACCTTCACCGGTCACGACTACGCCATAATTTTTGGTCTGATCGCGGGGAACTTCAAGTGTTACCACGCTGGCCAGCGCGCCCTTGCTCTTGTGTTCACGCAAGGCTGAGCCGATATCAAGATCGATGATGGCGTCCCCGCATACCACCAGCGTTGTTTCATCGAAGAAGCCGCCAAAATCCTGAATCTTCTTCATGCCGCCGGCTGAACCCATGGGGCTGGGAGCGATCTCTCCGTGTTCACGCGCACCTTCGTAGGAGTAGCCGATGTTTACGCCCCAGCTGCGTCCGTCCCCGAAGTAGTTCTCTATCTTCCAGTGGTTGAAAGCAACGTTGATCATGATGTCCCGAATGCCATATCTGGCCATATGCTCTATCAGATATTCCATCACAGGCTTGCCCAGTATGGGTATCATGGGCTTGGGCAGGTTTTTGGTGAGAGGCCGTATTCGTGTTCCCTGGCCCGCGGCCAGTATCATTCCTTTTGCCATGTTGTCGTTTACCTTATATGTTCAGTGTTTGGACTATGTAAAACATTCTGCTTCCACTAGGCTTTTTCCCTGTGCATCCTTGCTGGAAACGGCTGGTGCCGACTGTAACTTCCAGTCTATCGCCAGGGCGGGATCATCCCAGCGAATCGAGCGCTCATGTTCGGGATACCAGTAATCAGTCGTCTTGTAGAGAAACTCCGCCGTATCGGACAGCACCACAAAACCATGTGCGAAGCCTTCCGGTATCCAGAACATGCGTTTGTTATCGGCGGACAATTCCACGGCCACATGCTTGCCGAAAGTCGGCGAGCTTTTGCGAATATCAACCGCGACGTCCAGCACTGCACCCTGCACCACGCGCACCAGCTTGGCCTGCGGATGCTGGATCTGATAGTGCAGACCGCGCAGCACGTTTTTCACAGAGCGGCTGTGATTGTCCTGCACAAAATCCGCATCGCGCCCGGTGAGCTCAGCGAACTTCAGACGATTGAAACTCTCGAAAAAAAACCCCCTGTCATCGCCAAATACTTTGGGTTCGATAATCAGCAGGTCGGGAATATTCGTTTGAATCGCTTTCATGCCGCTTCCCTCAGCACCTGCATCAGATACGCGCCATATCCGCTCTTGACCAATGGGGCGGCGAGTTTTTCCAGTTGCGCCGCATCGATGAAGCCGTTTTTAAACGCAATCTCTTCCGGGCAGGCAATCTTCAATCCCTGGCGTTGCTCGATGATCTGGATGAACTGACTTGCTTCCAGCAGCGATTCATGTGTGCCGGTATCCAGCCAGGCAAAACCGCGTCCCATGGTTTCTACCGACAAACGATTCTGTTCCAGATAAATCCGGTTGACGTCGGTGATTTCCAGTTCGCCGCGCGGCGATGGCTTGAGACTGGCTGAAATATCCAGCACATCGTTGTCGTAAAAATACAATCCTGTGACGGCGAAATTTGACTTGGGTTTGAGCGGCTTCTCCTCAAGCGAAACAGCACGGCCTGCCTTGTCAAACTCCACCACGCCGTAACGTTCCGGGTCGTGTACATGGTACGCAAACACCGATGCCCCCTCCGTGCGCTTTGCCGCATTCAGCAACTGATGCTGAAAATCGTGGCCATAAAATATATTGTCGCCCAGCACCAGCGCCGATGGATCCTTACCGATGAATTCGCGACCGATGATGAATGCCTGTGCCAGACCGTCAGGGCTGGGCTGAACCGCGTATTGCAAATTCAATCCCCAGCTGCTTCCGTCCCCCAGCAGCTGCGCAAAACGCGGCGTGTCCTGCGGCGTTGATATGATCAGAATATCGCGTATCCCGGCCAGCATCAGTGTGGACAGCGGGTAGTAGATCATCGGCTTGTCATATACAGGCAACAGCTGCTTTGAAACAGCCAGCGTGACCGGATGCAGACGAGTGCCAGAGCCGCCAGCCAAAATAATACCCTTACGGGTAAGTGGTGAGTGGGAAGTAGTAAGTGAATTCATAGTGAGTGGTTAGTAGTAAGTAGTAAGTGGTGAGTGGTAAGTAGTCAGCGGTTAGTCGTGAGTAATTTTTTATGTAAGCCAGTCAATAGTTTTCCGCTGCGATCAGCCAGTTCAAAGGCCAGGTGTTCTGACTCGGCAAAGCCAAGCATAACCGCCAGTTGCATTTGAGTATCAAGTTCAGCTAAAGAGCCTCGTGATATCCCGATAAAATTCATAAATTCTTTTTCGCCATTTCTGCCAGCACCCTCGGCGATATTGCTGGGTATTGAGACAGCTGCCCGTCTCATCTGCTGAGCCAAACCATAACGTTCCTCATCAGGGAAAGCAGACGTCATTAGATATATGGCTTTTGCCAATTGCATGGAAATTTTCCATGCCTCTAATTGTTCATGAGGCTTTCCCATTTTTACCTTTCAGTAAGTGGTGAGTAGCAAGTAGATAGCGGCCAAAAGCGGAACAGTGAATTGACTTACCACTTACTACTCACCACTCCCTACTTACCACTATCCAGTATTTCAGTTAACATTCTTCCCACCCCTGCCTGCCAAGGCGGCAAATGCAGATCAAAAGTGTTTTGCAGCTTTTCAATATTCAGACGCGAATTATGCGGACGACGGGCGGGCGTAGGAAAGGCGCTGGTCGGCACAGGGTGGATGGCATCGTCCGCAACCTTGAGAACAACCCCTGCACGCCGCGCATAGTCGAGAACATGGCTCGCATAACCATGCCATGAAGTTTCGCCGCCCGCAACCAGATGATAAATCCCTGAAACCTCCTCGCGCTGTCTTGCTGTGCGTATCGCGTGGGCGGTCACATCGGCCAGCAAATCCGCTCCCGTCGGCGCGCCGATCTGATCGTCGATCACTTTAAGACTTTCGCGCTCCCGTCCCAGGCGCAGCATGGTTTTGGCAAAATTGCCGCCGCGCGCGCCGTACACCCAGCTGGTGCGAAAGATAAGATGTTTGCAACCCGACTGCTGGATGAGTTGCTCACCCTCCAGTTTGGTCGCGCCATATACATTCAAGGGGCCGGTGGCATCGGTTTCCAGCCAGGGCTTGTCGCCGCTGCCGTCAAACACGTAGTCGGTTGAGTAATGCACCAGCCAGGCGTTTAATTTTTTGGATTCCTGTGCCAGCACTGCCGCTGCCTGAGCATTGATGATGCGCACAAGCTCGGGCTCGCTTTCAGCCTTGTCTACAGCGGTATGAGCGGCCGCATTCACGATGATGTCCGGCACCACCTTTCGCACCGTCTCAACAATGCCGTCCAGATTGGTAAAATCACCGCACATATCTTTGGATCCAGAATCCAGCGCGACCAGCTCGCCCAGCGGAGCAAGACTACGCTGCAGCTCCCATCCCACCTGACCGCTTTTGCCGAACAGCAGAATCTTCATGCGGCCCCCCGTTGACCACTTGCCACTCGCCACTCACTACTTTCCATATTGTTTTTCCACCCACTGCCGATAATTTCCCGACAGCACGTTGTTCACCCACTCCTGGTTGTCGAGATACCATTGCACAGTCTTGCGTATGCCGGTCTCGAACGTTTCGGCAGGCTTCCAGCCCAGTTCACGCTCAATTTTTCGCGCATCGATCGCATAACGGCGGTCATGCCCGGGACGATCTGTGACGAATGTGATTAAGGAGCGGTAAGTGGGAAGTGGGAAGTGGTCAGTAGCAAGTGGGGAGTGGAGAGTCTCTCCACTTACTACTTCCAACTCGCTACTTACCAGTTTCATGGGGCGCAGCTCGTCGAGAATGTCGCAGACGATATGCACGATATCAAGATTGGCTTTTTCATTCCAGCCGCCGACGTTGTAGACCTCGCCCAGACGGCCCT
>VFSW01000303.1_pt1 | contig 69987 bp, 61 predicted proteins | sample 5358111 | NCBI WGS metagenome assembly VFSW01 (sample SAMN11554181, study PRJNA540505) | mine drainage metagenome | isolation source: sediment from site ElyBrook_90M | place: USA: Ely Copper Mine, Vershire, VT | collected 2017
ACTTCATCGGCTATTGGCTCGATAGAATGATCTGCTACAACTTCCCGCCGTGGGTATTCACCACGGTCTATTTCGCTTTCGCTGCGGCGGTAATTTCCGCGTTATGGCTGGCGCCGATTCAGTTTGCGAAGCCGCGCGCGCCTTCACCTACCGATCGGTAAGTTTCGCTTGCCGCCCTGGCGCGAGGCGGTTTAGAGTCGGATTTCTAAAACGTCGAACTTATCGATTCAATTTTGCGAGGGCGCGATGAAGGTTTCGCTGTTTTATCTGCCGTCAGTCGGCAACAAGGCTCAGATCGAGCAGGGCAGGGTGGGTTTGAAGGGCGAGCTGTACGACCAGATGCTCCATGAGATTTCGGAGCAGGCCAAGCTCGCCGATCATCTCGGCTATGACTCGATGAGTTTCACCGAGCATCATTTTCATGTTGAAGGATTCGAGCTGTCCAACAATCCGGTGCTGCTGGATTTGTACATCGCGATGCAGACCAAACGGCTACGAGTCGGCCAGCTCGGAATCGTGTTGCCGACCCAGAATCCGATTCGCGTCGCCGAAGATATCGCGATGCTCGATCATATGAGCGGCGGACGCGCCAACGCCGGGTTCGCGCGCGGCTATCAGCGCCGATGGGTCGATATCATGGCGCAGCAGACCCACGGAATTCATGGCGCGTTACCCAATCAGCACGACGAGATCGATGCTGCCAATCGTGCCGCATTCGAAGAAAATTTCCGCATCATCAAGCAGGCCTGGACGCAGGATTTCAGCTCCTATCAGGGCAAGTACTGGCGCATCCCGCCCGGCGACACGCCGTGGACGCTGGAGGCCACCAGGTTATGGGGCGGCGGCGTCGAAAATGGCATCGTCAAAGCGGTCGCCGTCGTGCCGAAGCCGGTGCAGAAGCCGCATCCGCCGGTGTTCCAGCCCTTCGCGTCCTCGGAGCGCAGCATCAGATGGTGCGCGACTGAAAATGTCACCGCAGTTCTTCCGCCACTGCATCCGAAATTGGAATCGCAGTTGTGCGACATCTATGCGGAGGTATCGGGCAAGCCGCGCGGCGAAGGGATGGGCGTGTTGCGCGACGTCATTATCGCCGATACCGATGAGGAGGCACGACAGCTCTGGCGCGACAGCGGCTACTTCTGCGGCCATCACTGGTTCGAGGCATTCGGATTCTCGCAGGGACTGGTTGATCCGGCGACCGGGAAGGAGGCCGACATCTTCAACGAGGGCCTCGCATTCGTGGGCACCGTCGACACCGTGACGCGTCAGCTCGAAACGATGGCGAAGCGGCTGCCGGTGCGATGGATTTTCGCCTGGATGTATAACAGCCTGCTGCCGAATGATCGCTTGATGAAAACCCTGGAGCTGTTCTGGACCAAGGTGCTTCCGCGCGTGGCCGAGATGAAGTGACCTCGAGTTCCAGTTCTCTCTGCACCGGAGAAGAACTGGAGCCGGTTATCCGCCGTGGTGGGATCGGACTCGGCCTCGGAGAAATGTTACTCTCCAGTAACTTTTCAGGGGGCGAGGGTTAGTCGTTCTGATCCCGGAAATCATTTCCCACAACTTTCTCGAAGACCTGGCGCTGGTGCTGTGCGTGGCCGCGGTCACGACCGTGCTCTTTCAAGCGATCCGCCAGCCGGTGGTGGTCGGCTATTTGATCGCGGGGGTCATCGTCGGGCCGCATACGCCATTCGTGTATGCGAACCCGGAACGCATCCACACCATCTCGGAACTCGGCGTCATCCTGCTGATGTTCGCGCTCGGGCTGGAATTTTCAGTGCGCCGGCTGGTCCGAGTCGGTCCTACCTCGGGATTTATTTCCGTACTTCAAGTCAGCCTGATGATTTGGCTCGGGTACATGGTTGGGCAGGCGATGGGATGGACTTCGCTCGAGAGCATCTTCACCGGAGCGCTGCTGTCGATTTCGAGCACCACCATCGTCGCGAAGGTATACGAAGAAAATAAGGTGCCGGAGCGGCTGCGCGAGTTGGTCCTTGGCGTGCTGCTTACCGAGGATCTGATCGCGGTGATCGAACTGGCGGTGCTGACCGCGCTGGCATCAGGCAATGGCATGTCGGCGCGGATGCTGGGCCTGACGGTGGGAAGGCTCGCGTTGTTCCTCGCCGCGCTGGTTGGCGTCGGCATGCTGGTGGTGCCGCGAGTGATTCGAATCGTCGCGAGCTTCGAACGCGCAGAGACACTGCTGGTCGCGAGCATCGGAATCTGCTTCGCATTCGCGATCCTCGCGGATCATTTCGGCTACTCGGTCGCGCTCGGCGCGTTTTTGGCGGGATCGCTGGTCGCGGAAAGCGGCCAGGGACATAAGGTTGAACATCTGATTTTGCCCGTCCGCGATATGTTCGCGGCGGTGTTTTTTGTATCGGTCGGGATGCTGCTGAATCCCACGCTGGTAGCCGACCATTGGGTCGCGATGCTGATACTGGTTGCGACCGTGATCGTCGGCAAGATTCTCGGCGTTACTGTAGGCGCGATGCTGGCGGGCTCCGGACCCAGACTCTCGGTCGAGGCCGGGATGAGTCTGGCGCAAATCGGCGAGTTCTCCTTCATCATCGCGGCGCTGGCGCTGGAAACCCATGCGGCGCGCGATTTCCTTTATTCGCTGGCGGTCGCGGTCTCCGTCATCACCACTTTCACCACGCCGTATCTGATCAAGGTCTCGGGTCCGATCGCCGAGAGCTTCGAACGCCACGTCCCGCGAGGGTTCGTGGTTCTCGAAGCGCTCTACGAGGCCGCCGTAGAGCACATTCGTGGGCGTGCCGCATCGCGCACCCAGGTCGTGACGATTCGATGGTCGTTCAGCGCGATGATCTGCTCGGCGGTGGTGATCGCAGGGTTCATCATTGGAGCCGAGATTTTTCAGGAGCCGCTTACGTTCCTGCTGCAAAGCTCCTTCTCGATGTCGTTCGTCGCGGCCGAAACCGCGCTCGGAGCAATAACCATCGCGGCCTGCGTATTTCCCTCCATCACGCTATATCGCGCGACCGGACGCCTCGCGCTCGCGCTCGCTGCGCGCGCGATTCCCGAGGGAGCGGCCGAAAGTGAAGTCCGGCCGCCGGGATGGGAATCATTGGTCGAGATCATGCACGTCGCGATGATGATCGTCGTCACCATCGTCGTGCTGGCGATTGTGCAGCCGTTCCTCGAACCACTGGAGGGAGTCGGAGTGCTCGCACTGGCAGTTATCGCGATGGGGGTGGTGACCTGGCGCGGAGTGTCAAGGACGCTGGGCCAGATGCGGGAAGCCGCGCGGCTGATCGGGCGCGCACTGGCGGTGGAACATTCGCAGAAGATGCCGGGCAAGCTTCAGGAAGAGATGATTCCGGGCCTCGGGGTCATCGTGCCGGTGCGGCTCGAGCCCGGCAGTCCCGCGAGCGGCAGGACGATCGCGGATTTGCATCTTCCCTCGATGACGGGCGCGGTCGTGGTTGCAATTGGCCGCGGCCAGGACGGGTTAGTGGTTCCCGGCCATCACGAGGTGCTGCGCGATGGCGACGTGCTGGGACTGGCGGGGACGCATCACGCGATCCGCGCGGCGATTGAGAGACTCACGCCACCGCACAGCGCCGAACCGGTCGCCTCAGGCGCTCCGACCTAACGCCTCGTCCAGCAAGGACTTGGCTTCGCGCAGATCACCGGTGACAAAGCCTTCCGTAAACCATTGGTAGACCGGCTCGATGATCGCGCGCGCCTCGTCGTGCTTGCCCTGATCGAGCATCAGACGCGCGAGGCTGTTGGCGGCACGAAGCTCCCATCCTTTGGCTTCCTGACCGCGAGCAATTCGCAACGCATCGAGGAACTGCAATTCGGCAGCGCGCTCATTGTGCTCCAGGCGATGGAATTCGCCGCGGATGCGGTGAATCTCGGATTCCAGGATTCGCGTGTCGAAGCGATCGACAGATTCGAGCGCCTGGTCCAGCGCCCTGATTCCTTCGTCCGCGAGTTTGGCTTCCAGACACGATTCGGCGAACAGCACCCGCATGAATTGATGGAGCAGCTCGCCGCCGGCTTCGCGGATCTGCTGGAGACCTTCCCGCATCAGCTGCAGGCCGCCGGCGACATCGCCGGCCATTATCGCCATCTTGCCCGTTGTCATAGTTCCGCATGCGAGCCAAATCGGAAAGCCATTCTCTCGCGCGACCGAAACCAGGTTCTGGGTGGTCGCCATCGTGTCCGCGTAGGTGCGGCAAAGATGATCCACGGAAACTTTGTATTGCAGCGCGAACGCAATACTGAAGGGGCGATTCAGCCGTAGCGCCAGCGCAAGTGCTTCGTCGGCGCAGCGCCGCGCCTTATCCGGATAGCCGCACATCCACTGCGCCCACGCCAGCTGCGCGCGATTGGGAACCACCGGGTCAACCATGCTGAACAGCGACTTCTCCAGATCGACGCTGAACAGTTCCACCGCGCGCTCGAAGCTGACTCGCGCCTGTACCGGATGACCGCGCCAGATCTGTGCGACTCCGAGAAGCTGCAGCGCCGAGGCCATCCGCGTATCCTGCGGGTTGGTCACCATTGCGATGAGGCGGCGCGCCATCTCCTCGGCGCCTCGCGGATTGCCGCGCGAGAATTCGACGTTCCAGCGCGCAAAAATCGCCAGATAGAGCGCATCCGGATCGGTGATGCGTTCGGAAAGTTCCTCGAGCCTCAGGGTCAGGCGATGGATTTCGGGATCCAGTACGCCGCGCAGCGATGCCAGGGTCTGGCCCTGGATCGCAATCAGTCGAACCTCGCGCGCGTCGCGTGCGGCATTTTCCGGCAGCAGGGGAAGCAGCTCGAGCGCACGGGTGAAATTCTGCACCGCTTCGTGATAGGCGGAATTCGCGCGGGCCTGCTCACCCGCACGCATGAGGTAGTCGAAGCCCTTTTCGGGGTTGCCGCTGCGGCTGAAATGATATGCGAGCTCGGGCAGATGGTCGTCGAGCTGCTGCGCATACATCGATTCCAGCGCGATCGCGGTTTTCTCATGGATCGACTTGCGTCTTTCTGTCAGCACGGAATCGTAGGCGACTTCCTGGGTCAGCGCATGCTTGAAGACGTATTCGACGTCGGGAAACGCGGGCTGCTCGTAAATGAACTCGCCGAGCTGCAGCGCCGCCATCGTCGGCGTGAGCTCATCTTCGCCGCGTTCCACCACCCGCTTGACCAGCCCGAGCGGAAATTCCTTACCGATGATCGAAAGCATCTGCAGCAGGTCTTTTTCCTGTACCGACAGACGATCGATGCGCGCGGCCAGGATCCCTTTGACACTCGGTGGAATCTTTATCGAGCTGAGTGGCTGCGCGAGGCTGATCTTGCCGTTGCGCACCAGCGCGCCGCTTTCGAACATCGCCTGCACCGTTTCTTCCATGAAGAAGGGATTGCCCTCGGTACGCTCAACGATCAGGCGCTTGAGCGGATCGAGTTCCGCGGCGTTTCCTAACATCGCGGCGAGCAGGCTGTCCGCGCTTTCGCGTCCGAGCGGATTGAGCTGGAGCTGAACGTAGTAACTTTTCGAACCCCAATCGTGACGATACTCCGGTCGATAGTTCACCATCATCAGGACGCGGGCGGTCCCGATCGAATCCGCAAAGAGGTTCAGGAATCCCTGCGTCTCGGTGTCGACCCAATGCAGATCCTCGAAGACCGCGATGAGAAACTGATTGAGGCTTTCGCGCAGCAACAGGCGCTTGATCGCATCCAGGGTGCGACGCCGTCGAATAGCCGCATCCATTTCGGCGAGCGGATCACCGCCTTCGGCCACCCCGAGCAGCGAGAACAAATAGGGCAGGGTGTCCTCGAGGGTCCGGTCGAGCATCAACACCTTGCCGCCGATTTTCTCGCGGCGCCTGCGCTCCTCGTCATCGGAAGTGATCTCGAAATAGTTCTTGAGCAGATCGATGAGCGGCAGATAAGCCGAGGCCTTCCCATGCGAGACCGAAAAGGTTTCGAGAATCAGGGATCCGGATTGCGCAACGATCTTGAACTCGTGGAACAGCCGCGACTTTCCCACCCCGGCTTCGCCGACCGCCGCGATGATTTGACCATGCCCGCCGCGCGCGAGTTCCAGTGCGCGGCCAAGTTGCGCCATCTCGTGATCGCGTCCGACAAACTTCGAAAGCCCGCGCTGCGCGGAAGCCTGAAGCCGCGTTCGCAGGGGACCGAGTCCCACGACCTCATATACATTGATGAGTTCGCTGAGTCCTTTGACCCGCGTCGGTCCGAGTGGCTTCAGCGCGAAGTATCCCTCGACGAAGCGGCGGGTGTTTTCCGTAATCGCGATTGCGCCCGTCGGCGCCAGCGCTTGCATCCGTGCCGCGAGGCTCGTCGCATGCCCAATCGGCGTGTACTCAGTGTGCGCCTCGCCGGTCCTGATGGTGCGCACGACAGCCTCGCCGGTGTTGGCGCCGATGCGTACCTCGATTGGAGAGTTGCCCGACTCGCGTAATTTCGTGGAGTAGCGCCGCAAATCGTCCTGCATCTTGAGGGCGGCCAGCAGCGCGCGATGCGGATGATCCTCGTGCGCGACCGGCGCGCCGAAAAGTGCGAAGATCCCGTCGCCGGTCGACTGCACGATGTAGCCGTCGTAGCGATGGACCGCGTCGATCATGATGCGTAACGCGGGATCAATCAGTGCGCGCGCCTGTTCGGGATCGATATCCTCCATCAGATCCATCGATCCTTTGATGTCTGCGAAGAGGGAAGTGACGGTCTTGCGCTCACCTTCCGGCAGGGTCGTCGCATCAATGGCTGGACGTTCGATCAGCGCAGGAGCCGCGCGATGGTTCTGAGGTGACGGTGCGAGCGGCGCAGCCGGCTGACTGGGAGTCTCGCCGAGACGCGTACCGCATTGCGTGCAAAACTTCGCATCAGGCGGATTTTCCGCCCCGCAGGAGGGACATCGCGACTCCAGCTTCGCGCCGCATTCGGCGCAGAACTTCGCAGTCGCGGCGTTTTCAGTGCTGCACTTCGGACATCGCATCCGACTAACAGTCTCGCGAAAAACGCGGCGTTGGGAAAGGCAGGCGAGATGCTGCGGGACTACTTCGCGCTCCAGCCGCCGTCGATCACGAAGGGCTGGCCGGTGGCGAACTTGCAATCGTCGCTGGCGAGGAACAATGCCGTCTGCGCGATCTCCTCGGGCTCGCCCATGCGGCCGAACACGGAGGCGCGCTTAACGAAGGTCGGCGCCAAGCCCTGCCCACCCGAGGCGCGATCCGCCATCTCGGTGTGGATGAAGCCCGGGCAGATGCAGTTCGCGCGGATGTTGTAGCGACCGTATTCGAGCGCCACCACCCGGGTCATCGAGATCACAGCGGCCTTCGCCGCGCTGTAGGCAACCGAGCCTCGCAACCCGATGATTCCTGCAATCGAGGCGGTGCTGATGACGACACCCCCGCCCCGTTTAACCAATGCGGGCAGCGCGTATTTCATGCCGAGCCACACGCCGCGGAGGTTGATCGCGATGACGCGATCGAATTGCTCCTCTGTGACCTCGGCGGTGAAGCGGCCTTCGCCTTCGATGCCGGCGTTGTTGTAGATGATGTCGAGCCCGCCGAATTTGGCGACGGCGCCCGACACCATCGAGCTTGCATCTTCCGAATTTGAAACGTCAGCGCGAATCGCGATCGCCTGTCCACCTGCATCGGTGATGCGACGCACCGTATCTTCGGCGCCGGCCACGTTGACATCGACGACAGCGACTTTTGCGCCCTCGCGTGCGAAGAGCGTCGCGGTGGCGCGGCCCATCCCGGATCCTGCGCCGGTGATGAGTGCGACTTTGTCCTTGAGCCTCACCGTCACGCGCCTATGCCATTCCCAGTTCTTTGAGCAATCCGCGATCCGCCACCGGATTGCGCTTCACGCCTGCGCGCGCCTTGGTCGTTCCGGGAACCTTGGTGATCGCGTCGACCAGGCCGATTGAATCCGCATGTTCTTTGAGCGCGGGCATCACTTCCTGCGCGATGAGCCGCATGCTGGTCTGGCGATCCTTGTTGCTCACCGGACCCTGCACATTAAACACAATGAGAGAGCCGGGTCGCAGCGTGGTCAGGATTGCCTTCATCTTTGGAATGACGGTCTTGGGGCTGCCGATCATGAACTGCAGATTCTTCTGCGCCTTCTGATAGCCAGGGATCAGCTTTTGACGGATCTTGACCGGATCGATCTCGACTTCCTCGACCTGACCGCGCATCTTTTCGCCGCTGATGCCGAGCCAGCTTCCCTGCGGCTGCTTGGCGAGCTTCTGAATTGCCTCTTTGGAGTTGTACCCCGGAGGCAAAGTATGTTCGACGCGCGAGAAGGTGTTCTGACCGCCGCCGAACAGGAATCCCTGGCCGAGTTCTTGCGCCTTTTCGTCGGTCTCGGCGACGAAGGTGGGGAGGAGGTAGCCGAAATTCTCGGAGCCCGCCTCGTAGCCGTGCTTGAGCGCCTCATCGGCGTACAGGTCCCACATGTCACAGGTCGCAGGCAGCGCGGTACCAAGGCCGAAATAGGGATGACCCTTCTCGGCGCACCATCTGATGGTCTCGGGGCTGAGCGTGCCCGGAATCCACATCTGAGGATACGGCTTCTGATAGGGGAGCGCCCACGGGTTCACGTGGCGATAGTGGAAGTGCTTGCCTTCGTAGCGCCACGGTCCGGGCCTCGTCCAGGCCTGGATGATGAAGTCGTGAGCCTCCTCGAAATATTCGCGGTTGTAGGCGGGATTGGCGTTGTTGAAGAACTGCTCGCTGCCCGCGCCACGGACCCATCCGGTAATGAGGCGGCCCTTGGAGATCAGATCGATCTCGGCGAGTTCCTCCGCCATGCGCAGCGGATGCTTGATAACCGGCAGTGGATTGCCGATGAGCAGGATGTGCGCTTTCTTGGTCAGGCGCGCCAGGATGCCGGCCTCGACGTTCATCACGCTGCCCATGCAGAACGGATTGCCGTGATGCTCGTTGAGCGCGACGATGTCGAAGCCGAGTTCCTCCGCGTAGAGATTCTCGTCGATGTAGTAATTGTAATCGGCCGAGGCTCTCTCGCGGTCGAAGTAGCTGTTAGAGACCGCGAAGTGGGCGCCATTTTTGAGGATGACCTCTTCGGGAACCCAGCGGACCGGGCGTTCGGTGAAATATCCTAATTTCATATGAGACCGCTCCTGCGTGTCGCTATGCAGCCAGAAATTTGGTTACGACGCGTTCGAACTCGGCCGAGTTTTCGATCTCGGGCCGATGACCAACGTCGCTGATGGTCGCGATTTGCGCATCGGGAAGCGCCTTTTTGTAGGCGTCGATGCAGCCGCGCGGGACCACGTGATCCGCGGTGCCCCACACCAGCAGGGTCGGCGTTTTGGTGCCGCGCAGCAGATGCGGCAGGCTGGGGTTGTACATATAAGGTTCCCATCCGATGCGAGCCGCTTCGGCGCGCGCCTCCTCAAAGGCCTCGAACTGCTCGGCCGTCATCTCGCCGCCGTAGAGTTTTGCGAACTCCGGCGTCTTGAATGGATCGGCAACTGTCGCCCGCAGATGGGTGCGGATGGTGATGGGGAAGATGTCGAAGATCTCACCCTGCTCGGGCCGGATGCCCATCGGCGCGACCAGCACCGCTTTCGAAAAGATGCGCTGATCGGCAGCCAGCATCTCCGCGGCGATGAATCCGCCGGCCGAGAAGCCGATGACATCGATGGGATCCAGCTTCATCTCGCGCAACACCTGCGCGTAGAACCCTCCAAGGTCGCGATAGTTTCGGATCCAATCGATTTTTGGAGTTTTGCCGTAGGCGGGCTGGAGCGGAATCAGCAGGGTCCGCTCATGTGCGAGAGTCTCGTTCCAGGTCATCCAACCCGGGTATCCGAGCTCGTCGTGAAGGATCAGCAGCGGCTTGCCGGAGCCCGCTTTCACCATCACCAGTTCCGCGCCCGCGACGTTGAGTTTTTCCTCGGTGGATTTGATCACATCATTCTCCCCTGAGAGTCGCTTGAGAGATTATTCCCACGATGTGCCCCAAATGATCAAACGAAAAGTCACGCCCCTCAACATACCGATCGGTTAGGCCTGACACCTCACCAGCTATCGATGTACGGATGCTTTTTGCCCGTGCGCGGTGGCGGCTTCGGACATGACCGCCAGCCCGCCGCGATATATTTGCGCGTCTCGGCAGGATCGATCACATCGTCGATGCTGAAGTGCGATGCGTTGTTGAGCGCCTTGCCCCGCTGATACATCGAGGCAACCATCTCATCGAAGCGTGACTTGCGCTGCACCGGATCATCGATCGCGGCCAGCTCGTTGCGATAACCGAGTTTCACCGCGCCCTCGAGCCCCATTGGCCCGAACTCGCCGGTCGGCCATGCGACGGTGAAGACTGCGGCATCGTAAGCGCCGGCCGCCATCGCGATTCCACCGAGGCCGTAGGCCTTGCGCAACACGATGGTGAAGAACGGAACCGTAGCGTTCGCCGCAGTGACAAACAGTCGCGACGAATGACGAACCAATGCGGTCTTCTCCACCTCGGGACCGACCATGATGCCGGGCGTGTCGCACAGGAAAATCAGCGGGACATCGAACGCGTCGCACAGTTGGACGAAGTGGGCGGCTTTGTCGGAGCCATCGCTATCGATTGCGCCCGCCAGATGCTCCGGGTTGTTGGCAATGAGGCCGAACGGATGCCCCTCGATGCGGATGAACGCGGTGACCATGCCGTGACCGAAATGCGGGCGCAGCTCCAGCACCGAATCGGTGTCGGCCATCGTGTGAATCACCGAGCGGATGTCGTAAACGCGCAGGCGATTCTCCGGGATGATGCCGCGCAGCAATCTCTGATCTGCGCATTTCCAATCGCCGATCGATCCTTGAAAATAGGAAAGATACTTTTTCGCGACCTGCGTGGCCTCGGCTTCGTTCTCGACCGCGACATCGACGACGCCACTGCGTGTCTGTACGTCGAGCGGACCAATTTCCTCGGGACGAAAGATGCCGAGGCCGCCGCCCTCGATCATCGCGGGCCCGCCCATCCCGATGTTGGATCCCTTCGTAGCGATAACCACATCGCGGATTCCAAGAAGCGAGGCGTTACCCGCATAGCATCGCCCCGAGGTGATCCCGATCATCGGCACCAGGCCGCTGAGCCGCGGGAAGTCGTAAAAGGTACGGGAGCTGAAGCCGCCGTCGGTATCGCCGGGCCGTCCGCCGCCGCCCTCGGCATAGAGCACCAGAGGCAGCCGAAAATCGTTTGCGATTTGGATCATGCGGTCGGTCTTACGATGGTTCTGATGACCTTGCGTCCCGGCCAGCACCGTGAAGTCATACGCCATCAGGGCGCAGCGCGATTTATCTTCAGGGAACAAGTCGCCGTTGACGCTCCCGAGGCCAACCACCATGCCGTCAGCGGGTGTGTTCTTGATGAGATCATCGAGGGTGCGGCGGCGGCGCTGTGCGGCAATCACCAGCGGTCCGTATTCGACGAACTTGCCGGGATCGCAGATGTCTTCGATATTTTCGCGCGCGGTGCGTTGCCGGGTCTTGCGCCGGCGCGCCACCGCTTCAGGCCGCGTCGCATCGAGGGTGATCGCGTGGCGGTCGTGAACTTCCTTGAGATCTTCGCGCTTGAGGTCGTCGCGTTCCCCGTCGTTCTCGATAGTCGATACGTTCTTGGGTGTTGACATAAAAGATGACCGCATCATCTCTAACCCAAGACGCGGTATCTTGCATATGCGCCGAGGCGGTCCTATCGTCATCGCCGCGAACAATTCGTATTCGAGGTAATCAGATGAACCTGAAGGACACAGTCGCGATAGTCACTGGCGGCGGCTCCGGGCTGGGCGAGGCGACGATTCGTGAGTTTGCCGGTGCGGGCGCTAAGGTCGCGATTCTTGACTTGGCGGCATCGCCGGGCGCGAAGGTTGCGGAGTCGATTGGCGACAAGGCCCTCTTCGTCGCCGCCGATGTGGTCTCCGAGAATGACGTTAAGGATGCGGTCGCGAAAACCGTCGCCAAATTCGGCGGCGTTCACGTGCTGGTGAACTGCGCGGGCATCGGGCGCGCGAGCCGCACGCTCTCGAAGGACGGACCGCATTCGCTCGACCTGTTCAGCAAAGTCATTCAGGTCAATCTGATCGGAACCTTCAACGCGATTCGGCTGGCTGCCGCTGCGATGGCGAAGAATCAGCCCAACGCCGACGGCGAGCGCGGGGTCATCATCAATACCGCGTCGGTCGCGGCATTCGATGGGCAAATCGGACAAGCGGCATACTCGGCATCGAAGGGCGGCGTGGTTGGAATGACGCTGCCGATCGCGCGCGACCTCGCCAACGTCGGCATCCGCGTATGCACCATCGCGCCGGGTACCTTCGAAACCCCGATGCTGGCGGGATTGCCCGATCCCGCGCGCAAGGCGCTCGAGTCGCAGATTCCGTTTCCGTCGCGGCTCGGAAAGCCGACGGAATATGCGGCCCTAGCGCGGCACATCGTTGAGAACGCGATGCTCAACGGCGAGACCATTCGCCTCGATGGCGCGCTTCGGATGCCGCCGCGCTAAGAGGAAACCATGATCAACACGAGCAGGATTGCGGACGGTCTCCGGCAGGCAGTTGAGTCAGGTGACGTTCCCGGAGTAGCCGCGGCGGCGGCGACGGCCGATGGCGTCATCTTCGAGGGCGCCTTCGGCAAGCGAAGTCTGGCGACCGGAGTTCCGATGACGTCGGATACCGTCGTCTGGATCGCATCGATGACGAAGGCCGTTACCGCGGCCTGCGCGATGCAGCAGGTCGAGCGCGGCAGGCTCTCCCTCGATAGTGACATCGCGGCGATTCTGCCGGAGCTCGGAAGGGTGCAGGTGCTGGAAGGCTTTGCCGCCGATGGCAAACCGCGCCTGCGTAAGCCGAAGCGCGCCATCACCTTGCGTCATCTGCTGACGCATACCGCGGGATACTCATACGAAATTTGGAACGGCGATATCGCCCGCTATCTGGAAGTGACCGGCACCCTTGGCATTATTTCCGGGAAAAACGCGGCGTTGGATTTGCCGCTGATTGCCGACCCCGGCGAGAAATGGGAATACAGCATCGCGATCGATTGGGCCGGCAAGGCGGTGGAGGCGGTTTCCGGCCAGACCCTCGACAAGTACATGCGCGAGAACCTTCTGCAGCCGCTCGGCATGACCGATACGGCTTTCAAGATTGGCGATGCGCAACGCCAGCGCCGGGCCACGATTCATGCGCGCACACCAGGGGGACTCGTACCAACTGAAATCGAAATGGCACAGAACCCGGAATTCTTTGCGGGCGGCGGGGGCCTATATTCCACGGTCGGCGACTACCTCAAGTTCGCTCAGATGATCCTCTATGGCGGCACTCTCAACGGCGTCAAGGTGCTCCAGCCGGAAACCGTCACAACGATGTCGCGCAACGCCATGGGGAATCTCGTGTGCAACGCGATGAAGACGGTCGCTCCGTCTTCGAGTAACGACGTCGATTTCGTCGCGGGCATGAAGTGGGGTTTGAGCTTCATGATCAACCCTGCACAGATGTCGACCGGCCGCTCCGCGGGCAGCCTCGCATGGGCGGGCCTCGCCAATTCGTATTATTGGATCGATCCGACTAAGAAGGTCGCCGGCGTCTATGCGACGCAGGTGCTGCCGTTCTACGATGCGAAGACGGTCAAAGCCTTCGAAGGCTTCGAAACCGCGGTGTACCAGGCGTTGTAAAAACCGCATCGTATCGCGCGCCGCAGCCAAACTCCTAGGGAGACGCTCGCCTTCAATGGTTCACATATTGCTATGTGAACTAGACATGAAGAGAGCTTTAGTCGCATCGCTTTTGGTAATTTTCCTGGGACTCTTATTCGCAGGTGTGACAAGAGACGTCTCCGATAGCGAAGCTCCCATATACACTTTCGGATTGGAACATGTACCGCCCAAGATCATGCTCGAAGCTGGGACACAATTGCCTAACGGAACGGTTCTGACGGAATCCCTTGCAACCGGAGGGATCGTCTATGGCACAGTGAAGCGGACAATCTTATGGTAGATGGCTTAGTTGCGGTTGATGGTCAGCTTCTCATCGGTAACCGATTGTGGTCTCCGCTGGGTATGGTCGTCAGCAGCACCGGCAATCTTGGTAACGCCGGCCTCACTAACTCAAGCGTCACCTGGAAAGACATCACGGTACACGGATCGCTTACCATTCATGGTTCACTCATCGTCCACGGGAACTTGAATCCTCTCGGCAATATGGCGATTGGCGGAGTGATGGGCTCCGCGTGTCGTCCGGGGAAGATCTTCTTTCCTGCCGGCGCCTATCCAATCGCGTCGGCGGTGTATTTCGGTTGTTCGGCGATAGCTGGCTAGTGGAAATCGTGCGAGGGAGGCAGCGCGCCGCTAAGCTTCAGCTCCTCGAAGCGCTGTGCCTTGATGAGCATTACGCCGTCGCGCTTCTGCATGATGCCTTCAACTTGTAGGATCGCCGCGCCGCGCAACAGCGCGCGATGCTTCTGAAACAAATCAGGCATCACGATCGCATTGCTGATGCCGGTTTCATCTTCCAGGGTCAGGAAGAAAAATCCTTTCGCGGTGCCGGGTCGCTGCCGCACAATCACCAGCCCGGCGGTTTTTACCCACGTGCCATTTTCGACTTTCGTAGTTTCATCCGCCGACAGCACGCCACGCGCTTTGAGGCGCTCGCGAAGATGCGCCATCAGATGAGGTCCCGCTGTCAGGCCCATCGTCGAGTAGTCGGCGCGGGTTTCATCCAACGGCGACATGCCCGGCAGTGGCGAGGTCGTGCCGCGCTTGGGCTCGATGCCGGCGAGCAAGCTTTTAGGATCGCGCTCGACGGCGGCGGCCTGCCATAGCGCCTCGCGTCGGCTAAGCCCGAAGCATGCGAAGGCGCCGGAGTAGGCGAGGGCATCGAGTTCGCGGCGATTGGGCGCGGTGCGTGCGGTGAAATCGGCCAGCGAGGCGAAGGGTGCGCGAGCGCGTTCGATCTCGATGCGGCGGCCAACTTCTTCGCGCAGGCCCATCACGTATTTGAGTCCCAGGCGGAGGGACCTAACCCCTAACCCCTTCCCTTGAAGGGGAAGGGGAACCAGATCAGAACTCAAACAGTTGTCCTCGTTCATTTTTCCCTCGCCCTTCAGGGAGAGGGTGGCGCTACTGCGCCGGGAGAGGTCGGAGTGCGTGCCACTCGCAGGCACCCCCTCCTGAGCGGCACGCCTCTCGCCGGATAAAGAGCGAGAGTCGCGCCGCTCTTCCTCCCCCATGGGAAGACATGGGGGAGGAACTTCGAGCGTGCAGATCCAGGACGAGCGCGCGACATCGATGGGTAGAATCGTGACGCCGTGGCGTTGCGCATCCTTCACCAGCGTTGCGGGATGATAAAAGCCCATCGGATAGCAGTTGAGCATCGCGGCGAAAAACGCTGCCGCATGATGGCACTTCAGATATGCCGACGCGTATGCGATCAGCGCGAAGCTTGCCGAATGCGATTCCGGAAAACCATACAGCGCGAATGACGTGATGCTGCGCACGATTTCCTCAGCAGGCGCACCGATAATGCCCTTCTGCGCCATGCCCTCGCGCAGGCGGCGCTCGATTTTTTCCATCCGCAATTGCGATCGCTTGAAGCCCATCGCGCGGCGCACCTCCTCAGCCTCGCCGCCGGTCAGCCCCGCCGCCGTCATCGCGACGCGGATCACCTGCTCCTGGAAGAGCGGAACGCCGAGCGTGCGCTTGAGGATCGGCTCCAGCATCGGATGCGGATAGGTCACCGGCTGCCGGCCGTTGCGGCGCTCCAGGTATGGATTGACCATGTTGCCGACGATGGGACCGGGGCGAATGATCGCGACCTCGACCACCAGGTCGTAGAACTTCGTGGGCTTCATCCGCGGCAGGGTTGCCATCTGCGCACGGCTCTCGACTTGAAAGACGCCGATGGTGTCGGCGGCACGTAACATTTTGTAGACCTCGGGATCGTCGGCGGGCAGATGCGCGAGATCGACCTCGACATCCTCATGCTCGCGAATCATCGGAATCGCCTGCTCCAGCACCGCGAGCATGCCAAGCCCGAGCAGATCGATCTTGATGATGCCGAGGTCCGCGCAATCCTCCTTGTCCCATTGCACAACCACGCGACCCGGCATCGAGGCGGGTTCGAGCGGAACGACCTCATCGAGCGGCCCCGCCGCGATCACCATGCCGCCGCTATGCTGCCCGAGATGGCGTGGCACGCTCTGGATGCGCCGCACCAGGTCGACCATCATCGCGATGCGCGGCGTGGCGACATCGACGCCGCCCTTGCGCAGCAGCGCGACGATATCGTCATGGTCATCGCGGAACTCATACGCCTGGTTGAGGCGCGCGAGCTTGTCGATTTGCTCGGGCGGAAAGCCAAGCACCTTGCCGACCTCGCGCACCGCACTGCGGGTGCGATAGGTGATGACGTTCGCGGTCATCGCGGCGCCGCGTTCGCCATAGCGCCGATAGACGTATTGGATGACTTTTTCGCGCTGGTCACCGCTGGGCAGGTCGAGATCGATATCGGGCCACTCGCCGCGCTCCTCGGAGAGGAAACGCTCAAACAGCAGCTCCATTTTGACCGCGTCGATGGCGGTGATGCCGAGCGCATAGCAGACCGCGCTGTTGGCCGCCGAGCCGCGGCCCTGCGCCATGATCTGATTCTCGCGGCAGAACTGCACGATGTCCCATACGATGAGGAAGTAGCCGGCGAGTTGAAGCTTCGCGATGATCGCGAGTTCGTGTTCGAGTTGACGGCGCGTGCGATCATCGATGTCGCGCCATCGATCACGTGCGCCCGCGTACGTCAGCGCGCGCAGGTAGGAATCGGGAGTTTCGCCAGGAGGCAGTGGATAATCGGGGAAACGATAGCCGAGGTCGGTGAGGGTGAACTCGCATTGATCGGCGACCTCGCGCGTCTTCGTAAGCGCATCCGGCAGGTCCTTGAACAATGCCGCGATCTCGGCGGGCGATTTGAGACGGCGCTCGGCATTAACCCAAAGCGCGCGGCCCGCTTCTTCGAGGGTCTTCTTGAGTCGGATGCATGAGAGCACGTCCATCAGCTTCCGATCCGCATCGGCATGGCAAACGTCGTTGGTGACCAGCAGTGGAATCTTCGATGTGTCAGCGAAGGCGCGCAGCTTGCGATTCATGCGCTCCTCGTCGGCGTCGAGATGGCGCTGGAGATCGATGAGAAGGTTGTCGGCGCCGAAAATTCCTCGCAGGCGATCGGCGAGCGCGCGAGGATCCTCGCCGCGAATCAGCGCGCGTGAGATTGGACTGCGCGCACCACCGGCGAGGCATATGAGGCCGGCGCCGTAGCGATCGAGATCATCGAAAGTGATGCGGCTTTCGCCCTTGGCCGGGTATATGGGAGCGGTGGCGCCATCCGCCAGCACCCTCACCCGATTTGCATCATGCTCCGCATGACGCAAATTGACCTCTCCCGGCGTGCGGCTTCGTGAACTCAGCCGCGGGAGAGGAGTTGTTTCGATAATCCTACATTTTGAAGCCGTGATCATCCGGCACAGATTTTTGTAGCGCTCGCGATCGGGCACGAGGAGGTAGAGGCGACTGTCGTCCTCCAGCGTCAGGTCGGCGCCGACGATCGCTTTCACGCCAGCTTTCCTGGCGGCCTGGTAGAAGCGCGGGTGGCCGTAAACGCCATCGCGATCGCCCATCGCAATCGCAGGATAGCCGAGCTCCGCCGCGCGATCCGCGAGATCCTCGGGGGTGGTGGCGCCTTCGAGGAAGCTGAATGCGGTGCGGGTGCGGAGTTCTATATATGGAGGAGAAGGCATCGTTCCAAAAGCATTTGTGGCGCCCCACCGCCGCGCTCGCAGCGAGCGCGCCCCTCCCCCGACGCCCAACATGCATGTCCGACTTCGACCTCTCCCAGTGTGCGACGAGCGGCTGCGCCGTCTCGCGGGAGAGGAGAAGCATGATCAGATATCCTCGAAATCCAGTTGCGCTTCGGGAATGTTGTGCTTGCGGCCATGCGCGATCGCAGCCGCCCAGGTTGCGCGATCATTCAGCTTCGCCGCGAAGCGCTTATCGTTGAAAATCACCATCAGCGCGTCGCCGTTCCAGAAATGCGCGAACCATCCCGGCTGAAGGTGCTGCTGGAAAACCTCGAGGTCGTTTTCGGCGCAGCACACGCGATAGAGATGCCAGCGGCCGGAGAACGGCTTCGCGCCTTGGTAGGGAACCCATTCGAACGGCTTCGAAATCAACGCGCGCTCGACCGGGTAGCGATTGATGATAGTCGGATTGCCGAGGCTCTCGGCGATCACCACGCCTTTCCAATTTTCCATTGTGCCCTCCTCAAAGAAAAGCCGCGACGCGAAGCGCGCGGCGCAGAATCCAGAGCTAAGGTCCCTCTCTGGCTCGTCACAGTTTCGTGCTCGAAGCCATCGCACGAACTGCGCCGAGCCATCTCCCCCGAACAACGGGGGAGAAAGAATCTGATCGTGCCTCCTCAGTCGTAGATTCCATCGACGAACCATTGCGCGGAGTTGAGATCGCAAAACACTCGATAGACGCCGCCGTCCGCGAGCGCCAATTCGTAATAGTCGCGGCGAAAGTTGCCATTGGTTTTCATCACAAGTTGTGGCGATGGGGCCGTATCTTCGGTCGTGTGCCACCATTCGCCGTCGCGCCGCCATGGTCCCGCGATCGAGACGACCCGCGCGCCGAGGTTGGGTCCGCGCACGAATTCCGGCGCGCCGCGGCTCAGTAGCACCTCGACTTCGAGTGGCGGCCGCACCGCGCGAATCGCCAGTTGCGCGATGGTCTTCGCCTCGCTATTGCCGTTCAGTTCGAGCGGACGCGGCGGCGGAGGATTAAACTCCTCGAGGCGCACCGCTTCGACCCGATGCGAATCTTCGGGCCGCAACGTGCCGACATTTTCCGGACCGCATAGCGCCGCAAGCCGGGCGACCGTCAGTTCGAGGCGATCCGGCGCGGGCGCCGGCGGCAGGAACATATCGGTCTGCGCAGCGCGCGGTTTGCGCGGCTCGACATCGATGCGAATGGTCTCGATGGCAGCCTGCGGCGCGACGCTTTCGAGGCTGAGCGTGACCATCGCGAGCATCGCGCGCGCGTCATTCGATGGGGCGCCGATCGCGACCCGGCGGCTGAACTTGCGATGATCGCTGAGCCCGAACGACAGCATTATGTCGCCCGCGACCAGACCGCGAAGTTTGAGGCGCTCGCAGACGCGCTCCAGCATCGGCAGCATGACGAAGCCGAGCGGCTCGAGCGTCTCGATGCCGTAATCAAGTTCGATCGCTTCGGTGAAAATTTCGGCCGGACGCCGCGGGATCAGGCGCGCCGGATTCTCGCCGCGCGCGATGCGAATCAGCTCGACGCCGCGCCGCCCAAGCCGGCTGCCGATCGCGTCGGGATCGAGGCGCGCCAGCTCGCCGAGACGCCGGATGCCCCATCGCGCGAGCGTATCCTCTATATCATTTGGATCAGCCGACGCTTTCTCATCCAAACCAAGCATGTCGAGCGGCAACCAGTTGAGGAAGTCGCCTTCCTGACCCGCATCGATGACGCGCAACCCGCCGCATCGCGCCGCCAGATGCGCAATCTCCTTGTTCGAGGCGATCCCGACCGCCGCCTCCATCCCGACCTGCCCGACGCGCCGCTCCAGCTCCGCCGCAATCGCTTCCTCTGAGCCCATCAGGCGTTCGAGGCCCGCGAGGTCGAGCCACACGCGGCCGGCGTCGCCCTTCTCGACCAGAGGCGAAATCGACTCGGCCGCATCGGTGAGCGCATCCATCGCGGAAGTCTCGGCGGCCTCGGAATGATTGATCACCGCGAGCCCGGGGATTATCGAGCGCGCCTGCGCAATCGTCATCCCGGGATAGATGCCCGACTTGCGCGCACGGATGGAGACCGCGATCAGTTCGGCATGCGGCGCCGAGGTATTGCTGATCGCGAACGGCGTGAGCGCCAGCTCGGGATTGGCGCGCACGATCGCCGCGATCGGGAAATTGGGAACGAGGATGCAGGCGATGCGTGGCATAGTGACTGTGAGTTAAGCCGACGCAAGAAGAGACCTAACCCCTAACCCCTTCCCCTGAAGTGGAAGGGGGATCGGAATAGGAAGAGAGTCTGTACTTGATAGAGGATCAGCCGCAGCGAAGAGTTGCGCACGATCGCCGAAGAGACCCAGCTTGTTGCGTTCCACCGATGCCTCGAGACGAAGGCCATCGAAGAGTGCGGGCGCATCCTTACCGAGGCGGCTGAAACTCGCGCGCAACTTGCTCATCGAGAGCGTCAGCGCCGCGAAGGTGCCGCATACGCGATTGCCGGCGAGCGCGAGCACCGCGGCGCCGCTGCGTTCCGCCGCGCGAGCCAATCGAAGCGACGCGCTCTGCGAAAGCGGGAAGCGCATCGCGCCGAAATCGATGACGACCAGACCGAAGCCTCCCGCCTCAAGGAGCATCTCCGCCGCCTTCAGCTCATTGCGCCGTTCGCGCTCCTTAAAGATGAAGCCGCCGCGCGAGGAGGCCGTCTTCCTGGCGAAGCTGACCCACATGATGCGCGCGAGGTCGGCGCCCGCCGCTTCGAGGCTACGCGGATCGAATGCGCCCGGGACGTCGACCCATCCCACTACCTCGCCACCCCCCGAGGCGGCGCTCGCGAACGATGCCGCTATCGTCGTCTGCCCCGCGCTGATCGGACCGGTGATTTCGCTGATGCGGCCGCGCGCGAGCCCGCCGATAAGCGCATCGATAGGGGCGATGCTGCAGGTCAGGCGCCCCTCCTTGCGGGTCAGCTCGTGCCCTTTGAAGACCCCATGAAATTCAAGTAATTGTTGAAGTTGCGCCGCCGAAGCGGTCTGGCCGTTGAGGAGCGGGTCGGTCTGGGGGGATTGGATCGCGAGGGCGGGTAGGGCGGCCATGCGAATGAGTTTCGCTTTTGTTTCGCTCTACGTCAAGCGCCGAATGCAGGATCGGTTTAATGTCCTAGAAAATGCTCCAAAATTGCCGAGTCCGCCGTCGTGAGCAGGAGTTTTTCATCGAAGCCAACTCCAGATCCCTTGGATTTGTTGATGAATTTGGCTTCGTTTCGTCATTTTCATGTCAGCGAGAACGAGCACTGAGTGGGTTTGTTTTACCGTTTCAGGATTTGGCTCCCTGCCATTTGAGGTCCTTCGCCGAGCCTCAGGACCACTGCTCACGATGTTCGCAGTGGGTTTGTTTTTGCATTTTCATTATCACAATTGGTCTCCTTCAAACGCCGAGCGCGGCAACTATTCGTCACCGCGCTTACCCTTGTAGTGTAGCCAATTACCGAAAAAATGGAAGGTCAGCCGGACCTACTCGGAGGGCCCGTACTCTCAATAAAATGAATCGGATATAACCGCGAGGATGGTTCAGTATGATGAGGAGCTAGCGCGCTACGATAAGGTGATCGAGCTGGCGCCTGGATCTGCCGAAGCCCATAACAACCGCGGCCTTATCCTCAACAAGATGCATCGCTACGAGGAGGCGCTGGCGAGCTACGATAAAGCCCTCGCACTCAAACCCGACCTGGCAGAACTGCATAACAACCGCGGCGTTACTTTGCAGGAAATGGGTCGGTACCAGGAAGCGCTGGCAAGTTGTGATCGAGCCATCGAGCTGAAGCCGGACTTCGCCAACGCGCATAACAATCGCGGTGCTACCTTGCCGCATCTGATGCGATATAGCGAAGCCTTGGCAAGCTGCGATCGCGCCCTGGAACTACGGCCCAACTTTGCCGAGGCTCATCACAACCGCGGCGTATCGCTACTGGAAATAGGGCGCTACGAGGAGGCGCTGGCGAGCTGCGACCAAGCCCTCGCGCTCAGACCTGATAGCGCCGAGGCTCACATCAACCGGGCCGCCATCATGCTGCAACTGAAACGATATGACGATGCGGTGGCGAGTTGCGATCGAGCCATCGCGTTGAGGCCCGAGCTCGCGGAGACGTATCAGACGCGGGGTCTTTGCCTCGCGAGCAAGGGCGACATGCGGGAAGCAGAAGCGATGTATCGTACGGCGCTCACGCTGAAGCCGAATTTTCCCGATCCCTGGTTCGGCCTGACCAGCATTCGCCGATATCGGGACCCCGATCATGCGGATGCCAAAGCTATCCGGAATCTGCTCGATAGGCCTCGCGTCTCATGGCAGGAGCGGGATTGCCTTTATTTCTCGCTGGGCAAAATTTACGACGACTGCGGTCTTTACGATGAGGCATTTGAATGCTTCCGGCAGGCAAATCAAATGCGCAATGCCGCCGTTTTCTACGATCCAGGCCGAGTCGCGCAATTTACCGACAGCATCATCGAAGTCTTCAGCAGGAAATTTCTTGCTCAGCCGTTTGCGTTCGCGTCAGAGAGTGCGGCGCCATTGTTCATCGTCGGTATGCCTCGATCGGGCACGACCCTGATGGCGCAGATCTTGTCGAATCATGCCTCGATAGCATCGGCGGGAGAGCTGCCCACGATTCTGGAATCTATCTCCATGCTGCCGGAGCTGATGGGAAACAAAATCCTTTATCCGGAGGCTGCGCGAAATCTCACGCCCGAAGTTGGAAGGCGTCTGGTCGATAGTTATGAGAAGCGGCTAAGACGCGACCTCGAGACAGATGTTCCGCACGTGATCGATAAGCATCCGCTAAATTTCAGGCATCTGGGATTTATCGCGATGCTGTTTCCGAAGGCGCGAATCATACACTGCACGCGCCATCCATTGGATACGGGGCTATCCAACTATTTCCAGCGCTTCAATTTTCCCTATGATTATTCCTTTGATTTGCGAAATATCGGGCATTTCTACGACGAATACTTCAGAACCATGGAGCATTGGCGCAAGGTCCTGCCGATCGCGCCAATTGTGGTCAGCTATGAAGCCATGGTCATGAAGACCGAGCAGGTCGCGCGCGAAACGCTGGATGCGCTCGGGTTGGAATGGGATGAACGCTGCCTCGCTCCTCACACCAATCGGAATGCGGTCGATACTGCAAGTAAGTGGCAGGTGCGCCAGCCGATCTACCAGGAATCAGTGGAGCGATGGCGGCACTATGAGAAGCATTTGGCGCCGCTGAAAGACATGCTGCGCCCTGTTCCAGACACTGGGCTCGTCGCGGAGCGCGCTCGAGTTTAGCGCAAATCGGTGCGCTGCGCGTTGTCGATGGCGAGGTTGTTGATCTCCTGGTTAGGGAACCATCCGAGGAAATTCGCGCCCACCGCCGAGAATGGTAGCGGGGTGGTGGTGGTCGATTCGGCCGGACACGCGCCATCGGCGATCTGTGGGGTCAGGCAAGAAGGATGAATCGTCCAGGTACCAGCCAAATGGTTGGTTCCGGCCGGACTGACTGTCATCACGACTTGAAGATTACCGTCCTGATCCCTCGTGAACGTGTGCGTGAAGGTATACCAGCCTGACTGCGTGATGCAGGTCTGGGGATTGCCGGGATTGTGCGCATTTGCGCCGGTGCGCTGCGAGTTGGTAGATGCCTCGATGACAAAATATCCACCGGTGGACGGAGCGCATGAATCGTGACCATCGCCAACCGCGACATTGAAGACGTAGTCCTGAAGAAATTTTCCCTGGTTATCGAGCAGATCGGAGTCCCAATCGAAACGATAATCCTTTGATGCCGTGGAAGAGTTCATCGCGAAGTTGGTATCGAGGTAGATATCGAGCGAAGTCGTAGCGCCATTGCCGGTGATGGCGACGCCTTTGTCGAAATTGCCGTAAGGGAGACCCCATTCGGTGAGGGGGCCGTCGCAATTTACCGAATTATCGGATTCCAACCCACCGGGCCGGCAAGCATTGGGAGCCTGTGATCCATTGATGCCGCAGAATGAATTGCCCGAAGTGTCCGTGAAACAGCCGTTTTGCAGCCATGCCTGCACCAGCAGCCGGGCGTAGTTGTTTCCCTGGGAGGCGGGGATTCCGGGTGCGTAATCGGTCTCGGTCTTCGATTTGGAGGGACGGATGTGGACGACGCCGACGCCATCGTCAAAGAAAGTTCCGCCCTGCTCGAATCCATCGAGGTAGGCCGCTTGTGCGGGGAGGGCGAACGCGACAGCCAGGCTCAACACGATAAAAGCGGTTTTGGCTATCGATTTGCACCTGTTTTGAAAACCCGCCATCAGAAAACCTCCAAACCCACGAACCTGACCCGGAAGCGACATCTGCCCAGATTGCCGACATCGAAGAGCGATTAGCGGCAATTTGGGATAGTTAATTGAACCCCATGCGCCGAGTGCGCGCAAGTAAGGAGTCACGAGGAGGATTTTGCGGTTCGAAGTGGGTTTGTTTCTGTTCTTCGACCGGCTATCGCGAGGCACCTGAACGCTGAAGCGCGGCGAGGTCGGAGGGCGCCCGCACCATCATCAAATGGTGATGGGTATAGAAGCGGTCGAAGAGCCCGCCGACGTAGTTGAGATTTTCGGCAGGGTCAAACCATCCATAGGATTTGGGCACGAACGGCCCGGCGAGGGTACTCAGCCATCCAAAATCCGGTACCATCTCGACCTTCATTAGATTGCCGGAATACATCGCCCATTTCACCTTGTCTTCGAGCGGGGTGATTTTCATCGCGATGATGTGGGGACCGGGAAGGCAGATGAACGTATGCATCGAGATGGTATGCGCGCCCTCGCGTAGCCGCCCCACCAGCAGCCTCAATTGAAGCTGACGAACCGCGTGGAACTGCCTCTCCATCGTCGTGTAGGCTGGAACGATTGTGAAAGCTCTCATCGCTGGCGGAGGAATTATCGGCGCGTCGTGCGCGTGGCGGCTCGCCTCGGAAGGCGGCGCGGTGACGGTGCTCGAGCGCGGAAGGTTGGGGCAGGAGGCTTCGTGGGCTGCGGCCGGACTTATCGGGCCGCAGGGAGAGGCGGAGGAGCCCGGACCATTCTTCGATCTCTGCATGGCGGGCAAGGAATCGTTCGACCGCTCGGTTGAGCGGCTCACGAAGGAAAGCGGCGTCGATCCCGAATACGATCACCAAGGGATGCTGTATGTCGGGTTTTCAGAGCACGAGCGCGACGAACTAGCGTCGCGGGCGCGATGGCAACGCGCGGCGGGCGCAAGGGTCGAGGAGCTTTCGAACGATCAAGCACGCAAGATCGCACCGGCGCTGTCCGCGAAAGCGATTTACGCGCTACATCTGCCGACCAACTGGCGCACCGATAATCGTAAGTTGACCCAGGCCTATGTCAGCGCGGCCTCGAAAGCTGGCGCGGAGTTTCGCGAAGGCGTGCGCATCGATTCCATTGCGATAAAGAGCGGCCAAGCGGTCGGCGTCGTTACCCATGAGGGCGAGACGATCGCGGGCGACGTCATCATCAATGCCGCCGGATCATGGGCATCCGAGTTGCGCGGGCTGGAGGCCGACAAGATCCGTTTCTTTCCGGTGCGCGGACAAATCCTTTGTTTCGAAACCCGCCCCGGTAGTATCGAGCCGTCGCTGTTTTCGACGCGGGGCATCCTGGTTCCTCGGCGCGACGGGCGCCTGCTCGCGGGCTCCATCTTCGAGGAAGCGGGATTCAACAAAACGCTCACTCTCGGTGGCATGACGCATATCCTGCGCGCCGCGACCGAGTTGGTCCCGAGTCTTTCAGAATTGCCATTTCGCGAGGCGTGGGCCGGACTGCGACCGGCGGCGGACGATCTGTTGCCCGTCATCGGAGCATCGCCCTCGGTGCCGAATGTCTTTTACGCATGCGGTCATTTCCGCAGTGGCATCCTGCTGTCATCACTGACCGGTGAAGTCATTGCCGACTTGGTGAAGGGTCGCGCGCCGAAGGTCGATCCCGCACCCTTCACGCCGGCGCGTTTTCAAAATGGCGTGGTCAAGGCGCCGATCAAAATCAAATCGGTGGCGTGAGGTCGAACATGTCTATTGTAGCACTCGGACTGGTTCGCGATTTGTTCTTCCGCTCCAAGCTCGATGCGGTCGCAGCTTCTCTCGGAGCAGAAATTCTTTATGCCTCCGATCTTGCGAACGCCTCGCGCCGCGCCGCTGAGGCGAAGCCGGCAGTGGTGTTTGCGGATCTCTCGGATGCGTCTTTTCCGGCGCGCGACACCGCATCGAAGATTCGCGAGGCCGCACCGGGCGCGAAGCTGATTGGATTTGCCTCGCATGTCGATTTGAAGCCGCTACGTGCAGCGCGTGAGGCGGGATTCGATCAAACCTTGTCGCGCAGCGAATTCACCGCGCGCCTCGCGGAGTTCTTGAAAATTGAGGATCGTTCAAGGGAATTTTCATGACGCTGACGAATAAGACGGTTGTCGTCCTAGGTGGAAGCTCCGGTATTGGATTGGCCACCGCTAAGGCTGCGAGGGCGGAGGGCGCCGAGGTTGTTATCACCGGGCGCTCGCAATCACGCCTCGATGCGGCGGCAGCGGAAATTAAGAGCGAAGTTCGAGTGATCGCCCTCGATGTTGCCGACGAACCCGGCATGCGCGCGATGTTTGAAGGCCTGCCGAAGGTCGATCACATTTTCGTCAGCGCCGCGACGGTAACTCTCGGTGGAGGATTGGCGCCTGACACCGAAAAGCTTCGACCTGGAATGGACACCAGGTTTTGGGGCTCGATTTACGCTGCGAAATACAGCGCTCCGAAAATGCCGCGCGACGGCTCGATTACCTTCTGTTCGGGAACCTCCGCATGGCGGCCGATTCCAGGCTCCGGAGGCGTCGGCGCAGCTTCCTGCGGCGCGGTGGAAGCCCTCGCGCGATCGTTAGCCGTCGATCTCGCTCCCATTCGCGTCAACGTGGTTGCGCCCGGTCTCATTGATACCCCGCTGATTGCAGATGTGCTGGGCGCGGCCGCCGGCGCGATTATGGAAAGGGAAGCCAAGCGTTTACCTGTTGGCCGCGTCGGGACCGGAGCGGACATCGCCGAGGCGGTGCTGTTCCTGATGAAGAACGGTTTCACCACCGGCATCACGCTCACCGTCGATGGCGGCCGCACTCTGGTTTAGCTCTATCGGCTAAACCGATGAGCCCAGCACTATGCCAGCGAAAACCGCGACGGCGCCGCTCACCAAGCTTCCAATGATGTTCCAGGTCGCGAGGAGCAACTCGCGCTGTTGGATGAGGCGCATGGTTTCGTACTCGAAAGTTGAGAATGTTGTATAAGCGCCAACAAAGCCCACCGCGAACATCAGGCGCGCTCCCGGCGCCACCCACGGACGCTCCTGCGCGTAGGCCATGAAGAATCCGAGGATGAAGCTGCCGGTCACGTTGATGACGAAGGTGCCGTAGGGGAACACGGTGCCCCATCGCTCCGAAATGAACCCGCCCAAAAGATAGCGCGCGTTGGCGCCGAGGAATCCACCCAAACCAACCCACCAGATTGCCATCGAAGATTCCCTTCGCCTTTCTTTCGCGCTAGCGCACGACCCCGACGCCCGGTTTGACCACCTCGACATCCTGCACCGTGAACATCGCGTTGGGCGCCATCGCGGCGAGCGGCTCGATTATCGAATCGATGGTTTCAGGCGTATCGATCACGCTGATGGCAATCGGCATATCCATCGAGAGGCGCAGAATGTTCGCCGTATGCAGATGGCTGGTGGCACCGTATCCGGCGATGCCGCGCGTCGCGGTGGCGCCGGCAATCTTGTGCGCGCGCAGCCATTCGATGATCGCCATGTAGAGCGACTGATGCTCATACTTGTCGGTCTCGCCCAGGTAAATCGTCAGCTGTCTGGCCTTGCCGGCGGTCGTCATAATGTCAGTCTCCGCGAATTTGTCATGAAGCCTTGAGCCGGGCGCGCAGCTCGCGCGCCGCCGCGACGAAAAAGTTACGCGCGATGAACGAACGCTCGGACGCCACGATCGCATCGAGGATTTCGACATTCAGCGCGACCGCATCGCCATCCGAAGCATCCGCATCGAGCGCCATCTCGGCAATCGCGAGCGCGGACTTCAGTTGGCCATCATCTTTCAACGTGCGAGCGCGCGCTAGAAGCTGATCGCGTCCGCATAGCCCGAGGATTTCGGCGGCGACCTCGCTGCGTTTCGCCGGAAACATCTGCGACGGCGCTCCCGACCACCATCCTGCATAGCGACGAATGACGTCGCGCACCACGAACGGAACGCATCCGTAGACCGGGCGCAGAAACGGCTTCGATGCGAGATCGTCGGGCAACCTGATGTCGGCCTCGACGATATCGATGGGCCATTCGCCGCGATTTAGCCGCGCGACTACCTCATCATGGATGAAACGCAACGCGCGCGCCGTTTCAGTCAGCAGTTCATGGCAGACATCTTCGCCGCGAAATGCCGGTCCATGGCCGGGAAGCACAATGCGCGGCTTGCGCGCTGCGATTTGCTCCAGCGCCTCGGTCCATTCGAGCGTGTAACGCTGCACCTTGTTGGGATTGCCCGTGTTCGGCAGCGACGACACGATGAGGTCGCCCACCATCGCGAGACGCCGCCGCGGCATCCAGACCCAGGTCGCATCGTCAGTCTCACCAAGCGCATGACGCAACTCGACCGGCTCGCGCTCGAGTTCCAGCAACTGCATGTCGCGATAGGTTAGGTCGGGAAGCGTGAATGATTTGTCGGCGAACATAAAGTCGGGCGCGATACGCACCCCGAACTGCAGGCTGTTGATGTGCGCTTGCCATCCGCGCGTAAGCCGGTAGCGATCGAAGCGCGTCGCAACATCCTCGTGTGCCCAGATTTTCGGACGCCGATAGCCGCGCGAGAGATTATCGTTGATGAAGGCCTCGGTACCGAATGCGTGATCGCCGTGACCGTGCGTATAGATGAGAAACGCGAACGGTTCCGTCGTCACCTCGCGAATCGCCTTGACCGCGAGCGCGCCCATTTGTGCGGAGCTGGTGTCGGCCGCGAGCATCTCGCCGCCCCCGTATGCGAAGGCGACGTTCGCGAAGCCGTGGAACATCGCGATGCCGGGCTCGATGACCTCGAGCTGGCCCATCATTGGATCGAATGGAGAATCGAAACTGCCGACTCCTCCCGAATCGCCGCGCGCCGCTGCTCCCATAGTGCAACTCCAATCGTGCATCGCGACGACTTTAACAGACTTGCCGCTATACTGACGACGATGTGCCGTGTCGCCCAAGCCGTCCGTATCTTCTACAATTGGATGCTGGATGTTGCGGAGGCGCTTGCGCTTGAAGCCGGCGCGGTACTCGAACCCACTAACTTTACAATCAAGGAAAACCCGATGGCTCCTGATATCGCCAGCCCTGAGGACAAGAATACGAACGCCAACTCTCACAGCAGCAACGGCGCGGTTGCGAAGGATGCGCGCCTCAACGGGATTGAAATCCGGCCGAGCGACATAGATCGCATCCTCGCGCTCGAACATACCGATCCGCATACGTTTCTCGGCGCGCATCGCTCGGACCACGGCATCATCGTGCGCGCGTATCGCCCCAACTCCGATTCGATCACGCTGATTGCCGATGACGGCACGCGCGTTCCGATGCTGCGCCTCAACGACGCCGGCATCTTCGAAACCACGCTGCATCGCCCTGACATGTTTTCCTACCGCCTGGAGATCCAGTATCCAGAGGGTCACAGCTACACCATCCTCGATCCCTATTCGTACCTGCCGACGATCGGCGATCTCGATCTGCATCTATGGGCTGAGACCAAGCACGATCGCGTTTACGATAAGCTGGGTGCGCATTTGCGCGAGATGCGCGGCACCCATGGCGTCTCGTTCGCGGTGTGGGCGCCAAATGCGCGCGGCGTCAGCGTCATCGGCGATTTCAACGGATGGGACGGCCGCATCCACATGATGCGCACGCTCGGCAGCTCGGGCGTCTGGGAGATCTTCGTGCCCGAAGTGGGCGAGGGCACCAAGTACAAATTCGAGATTCGCACCCGCGACGGCGACCTGCTGCTCAAGTCGGATCCCTTCGCGACCTCGATGGAAATGCCGCCTGCGACCGCGTCCGTGGTATGCCAGCCGCACCACGAGTTTTCCGATGGTGAATGGATGCAGGCGCGCGCCAATCGCGACATCCTCAAAACTCCGGTCTCGATTTACGAGGTGCATCTCGGTTCGTGGCGGCGCAGGCCCGACGAGAATCATCGCTCGCTCACCTATCGCGAACTTGCGACCGAGCTCGGCGATTACGTCGCCGACATGGGTTTCACCCACATCGAGCTGATGCCGGTAATGGAGCATCCGTTTGGGGGCTCGTGGGGCTACCAGGTCAGCGGCTACTTCGCGCCGACCGCGCGCTACGGCACGCCCGACGACTTCCGCTACTTCGTCGACGAGATGCATCGACGCGGAATCGGCGTGATTCTCGACTGGGTTCCGGCGCATTTCCCGACCGACGAGTTCAGCCTCGGCCGCTTCGACGGCACCGCGATGTTCGAGCATCTCGATCCGCGTAAGGGTTTCCACCCTGAGTGGAACACTTACATTTTCAACTACGGCCGCAGCGAGGTGCGCAGCTTTCTGATCGCGAGCGCGCTCTACTGGCTCGGCGAATGCCACGTCGATGGGCTGCGCGTGGACGCGGTCGCGTCGATGATTTACCTGGACTACGCGCGCCGCGAGGGAGAATGGGTGCCCAATCAGTACGGCGGAAAAGAAAACATCGAGGCGATCGATTTTATCCGCATGCTCAACGAGCAGGCCTACGCGCAGAATCCCGGCGCGGTGATGGTCGCGGAGGAATCAACCTCGTGGCCGGCCGTCAGCCGGCCGACTTTTTCCGGAGGCCTTGGGTTCGGCCTCAAGTGGGACATGGGCTGGATGCACGACATCCTGCAGTACTTCACGCTCGATCCTGTCCACCGCAAGTTTCATCATCGCAACCTGACCTTTGGGATGCTTTACGCATGGAGCGAGAATTTCGTGCTGCCGATCTCGCATGATGAAGTCGTGCACGGGAAGCGCTCCTTGCTTTCGAAGATGCCGGGCGATCGATGGCAACAGTTCGCCAACCTGCGCTCCTTCTACGGATACATGTGGGCGCGCTGCGGCAAAAAGCTCATTTTTATGGGCAGCGAATTCGGACAATGGCGCGAATGGAATCACGACGAAAGCCTCGATTGGCACCTCGCGCAGTACGATGAGCATCGTGGCTTGCAGCGGCTGGTGCGCGATCTGAATCGACTCTATCGCGAGGAGCCGGCGCTGTACGAAGCCGATGTCGAGCCGTCGGGCTTTCGCTGGATCGCGCCCGACAATGCCGACGACAATGTCATCATTTTCATGCGCACCGCGCCGTCGAGCGGCCGCACCATAATCTGCGCGTGCAATTTCTCGCCGGTGCCGCGCACCGCGTATCGCATCGGAGTGCCGCGCGGGGGTTTCTATCGCGAGGTCATGAACACCGATTCGGAATTTTACGGCGGGAGTAATCTCGGCAACGGCGGCGGCATCAACACGCAGCCGATCGAATGGTTCGGGTTTCCGCAATCGATCTCGGCAACCCTGCCGCCGCTGGCAGTGGTGTGGTTCGAAGCTCCGATGACCTGAACGCGCATTTTGTAAAACAGACTTCCGTCTGTGTTCTTCTCTTCTCGAGAACGGACACAGGCTGAAGCCTGTGCTACAGGAAAGCATTAGAGCTTCAGCGCTAGCTTCTGCTTTCAGGAGGTCGTTGGATGACTTTGGGATGTGGAGCGCGTGATTTCGTGAAGATCCGTCACGCCGCCGAGATCACAAGGAATCAACTTCGATGACGTGCCCACCGTGCCTTGGTAATGGCAGGTCAATCATTCATCCCGGCACGATATGTGAGGTTTGCAAAGGGCGGGGAATCCTGCCGGATACTCGGCTGAATAACCCATCCTGCCCACCGTGTCTCGGCGGCGGTCTTTCCATAATTGAGGCTCGTCACCGTCTTTGTGGGGTGTGCGGCGGTTGGGGAAAGCTCCCAAGTGAACCGGAAGGCCCACAAGTCATTCTCGTAAGTGCGGGTAAAGTTTGGGATACTCACATGGAGATAGCCTCGCTCTTCAAGGAGTTGCATGGTGAACTATGTATCTGTGATCCTTACTATGGCACCAGATCGCTGCATCGCCTCTCTGAACTGATTCACTGCCAGCCGATACGTTTTCTTACGAAATCAGCCGACAGCAAAGAGCGGTCCTTCATCGGAACGGCTCTACAGGAATTCACGTGCCAATACCCTTATGTGCAATTCCGCCGTTCGGCATCCAACGACCTTCACGACAGGTATTTGCTGACGGCGACCGAGCTTGTGATCCTCGGGCACGGCCTCAAGGACATCGGCGGCAAAGATTCTTTTGTGATTCGGCTAGGCACGGATACTTGCAAGGAGCTCGTTAAGACATTGAGTCAGTCTTTCAACAAAGAGTGGGATCGCGCTACACAGCTATCATGAACAATAAGAATCAGCGCGAGATCCTGCTGTAGCACAGACTTTAGTCTGTGTTCTTCTCTTTTCGAGAACGGACACCAGGCTGAACCCTGTGCTACAGGAAGTGGGCGGCGATCAGCCGGCGAGTTTCTGTTTCAGGATGTCGTTGATGACTTTGGGGTTGGCCTTGCCGCCCATCGCTTTCATTACCTGGCCGACGAAAAATCCGAACAACTTGTCGCGTCCGCTGCGATACTCCGCGAGCTTGTCCGGTTCCGAGGCGAGAATCTTGTCGCATGCGGCCGCGATCGCGCCTTCGTCGGAAACCTGCGCGAGGCCGAGCTCACCGATGGTTGCCTCCGCGCCTTTGCCCGAGGTGCACATCGCGGCGAATGCGGTCTTCGCGGCATTGAGACTGACCTTGCTGTCCTCGACCATCTTCAAGAGCGCGCCGACCTCTTTCGCCGGCGGCACGGCCTCGCTGATCGATTTGCCACTGTCGTGCACCACGCGCAGCACTTCGGTCATGATCCAGTTCGCGGCGGCTTTGCGATTCTTCAGGCCGGGCAGCGTCGCCTCGAAAAAATCCGCGACCTCGCGCTCGTCGATGATGACGCCGGCCTCGTACGCCGTCAGGCTGTACTCGCCGATGTAGCGGGCGCGCTTGGCGTCGGGCAGTTCCGGCATCTCGGTTTTAACTTTCTCGACCAGGTCTGGCGGGACGCGCAACGGCGGCAGGTCAGGCTCGGGGAAGTAGCGATAGTCGTTGGCGAACTCCTTGGACCGCATCGGGCGGGTTTCCTCGCGCACCGGATCCCATAGATGGGTTTCCTGCTGCACCTTGCCGCCCGACTCGATGACTTCGATTTGCCGCCCGATTTCGAAATCGACGGCCTTCTCGACGAAGCGAAACGAATTGAGATTTTTGATTTCGGTTTTCACGCCGAATTTCTCCGCGCCGCGCTCGCGCACGGAAATGTTCACGTCGCAGCGCATGCCGCCCTCGGCCATCCGCGCGTCGGAAACCTCCGCGTAACGAAGCATCGCGTGCAGCGCGCGCAGATACGCGCCGGCATCCTCAGCGGTGCGCATGTCGGGTTCGCTGACGATCTCGACCAGCGGCACGCCCGAACGATTGAGGTCCACCAGCGATCCATCAGCCTCATGGATGTTCTTCCCGGCGTCTTCTTCGAGATGGATTCGCGTGAGGCGCACGCGCTTGGTCTCGCCGCTCTTCAGCGCGATCTCAATGTAGCCGCCTTTGCAAATCGGTGTGAGGTACTGGCTGATCTGATAGCCCTTCGGCAGGTCAGGATAGAAATAGCTCTTGCGATCGAAGATCGATTCGCGCGCTATCTCGCAGTGAGCAGCGAGGCCCGCGCGGACCGCGAGCTCGACCGCCTGCCGATTCAGCACCGGCAGTACGCCCGGCATCCCCATGCATCGAGGGCAGACGTTTTCGTTGGGCTGCGCGCCGAATGCCGTAGAGCATCCGCAGAACATCTTCGATTTGGTCGAGAGATGCGCGTGGACTTCGAGACCGATAACCGCTTCGTATTTTTCCTTATTCACATTCATAAGAATCCAGGTTCATATTTTCGGTTCTCGTGGTTTGAATGCGCCGAGTTTCTCGTATGCGTCGCCGACGCGAAAGATGGTTTCCTCGCCGAATGGCGCGCCGATGATTTGCAATCCGATGGGCAACCCTTTGTCGTCGTAACCGCACGGCATCGACATGCCCGGCAGACCCGCGAGATTTACCGAGATGGTGAAAATGTCTGACAGATACATCGTCAGCGGGTCGTCGGTTTTTTCGCCGAGCTTGAATGCGGTGGTGGGCGCGACCGGCGCCATCACCACGTCGCAGCTTTCGAAGGCCTTCTCGAAGTCGCGCCGGATCAGCGTGCGCACCTTTTGACCCTTCAAATAGTAGGCATCGTAGTAGCCGGCCGAGAGCGCGAAGGTGCCCAGCATGATGCGGCGTTTGACCTCGGCGCCGAAGCCTTGCGCGCGCGACTTTTCATACAGCTCGATGTTGTTGTCGGCGGGCACCCGCAACCCAAAGCGGATGCCGTCATAGCGCGAGAGATTCGCTGAGGCCTCCGCCGTCGCGACAAGGTAATAGGCGGCCACGGCGTACGAGGTATGCGGCAGCGAGATTTCGATGGTGCGCGCGCCGGCCTTTTGCAGATTCGCGAGAGCCTCGCGAACGGATTTCTCGACCTCCGGTTGCATCCCTTCGACGAAATATTCTTTCGGCACTCCGATGCGGAGTCCCTTCACGTCGCCGGTCAACGCGCGCTCGTAATCGGGCACCGGACGCGCCGAGCAGGTCGAGTCACTGGGATCGATGCCGGCCAGCGAGCGCAACATGATAGCGGCATCGCGCACGGTGCGGCTGAACGGCCCCACCTGGTCGAGCGACGAGGCATAGGCGATGACGCCATAGCGGCTGACGCGACTGTAAGTGGGCTTGATGCCGACCACGCCGCAAAACGATGCGGGCTCGCGAATCGAGCCTCCGGTATCGGTGCCCAGCGAGGCCAGGCATTCGCAGGCGGCGACTGCGGCGGCCGAGCCTCCCGAAGATCCACCGGCCACGCGCTCGAGGTCATGGGGATTGCGCGTCGGCCCGAACGCGGAATTCTCGGTCGAGGAGCCCATCGCGAACTCGTCCATGTTGGCTTTGCCGATGAACACCGCACCCTCGGCGCGCAGCTTCGCGATCACGGTCGCATCGAAGGGCGGGACGAAATTAGCGAGAATCTTCGACGCGCAGGTCGTCTTGACGCCCTTGGTCGCGTAGATGTCCTTGATGCCGAGCGGAATGCCGCACAGCGGCGGCGCATCCCCACTCGCGAGGCGCTTGTCGGCGGTGTCGGCCTGCTCGAAAGCCTCGCGCTCGGTCACGGTGATGAAGGCATTGAGCTTCGGCTCGACCGCGGCGATGCGATCGAGGCAAGCGCGCGTCAGATCGCGCGAGGAAATTTCGCGCTTGCGCAGTTTCGCCTGCGCTTCGGCGATAGTCAGTCTGTTCAGGTCACTCATTATCTCGGATCGCTACTCGATGATTTTGGGTACTTTGAAGAAATTGCCCTGGCGCGCGGGCGCGTTCGCGAGCATGTCATCCGGCGCCGGCTGATTAGTGACCTCGTCATCACGCATCGGCGTGCCCGGCTCCCCGACCTGCGCGGTCGGGGGCACAGTGGTGGTATCCAGCTCGTTCAGCTTTTCGACATACCCGAGCATGCTGCTCATGTCGGCTTGCAGGCGGGTTTCCTCATCGGCACCGAGGCGCAACCGCGCGAGGAGGGCGACATGCCGGACTTGCTCCAGGGTGATCTTAGATTCAGCCATAGGGGGAGCATCGTAGCATTGAGGGGATCTCAAGTCAGGAAGGAGGAGTACCTGCCATCATCTATCGACACGGTGTCGATAAGCGACCTTTTGGCTTTGTTTCGTCACTTTCGGTGCGCGAATGGCATCGAGGTTCGCCGCGAGCGGCTCAGTGCAGCACGGAAGTGGGTTTGTTTTTGCGCATTCGGTTCGGACCGGGAGTCGCCAAATCTGCTGGATCTACACATGGGTAAAATAAAAAGATCAGCAACGGCGCGTATTATTTGGCTTCGTTTGGTAATTTTGCGATCTCGCAAAGCCATTTCTGTCGACGGTGACCAACAGCCACCTGCTCTCATTGCGGCAGTTAACCGCTGCGGTACCCATGATCATCCACCATCGGTCGGCAGGATGGAAGATGACCAAGCGGTAGAGATCTGTCATTCCGCGCGAGGCTGCCGCGTCGAAGATCCTTAGCGCTGCGATACTCCTGACCCTCGCCCGATGGGCGAGGTCGGTTCCGAGTCTGCGAGGAACCTGGAGTGGGACCTTATTCAGCGCGCGCCATCGCGCGCGACTATGGAATTCCGACGGTGGAGGCGCCCTGATTGCTCGCGAGTTGATCAAATCATCAAGTCATTTGTCCTTTCGCTTTTTGAAAATGATCTCCCAGCGCAACCATGCTGGGACGAACTTTGTTTGCGCGCGGAAGCCGGATCTTCTTTCCAGCGTAACGTCCGTAGTGGGTCTTTTTGAGCCGTTTAGCCACCCGCACTTTAAGGTCGGAAGGATCGATTGCTATTAGGTGAAGATCAAAAAGCGTATGTAAATCTGTTCTGAGCAACAATCCATTCGAAACGTGATTGGTGTGCGTTCCCTTGAACGGGATTATATGCGCCGGCTCAAGCGTCTCGACTGCGTCTGAAGCTGAAATCGCGCATCGGCGTGAATACGCATTTAGCAGGCTGTTCCTGAATCGGAATTGACCTCGTCGATTGACGATTTCTCGCAAAATACGTTCTCTGGCATCTAAGATATTTTGCGGATCAAACGGTTCCGCATACTCAAGTTCGCCTGTCAGGCGCGCAAGTTCTCTGGAGGTTTCCGAGAGGTCGACGTTTTCTTCCCAGATTTTATTAAACAGTGTTGCAGTGTCGTCCGAGAGGAGACGCATCGTCTGCAAATTCAGACCGCTGAAGTGGCGTGGCAACCGGTCTTTTATTCCTTGAAAACGAAGCCGTCGAGCGTGTTTGGTGACGTCAACATCAATCATTGGTTCGCTTTTCTCAAGATTCGCGAGGGCGTGCCACGGCGCGGGCCAAATATCCTTGGTCCCCAGCCGCCCTTGAGCTTCCGTCGGAGTAACGACTCGATCTACCACCATGTGACCAAACAGGATCAGCTTCTGATCCTCGAAGGTGGTAATCCACAGGTGGTCGCCTTTGTCGAGTTTCTCGAGCTGGGCACCCGCAGCATGATGGAGTAGTCCCCCTCGTAAAGAATCCGGCCGCCAGTAAAACATGTAATGGTTCATCAACGCATTCCGCCTTGCCCGCCACTAAAAGTCAAAACCCTCAAATTGCAAGGTGACCAATGAGCGGCAGCCTCGACGCAGAAGCAAAATTCCCTACTCGCGCGAGGACGCGCTGAATACGGACCCTCACCAGGTCGCTCGATAACTCGCGACCAACCTCCCCCTACGGGGGAGGGTTTCGGAACCAAGCGCATCATCTATTTCGGGTGCTTGCTCATACGCGCGGGGACATCTAGCTTCATCCGTCGAGGCGACTAGCGTGGGTGTTCGCGTCCGCCCGAAGAGCGGTTTCGCTCGCACGATGTATGACCTGCGGCTCTGGATTCGCGATACGATTCCCGGAACCGGACGGCGGCTGCAATACGGCGAACGCAGCGAGCATCTGGCGGCGCGGCATCTGAAGTGGCGCGGGTACCGAATCATCGCGAGGAACTTCAAAGCCGCGGGCGCCGAGATCGACATCATCATGAAGGATCGCGACACCATCGTGTTCGTTGAAGTGAAAGCCCGGATGAGGGACATCCTTGGGCCGCCGGAGCTGGCGGTCGATGATCGCAAGCAGTATCGGATTCGCAAGGCGGCCCAGATCTTTGCGGGCCGATATCAGAACGCTGAACGACCGATGCGCTTCGATGTCATCGCGATCGTCGGTGACGGTCGCGGACGAAAGCTGGAACACAGAAAAGATGCTTTCTAAAGGGTCACTTTAGATTTTAACATGCTTGACATTAGACTGATTCGCGAACAGCCCGATCTCGTCAGTACCAAGCTCACGCAAACCGGCGTCGATGCCGCCGAGGTCGCGCGCGTGCTCGAGGCCGATGCGCGCCGACGAAAACTTCAACATGAACTGGATGACAAGCGCGCCCGTCGCGCTCGCGAATCGAAGGAACTGGGCAAAGCCTCGCCTGAGGAGCGCGAGAAGAAGCGCGCCGAGATGCGTCAACTCGGCGAGGATATCTCGACCGGCGAGAAGGAGCTGACCGCCCTCGAGGAGGAATGCGAGCGCCTCCTGCTGATGCTGCCCAATCTGCCGCGCGACTGGGTGCCCGTCGGCAAGGATGAGAGCGAGAACAAGATCGTTCGTAGCGAAGGCACGCCGCAAAAGTTCACCTCGTTCAAGGCCAAGCCACATTGGGAATTGGGCGAGGCGCTCGGCATCATCGATTTCGAACGCGGCGTGAAGATTTCCGGCACCCGATTTCACTTTCTGGTGGGCGCCGGTGCGCGGCTAGAGCGCGCGCTCATCGCATGGATGCTCGATGTTAAAACGCTGGAGCAGGGCTACCTCGAAGTGGCGCCGCCGCTAATGGTGAATCGGGCCGCCGCGATCGGAAGTGCACATCTTCCGAAGTTCGAAGACACGATGTATCGCGACTATCTCGAGGATTTCTACTTCATTCCAACTGCCGAGCTTCCGCTCACCAACATGTACGCGCGCGAAATCCTCGAGGCTGACAAGCTGCCGATTTACCTGACCGCATACACGCCATGCTTCCGGCGCGAGAAGATGTCGGCGGGACGCGACGTGCGCGGCATCAAGCGCGGGCATCAGTTCGACAAGGTCGAGATGGTCAAGGTGGTGCATCCTTCGACCTCGGATGAGGAGCTCGACAAGCTGGTTGAAAACGCATGCGAGATTTGCCGACGGCTGGAGATTCCGTTCCGCGTCATCGAGATGTGCACCGGCGACCTGGGATTCTCCGCGGCGGGCAAGTATGACGTCGAGATGTGGGCGCCCGGTGTCGGGGAGTGGTTGGAGGTCTCATCGTGCTCGAACTGCACTGACTTCCAGGCGCGGCGCGCGCAGATAAGGTTTCGCGAAAAGGGCGGCAAGCCCGAACTGGCGCATACGCTGAATGGGTCAGGCCTCGGCCTGCCGCGGACGCTGATTGCGGTGATGGAGAACTATCAGAACGAAGACGGCAGCATCACGATTCCGAAGGTCCTTAGGCCTTATATGGGCGGGATCGAACGAATTAGTCAGCGTTGAAATGGCGATGAGTGGGAAAGGCTACCGTTTTTTGCGAAATCTACGCCTTCACGATGCTTTGGCCGCTTCGTAACATTTCCGTAACAATCGATTGTTACAATTCCGCATAGAGGATCTCCCTTGGCCGAATTTATGCCTATAGGATCGGCGGGAGAGGCGCGGCTTTCGCGCGAAGCGGCGGCGGTGGAAGAGCAGGCACAAACAGCACTTCATGGACCCTCGGTGATTCGGCGCGAGGCGCGGAGCAGCGATTTCAGCGCGCGTCTTTTTGGCGATCGAATTTTCGGCTTGAGTACGCTGGGTCTGGCGCTGATTGTTCTCGCGCTGATCGTTGCGCTAGCGATTGTCCTGGTTCAGGCCTCGGCCTTAACTCTTCGCCAATTCGGATTCCACTTCCTGGTCAGCAGCGATTGGGATCCCGTTAACGATGTTTATGGCGCGCTGCCGTTCATCTGGGGAACCGCGGTGTCTTCGGCGTTGGCCTTGACGATTGCCGTTCCGCTGAGCCTTGGGGTCGCGCTGTGCCTCAGTGAGCTTTCACCGGTATGGCTCAAGCGGCCGATCGCATTCCTGGTGGAACTCCTGGCCGCGATCCCGAGTGTCGTCTATGGGTTATGGGCGATCTTCGTGCTCGGTCCATGGCTGCGCGATCACGTCGAGCCTATCCTAAAGGGCGCGCTTGGTTTTCTTCCGTTCTTTCAGGGACCGCATACCTCGGTCAGTATGTTCTCGGCCGGCGTCATCCTCGCGGTGATGGTGATTCCTTACATCTCTTCGGTCTGCACTGATGTCTTCGCGGTGGTGCCGCAGAGTCAGCGCGAGGCCGCGCTCGCGCTCGGTGCGACCAAATGGGAAATGGTGCGGTTATCGGTTCTTCCACCTTCCATCTCGGGGGTAGTCGGCGCCGTCATTCTCGGACTGGGCCGTGCGTTGGGCGAAACTATCGCGGTGGCGATGGTCATCGGCAATTCGCCGAACATATCCCTCTCGCTGTTTGCGCCTGCCGCGACCCTCGCGAGCGTCATCGCCAATGAGTTCGCGGAGGCGACCACCAGTATGTACCAGTCGGCCTTGATCGAGCTGGGGCTGGTGCTGATGGCGCTCGCGATCGTGCTGAACGTGATGGCTCGGCTGCTGGTGGTTGGGGTGAGACGCCGCGCGGGGGTGCATTGAGATGGGGGCGGCAACTCTGGCGCCGAACCGGCACTATCAATATCGCAAGGCGAAGAACCTGGTGATGATGGGGCTGACGATTTTTGCCACCGTCGTCACGCTGACGCCGCTATTCCTGGTGCTCGGCTACCTGCTCTACAAGGGCGCCGCGAGCGTAAATCTTGCGTTTTTCACGCGGTTGCCTGCGCCCGTTGGCGAGGTCGGGGGTGGAATGGCAAATGCCATTGTCGGCACCTTCGAACTGGTCATCCTCGCGGCGCTGATGGGCGTGCCGATCGGAGTCGGCGCGGGGATATATGTCGCCGAGCATCGCGGAACACAGCTAGCCAGCACGATCCGCTTCGCCGCCGACGTGATGATGGGCGTGCCTTCGATCGTGGTCGGCATTTTCGCCTATGCGGTTGTGGTAAGACCGATGGGTGGTTTCTCGGCGATCGCGGGAGCCGTCGCGTTAGCCACCATCATGGTTCCGTTGGTGACTAGGACCACCGAGGAGATGGTTTTGCTGGTACCGCATGAGTTGCGCGAGGCATCATTGGCGCTGGGAGTGCCGCGATGGCGCACGACGATTTCCGTGGTTGCGCGCACCGCGATGGGGGGCATCGCAACTGGCGTTATCCTCGCCACCGCGCGCATCGCCGGCGAGACCGCGCCGCTGCTGTTCACCGCATTCGGGAACCATTTCTGGTCGAATTCGCTGCGCGGCCCGATCTCTTCGCTGCCGGTGCAAATTTATACCTACGCGTTTTCGCCCTTCGCCGATTGGCAGCGGCAGGCATGGGCGGGAGCGCTGGTCCTGACTGCCATCGTTCTCGCATTAGAATTAGGAGTAAGAGCGGTGACTGGGGGCCAGACCAAGGCGCCGCGCTGACATGGCAGATAAGATCATAGTCAATCACCTGACAGCCTGGTTCGGCGCAGTGCGGGGCGTTCACGATATCAGCATGAACATCCAGGATGGCAACATCACCGCGATCATCGGTCCTTCCGGATGCGGTAAGTCGACCTTCGTGCGATGCCTCAACCGGATGCATGAGGTGATCGTCGGCGCGCGGGCGGAGGGCGAGGTGTTGCTGGACAATGAAGATATCTACGCGCCGGATGTCGATCCGGTGCAGGTCCGGCGGCGCATCGGGATGGTGTTTCAGAAGCCGACGCCGTTTCCCACCATGTCGATCGAGGACAACGTGGCGGCGGGACTGAAACTCAACGGCATCAGTATCAGCCGCACGGAAAAGGATCAGGTCGTCGAGCGATGCCTCAAGCAGGCGGCGTTGTGGGAAGAGGTGAAGGATCGTTTGCGCGCGGCAGGCGGAAGTCTTTCGGGCGGGCAGCAGCAGCGGCTCTGCGTGGCCAGAGCGCTCGCGGTCGAACCGGAGGTGCTACTGATGGACGAGCCGTGCTCGGCGCTCGATCCGATCTCGACCGCACGCATCGAAGAGCTATTGATAGAGCTCAAAGCGAACTACACTATCGTGATAGTGACGCACAATATGCAGCAGGCGGCACGCACGGCGGACATGACCGCCTTTCTCTACGCCGGAGAACTGATCGAATACGGCGAAACCCGGCAAATTTTCACCAACCCCAACCGACGGGAGACGGAAGACTATATAACCGGGCGCTTCGGATGAGCGCCCTGTGAGGGATGTTATGGATCAGCCGCAGCCGCTGCACACTAATTTGCGCTACGAGGAGGAGCTTCGCGGCCTTCGTGCGACTCTCCTCAAAATGGGCGGGCTGGTCGAACGGCAAATCGCCGAGGCCATCGACGCGTTGGTCAATCGTGACACCGAGCTGGCCAACGAAGTTATCGCGCGCGACAAAGAAGTGAACAGGATGGACGTCGAGACTGACGAGACTTGCATCCGGCTGCTCGCGCTCCATCAGCCGGCCGGCAGCGATCTGCGCTTCATTACCACCGGGTTGAAGATTACCACCGACCTCGAACGGATCGGCGACAATGCCGTGAACATCGCGGAACGGGTAGTGGAGTTGAACGAAGAGCCGCAAATCAAACCGTACATCGATATTCCGCGGATGGCGTCCATCGCGCAGTCGATGGTCAAGGACAGCATCGACGCCTTCATGCGCCACGACACTGAGCTGGCCGACCAGGTCCGCGAGCGCGACGACGAAGTCGACGGCCTCAATCGGCAGGTCTATCGCGAGCTACTTAGCTACATGGCCGAGGATCCCCGGCTCATCGCGCGCGCGACCCGGATTCTCTTCATTTCGAAATATCTCGAACGGATTGCCGACCATGCGGAAAATATCGCCGAGATGGTGACCTTCATGGTGAAGGGCAAGATGATTAAACACATGGATAAAAAAGAACGGACTCACGAGTGAACAACATGGCAATGGCTGAAGCTGCACAAGCACAAACCAATCGTGGTCCCCGCCAAAAAGTTCTCATCATCGAGGATGACGCCGACATCCGCGAGCTGATTAAGTTCAACCTCGAGCAGGACGGCTATGCCGTCGAAGAAGCGGCGACCGGCGCCGAGGGCCTCGATCGCATCAAGCGGCGGCAGCCCGATTTGATTCTGCTCGATCTGATGCTGCCGGGGATGCCTGGCCTCGAGATCTGCCGCGTGCTGCGCAGCGGCAAGGAAACCGCGACCCTCCCGATTCTCATCGTCACCGCGAAAGGCACCGAGGTCGATAAGGTCTTGGGACTGGAGATGGGCGCGGATGATTACGTCGTCAAACCCTTCAGCCCGCGCGAGCTGATTGCCCGCGTCAAGGCGGTTTTGCGGCGCGCCAATCCCGATATCGCGGCGCCCAAGTCCGGCATCTGGGAGCGCGGCCGCCTCAAGATGGATTTCGATACCTACCAGGTATTCGTCGACAGCAAACGTCATGAGCTGGCGCTGCGCGAATTCGAGCTGTTGCGGTTCTTCGTCGAGCATCCACTGCGAGTTTACTCGCGCGAACAACTGCTCGACCTGGTGTGGGGTCGCGATACCTTTGTCGAACCGCGCACCGTCGATGTTCACGTGCGGCGGCTGCGGCAACATATCGAGAAGGACGACGCGAATCCTGAGTTGATCCTCACCGTCCGCAGCGTCGGGTATCGCTTCAATCCCGAGGCGCTTGACTAGGTCGGTTATTCTGCGGATGACGGCTGCGGTGGCGGCCGGCTTCCTTCCTCCGGCGCTGGCGTTGGCCATCATGATGGCGACCGGCATGTTCTCTCCCGGCTGGGCACTGATTTCGATTGGAATAGGTGCAACTGCCGGTGGCCTGGCGGCGTGGGGGATTTCCAATTCGATCATCGGACGCGCCGAGCGAATCGAGGCGCTCGCCGCCGCACTGCTGGCGCATCGTGCGCCGATCCATGTCATCCCCGATGACGGCGACGCGATGGCGCATGCCGAGCGGAGCCTGCTCCAGGCTACTGACACAGTCATCGGGGAAATCAGTACGTTGACTGAGCAGCGCGACGAGTTGGATGCGATCCTGAGGAGCATGACGGAGGCGGTCGTCGTCACCGGGGCGCGCGGCGAGGTCCTCCTGCTCAATGGTCAGGCGCGCAAGACCTTCGCCTTGAACATCGATGCTGACTACAACGGACGCGACTTCATCGAACTGTGCCGCGATCCGCGCCTGCAGGAGTTCGTCGCTAGATCCACCGGCTCGCCCAATGGCGAGATCACTGCCGCTGAGGTGCGATTGCAAAATCCCTCGCCGCGATACCTCGCTGTCAGCGCGGCGCCGGTGCGGCGTGGGAGTGGGGTCGGGATGTCGCGCGTGTTCGTCTTTCACGACATCACGCAACTGAAGACGTACGAGACGATGCGCGCGGATTTCATCGCTAACCTTACGCATGAGATTCGCACTCCGCTTTCAGCTTTGTACGGGTATGCCGAAACCCTTGAGCATGGGGTCGACGATCCCGAAACGGCGAAGCGATTTTTAGGCATCATCGAGCGGCAAGCGAAACGGCTCGCGCGCCTGGTCGATGATTTGCTCTCTCTGTCGAACCTCGAGCGAGGCCTCACGCCGCTGAAGCTGGAGGAGATCGCGCCACCATCGATTTTGGAGGATGCGGCCGAACTGATGCGCGAGCGGGCCGAGCGTGGCGGCATCCACCTTGAGATCGAAAGGCCCGCTGAATTGCCCTCGATCCGCGCCGATCGCGACAAGATGCATCAGGTGTTCCTCAACCTCATCGACAACGCGATCAAGTACACGCCGCGTGGCGGGAGGGTGATGCTGCGGACGCGGGTCACGAATCGGCCCAACGGCGCCGAAGGTCATCCGGGGGTCGAAATGATCGTCGCGGACACCGGCGAGGGAATTCCGGCGGCTGATATTCCGCGCCTGACGGAGCGCTTCTATCGCGTGGATCGCGCGCGTTCGCGGGATTTGGGCGGTACCGGTCTCGGATTGGCGATCGTCAAGCACATCGTGCAGCTCCATCAAGGGACACTGGGCATCGAAAGCCGGATAGGCGAGGGTACCACGGTGACCATCGCGCTGCCTGCCGCCGGAAGCTGATTCCCTTTTCTATCGAAGTGCGTTCGTTTCGCTCTTTCTCCGTCCTCTATCTCGCGCGTTAGTGAAAGAATCGCCCGAATAACACAAATTTTGCTTATTGCGGTCACTCGCCTTGACCCAAATGCCTTAGTGACGCAGACTGCCGCGCATAACACATGGTGAACGTGACTGGCTCTGCCGGTGAACGACGCGCCACACCTGACCCTGAGACATCGACCGCCCCCACATCAAAGGGGGCGGCGCAAAGGTTGTCTCCGTGCCACGATCCTCCTGTCTCTTGAGTATCTGGCTTCCTGCGGGATGGCGGACGCATAGTCTGTGCCTCCAAAAAGCCTCGCAGTCCTCGGCCACCCAAACCTCCGGACATTGGAAAGGGAACCTAATGAAGGTTGCTGATCAACTGATGCGCAGGCTTCGTGAACGGACCGCCACGGTTGGGATTCTGGGCATGGGCTATGCCGGATTGCCGCTCGCGTGCCGCTTCGCCGAATGCGGATTCAGAACCATCGGCCTCGATATCGACCGCTCCAAAATTGACGAGCTTGTTGCTGGAAGGAGCTATATCGGTCACATCCAGAGCGACCATATCGCCGATCTGGTCAGCACGGGACGGCTCCTGCCGAGCGCCGATATGGTACCGCTCGCCGATTGCGATGTCGCGATCATTTGTGTCCCCACGCCGCTCAGCGAGGGTTCTACTCCCAACCTGGAGTACGTGATTGCCACCGCCAGCACCGTCCGCACGCACGTCCATCAAGGCATGCTGATCGTGCTGGAGAGCACCACCTATCCCGGTACCACAGAAGAAGTCGTACTGCCGCTTTTCACGGGATGCGGACTCAAGCTGGGCGAGGACTTCTTCATGGCTTACTCGCCGGAGCGCGAGGATCCCGGCAACCTCCGTTTTCGTACCCAGACCATCCCCAAGATTGTCGGCGGCGTCACGCCGGCTTGCCTCGAAGTGGCGTGCAAAGCCTACGAGCAGGTGGTCGATAAAGTCGTTCCGGTGTCATCCGCGCGCGTCGCCGAATCGGCCAAGCTGTTGGAGAACATTTATCGATGCGTCAATATCGCCATGGTCAATGAGCTCAAGCTGCTGTTCGAGCGGATGGATATCGATGCGTGGGAGGTTATTAACGCCGCGGCCACCAAGCCGTTCGGATTCACGCCATTTTATCCCGGACCTGGACTCGGCGGGCACTGCATCCCGATTGATCCATTTTATCTCACCTGGAAGGCACGCCAATACAATTTCTCGACCCGCTTCATTCATCTGGCGGGCGAAATCAATGCCGCGATGCCGGCGCACGTGGTCGAGCAACTCGCGCAAGGACTTAATCGGAAGGGCCGGGCATTGGGAGGCGCCGAGATCCTGATCCTCGGGGTGGCATACAAACGCGATGTCGAAGATATTCGCGAGTCGCCCGCCCTCCGTATCATTCGCCTCCTCGAACAGGAGACGGCGACGGTCCGCTATCACGATCCACACGTTCCGATGCTGCGCTCACGTTACCTGGAGCATGAGATGTGCAGCATCGAACTTACCCGCGCTGCGGTGGACAGCGCGGACGCCGTCATCATCGTGACCGACCATAGCGGAGTCGACTATGGCTTCGTACTGCGCCATGCACAGTTGGTTATCGATACTCGTAACGCGACCGGCCCGTTTCGCAAGGAAGGCGACCCGGTGCTGCTGGCGTGATGTAACCGGGAGTCGGCGAGTATCGGTGACTTGAGTTCCGAAGATTCCCCCGCCGGCGACGACCGGATCGAATTTTACTGGCGCCTCGCCCTGCGATGGTGGCGGACCATCCTGGTATGCACGGCGATCGCCCCGATCATCACACTGATGGTTTCCTCGACGCTGGTGCCGTGGTCGTTTTGCGCCGAGGCTGCCATCAAACCGCTGCCCACGCAAAGCAACCTGACCAATATGTCGATGTTTGAGAACCTTCAAACTGCATTAGGGCAGAATATCGCGGAACAGGCGAAGGAATATGTTTCGATCCTGCAGAGCTTCACCTTCGCCAAATTGATGCTGGGCCACAATCCAGCCGTGTACGCGATGATCTTTACGCCTGCGGAAGCGGCGCGGTTGCGATCAGCTTCGAAAGTCGAGCGCGAATGGAAAGCCTACGAGAATATCTCGCGCAGGCTGACCTGCTACTACGATAACACCGGCGGAGTGCTGCGCCTTCGGTACGTCTCACACGACCGCGAGACCGCGGAGACGATGCTGACTATCGTGGTCAACGATTTGATCGCCGATGTCCGCGACCGCGACATCGCAACTTATACCGCGCAGATCAAATCGCTCCAGGATCACGCCAACCACACCTCCGACGAACTGTTGCGCTCGGACATCTACGAGATCATCGCGAAGCGGATGGAGCAACTCACCACCGCGGAGGCCTCGGCGTTGACCACTTTTCGCATTATCGAGACGCCTTACGTGCCGCTCGATCCCTATGTTCCACGTCCGTTCCTGTATGGGCTGGTTAGCGCCGCGGTGATGCCGTTCGTACTCTTCGGCCTCATCGTAGTCTACGAGAAGACCGCGAGCTTCGTGCGCGAGCAATCTGCCGCGCGGATGCGGTCCTCCAATGGCTTCGATAAATCGGCCTCGGCGCTAAAGGTTCCGACCGCGGTACAAGCTCGGATCGACTCGGCACATGACTAATCCCACAACCGAATCGGCGCTCGAGACGCGGTGCGCATACGCGCTGATGGCGGGTGCGACTTTGTTGGTGGCGTGGGCGATTCCGGCCATGGTGCAGTATGGTGCCGCGCGCAGCGCGTATGTGCGTGCGGGCGGGCAGTTATCCGACTATGCGACCGGATTGATCTGGGCGGCGCTTATCGCGAGCAGCATCGCGTGGTGGCCGGTGCGCGCTTCGATGAAGATCCCGCTGCTGTGGGCGTGGCTGTTCAAGGCGTCTGTCGCCTTGTTCGTCTCGGTCCAGTTTTTCCATCACTACGCGGCGTTGGATTTGTATGCGTACTTCGGCGGGCGTACCACGATTCCGGACCTGGGTCAGTTGGGCTTCCAGCACGGAACCGAGAACATGTTTGCGCTGGTGTGGACGCTCAACCAGGCCATCCCGGATTCATTTCACGCGATGAACCTCACCTTCGCCCTCATCAGCTTCGCCGGCATCTATTGCTTCTGGCTCGCCAGTGAGGAGTTCCTGGGCTACCCAAGCGTCACGATGTTCTACCTCCTCATGCTTGAACCGTCGCTGACTTTCTGGACCGCGAGTATCGGAAAGGAATCGGTCGTGACCCTGGCGATTGGGCTTTATGCCTACGGCGTCGTCGCATGGTGGCGGACCGGGCGCGGTCGCTACCTGTTGTCGGCCCTGGCGGGGATTGTAATCGCGAGCCTGATTCGCACCTGGATGGCGGTCATTATGATCGCTCCGCTGATCGTGCTGATGTGTGCACTGCAGCGTCGAATGACGAGCCGCATCGTCGCAACGCTGGTGATCGCCGGGGCCATCACCGCCGCGATGCCGTTGATTCTCGAGTCGCTCTATCTGCAAGCCGCGCAGGATATCACCGAGCAGGTCGCCGGTATCTCCGGGCGCTTCAACGTCGGCAACTCGGCCGGCGCGGCGCTGGCCCTGAATGGTCCCCTCGATCTGGTCAAATATGCGCCGTCGGGAATGTTCAGCGCGTTGTTCCGGCCGCTGCCGGGCGACGTTTCGAATGCATTCGGGCTAATGGCCAGCCTCGAGGATGTCATCCTTCTCGGCCTGTTCGCGCGCGCTGTCACGCGTGGCCGGCTGCGCGATTTCAGAGATCCTTTGGTGTCATGGGCGAGCGCGGCAGTCCTGCTGTGGACACTCATTTACGCATTCGTTTCGAGTCAGAACTTCGGCACGGCGGTTAGATATCGCGCCCAGATTCTCCCGATCGTACTCGGCCTGCTGCTTTATCTCGGGCGAAATCGCTCCGCATCGGTTGCCCGCAGAATAGCTGCATCCAAATGTGGCAATTTAGTCTCCCCTTCCTGCTAGGGATCGGATTTTCGCTGGCGCTGACGCCGGTGTCGCGCCGCGTCGCGATTCGCATCGGCGCCATCGACAATCCCGGCGCGCGCCGAATCCACGCGGTTGCAACACCGCGCCTCGGCGGTCCCGCGATCCTGTTCGCGCTCGCAATGGCGATGGTTCTCGTGCCGCACGGATCGCAGGCACCGCGATTGTCATGGCTCGCGATCGGTGCGCTGATGGTGACCGGGATCGGCACCATCGACGATGTCCGTCCACTCCGACCGATCATCAAGTTGCTGGTGGAAGTCGCGGCGGCCTCGGTCGCGGCGTATGGCGGATATCGAATCGACTCGATGGTGGGTTATCAACTCGGCCTCGTTTCATTTCCACTCAGCGTATTGTTGGTGGTCGCCGTGGTGAACGCGGTCAACCTGGTCGATGGGCTCGATGGTCTCGCGACCGGGCTCTGCCTGATTATCGGAGCGACGCTCCTTCTGATGGGCTTTTCGCGCGCTGCAATCGAAACGTCGATGACGCTCGCCGCGCTGTGCGGGGTGCTGCTTGGGTTTCTTGCCTACAATTTTCATCCGGCGCAAATCTTCCTGGGAGATTCGGGAGCGCTGTTGCTCGGTTTCATGCTTGCGGCGAGTGCGATTTCGACTTCGCGTCAAATGACCGGGTCAGTTGCGAAATTGGCGCCCTTCCTGGCGTTGGGAATGCCGCTAGCGGAACTGACGCTGACCACCCTGCGCCGTCTGCTGCGGGCGGTGCAGGTGGTGCGGGACGATGAGGCCGGCGCGCGCTATCGATTCTGCCTGGTGGCGCGCCCCGCGCTGTTCGCCGCCGATCGCGACCACGTCCACCACCGCTTACTGGCCATGGGTCTGGGCGATCGAAAAGTGGCGCTGCTACTGTATACGGTAAGCGCGGCGATTTGTGCGGCGGCATTCGCGATCGCAATCGGCGTCGGGTCTCCGCTGCCGCTGCTGATAGCGGCTCTCGCCGGCGGCATCGTCGGGATCCGATTCCTCGGCTATGGCGAGTTGATGCCGTTGCGCACCGGCCTCCTGCTGCCGATGCTGGAATCGTTCGCGAGGGGTCATCGCGCAATGCGAGTCACTGCCGCTGCGATGCTCGCGATAGTTGCCTGGGCGCTGCACCTCGGACTGCGAGTGAGTATCTTCGAGGCTGGTTTCCTCGCCGCGATGGTGCTCGGATCGCGTCGCGCGTGCCGCGCGCTGGAACATGTTTATCAGCGCAACCGAAGGTACCAACCCAGCGGCCTCAAAGTGGCGCGCCTCGAGATTCATGGGCCGATTGCAATCGCCGATAACGCGCCGGAATCGGCTACCATCATGCCGATTCGCAGCGCCGGTGTGTTGCAATAATCTATACGCGCGAAGCTTACCTAACCGCGAACTCGTCGCGTCGCGATGGCGTGCTGAACCGGGGCGTAGGCACCGGCTCGACTCGGGTGCTGCGGCTGGTCAGTCGGCTTATCGTCGGCGGGCCGGCGCACAACGTATGCCTGCTGACGGCGAACCTGTAACCGCGCAAGTACACCAGTTGGCTCGCCTGTGGCCGGAGCGCGGGCAACGAGTGCACCTATCTTGAACTGGCGCGCGCGTTGGGTATCGAACCGATCTGCATCGACGCGTTGAGGCGTCGGCCGGGCCTCGCCGATTTGAGCGCACTGTTGGCAGTTCGCCGCCTTCTGTTGGAGGTTCGTCCGCACCTGCTGCATACGCATACCGCGAAAGCCGGCGGCATCGGGCGGATCGCGGGATGGCTGAGCGGGCCGCGCCTCGGATGGCGTCCGCGCCTCATCCACACTTTCCACGGCCATGTCTTCAACGGCTATTTCGGGTCCTCGGCGAGCCGCGCGATTGTGATAGCGGAGCGCCAACTCGCACGCCTGAGCGACGCCATCGTGGTAGTTAGCGAAAGCGTCAAGCGAGACATCGTCGAGAAATATCGGGTGGCCCCGGCGAATAAAGTCCACGTGATCCCGCTGGGGTTTGATTTCGGCTGGACGCGTCGCGTCGCCGATCATCGCGGATGGCTGCGCGCGCGGTTTGCAATCCCCCGCGATTGCCGCGTTATCGGGAGCGTCGGCCGCCTCACCGAGGTGAAGAATCTCCCGATGCTGCTGGACGGGTTCGGCCGCTTTTCGCGCGGCTGCGAAGCGCACCTGGTCCTGATCGGGGACGGCGCGCTGCGAGGCTCGCTCGAGCAAACGGCAAATCGTATCGGAATCGGGGCGCGGATTCATTTTGCGGGATGGGAAATGGATCGCGCGCGCATTTATAGCGACCTCGACGCGGTATGCCTCACTTCCCTCAACGAAGGCACGCCGGTCGCTCTGATCGAAGCGATTGCGGCGCGAGTTCCGGTCGTCGCCACCGATGTGGGCGGGGTGCGCGATGTCGTCATAGACGGGATCGACGGCGAACTGGTTTCGTCAGGCAACGTTGAAGCATTTGCGGCGGCGCTGGCGCGCGTTGCCGCGCACGACGGCGCAGTTTGCGACTCGCGATGTCGCGAGGTGCGGGCCTTATATTCGGTCGACCGCCTGGTGCGTGACACCACGAATCTTTATCAGCGGGTGCTGGAGAACTGACTTCCGATGTGTGGGATTTGCGGCATCGTCGGCGCCTCTCCCGAGTATCCCGTCCGCGCCGAAACCATCGTGCGGATGCGCGATACAATGGTACATCGCGGACCCGACGATCACGGCATTTACCTTGGCTCGGGCATCGGCCTCGGACATCGCAGGCTCTCGATCATCGACCTCCGTCCCGAAGGCCGCCAGCCGCTCGCCAACGAGGACGAATCGATTCGCGTCGTGTTTAACGGCGAGATCTATAACTACCTCGAGCTGCGCCGCGAGCTCGTCGCAACGGGGCACCGTTTTCGCTCCGAGACCGATACCGAAGTCATCGTTCATCTGTATGAAGAATGCGGCGCGCGATGCGTCGAGCGCCTGCACGGGATGTTCGCCTTTGCCATTTGGGACGCTCACGATCGCACCCTGATGCTGGCGCGCGACCGGGTCGGCAAGAAACCGCTCTACTACTCAATCGACGACCATCAGTTAGCGTTCGGTTCAGAATGCAAGGCTCTTATCGCCGCCGGCGTTGCGCGCGAGCCCGATCTCAATTCCATCAATCAGTACCTCACCCATGGCTATGTGCCCGGCGCGCGGTCCGGCTTTCGCGCGATTCGCAAACTTCCCCCCGCGCACTACCTGATCTACCAGAACGGCCGCGCGGCGCTGACGCGCTACTGGACGCTGCGCTATTTGCCCAAGCTCCCGCTCGATCAGCGCGAAGCGTGCGGGGAGTTGCTCCGCCTCCCGCGAGCGGCGGTCAAGCTGCGGATGGCCCCGGACGTGGCGCGCGGGGCGTTCCTCAGCGGCGGGCTCGATTCCAGCGCCGTGGTTGCGATGATGAGTGAGACGAGTTCGCGCGCGGTTAAGACGTTTTCCATCGGGTTTCGCGAGAGCGGCTACGATGAAACGCGCTGGGCCCGGATGGTCGCCGCGCGCTTTCACACCGAGCATCGCGAGTTTATTGTCGAACCTGAAGATGGCGCGCGACTGCTGAGCACGCTCGCATGGCATTACGATGAGCCGTACGCCGACTCCTCGGCCATCGCGACCAATACCTTGCCGGGATGACGCGCGAGCACGTTACGGTCGCGCTCAACGGCGACGGCGGCGACGAGAATTTCGCCGGCTACAAACGGCACAGCGTCGGCGCTCTCGCCGGTCATTTGGAAGCTATTCCATCTGCGATTCGCAGTCTGATCGGCGCCCTCGTGAGCATTGGCTATCGCAGGCTTGGCCGCGATCAGCGTATCGCCAGTCGCCTGCGAATCCTCGGCGAGGTGATGGGCACTGACTGGCGCGCCGGATACGCGCGGATGCTCGCTTGGCTCAGCGAGGCCGAGAAGTCCCGTCTGTGCAGCCGCGAGTTCATGCATTCGGTCGGTAACCACGGGTGGCACGATATCCTCGGCGAGGCCCTCAACCATACGGACGCCGACCATCCCATCGACCAGATGCTGAGCGTCGACGTGAGCCTGTACCTTCCTGAAGACTGCCTGGTCAAAGTTGATCGCGCCGCGATGGCAGCCTCGCTGGAGGCGCGCTCGCCGCTGCTTGACCATGAACTGATGGAATTCGCGGCGCGGCTGCCGTCTCATTTGAAGCTGAACCTTTTCGATCGCAAACGGATTTTCAAACGGGCGCTGCGCGGTATTCTTCCCGAACCGATCCTGAATCGCCCGAAGATGGGCTTCGGGGTTCCGCTCGAACATTGGTTCCGCAGATCCGCGTGGATCGAAATCCTGCGCGACATACTGCTCAGCCGCCGCGCGGTCGAGCGCGGATACTTCGTGCCGGCCGAAGTGGCGCGCCTTATCGAGGAGCACGTGGCGGGGGTGCGCGACTGGCACCATCAGCTCTGGATGTTGCTGATGCTGGAGATGTGGCATCGCACCTTCGTCGATTGCGCGATCCGCGATTTCGAGGGCCGTTCAGTTAATTCGCGCGGAACCACCAAAGATGCAGCCCCAGACCATCGATTACCTTCATAATCGGACGCGCAAGACCTTTGACCTCGAAGCGGCGAGGGCGGCGGAACTCGATGCGGTGCGCAACTGGTTCATCCCCCGCGCGAGAGTTCTAGAGATCGGCGGTGGAAGCGGCTTTCAAGCCGACGTGATTTCGTCGTGGGGATGTCCGGTGGTCAGCGTCGATGTGGCCTACCCGCATGGTCGCGTCTATCGCGACAGCGTTCTTTATGACGGCGTCAGATTGCCGGTCCGCGAGCATTCGATTGACGTGGTGTTTTCCTCCAACGTGCTCGAACATGTTGAGGTCACGCAGCTGGTGTGGTTGCTCGCCGAGATCAGGCGCGCGCTGAAACCCGACGGGCGCGTAGTATGTATCCTGCCGACCGCGATGTGGCGGCTGTGGAGCGGTCTGAGTCATTACCCATATGCCGCGCAGTACCTGTTCGGCCGGCGCGACGTGATGGGCGGGCATTCGCCGGATATCAGCAGCGTGCTGCGACGCCGGGGCTTGCTGTCCACCCTGAGCCGCACCGTCATTCCCGGTCCGCACGGCGCCTATCCGAGCGCGCTAAGCGAGCTGTTCAGTTTCCGCCGCGCGCGATGGCATCGGCTGTTCGTTGCGCAGGGCTTCGAAGTGATCGCGGAGAAGTATGGGGAACTGTTCTACAGCGGGTCGGCATTGTTTCCCCGCATGGGCCTCGACACGCGGCGCAAACTGGCGAAAGTTCTCGGCTCAGCGATCAGCGTTTTCATCCTCGGGCAGGTACGAGGCTCCGGCTAAATGGCGCGGGTGGCCGAGAATCTTTCCGCTCGCGATGCCGCGCCGCCTCGCCAAGAGCCCACCGAAGATGCGGGGTTGTTGGCGCAGTTGACGCGCGGCAGCGGATGGGCGCTGGCCGGCAGATGCGGGGCGAGCGTCGGCTTGATGGCGATGAATGCGCTGCTGACGCGAATCCTCGCACCGCAGGAGGTCGGCGCGCTTTTCCTGCTCCTCAGCATCGTGGTCGCGACCGCCTCGCTCGCGCAGCTGGGTTTGCCGGTTGCCGTGGTAAATCTGGTTGGCGATGCCGTCGGACGGCGCCAATGGGGTCGGGTGCGAGGCGCGATAAGTGCCACGTTGCGCACCGCCTCGGGAGCGCTCGCAGCCGCCTCGGGGTTGATGTTCGTGGCCGGACCCGCGCTCGCGCGCCAGCTGTTCCATTCGCAGGTGGTGAGCGCCGCGATGACTATCGCGGCGGTGTGGCTGGTGGTGCGCGGTCTTCAGACGGTGCTGGCGGAGGTCTTTCGCGCGTTGAAAGACCTGCGCGGCGCCGCCATCCACTCCGGCATCCTCGGCACGATGCTCTCGGTGCTCGCGTTCGCAGCGATCTGGCGAGGCGCTCGGCACGCATCGCTTGCCGACCTGCTGTGGATATCGATCGCCAGCGCAGTTCTGGACGTAATCTTGTCGGCCTCTATCCTTCGCGCGCGGCTTGCACGCTTTCCGCGCGATGCAACCTCGATCCGGATGGGCGAAGTGATGCGCAGGGCATGGCCGCTGTGGGGCGCGCTGATCGTGGCGACGCTCGCCCGCGAAAACGACCTCTGGGTGCTGGGGATGTTTCGGCGGCCGGAAGAGGTTGCGTTGTACGGCGCCGCGGCCCGGCTCGCCGCGGTCGCCGCGATGCCACTGATGGTGGTGAACGCGGTGGTGCCGCCGTTTATCGCCGAGCTGCATGGAGGAAATCGAACCGGCGAACTGGAACTGATGCTGCGCGCGAGTGCATCGATCGCGCTGGCGGCGACTGCGTGTGTGCTCGCGGTGTTCCTTTTCAAAGGACGTTACGCACTGGCGGCGCTTTACGGTCCTTACTATGCGGGCGGGTACTGGGTTCTCATCATCGCGAGCGTGGCGGCGCTGCCGGACGCGGCCACCGGGACGTGCGGACTGGCGCTGATGATGACCGGGCGCGGGAGCGAGGTGCTGCGGATCTCGCTGGCGGCCACGACGCTGGCGCTCGCGCTCAAGCTGATGCTGGCGCGGCGCTACGGGGGAATCGGCGTCGCGCTCGGAACGACGATCGGATTCACCGCGCAAAACTTCGCGTTGCTCTACGCGGTCAGGCGCGAGCTGGGGGTGCGAGCATGGATTTTGAGCATGGCCGATTCGACGCGCGCGACACGGATATTTCTCACCATGGTGCGAGAGCAGGCGCGGCTGGGATGGAGCGCTATTAGATGAGCGGCGCCGAACCGATACCGAAAGACATAAAAGCCTACGTGGTATACCCATGGTGGAAGCGGATGCTGCGGCTGCGCGCGCGCGACCTGCCCCGTGTCGTGCGCAAGCTACGCGGGTTGGCCGTGCACGACGATTTCACCGACATCTATCGTGCGGTGCGGCCATTCACGATGCTGAATCATTCGCGGGCGCGCGCGTTGTATGACGGCGTGCGGCAGGTAGTCGCGGCTGGAGTCCCCGGCAATCTCGTGGAATGCGGGAGCGCGCGCGGAGGCAGTGCGGCATTGCTGGCGCTGACGCTGAAGGGTCTGGCGGAACCTCCTCAGAGTCGCACAGTGATCGCATTCGACAGTTTCGCGGGATTGCCGGCTCCATCATTGGAAAATCCCGACTATGAGTTAGCGCGGCATTGGACCGGGCATTGTCGAGGCGATTTGGACGCGGTGCGGGCGATGCTCGCCGAGCTGGGGGTGGCGGACCTCACCGAATGCGTCAAGGGCCTGTTTCAGGAAACGCTGCCGCAACGGAAACCGGGGCCCATCGCAATGTTGCACCTCGATGGGGACTGGTACGAGAGCACGCGGGTGTGCCTCGAGCATCTGTGGGACTGCGTCAGCGCGGGCGGCATCGTGCAGATAGACGACTACGGCGCGTGGGCCGGCGCGCGCAAAGCAGTAGATGAATTTCTGGCGGCGAAAGGGGTGCCGCTGACCCGGCTTGGATACGTCGATCCAAGCGGGCGGCAGCTATCGAAGTAGGGGGATCCTCGAGGCTTAAACACTCTCTCGATTCGAATGACGTCACCGCTGAAAGTTCTATATATCATCAATAGTCTCGACGTTGGCGGCGCCGAGATGAACCTGGTGCGTTTGCTGGAGGCGATCGATCCGCGCCGCTTCGCGAGCACCGTGGTCTCGCTTCGGCCCGCCGACGCTTTGGGGTCGAGATTGCGCCGAATCGGCATCCGCACCGAGGCGCTGGAGGTGCGGAACCTGGGGACGGCTATCTCGAAACTGCCGAAGCTGAGGCGGTTGATCAGGGAGATACGGCCCGACGTGATACAAACTTCGATGTATCACTCCAACCTGGTCGGTGTGTTCGCAAGTCGGTTCGCCCCCAAGCCGGCGCTCTCGTGGAGCATGCATGCGAGCGATCTCGATTTTTCCACCTACTCACCGGTACTAAAGTTGGCCTTCAGGCTCGGGGCACGCCTGGCACGGATTCCGAACGTCACCGTCTTCAACTCGTATGTTTCCCATCGATGGCATCAACTGCTCGGATTCAAATTCGGGCGATGTCGATACATTCCGAATGGCGTGGATGGCGCCATATTCCGGCCCGATCCCGTGGCGCATCTGCGCCTGACCAGCCAGCTGACATTGCCCTCCAACGTCGTGCTTATCGGCGCTGTCGGCCGAGACCATCCGCAAAAGGATTACCCGAATTTTCTCCGCGCCTTCGCCGAGCTTCGCCGGTCCAAGCCAAACGCGCATGCAGTGATGGCCGGCCTTAATCTGGACCGGGCCAACCGTGGCCTGGTGCAGCTCGCCGGCTCTCTCGGCATTAGCGGTCAGCTCCACCTGCTCGGCCCTCGCTCAGATATTCAGTCGATGCTTGCGGGCCTGGATCTGTTCGTTCTCTCTTCGGCATTCGGAGAAGCTTGTCCTAGCGTACTGATCGAAGCGATGTCCTGCGGAGTTCCGAGCGTTACGACTGACGTAGGAGATTCCGCGCGAATTGTTGGCGGTACGGGGAAGATAGTGCCCGCTAGAGATGCTCAGGCGCTCGCCGGCGCCTGTCTCGATCTGCTTGAGAATCGAGGTCCCGCCGCTAGCGCGGCCGCGCGGCGACGAATCCAGGATCGCTACTCCCTGGAGATGATGACCAACGGATACTGCGACCTTTTCGAGGATCTGGTGGGACGCCGAACCGGCATGAGGCACTCTCCGGTCACGCGGGATTCATCGAACCGATTCTTCCAGACGACGGCGCCTAGGTTGGGGAAAATCGACTCTGAAGGAGGGTGAGTTGGCGGTAAATGTCGATCCGAAAACCGTAGCGGGATTCGGGGAGGAGTGGCGCCATTTTCCTCAAACGGCCATCGATCACGATGAACGACAGCGCGCATTCGACAACTACTTCCGGATCTTCCCTTGGCACCTGCTGCCCCCAGACGGCGGATGCGGCGCCGATATTGGATGTGGAAGCGGTCGATGGGCGTCTCTGGTCGCGCCGCGAGTCAGAGAGCTTCATCTGATTGACGCGAGTGGCGCGGCACTCGAAGTTGCGCGAGAGGCACTCAAAGACATGAGCAATATCGCGTTTCATGGCGCCAGTGTGGACGCGATGCCGTTGGATGACGGGACGCTCGACTTCGCGTACTCCCTGGGCGTTTTGCATCATGTTCTCGACCCCAGCGCCGCGCTGCGCTCGATCGCGGTAAAATTGAAGGCTGGTGCGCCGCTGCTGGTCTACCTCTATTACGCGTTCGACAACCGTCCGGCCTGGTATCGCGCGTTGTGGCGGCTCAGCAACGCGGCTCGCCGGGTCATATCGACAATGCCGTTCATCGCACGACTAAGCATAAGTAGCCTCCTGGCGTGCGTGGTGTACTTTCCGCTCGCAAGAATTGGGACCCTCCTTGACAACGCGGGCATCATGCCGCCGGACTGGCCGCTCGGCGAATATCGGGACAAATCCTTCTACACGATGCGCACGGATGCGCTGGATCGCTTTGGAACTCGCCTCGAGAAGCGATTTACCCGGGAGCAGATCGAATGGATGCTACGAGACGCGGGGCTGGTTGATATCGCCTTTGCGGAAGCGGCGCCGTTTTGGTGCGCCGTCGGGTTTAGGCGAAGTGACATCGTTGCGAACGGTCAACTATAGAGTTTGCCTTTGAACATCGATCCGACGAGAGGCGGTCAATGGCCGCCTTTCCTTTTTTCCACGCGAATGGAAAGCAACGCCCGGGAGCTTCGGAACCTTGACAGCGCGAGGCATCGAACGCGATAACCGCCCCATGGCTACCATCAAAGTTGAACGCGCGCTGAATCTCGGTGTGCCCTATACGCCGGATATGCAGCAAGGCAAAAAATCCGAGCCGACCTGGTCAACCCTGCGGGATCAAGTCCGCGAGGCCGAGGCGGTTGGATACGACACGGCGATCGCGGTTGAAACACAGGATGATCCCTACCTGATGCTGGCGATCGCGGCGCAGGAGCCCTCGCGTATCGAGCTCGGCACCGGCATCGCGCTCGCGTTCACGAAAAGCCCCGTTGCGACGGCCTATACCGCATGGGACCTCCAGCGCATGAGCGGCGGACGCCTCGTGCTCGGACTTGGTTCGCAGGTGAAAGGCCACGTAATGCGGCGCTTCGGGATGCCGTGGAGCAAGCCCGCGCAGCGCATGAAGGATTACGTTGGAGCGATGCGCGCGGTATGGAACAGTTGGCAAACCGGCGCACCGCTGGACTTTCGCAGCGAGCACTACAATCTGTCGCTGATGACGCCGAACTTCGCGCCTCCGCCGGTGAGCAATCCGCATATCCCGGTGCTGATCGCCGCGGTGCAGGAACGGATGCTCCAAGTGGCCGGCGAAGTATGCGAGGGCGTAAGACTGCATGGGATCGTCACGCGCAAGTACCTTGATCAGATCGCGTTTCCCAACTTGAAGAAAGGATTCGCGAAAAGCGGACGTCCGCAATCCGAATGGGGGAATTTCCAGATCGGCGGCGGAGGGTTCCTCTGCGCCGCACCCAACCAGGACGCGCTCGCGAAGGCGGTCGAGGGCCTCAAATCGACCATTGCGTTTTATGGTTCGACGCGCTCGTATCGCTCCAGTTTCGAGCTCGACGGATGGGGCGACACCGCGGATCATCTCCACAAGCTCTCTGTGCAACAGAAATGGCGGGAGATGGCGCAACTGGTGAACGAAGACATGGTTCACGCATTCGCGGCGGTGGGAACCTACGATGAGATCGCTTCGGTGATCAAGAAACGCTTTGCCGGCGTCAATCGTTTAAGCTTCGATATGCCGGTGCGAAACGACCACGAGCGTGGAGTGCTGAAAGAGATTTTGCAGGATCTCAAGCGGCCGTAATTTTCTCATTCGCAGACAAAAAAAAACGAGGCGATCCCCGAACGAGGATCGCCTCGTTTGCTACTTCGCTTAATGGCCGGCGTTCATCATCGAATTGGGACTGAAGAACCCCGAATCGACCACACCCATGTCGATATACCAGCATTCGCGCTCGGGTGAATGCCGTCCCGGCATGAAGACGACCGTGGAGGCTTTGTCCTGAACGTTGGAGTCCACCAAACCAAGCTGGAAGATTCGCTTGTATGGATAGATGGCGACCTGTGCATCGGGGACCGGACGATCGCGATAGGTATTGAAGAGCACCAGCGTCTTCCAGAGCTTGCCATCATCGCCGTATTGGTCAGATGCGGTGATCAGCCATCCTTCGGAATCGATATAGAAAATGCGTTTCGGAATTCCGAAGTGGTGCCCTGGCTTCTCGGTGGCCTCGACGATGTACATGTGGCGCATTTCCCAGTCTTCGGGACATATCGTTAGCCCGCCGTCCGAAGGGCAGGGCTGTTCAGGGGAAAACTTCGCATGCACACAGGCGAGCATCTGCTTTTCGCCGAGGTACTTGTAGTTGAAGTCCTCGATCTTGGCCGCGAAGCCGAAGTAGGAGTCCGGATCGATGGTGCTGGTATTAGAGGATCCTCCGCCAACTCCCACGCCGGCGCCACCGTAGCCGCCGCCACCGCCGCCTCCCGAAAACCCTGGCAGTCCGCCAATAGCATCGGCCAGAATCTCCGGCGACTGGCGCCGAACGCGCCGCGCCTGAGGATTGAAAACCCAGGAGTTGTCCTCGATTTTTGGGTCCATGCTGCGGTCACGAATCAAGCCGTAGCCGCGCAACCCCGCAGGCTCAAGAAAAGGATAGAAGGCGAATTTATAGCGAATGCCACTGGACGCGAAATCCGGGCTGGTCGGCACCGGCGGAACTTCGATACGTCCAACATTGTTGTAAAAGGCGAAATGACCGACGGTGAAATAGCTGAGCGGCTCGAGGTCCTTCGATCCGCCGACATAACTGGCGATTTCCGGAAACCTCAGGTCCATGTCATCGGTGTAAAGCGGGCGGAAGCTGAAATTCCACATCAGCTTGGTGGCCATTTGCGGATCGTTGGGATCGAGCAACGGAAACGGCTGTCCCGCGACGTAGTTCTTGAGGGTACCGTCAGGATTGAGGACCACCTGCGACGAATATTTCTCGGTCGCGCTCTTAAACGGAGGCGGCCAGTCGAGTTTGCTGGTCGCCACGATGTTCAGTCGCATCCCTTGCTGGACGAGGACATAGTTTCCCGGGCTGAGCAGATCCTTCACCAGCGATGCGTTATCCTTGGTAATCAGATCGCCGGGCTTTACGGTTTCCGCCTGAACCTGAGCCGGGAGAGGAACGAGGCTGGCGGCCAACAAGATGAGCGCTACCACGCGCAACTTAAGCATCAAACTCCTCCGAGAATCGTTTAGGTCTGCCTATCGTACAGTAGGTAGGTGTCAACAGTAAATGCTCTTTTACCATTTCCATCATTCAGCTAACAAATCAAGACGAAGACTACTCGTGGAGAATTAAACATATGCGAAACATGCTTGCCGTCGCCCTAATCTCGCTCGGTATTTCGTTCCTCGTCGCGCCGTCCATCGTAACCGGACAGGGCCTCCCGGCAATGGGACCGCCGCTATCGACTACCATCGTCGTCACCAAGCCTGCGCCGGACGAAACCTATGGCGGCAAACAAGTGGTGACGATGGGGGTCGGAGACAAGGTTTTCAAATTCATCCTCAAGGACGGAATGGTAAACAGCTTCAAGGTTCGATGGCCTGACATCTGGCAGTACGTGCTGCAGCACAATCCAAACTTTGTGGTGCAGGGTCAGGATGCTTCCACGTTTGCAAAGATTCAGCCGGGCCAAACGGTAACCATCATCGGGATGTTTGCGCCGCTCGATAGGACCTTCGAGGTGATGTCGGTGGAACAGAGTGGCGGCGGTGAACAGCATTACTGACCATCGAGGCTATCCCGGGAAGAGCTCGCGCAGTGCGGCTTCCCGATAATTGAAGATCTGCCGCAGACTACGAGCCACCAGCAGTCGATATGCGATCTCGCCGAGGGGACCCAGCGGCATCGCGAACTCGACCTGGTCGCGGATTTCGGTGTGAGTGGCATCCACTTCACGAAAGCTGTGGGTATGCCGCCACCTCGCGTATGGTCCCTTGTCCTGCACATCGATGAATCGGATAGGCGGCTCGACGGTTTCGATTCGCGTCCGCCATTTTACCGGCCAGCCGTACAGGCGTAACCGATATTCGAGGATGGTGCCGGGCGACACCTCGTCGGGCGGCGGCTTGAGGAACTGGAAGTGGACGATATCGGGAGTGAGGCGCTCGAGGTTCCGAGGGTTGGAGAAAAACTCGAAAACCTCTCCGATTGAAATTGGCACCATCTGCGTTCGTTCGAGTTTATGAATCGTCACTCCGATCAGTCTATCATGGTGTCACGACGCTCCCTGGAGGTCCCTCAAGCATGATTCGCGTGATGTATCGATGGACGATCAAACCCGGACATGAGGACGAGTTCATCAGAAACTGGGATGCAGGCACCCGCCGGATTCGCGAGGCTTTCGCAGGCTCCTACGGCAGCATGATGCTGCGTAGTACCAAGAATCGGGAACACTTCTATGGCATCGGGCGATGGGAGAGCCGCGCGGCGTGGGACGCGGCGCAACCCGGCCTCATCGCGATGAGGTTACCTGGCCCGATGCCCGAATCGGTGCGATTTTTCGATGAGATGGACGAACTCACGCTGGCATCGAAGCCCGCCAAATCGTCGAGTTAGCAGCCCAATTGTACCGTCGGGCGCGGGTGATATACGCTCTAGCAAACCCACAACAAACGGCGGCAATGCAGCGACAATCGATGTCGGCAGGCATTCGATCCCGCCGGAATGGAAAGCCGTGAAGAAACTTACCGGAGCTCAAATCGCTATCGAAACCCTGATTGCCGAAGGCGTCGACGTAATTTTCGGCTACCCGGGAGGCGCGATCCTGCCGACCTACGATGCGCTGCTCGATTCGAAGATCAAGCACATCCTGGTGCGCCACGAACAAGGCGCGACCCATATGGCCGAAGGCTATGCGCGGGTCAGTGGACGTCCCGGGGTGGTGCTGGTGACCTCGGGACCGGGTGCGACCAACGCCGTGACCGGCATCGCCGACGCATACATGGATTCGACCCCGATGGTGGTGCTGACTGGGCAGGTTCCGACCAGCATGATCGGTAACGATGCGTTTCAGGAAGTTGATATTGTTGGCATTACGAGACCATGCACGAAGCACAACTTCCTGGTTAAGGAAGTTGGCGATATTTCCCGCGTCATTCGCGAGGCTTTTTATATCGCGGGCAGCGGGCGGCCCGGCCCGGTCCTCGTTGATCTGCCGAAAGATGTGCAGCAGGCCGAGCATGCCTTCAAATTGAGCGACAAAGCTGACCTACGCGGCTATAAACCCACCTTCAAGGGCAACCCGCGCCAAATCGAGCGCGCTATCGAGGCTATCGAAAAAAGCGAAAAGCCGCTCTTCTATGTCGGCGGAGGCGTGCAATGGTCGGGTGCCGCGCCTGAGCTTATGCAGCTCGTCAAAGGCCTCGGCATCCCGGTGACCGAAACCCTGATGGCGCTCGGCTCGATTCCCGCCACCGATTCATTGCGCCTCGGGATGCTCGGCATGCACGGCTCCTACGGCACCAACACCGCGGTATGCAACACCGATTGCCTGATTGCGGTCGGTGCCCGCTTCGACGATCGCGTGACCGGACGCATCAAGGATTTCGCTCCCAAGGCCGAAACCATCATCCATATCGATATTGACCCCTCGTCGATATCGAAAAACGTCAAGGTTGATGTCCCGATCGTGGGTGACATCAAGAGCGTGCTGACCGATATGCTCGAAGCGGTCAAGGGCCACGAAAGTATCGGCAAGCGGCGCGCGGTCTGGGCCAAGTGGCATCAGCAGATCCTCAAGTGGCAGAAAGACAAGCCGCTTTACGAAAATAACAAACGCGGCGAGAACATCAGCCCGCAGCACGTCATCGAAGAAATGGCGAATCTGACCAAGGGTGACGCGATTGTAGCAACTGACGTCGGGCAACATCAGATGTGGGTCGCGCAGATGTTTCCCTTCCTCAAACCGCGATCATGGCTGACCTCGGGAGGTTTGGGCACGATGGGCTACGGGCTGCCGGCTGGAATCGGCGCCACTTTCGCCGCGCCGGATCGCAAAGTGGTGGTGGTCTCCGGCGACGGCTCGATCCAGATGAACATCCAGGAGCTCGGCACGGCGGTCCAGTACAACGTCGACATCAAGGTCATCATCCTCAACAACTATTTCCTCGGGATGGTGCGTCAATGGCAGGAGCGCTTCTACCAGGAGCGCTATTCGTATTCCGCGATGTCGGTGCCGAATTTCGTCAAGCTCGCAGATGCATACGGCGCGCATGGTTTCCGCGTCGAGAAAACCAAAGACCTCGCAAAGACGATGAAGGAAGCGTTCGCAACGCCCGGGCCGGTTCTCATCGACGTCGTGATCCCGAAGGAGGAGGCGGTGATGCCGATGATTCCTCCCGGCGGCGGCATGTCGGAGATGCTGTTCGCATAGGACTTTTTGGCCAGGGGACAAGGCAATGAACCGCTTCTGGCTCTCATACGATTTTGGCATTCAGGGTGAGTACGGTGAGCTATACGCGTGGCTCGATGAAATAGACGCGAAGGACTGTGGGGAATCCCTCGCAACTTTTACAACCGACGCCACGCGGGAGGAGGTTAGCAAAAGGATTACGAAGGTCACCGGAATGCGGGGCCGGCTATATCTGATCGGCAAAAACAAAGCCGGAAAAGTGACCGGCGGTTTTATAGCAGGTCGTCGGAAAGCTCCTCCATGGACCGGGATGTCTTCCAGGATGAGTCATGATGGAGAGGAAGAAGCTTGAGGCGGTTCTTGGTCGATTCGGGGTTTATTTTGGCTCTTTATAAGAACGAAGGAGAGCAGACGAAGCGCGTCCGACATACATTCGAGAAGATCATCTCGGCAAGCGAAAGTGTCCTCGTTCTTCCGTGGCCGATTATGTACGAGCGGTTGAATAGTGAATTCGTTGCGAACAAAGGCTGGATAAAACGTTTCAATTTCGATTGGAACAACCTTAAGCGGGCGCGGAAAGTTGAGTATGCGGACGATGCGCCGTTTCGAGAGGCGTGCAGGAAAGAACTATTAGGTTTGTCGCCTGAAAGAAGTGGACGTTTCAAAGCACTCAGTCTTGCAGACCGAATCCTCATGGACCTGATTGACGATCACTCCAGAAATATCGAAGCTCTCTTAACCCTTGATTTGGCGGGTTTCGGCGGATTCTGTTCAAAAAACAGATCGAGATTCTCCCTTAGGGAGCCGAATTCATAGCGCCACCGCCGTTGCTCAATCTAAAGATTACGGCGTCGGCGCCGGGGTGGCGACGTTGTTTTGCACCCCCCATAGAAAATCCGTCTTGGTCTGGCCGCTGAACAGGTACGGATCGCCTGGATTGATCACTCCGTCCGCAACATAGCCGGGATTGATTGACCCCGCGGGCGCACTCGCCGGCGGAATCGCGGGCCACACCGCGGCGCGATGACAACTGATGCAGTTGCTCTCGGTTCCCAGCTGACCCGGATATACGAAGGTGCTGTTGCCGAAACCGGTCTCGAGGTACGGATTGAAGCACAGGGTCGGTAGCGAGGTTGGGCTATTGAGGCCGTCAGCCGTGTACGAATACGCAACCGCAGTCTGATAGTGATTGAAGGGCGATCTAATCTTCGACTTAATCGGCGCGGGAATCTGCGGCGTATCGAGCGTCCACCAGAAGGTCTGCCATGTCCAGGTCGGCACCTCACGTGTCGCCACATGCATCGCCACCAATATCGCGTAGTCGCCCGGCGCAAAGCCGCTCTGGCTCAACGGATTGTTAGGAAAGAGAGTGGCTCCGTTGAGCGGATCGTTGCTCGCGGTGAAGTCCGCCGGCGTCAACGGAAAATGATAAAAGTCATTCACCGAGACCACTGGATGGCCATCGTTCTGTTGCTGCTTGAAGGTCGCGGGATCGATGTTCGGCGGCACCACCCATAGCCAATCGGTCCAGGTCCCGTACTGTGGAGTCGTGGGCGTGTTGCTGTTAGCCGCTCCCGTCCAATACTGAAGCTGAGTCGGCTGATTCGCGTATGCGAACAGGTAGGTGGGCTTGATGGCTACCGAGGTGTTCGGGAAATTCTGCAAACTCTGATTCGCCAGCGGCGTGTTGCCCCATCCGTTGTTGATGTTGTTCAGCACGGTCGGGCTGTAGTACTGGTTCGCCTGCACCTGCGTGTACACGTCGTTGTCATATTGGACGGTGACGGTGACGGGATTCTGACTTCCGGGCAGCGGAGTAGCGGTCGGCGCGCCTGCCGGCTCTGCGATCGGCGCGAATCGGTTGGTCGGCACATGCGGTCGGCTGAAGCGCACCCCCAGACCATTGGTAATCGCCTGCGCCGACGGCGCAGGTTTCGGCGGCGAGAACGTATCTTCCTGTGGCCACCAGGTCATGAAGACCGGCGCGCTGGCCCCGCGAAAGGTTTCCCGGCTCAGGCTCGAGAGCGCTCCCCACAGCCTCCACGAATGAAATGTCATCGCCTCGGTGTTCCGCTGATCGATCCACCTGGTGATGGTTCGGGAGTTTTCGAACTCGAACCATTCCGGAAATGTGGTCGGATGCAGTCCCCATGAGGTCGTCCCCGGCGACACCGACGGTCGCGACGCGGATGCATCGGGCACCTGACTGCGCGCGATCGCGGAAATCGAAGCCACGGTTGCAAGGATAACTGCCGAAACGAAATACCAACGAAAGCCAAACCTGCGGCTCATTCGATAGCACCCCCCAGTGCTGGGATGCGTGAGGAGCAAACCTCGCGCCAGAATTATCCGGCGAGCTTCGGAGGCCTTAGGCTAACGTAACATGTTGTAATCTTTTGCAACTCGTTGTTGAGACGGCGATTCGCGCCCGCCGATTGTCACCACTATGTTGCATTGATGCCAAGGGCGAGCTTTCGGCGTCATTGTGGTAAAGAAAAGTTACAACTCGTTCCGTCCAACAGGAGTGAAACATGGCGCGTTTGCCGTATCTGAATCGTGAGGATCTTCCCGAAGCCGATCGCGAAATCTTCGACCGCCTGGTCGAGGAGCGCAAAACCCCCGTCGGCAACATCTTCCGAATGCTCGCCCATACGCCGAATCTCCTGCGCCGCTTCCTCGCCCTCGGCGGCGAGCTGCGCAACGGCACCGCGCTCGACCCCAAGCTGCGCGAGCTCGCGCTGATGACGGTGGGACGCTTGACCGGCGCCGAGTACGAGTTCACCCATCATTGGAACCTCGCGCGGCGCGTCGGCGTTTCGCGCGAGCAGCTCGAGCATCTCGCCGATTTTGAGACCTCGCCGCTTTTCAGCGAGCAGGAACGCCTCGTGCAGCGATACGCGCTGGAGGCCACCCTGAATGTAAAGGTGACCGACGCGACCTTCGACGCATTGCATAAGGCGCTCGACACCCGCCGCCTGATGGAAGTCGTACAGAATGTAGCATTCTACAATATGGTGGTGCGGATTCTGGTTCCGCTCGGCGTCGAGGTCGAACCCGGCGTCACGAAGCTGTAGATGCAGCTTAAAAGGAGCTGATGACAACCCGCAGGAATTTATTTCGCGGATACATCGTTGATCGCAGCAAGCGAACACGGCCACCTACGCATCCCGGCGTCCTGTTCGGCGAGGACGTCCTTCCGGAACTGCGCAAAACCCATTCCCTTGGTGAAATCGCGACGCTGCTCGGCGTAAGTCGCCAAACCCTGTATCGGCTCGCGGCTGGGGATGTCGCCATCTCGCCTGAAATGGCTGTGCGGCTTGGCAAGTTGTGCGGCAATGGCCCCGGTCTATGGATCCGAATGCAGGGACGCTACGACACTTGGGAAGCCTCGCGCCGCCTCGCGCGTGAGTTGAAGAAAATTCCGACGCTCGCGTAGCCACCACGACGTATTAGCGCGGCTAGTGCTTGACATTAGCAGGCGCCGAATGCGAAGCCTCTCGCAGCGTCGGCGGCGCACGACTGAGTCTTCGAAGTCGCGCGTGAAAATGACGCGAGGAGGAGGCAATCTCATGCCCGAATATGACCTCATCATCGGGGACGGAATGGTCATCGATGGAACGCGGATGCCGCGGTTCCGCGCCGACATCGGAATAAAAAACGGACGCATCGCCAAGATTGGTCGGCTGCGCGCGAGCGACGCCGCCAAAAACGTCGATGCTTCAGGGCAGATCGTCGCTCCCGGATTCGTCGACCTCCATACCCATTACGACGCGCAACTTTTCTGGGATCCCTACTGCTCGATTTCGAGCTGGCACGGCGTCACTTCGATCGTGATCGGCAACTGCGGCTTTGGCTTCGCGCCGGTGCGCCCCGAAGCACGCGAGCGCGCGATGCTCACGATGACGCGCGTCGAAGCGATTCCGTATGCGTCGATGAAGGCCGGCATGCCGTGGGATTGGACGACGTTTCCCGAATTCCTCGACAGCATCGATCGCCGGCCCAAGGCGGTGAACATCCTGCCGTACGTTTCGGTCTCCCCGCTGCTCGCTTACGTGATGGGCATGGAGGAGGCGAAGACTCGTCCGCCGACCGAGCAGGAGGAGCGCGAGATTTGTCGCCTGCTCGACGAGGCGATGGATGCCGGCGCGTGCGGTTGGTCCGCGCAGCGGCTCGATCCCAAGGGCCCCGCATGCGTGCAGCGCGACTATGACGGCACGCCGATGGTGTCCGATCTGATGACCGACGACACCTGCTATGCGCTCGCGCGCGTGCTCGGACGCCGCAACGAGGGCTTCATGCAGATGACGCTGGTTTCCGCGGATCCGAGCAAGGATCCCCTGCATTTCGAGAAGCTTGCCGATATCAGCGGACGCCCCATCCTGTTTAATGTTGTGCAGCCGCGCGATTCGATGCCGTTCATCCATCGCGGAACCATCGCATGGCTGGATTCGTGTCGTCAGCGCGGGCTGCGGGTATATGGTCAGGCGGTCACCAGCGATACCAACATGACTTTCAGTTTCACCGACTGGAACTTGTTCGACGAAGTCCAGGCGTGGTGCGATGCGACCACCGGCACGACCGCGGAGCGCAAGGCGAAACTTGGCGATCCGGCTCGTCGCGAAGGGTTGCGCGCGCAGGTTCCGCGCGTCATCACGGACGAGTTCGATAAAATCTTCATCACCCAGGTCGTGCGCGAAGACCTGAAGGATTTCGCGGGACTTACTTTGCGCGAGGCAGCGGAAAAAACCGGCAAGCATCCGGTGGATGTGATGCTCGACCTCGCGGTGGCTGACGATCTGCGCACCGAGTTCTACGCGCCCGGCCCCAATCAGAACATGAGCTACATGAAGGAGATGCTCGACTATCCGTGGCTGATTCCGGGCGTCTCCGACGGCGGCGCGCACACCAAGTTTTTCACCGGTGGCCGCTATCCGACTGAGTTTCTGACCAAGCTGGTACGCGAGCACGAGATGCTCTCGCTTGAGGAAGCGCATTGGCGGCTCTCGACGCTGCCTTCGCTATGCGCGGGTTTCCGCGATCGCGGCACGCTGCGCCAGGGCGCTCCGGCCGACATCGTGGTTTACGACTACGACAAGCTTGCGATGGGCCCGATGGAAATCGCGCACGATTTCCCCGGCGGCGAATGGCGTCGCGTGCAGAAGGCGGAAGGCTATCGCTATCTGTTCGTCAACGGTCAGATGACGATGGAAGATGGCAGGGAGACCGGCAACATGTCCGGTCGCCTGCTGCGCCACGGCGCGGGCTGATGGCATTTCGACAGTAACGATCAAAGCCCGTCGGAAATTTCCGGCGGGCTTTGTCTTTGTGCGCCCAGCATGGCGCGTGACTTGGAGGTGAAAGTCCGCTGTGCGAGCAGGCCGGGTTGAGCACTAGCGAAGCGCAAGGGCGTCATCGTGAGATGGGGTCTGGAGGAAGCGTGGAGCAAAGCCGCGCGCCGACGAACAGGAACCGGATACAAGGGCGGGGTAGCTCCATGCCGGGTCGCCCCCAAGGCGCTGCGCGCGCTCAAGCAGCGCGTGCGGCTGATAACCAGACGCAGCGGCGGGCGGAGCATGAGAAGCGTAGTCGCGGAACTGCGGAAGTATCTGCCGGGATGGAAGCAATACTTCC